>Ga0209687_1000142_pt1 | contig 27083 bp, 14 predicted proteins | sample GraSoiAngelo_136_FD_185893 | JGI IMG/M metagenome (GOLD analysis project Ga0209687, IMG submission 185893) | Grasslands soil microbial communities from the Angelo Coastal Reserve, California, USA - 14_0929_09_20cm (SPAdes) (version 2) | ecosystem: Environmental > Terrestrial > Soil > Grasslands ...
GACTATTTGAGTTACGGCTGGTTTGATCGCCGCCGACAAAGGAGACGATGAAATTCTCGAGCTTTGGCAGTGCTTCCCTGAGCAAGCCGTTCTCGCTCATCACCCGCAGGTACAATTGGGCGTCGGCCGCGGAAGCGCGGCGAGAGATGATGGAGTTCCACGCTTCAAGAGCGCCGCTCCTGTTCTTGCGCGCCAGCTCAACCGCGCCTCTCATTACAAGTACATTTCGCGGACCGGGACTCAATTCATCGGCCAATGCGACGTGATCGGCGGCGCGGTTCGGGTCCTTCCGATCGAGATAGAATGCGGCGAGCTCGAGCTGCGCGCGTGTGCTGGATGGCTTTCCTTCAATCTCGCCGACCGCGTATTTACGACTGTCGGCGCGGCCCGCCATCGAAAGCCAGTAGCCGTAGTTTCGTGCGCTGAGGAACCAGTCCTGCCCGACGAGCGTCTGTGACGTATCGACGCGGCGGCCGACCTGTTGGCCGATTGGAGCGATGTTCAGCGCGCTCTTGAAGAAGTCTTCAATTTCCGGACCTGTTTCTTTGAGCGCGAGTCCGACTTCGGCGCTTCGGGATGAGACCCAGGCGGGCCGCAGCTTCGCGTGCGCGATTGCTATTCGCGCAAGGTGACTCTCATTTTTCTCGATCAGAAAATTGATCAGTTGAAGCTCGTATGGACTGAACTTTGCCGCAAGCTGTTCCAGCTCGTCTCGCTTGCCGGTTGAAATCAGAAGGGAGAGATAGCGATCGATCGCGGGATTATTGTTGGCCGTCAGCTCGCCGCTTGCGCCCGCATACACGCGGCGAAGCCATTCGAGCTCGCGATCAGTGTCGCCGGACAATCTGTAGCGGGCGGCGATCTCCGAACCATAGTCGAAGCGATTCTTGTACTGATCTTTCGATTGCTGCGCGGTCAGAACCTCGGCAGCTTTTACGAAGGCCGCGTGCCGATCGTAGAAGGCGATGAGCGAACGAAGCTCGTTGTAGCAGCGCGTGTCATCGGCGTTGGTGCGGGCCTGAAAGGCGGCATCCTTGATCCTGGTTTGAATCTCTTCTTCAACTTCTACAAGCAGACACGCTCTCGCGATGGATTGATATCGCGCCAGAGTTTCCCGATCATTGTATGTCGTGAACGGAGCCGTAGCGCTCCTCAATGCTACGGCCAGCGCGACAGCTTGTTGGGCAGTCGCGTATTCCACGACTTCGACGCCGAACTGGGCTCGCATAGTCGCATCGATCGACGTCACAAGGCTCCGAGCCCGATAACTGTCCGAATCTTTCGAGTTTCTCGCAATGGCGTCCAACTGTTCGCGAAGGCGATCGACTCTTGAAAGCGCGGCGGCCGGTTCCTGAGTCCGAACCAACACTCGCACATAACCGTTCAGATCCGGAGCGATATATTCATCTTTGAGATTTTTGATTCCGACAGCGAAACCCTGCTCGAAGACGCGAGCAGCTTCATCGTGAATTCCCCACGCCTCGAGCTGCGAAGCGATCAACAGAACTGATTGAGCGGTGGGATTCTTTGTTGAAGCGAGAGCCTGGCGCATCGTTTGACTAACGTCGGCGCGCTTGCCCTGCCGAATCTGAATTCGCGCAATCTCGATGAGCCAGCTCGGTTCCTTGCCGAACAGGTTCCAACCTTCGCGGAGCACGGCAATGGCCTCGTCGTATCTGGGCGTTCCGCGCGTCGGGCGCGCAAGAGCGGATGCAAGCAACAGGCGAAGATCGCTGCGCTGCGGTTCGTTGACAAGCGCTATCCGATATTGCTCCGATGCCGATTCGAGATCTCCAAGGCGCTCTTTCAAACGCCCCAACACGAGCTGCCACCGGTAATTCTTGTATGAATCCTTCGCGAGCTTTTCATAATAAGACGTAAGCCGCGCGGCGAGATCGTGATTCTGCGCGTATTCATAGGCCGCGCCGAGTCGTTCCGTGTCTTCTGGAAACAAATTCACGATTTCGATGTGTTGATCGAGAGCCTCCTGATAGCGGCCGAGCTTATCGAGGGGGCGAATCATCCCGGAGCGAAGATCCGCAATTCGCGAGCGCATCTCGTCGGTGAGCTGAACCGTGCGAGCTTCCTGCAAAGCCGATCTATAGAGTTCCGTGAGCTCGGCCAGTTTGCCTTCGGCTCCAAGCGCGCTGACAAGCTCGCCGAACGTCTCGGTGTCCGAATGATCCGTCTCATACTGAGTGCGAAGCGTAGCCTCGGCCTCCGGGAGCCGGCCCGCCTCCATCTGCCTGCGCGCAAGGCGCAGCGTGAGCGAGCGGCGGCTTGCGCCGCGAGCTTTGTCTATCGATTTTTTGTAGAGATCGAGCGCGCGATCAAGCAGACCGGCTCGCCAGTAGAATTTCTCGGACTCTTCGATGACTCCCGCGTTGGTCGGGTATTCGGCATCGAGCTTATCGATGATGGCGATCGAGCTGTCGGATTGATTGTGGCGCTCGAGAAACGATGCAAGCTGCAAGCGGTACATCATCGATTCACGCTCATCTCGCGCCAGCGACGCCAGCCGTTCGATGGCAAACTGTTCGTCGCCGGTTCGAAGCGATGTATGGAACATCTCGCGAATCGTTTCGAGAAAAGCCAGATCCGAGCTCTTATTGATTTGTTCGCGCAAAAGGGCCAGCGCATCCGGCAAGCGATCGCTCTTTGTCAAATACTCCGCATAGCCAATGATGAGCTGCCAGTCGTTCGGCTTCGAGGCTCGCGCGCTGTTGAATTGAGCCGTGATCCTGTCGGACATGCCTCTTCGAGGCGCAAGCTGCGCCAGCCGAGTCACTACCGTCGAGCGGCCGTCGCCGGGCTCCGAAAGAACTTTGACGTATTCGGCGATTGCCGAATCCATGTCCCCCTTGCCTTCGTACACCGCGCCAAGACGATAAGCATAGATTGTCGGGTCTCCGGTAACGTTTCGCAGATCGTTGAAGACTCGAATAGCGGCGTCATATTGAAAGTAGTCCCAATAGACGGTTGCGATTTCGAGGTAGGTGTTTCGCTCGCCGGGCTCCTGCTTGACCAGCTTGTCCCATTCTCGCCCCGCCTTTTCGTAGTCGCCGAGCTGGGCATAGACCTCGCCGGCCTTGATCCTGTACTCGTGGTTCGACGGGTATACGTCAGCGATCGAAGAAAGAACCGCGGCCGACTCCTCATAGTACTTTGAGGAGTCGTAGCCGAATGACCGAGTCAGATCCGCGAGCCTTCCAGCGTACTGCGCTTCGCCAGGATAGAGCTTTGCCAGCGTCCTATAGGCATCGAGCGCTTCATCGTGGTGCGAGAGCCACATCGCCGCGTCCGCCGCAAAGACCTTGTACGCGGAGAACTCGCTCGCGCCTATCGATGCGCGAGCTTTGTCGTAACGGGCCCGAAGCTGCTGCTTGCTGAAGAGCCACGCGAGGTAAGGCTCGCGGACCGATCGATCGGCGAAATAATACTGGGCCGACAGTTTTTCCCATCGCGCTCGATCGGTCTTTTCAAGATAGGTGAGCATGCCTCGGACAAAGAAAAGATTTCTCGGAAATCGGTTATGAGCGAAGCTATACAAGTCGAACGCGAACTTCTCGTCCCAATCGAGCTTGTCGCCTTCGGGCTCGGTTCCGTAGCCCGCGAACCGGACCAGGTAGTCCGTGATCTCTTCTTCGTTGAAGATTGAGATGAGCTGGCGTGAGTATCTATTCAGCTCGCGGCCGCGCTTTTCTCGGACGTACCAGCGCGCCAGGCGGTGATACCAGGTGTTCGAATCAAATTGGCGAATGGCGGAGTTGTACGCCTTAAGCTCTTCGTTGACCAACTGCGCCTGTCCAAGCCAGTTCAGGAAGCGCTCATAAAGCCCCTGCTCTTTCGGGTGCTTTTTAATCTCGCCCCAGAAAAATGCCGCGGTTTCTGTCTTTTTATCTTCCGCGGCCAGCGAACCGACGTAACGTTCCAGCGCGTTGCTGTAATCTGTCGCGGCCGGAGCCTGACTAGAATCCGTGCTCTCTTCCTCCTGATTCGGCTCCTCTTCGCTGTTGCTCTCTTCTTCGGAGCTCGAATCGGACTTCTCTGTTGCATTGTATGTATCGCTGTATGCCTCGATGTTGTACCTGATTTTATCTATCAGTTTGTCGATAACCGGAGTTGAACCGTAGCGCCACTGCTCCTTTGAAGACATCAACAGCGTCGCGCCCGCGGGTTTGTTCTTCGCAAGCCGATCGAGCAACGCGGCCAACACCGTGCGTTCGCCTGCCCTGTCTTTCAGCGCGACATAGGCGTCGGCGATTCGCAGCGAGATGTCTTTGTAAAAACGCGAGTTGGGATAACGGGCCTGAAACTCGCGTCCTACTTCTATCATCCGCTTGTACTCGCCGATCGCGGAGTAGACGTTCAACGCGCCGAGATACATCTCTTCGAGCCATTTCGAGTTCGAATACTCGCTCTTGAACGCCATGAAGATCCGATATGCAAACGCGCGATTGAAGTAGCCCGCGGCCGCCTTGTCCTGCGAGTCATATTTGTAAGCGGGCTGTGTGTCGGAGAGGACGAGCGACAAAACGCCATTCAGAAATCCGGAGTGCTGATCAACCTCCGCGATGTCTTTATAAAAAGAAAGGTCGCCCGCGCCGAATCGCGTCGGCGTGTCGCCCGCGTCTAGCACCGCTTTGAAGAGTCGAAAAAGAGCTTCCTCGCGCGCTTCGGTTCCGGCTTGAAGCGCTCCCGCGAGATAAAGCGTGTACAAATAACGGGCTGCTTGATCGTAATTACCGATCGACGCATACAAGTTAGTCACGACCTCAAGATCGTGCGGCGGCCAGTTGGTCCCGCCGACTGTGGAAGCAGTTCCAGCGCCGCCGGCCCTGCGTTCCTCGAGCGTGGTCAGAATACGTGTTGCCGCGGTGAAATTCTTTTCGTAGCAGTAGAAGCTGAAGAGCCTTCCAACTGCGGCCAGATCGCTCGCGCCTTTGCGAAACTGTTCTTGAAGCGCCCGCCTTACTACACGATAGCGCCCGAATCTTCTTAGTAATTCCAGATAATCGGTAATCGCCTGCCTGGGCCACGCCGGCTCGAACACCGCCGAGTAGGCGTCTTCAGCGGCTTGACGGCCGGCAGTACGTTCTAAGATCGATGCCCGACTCTTCAGAAAGTAAGGCAGCTCGGCGGGAAATTTCGGTTGGTACTTGTCGAGCACGGCTATCGCTTCGCGAGGCTTCTTCGCGAGGCGAAGCTCGGTGACATAGTCCTTGACCGGCTGAGGATTCGATTCGTCGGCTGCTACAAGCTCCGCGAAAAAATCAGCGGGATTGAATTCCGTAAGCGACCTCGATCGCACCAGATCGGCAGCTCGTTTATAGGTCGCAGAACGTTCATCGACCGGCATCGCCCGCGCAAGCTCTCGGAGAGTTTTTACTTCGTCCACATAACGGGCGCGATTCTCATAAAAGGAGACGAGCCTGCGCAGCGCATCAGCGGAGCGATGCTTAAGCTCCGCGTATCGATTCATTTCGTCGGCAGCCTTATCAAACCGGCCAAGCTTTTCGCTCAGACGAGCGGCGTGCAACGGGAGCACGCTGTCCTTTGGATATCTCGCAGCGAGCGTGTTAACGCGATCGAGCGCTTCGGAGTATGGACGCGCGACTGAGGATTGCTCGCCGAAGAATTCCTGCGAAGCATATAGGGCATCGTCAACCATCGGGCGAGGCGCGAGGTTCGGATCAGCCGGACGGATCGGTTGATTGGCCCGTCGGGTCTGAGCTGCAGCCGACGCGCGCTGTGTCGCTCCGGCGCGTCGCGCCGACCGCTGGCCCATCAACGTGGCGACCGCGACGGATGACGCAGCCAATATCATAACGGTAGCTATATAAATTCGTTTGCGCATAAATGCCTTCCAAAGCCTGAATCAGACTATTGCTTTCCAAGGTGTCTGATCCCTGTCATCCATTTCCGACAACCTCAATCGTCATTTCGATCGTGCTGGAGTTATGAGCAAAATCATCCGCTGTTATTTGAATCGTGTAGGAACCCGACGGCAGAGCGGCCGGTATTCTCAAATAGCCGACGCTCGCTTTCGCCTTCGCGCTCCAAACAACAGGCGCCGGCAGCGCTCCGAACATGCGAGCCGCAATGGCTCTTGTATCGTTGTCGGCGCGCACCGTGATAGCCAACTCGTCTCCCGCGTGAACAAGCGTCTGACTGAGCGTGGCCTGGAGCCGCGGCGGTCTGCTGTCTATCACAAAGCTCTTCTCTTCCTGATAGGCCCGGCCTTTTACATCCAGCAGTATCAGGCGGCATTTGTAGACGCCGTCGCTCATCTCTCGAGGCGCAATGAATCGCGTTTCCCAGATGTCCTCGCTCTTGATGTAAGAGAGCTGCTTGGTCAGACCAAATGGAAAAACGGCGGTCACTTCGGTGATCGATTGATCGGCTCGGATCTTCAGCACCGGGTCGCCCGGTCTTATAACTCGAGGGCGCAGCAGCGAGCGAGGCGCGGCCAGAAACGACGTGTACGGCGTGACGAACTTGTACTTCTTCGAAAGCGCTATGATTTCGTCGATCGCCTCTCTGGTTTCGCCTTCGAGCGCAATCTGTCTCAGAAGCGCGTCAACACGAGCCCGGGCCCACAGCCTCTCGACGTGGGGATGCGAATCGTCTTTATCGGGAAGCGTCACCTGCTGCGACAACCTGAGCGGCCTGCCTGAACTGCTGCCCGTTATGGAAAGCGCCGCCTGACCGGGCCGCTTGTAGCGTCCGACGAACGAAAGCCGCGTTCCGTCGTAGGCTGTCGAGTCGTAATCGGGATAGACCTGATAAAAATTCGCCGACTCATTCGCTTGGAGCTTGAGCGAGTCAATCGGCTCGCGGCCGACCTTGCTCAAGAACGACTTCAGCTTGAATGAGAGGTCATCCGTTTGACGCGTCCAGTCGAAGAACCCGCGAGACGATCGCGCCAGCTCAGAAAGCAGCCCGATGTTTGTGTCCGTTCCAATGCCAAAAACACAGAGTCTTGCGCGCGGCCCGGCTTCATTGGCCTTATTGAAGCGATCGACTATTAATCGCATCTTCGTCGTGCCGAGCGAGGAGTTTCCGTCCGTAATCAAAACGAGCGATCGCTGACCCTTGGAAGGCATTGCCTTCAGCATTCCCGTAGCGCGTTCCAACGCGGCCGCGAAATCGGTTCCTCCCGACAGATAACTGGACTTGACGAAGCCGAGGGCCGACTCGACCTGCGACGCTGTAGCCGCCGACGCATCTTTACTGAAGCTCGTAACTTCATCGTTGAATAAAATGAGGTTGAAGGTGTCCCGCGGCGTCAGCGATTTCAGCACGCCTTCGACGGTTTCAAAGGCTCGATCGAGCTTTTCTCCGTTCATCGAAAGCGATGTATCGAGCATCACGAGAACCGAGCGCGGAGGCGCCGGTTCGGCTTCCCCCGGCGCGCGCCTGCCTTCGTTGAATACCGCCGAAGCCTCGAAGTAGCCGTCCGGCTCGCGCTGCGCGAGGCGAGGATCCCTCAGCTCATCCGCCGATATTCGTTCCATCGCGCGATAGGCCAGGAATTCAAACGCGGTTTCAGGAACCGCAATGCCGTAGCTGAACGCTAGATCTTCCGTTAGATCGACGTCATTCGCATCAAAGCCGGCCGATTTGTATTCAGGCCTGTTTTCGATGAAGCTGAGCCGATATTGCGTGCTCTTGAAGCTCAGCTCGGTCATTGGGAACTTGCCCGCTATTTGAAGCCTGATCTGCAGCCGGCCGATTTTCTGAGCGCCGTAGTCCGCCGGCCTGAACGGGAATGAAAAGAATGATTCAAGATTTTCGACTCGCAGCACTTCGCTGTATTCAAGCTCGAGGCGCTTTGTTCCATAACCCGGAATAGGGGCCAGCTTCACGCGGAAGACCGTGCTGTCCTGATCCTCCCCTTCCTGACCGAGTAATCCGGGGTCGATCTCCTGAAGCGCGAGATCACGATACAACTCTTCCGCTCGCCGGTTTTCCAGAATCACGCCCGGGATGCGCACGTCTCCATCCCACACAGCGAAGTCGGATATGGAGGCGGTTGTAGGAATCGCGAAAATATATTTGCCTTCCTGCGCCTGGTCGGTGTGATTGCCGAAGATCTGGATTACGCGTACCCTCGCGAACTGGTTGTCAATCGAAACATTCACCACCATCTCGTCCAAAGAGAGCACCGACGGATCGGGGGCGTCTTTGCTGGAAGGAATGAGCACGCCTGACTGAGCATCGGCCAAAACCGGCGCGAGCATCAGCAAGCCCACAATTGAAGTCATTCGCGCCAGCCGCCGAATGATTGAGAGTATGTTCGTCATATTTTGATTAGGATGTTGAGGACCGCGGGCTACAGCCTGTGATCCGGTTGTAGCGGCTGTATGAAATCCGCCGCCGACTCCGATATGCGTCACGCGAGTGCGACGTGGGGCTTAGAACTCACTGTAGGGGCTGGCCTCAGCGCCCTCCCCTCCTTAAGGCTTCCCTTCTCTTTCGAGAATCCGGGTATCGAAAGGGGGCGGAATTGCTCGCCCTGAGCTCACTCGGCACGCGGTTCAAACGCCGCGTTATCCATCGCTCCAGCGTCTTACCAAGCGCGCTTCTCGATTCGAGTCAAGCCATTCAAGGCGCCGACATAAATGAACCTGTCATCGGCTGCAATCGCGGTTACGTTGCTCGAAGTGAGACCTTCGTTGATCCTGGTCCAGCGTCGAGTGGCCGTATTATAGATCAAAAGGCCCCGATCAGTCGTGCCGGCGTAAAGATGATCGTCGCTGAAAACCAACGCGCCCTGGTTTACTTCGAACTTGCCGATTTCATCCGAGAAACCGGTGATTTCTCCGGTTGGCAGCAGTTCATCGACTCCGCCTCCATTAGTGCCGATGAAGAGCGAACCGCTCGCCGCGCAAAGCGCCGTCACCCAGTCGTGCGATAAGCGCGAGTTCGAAACCTTCAGGGTTCGGAGGACCCTTGATCCTTCCAATTCAACCAGACCCGCAAGGGTGCCCAGATAGAGCTTCGAACCCGCGGTTGCTGATGCATAGAGATGATTGCTGGCCAATCCGTGAAACGCCGTCAGCGATCGCGACCTTCCTTCCGAAATCGTTGTCAGGCCTCCCGCTGTGGCAAAGATCAGGGCGCGTCCGTGCGGTTGAGGCGCCTCGGGCGCGGCCGCGTCGGGATCAGCCAATGAAATGTGCGCGACCGAATCGTTCACCAGTCCGGTCTGATGATTGAATGCCTCTACGATGGAAACACCCGCGGCGCCTCCCAGCGCAACAGCACCGCGCGATGAGGCTACGATCATTCGTCCGACCGAATCATCGCGCGCAATGAAGTTGACCTCTTTGACCCGCTCATCAGCAATGTGAGTAATTAGCTCGCCGCCGCCAGCGGACACAATATCGATGCCCTGGTCGAAGTAACCGACCCAAAGACGGCCGGCGTTGTCGAATGCAAGCGCGGTTATATGACTGCCCGTCAGAGCGCAGTTGGAGGCAAGTCTCGCGGAGATCGGCCGAAACGTTTGATCAGCACTCTCCGGATCTCGAGAGAAAGCGCCTTGTGGAGTAAGCGCCCACAACAAGCCGTCGAAAGTGAACACCGTTGTCGGCGCCGAAGCCGGCAAGCCATTATGCTGAACCCCCTGGGCGGCGGCGGATCTCCGCGGATTTCTCGCATTGGACTCGGGGTTCACCTCGATCACGCCTCCCGTGAAAAGACCCGCCCAGAGCTTGTTGCCCGCCACGCTCAAGGACGTGATGTTTGGTCTTGAGGACAAGGGCTTCATCTCATTCGCGTCGGTCAGAGTCACAATTCCAAAATCCGTAGCCACTGCGATCTTGCCCGAATCCGACAGGCGCGGCGGAAGTACGACCAGGCCGGTGACGTGAGGCGAGGGCAAGCCTTCAGGCGTGCTTATGTGCTCGAGCGTCGCTTCGCGCCAGAGATATAATCCTGTGTCCTGGGTGCCTATGTAGACGCGCGATTCGTAAGGCAGCAGCGCGGTCACTCTGACAAAGTCTCCGCCGGAAGCGCCGTTGATCCTTCTTGTGAAACGCGCGCCGTCGTATTCGAACAGCCCTCCATCGATTGTGCCGATCAGGAGCGATCCGGGCGCCGCCGCGAGCGATGTTACATGGGCGGCTCGCGGCTTTTCGAACTGATAATGTGTGAATTCTCGGCCGTCGAATGCGAGCAGCCCAGCCGTCGCGGTACCGATGAACAGCCTCTCTTCAAAAACGGCGAGCGCGGTGAGATCGTTGTCGGGCAATCCGTCCAGCGTTGTGTAGCGTTGTTTGATGGCTCCGGACTCATCAAGCGCGATTAGCCCGCCCGATGTCGCAATAAACTGAAGTCCATTAAATCGGTCTACCGCGCAAATCCTCGAAGCGTTCAAGCACTGGCTGATCCCATCCAGCGCAGGCGCCCTGAGCTTGCTCTCTCGGACCAATATTGCCGCGGCCGCCGCCTGATTCGATCTTTCTGTGTTAATCCTGCCTCTGACATAGAGGAAATAGAAGAGGATGAATGCCAGAACAAGAAAGACCGAAGTCGCAAGGATTCCTACGGCGAGCGCGCGATTGTTCTTCAGCTTGGTTGGAAAGGAGAACATATAGACAGAGCTCTCGAGGGGGCGCGCTTACAATGGATGACAACGATCTTGGCCCTATTAACGGCCAAATCGCTTTCAAGCTGGAGATTATTGCTTAGAAGGGCTCATAGCGCCACGCTAATGGACACGGGAGGCTTTGCGGGCTCCTCGATCTCGGATAATGTGGGTTAGAACATCTGTATCTACGGGTAACCACGTGCGAGGCATCGATGCCGGATTCGCAAAGCAGCTCTTACGCCGCTGCGATCGATATTGCTCCGGCGATTAGCGTGGATAGATCAAGGTTAGCATTCATGAGTCCGAATCCCGCGACCTCGTGGGCTGAGCGGCTTTATGGCGGCTCGGCCTAACTGGATCAAGGGAACTCACCCGCGATAACAATTCTTGACAACTTCTTGAAGCCCAAAATATAGTCAAGCTTCGAAAGTTCGGGCGCTTACACGTTCTAAAGAAATAGCCGCTGTAAATCGGAGAAGTTGCTTTGAATCTCCCAAATGCGCTTACCCTATCTAGAATCTTCATAGTGCCGTTGCTCGTGGTTGTGCTGCTTACGAAACTGCCGAGCGAATGGGTAGGCGTGCCGCAACAGTTGCTCGGATTGACCATCTTCATAGGCGCCTCAATCACGGACTGGCTCGATGGCTTCATCGCCCGCAGACGCGGGCAAGTCTCCACCCTCGGCATACTCCTCGATCCAATCGCCGATAAGCTCCTTATATCGGCCGCTCTTGTATCACTCGTCGAAAACAAGCTGGCGCCCGCCTGGGCAATCGTCATCATAATAGGCAGAGAGTTCGCGGTCTCGGGTCTGAGATCAATCGCGGCAGCCGAGGGCTTCACCATCTCGGCTTCAAAGAAGGCCAAGCTCAAGATGTTGTCCCAGGTGGTTGCGATTACGCTCCTGATCCTCGGCAGCGTTCCCGGCGGTCCTTCCGGGCTCCAGCCTCCTCCGAGAGTGCGGCCGGATGTGTCGTTTGCGTCCTTTCAAGAAGCCTCAGCCGTAATCGCTTCTACGCTTCGAGATCGAACCATCGACGCGGAAGGTTTCAGGGTTCTTTGTTACGGACTCGGACGCTTCATGCTGTGGATAGTAGTCGTATTCGCTTTGTTGTCCATGTACGACTACTTCACAAAGTTTTACGGAAAGGTCCGCGATCGCATTGAAGTCCGGGAGCGCCGCCGCATCCGGTTGCTGAAAAAACGGAAGCGGCGCACCGCAACAGCCGTTCAGCGAAACTCGGTCTAGCATCACGTCGCTTTGGCGTTTCGTTGACAGCTTTTGCTAGGTCTTTTATTCTAGCTTGTTAGGTAGCGCACGCTAATCTTGCCCCATCGTTAAAGCGAAAGGAAACTGAATATGTCGAGTGAGAGCAACGTGGCCAAGGCGGGTCTCGAGGGTATAGTTGCCGCGCAATCTGCTATCAGCGATGTGAACGGAATCGAAGGGCGGCTCATATATCAGGGCTACGACATTCACGACCTGGCGCAGCACGCCGCTTTTGAAGAGGTTGTATACCTGCTATGGCACGGAAAATTGCCCAACAAGGCGGAACTGGACGAGCTAAGCTCCCAATTGAGAGGAGAAGTCGCGCTGCCCGATCCCATCATTCGACTCATTCAAGATACACCAAAAGAAGCCAATCCGATGGACGCGCTTCGAACCGCGGTGTCCGCATTGTCCTTCTACGATCCGGACGGCGCGGATATGTCTCGCAAGGCCAATCTTCGCCGCGCCGTGCGGCTGACCGCTAAATTCCCAACTATTGTCGGCACGTTTCACCGCGTTCGTAATGGACAACAGCCCGTAGAACCGAGGAAAGATCTTTCGCTCGCCGGCAGCTTCCTTTATACACTGTGGGGCAAGGAAGCGGACGACGTCGCTACGCGGACCATGGATGTGGCCTTCGTCCTTCACGCGGATCATGAATTGAATGCCTCTACCTTCGCGGCCCGAGTAACGGCCGCCACGCTTTCGGATATGTACTCCGCTATCGTTTCGGCAATAGGAACCTTGAAGGGGCCGCTGCACGGCGGAGCGAATGAAGGCGTGATCAAGAATCTGCTGGAGATCGGATCTTTAGAAAACGTCGAGCCGTGGCTGATGAAGAAATTCGCCGAACACGAAAAGATCATGGGCTTTGGGCATCGCGTATATCGGACCATGGATCCACGCGCGACCCATCTGATCGAAATGTCGCGGCAGCTCGGAGAGCGGACGGGCCAGAAGAAATGGTACGAGATGTCCATAAAGATGCAGGAAGTAATGCTCCGCGAGAAGCGTCTGAATCCGAACGTCGATTTCTTCTCTGCTTCGACCTACTATTCGCTCGGGATACAGACGGACCTGTTCACGCCGATCTTTGCGTGCAGCCGGATCTCAGGATGGACGGCGCATGTGCTGGAGCAGTACGACCATAATCGGCTGATACGGCCTCGCGCGGAATACATCGGCCCGCGCGACCTCAAGTATGTTCCAATCGACAAGCGATAGTTACTCAATGCCTCGCTCTTGAGTATTCGATTGCGCGGCGGATGATGGGATACAAACTCAACACTTCCAGAGCCGAAACGGCCGATCTTAGCGCTGGTTCTATGTACGGAACATAGGCTTCATTCTTCATTACGGCGGCTTGATAAGAATAAGTGCCGATCGCCTTCAGCATTCTCTGAATCGTCATTTTATAGTACTCAGTTAGGAACTCACTCCGGTCTTCGATAGGCTCCGATGAGTGAGTCTTGAGTTCCAGGAACCTCTCAATAAGACCGCTCACAATCACGCGATCTAACTTTGAATACGGATCTTCGAGCAGCGACGCAAGATCGTAGCTGGCCGGACCCATTCGCGCATCCTGATGATCGATAATGTAGATTTTGTTTTCATGCATCATCAGGTTTCGCGTGTGATAATCACGATGAACCAAGACCCGCGGCCGCGCGGCCAACTCGGCGCACAGATCACGGAACTCACCTTTTAGCGCGATCGTTCGGGACTCGCTCAGATTCGCCTCCAGATATCGAAGAAAATAATTCTCAAAAAAGAATTCGAGCTCCCAACTCAGCTTGGCTTCATCAAATGCCAGATTTGAACAGATAGAGCCCGATCTCCAAGCTTCCGGAGTCGCCTCCTGCATTGTCACAATGAACTCCAGCGCTTGAGTATACGCTGCTGTCACCGTATCTTCTGACTTTCCGGCAAGCCAATCTTGAAGACGCGAGTCGCCTACATCTTCAAAAAGCATCGCGCCTTCGGCGCCCAGGACTCCTAGAATCTTCGGAACCGGCAACCCAACGGTGACCAAGAGATCAGTAACCTCGATATGGGCGCAGGGATCGTTCGCGAACGTCAGCTTCGCAAGTGGATTTTTTCTTTCGAGAGATCTCAGCCGTTCAACAGCCGTCCGCGTGTCGTCGAACGGCGCATCGTAGATAGCTATCACAATCGATCCAGTCTCGCCGGCAGTATGTGCGCGGAAATAGGATCGCGTGGACGCATCTCCCGTGAGTCTGGAAATGTTAAGATCCGCGGTCGGAACACCGAAGTGCGCGGCAACAAATTCCTTTACTGGACTCGACGGTTCGGCCATTGATCTCGTATACGAATCATTTCCGACGAAACGATTATTCAGGGTATCTCAATCGATTGGCGCAACCAGATTCTCTCCGACCACTTCCCCTCGCTCGACGTCCTTGACAATATCGCGCCGCACTACGACCGCCCGCTCCAGTGTAGAGCCGGCGGGTATTCGCACGTTATCACCCACTATCACCTGACGTAGACGCGCACCATCCTCGACAACGACGCGATCCCATAAAACCGAGTCCGCCACAACTGCGCCAGGCTCTATTACCGAGCCGTTTCCTGTGATCCGGTTTAGTCCGCTCTTGCGCATAAAAGTACAACTAACGTCGATGTAGCGCGCGAGGGTGCTCAGCTCGAACCAATCTTCGCTGCTGACATGCGCCATTACTCTTTCGCCTGCTGCCATCGCCTTCGGGTACACATCGATGGTCGAATGCGAAGGTTGATTTCGCGGAACATAGTCGAAAATGCGAGGCGATAGCACCTGGATTCCAGTGAACATCAAAGGGGCTTGCCGCGATTCCTCGGACGCCTTCGGGAATCCGGCGAAGCGCTTTATATAACCGAGGTCATCGGTGATGACCTCTGAGAACCGCTCGCGGGCGACGTTAGGTCTCAGCACGAGAGTAGCGAGGGCCTCCCGTTCGCGATGAGTCTTGATGACTTCGGTGAGATCGATTGTGGTAATTATCTTTCCGTTGATCACGACGAAATCATCGGCGGCGAGCCTGTCTCGGACCCGATCGATGGCGCCCGAGGTTCCCAGTATCTCCTCCTCGAAAGAGTAATGGATGCTTACGCCGTAATCTGATCCATCTCCGAGCACGGCGCGAACGGATTCGGGTTCGTGATGCAAATTTACGATGAGGTCGCGAATACCGTTATCGGCAAGATACTGGACAGAGTAAGCAATCAAAGGCCGATTAAGGAAGAGTATGGCGGGTTTGGTGCGGTCTTCGGTCAACGGCCACAGCCGAGTCCCGAATCCCGCCGCAAGAATCATCGCGCGCATTTCATATTCCGAACAGGCGCTTGATTATTCACGGCAGCGGATGACACGTCAACCACACTTAGCTTGAGACACGCCGCCAAAAGCGTTTCCGAAAAGGCCTTGGTGATCCTAATATCACGTTTTGCTCTGATTCTTACGTCGAACCTTTTTCAGACGCTATATGTCAGCTAATCGGTAGGATCAGTCGATGATTGAGCGCGAGAGAGCGAATCAAAGGGCGAGTAAACAACGAACCGCGGCTATCTTTCTTATGGCCGTCATCATCTCGGGCGTTCTCCTGGCGGGGTTGTATTACGCGCGTAGATCGGGTCCGGACCCCACGATTTACGGAAACGACTTCAGCGTATATTACTTTGCCGCCGCCGAAATGGTCGAAGGCCGAGACCCTTATCAAAACTCGATAGGCGAATGGGTGCCGTACCTGTACACGCCGCTTCTGGCCGAGTTGCTGATGCCTCTGGCGCTGTTGCCGATTCCAGTCGCGGCTTACCTCTGGTTCCTAATCAGCGCGGCGGCGGTTGCCCTTGCGATGTGCATGCTCGCGAGATCGTTCCCTCGAGAGAATTTAGAGAATCAGCCGCTTCCTGTGGGTTCACTGGAAATGTTCGCCGCTGCCGGAGCGGTACTTATTGCTGCTCGGTTCGTCCTCGATACGTTTTATATGGGCCAGGTGAACACCATAGTAATGATGTTGGCAGTCGCCCACGTCTACCTGTATTCCAAGAATCGTAAGACCGCGGCCGGATTTATGCTCGCTCTTGCGGCGACGATGAAGGTCACGCCGATAGTGCTGATTTTCTACCATCTCGCTCGGTTGAGATTTAAATACGCGGCGGCGTGTGTTGGCCTGATCGCGCTGGTCGCGGCGATGAGCTTTGCGGGGCTTGGCCGAGACGCACGGCAGGGCGCACAGACCTTCTTCAATCGCACGATTGCGAATGGGCAAGGATTCGATCTCAAGTACTCCGGTAATCAATCGCTGCGTGGATTTGAGCTGAGACTCTATCAAGAGAGCGAAGATTCGAATCGAGTACCAAGAGGACCGATAACAATAATAATATCTCTCGTGCTGCTGGCTGCCGCGTGGCTTGCATCTCGTAGAGGCGCGACTGAGCTTGAAGCGGCCGCGCCGTTCTTCTGCCTTGCGGTAATCTTGTCGCCGCTGAGTTGGAAAGACCACTACGTCATAATTATCCCCGCCGTCACAGCGGTAATCTGGAGATTTCTCAGCGCGCGGACCCGATCACGAAGAGTGATCTTCGGGCTCATCATTGTGGGATCTTTTCTCCTGTTCAATGTTACAAGCTGGCGGATAATCGGACTCTTCGGCGCGGAATGGGCCGACGCTCACTCGCTGATATTTACCGGCGGGATTCTGATCTTTCTCGCTGTTTTGATGAATCCGCGCGTCGGCTGCTCGTGATTCACTTCGCTCTTTTGCAAGCACGGCGGGTTCTGATAATCTCGTCAAACGAGACCTTCAGATGAGCACGAAACAAGCTGACAAGAGCGCCGAGACCAGTTCGGGCATCGAGATGGAGACCACCTTTCGCCCGAGCGACGTCAAGAGCTCATACGAATCCATCGGCGATCCCGGCGATTTCCCCTACACTCGCGGCCCCTATTCGACAATGTACCGAGGCAAGCTCTGGACGATGCGCCAGTACGCCGGCTATGCCTCAGCCGCGGAATCCAACGCGCGATATCGTTATCTGCTAGAGCAGGGGCAGAGCGGCTTGTCTGTTGCCTTCGATCTACCCACCCAGATGGGTTACGACTCGGATCATCCTCTGGCAAGAGGCGAGGTCGGCAAGGTTGGAGTTGCTATTGACAGCATCGCGGACATGGAGCGCCTGTTCGAAGGAATACCTCTCGATAAGGTTTCGACTTCGATGACCATCAACTCTACCGCTGCGATCCTGCTCGCAATGTACATCGCGGTAGCTAAGAAACAAGGCGTATCGCCGAATCGAATCTCGGGAACCGTTCAGAACGACATCCTGAAGGAGTACATAGCCCGCGGAACTTACATCTATCCGCCTCGGCCAAGCCTTCGGATCGTCACCGATATCTTTGCCTACTGCGCACGGGAAGCGCCTAAATGGAATACGATTTCCATATCGGGCTACCATATTCGCGAAGCCGGCTCGACCGCGGCTCAGGAAATCGCATTCACTCTTGCGGACGCTATTGCTTATGTTCAAGCCGCAATCGACTCAGGTTTGAACGTCGATGATTTCGCGCCGCGGCTCGCCTTCTTTTTTAATTCGCACAACCAATTCCTTGAGGAGATTGCAAAATTTCGGGCGGCCCGAAGAATGTGGGCGCACATAATGCGAGACCGGTTCGGCGCTCGCGATCCGCGTTCTCTTATGCTTCGCTTCCACGCTCAGACCGCCGGATCGTCGTTGACCGCGCAACAGCCCGAAGTGAACATCGTTCGAACCGCGATTCAGGCAATGGCCGCGGTGCTGGGCGGCACACAGTCGCTTCATACAAACTCGATGGATGAAGCGCTCGGCCTACCCACGGAAGATGCAGCGCGCATCGCCCTGCGCACTCAGCAGGTGATCGGATATGAATCCGGTGTCGCGGCGACCGCGGACCCGCTCGGCGGTTCATATGCGATAGAGCATCTTACGGATGAGCTGGAGCGACTCGCCTCCGAGTACATCGACCGAATCGATAAGATGGGCGGCATGCTCCGGGCCATAGAGCTCGGATATGTCCAGGGCGAGATCGAGAAAGCCGCGTACGACTATCAACGAGCCGTCGAGTCGAAAGAGCAAGTCGTAGTGGGCGTTAATAGATTCGTCACGGAAGAGTCAACCGCGGTTCCGGTCCTCAGAGTCGACGAACGGCTCGAGTTGGAGCAGGTCGAGCGCGTGCAAAAGATTCGCTTGGAACGCGATGATCTGGAGGCGCGGCAAGCGCTCGATGGAGTAGAGAGCGCCGCGCGCGGCGACGACAATTTGATGCCGCATATCATCCATGCCGTCGAGTCTTACGCAACGCTGGGAGAGATCAGCGATCGACTGCGATTGGTTTTCGGCGAATACGCCGGCGAACACGTCTGACATCGTGAAGGAGTCCAACGATAACGGCCGCCGAGTTAATCTCGGAGCCCGCTCATTCATATGAGTACCACCGCAACAGAGTCAGCCATTCGAGCTGACAACAAACCCGTCTCCTCCTCCAGAAAAATCGTAAGCCCGTTAATCGTCGGGCTTATCTGTATCCTGGTTTCGACCGCTTCGGTAATGACGTTCTTTTTCATGGGCGAGCCGCCGGATGGAAAGAGCCGCTGGACGTTCAGGATGCCGGACACCCATGACATGATTCTGCACTACGACCAAGCGGTCTCTTTCTACAACGGGCTCAAGGCCGGCGAGGTCTATCCCAGATGGGAAGAGGACACTAACCGCGGATTCGGCGCTCCTACTACGAGCTATTATCCGCCCGGCGTGTATTACCTGACATCCGCGGTTTATCTGATAGTTCACAATTGGCTGGGCGCGATCGCCGGCGCGCACCTGTTCATGATGATTGCTTCGCTGGCGGCGATCTATGTTTATGCGCGAAGGAGTATGTCGCGAACCGCTTCGGTCGCGGTGATGATCGCCTACTCGGCTTTTCCATATCATTTGTTGAATCAGTATCAAAGGGGAGCGCTCGCCGAGCTGATGGGCTTTATATGGATGCCCCTGATGCTGATCTTCGGCGAGCAATTATTTAGCAAGCGAATCCACGACTCTGAAAGCGGGCCGCAACCGATTAAGACATCGCGCCTCGCGAGCACCTTGCTGAACATGGCTGGGCTTGCGGTGAGCTATGGAGCTTTCGTGTGGTCGCATCCTCCAACTGCTTATCAGTTTTCATTGATGTTTGGAGTCTTTTTGGCGGTGCTGGCAATAATGCGGCGCGATCTGAAAGGCTTGCTTACTTCGGGTCTTGCGTCCGTCATCGGTCTGGCGTTCTCCGCCGCTTATCTGTATCCGGCCGCCGCGGAGCAGGAGCTGATCAGGCACGAATATGTTTCCGAAAATTGGCCTTATCATCAAAGCTACGTGTTCGCTTCTACAGGCTACACCATGCAGTACAGGGCCTTCTTTGATCTTGTGGATCACGTATGGCTGGTGAACATCGGCGCGATACTACTGGCCGGCCTCTTCGCGGCGCTTGCGCTTCGCTTCAGCAAATCCAAACTTCGCTTACTCAGCGAGCGCGTTATTGCCTGGACGATTGTCGGCATAGTCACTGCCTTCATGATGACCTCGCTGTCGGAGCCGCTTGGCCGCCGAATACCGAGAATCGACATTGGAGTGTTCTCGTGGCGGATGCTTGGAATCACTACTCTGATGGCCGCGTTATTGATCGGAGCTAGCGTGGAAGCAGGTTTGAGCCTGTGGAAGGCACGGAAGCGAATCATCGCGTCGTTATGTACGTCTGCTGCGTGTATCGTCCTTATCGGAGGAATCCTATTCACTGTTTTCCAGGTTGTAGCGGTCGTCTATTCTGCTCCGGCCTTCGAGCCTGAGGAAGAACATCTGAACTACGCGATCATTCCGCGCACTGCTCCGGAAGATCCAACCGATCTGCCCGATGCACCCCAGGCCGAATTAGCAAGCGGCGACGAAAAGGTTTCGATCGAGCGCTGGGATCCGCAGAATCGGGCCATCAAAACCGAGGTCACCGATGACGAAGGCGACCAGCTTATCATTCGCACGTTCAACTTTCCCGGATGGACGGCTCGAGTCGACGGGCAGCTCGCCGAGATCAAAACCGGAGAAGACGTCGGCGACATACAGATAGATCTGAACCCAGGCCCTCATAAGATAACGCTGCAATATCTGGACACGCCCGCTCGCCGCCGCGGTAAATGGATCACTATCGCCGCAATGCTCGTTATCTGGATCTGGTTCGTTGCCGGAACGGGACTAAGGCGAAGGCTGAACCGCGGGGCCTCGCCGCCGGTTGGCTAGATGAGAGAGGAACACAGCGCGGTATCAACACGACGTTCCGATCTCGCAATCCTGAGCCTTGCTGCCGTTGTTTCAGTCGCGCCCTTCTTTTTTGCGGCTTCGGGCCGCATGCCGCGGTCTCACGACATCAGCATTCACTGGATGAGAATGATCGCATTCGACGAAGTGCTGCGGTCGGGCGTCTGGTTTCCCCGATGGCTCGGACGGATGAATGATGGATACGGCGCGGCTACGACGATTTTCTATCCGCCGTTTTTTTATTACCTGGCTTCAGCAGCCCACGGGGTGCTCGACGATTGGCAAGCCTCGCTGCTTGCGGTAGCGACTGCATCGAGCCTTGGCTCCGGATTGTGCTTCTACGGCTATCTGAGACTTATTGTGAATCGAGTCCCCGCGCTGACCGCGTCGGTTGTCTACATCCTGGCCCCATACCATCTGATCGATCTTTATCACCGGGGCGCCTTCCCTGAATTAATTGCCTTCGTTTGGATGCCTGCGGTGATGTATTCCTTTACAAAAGCCGCAAGAGAGGGCAACAGCTTCTACATCGCGATCGGTTCAGGTGCTTTCGCCCTGCTCATACTCACGCATCCTCCGGAAGCATATCTTTTCACACTCTCTCTCGGGATATATGCAATCTGCTGGGCTATTATGTCGCGAAGCCTACGACCGGCGCTCACAGCCGCTGGAATTGCCGTACTCGGATTTGGACTCGCATCGTTCTATGCTATGCCTGCTCTGCTCGAAACCGGTTACATTCAGCATACGATCCTCGACAAATTCAAATACAGCGAGAGCTACATACCTGGATTGATCTCAGGCGGCGGCTTCGGAGCTATGTTAGGCATAACGGCTATCGCAACCGCGGCCGTGGCGGCGATATCGGCTGCGATCGGACTGCCGGCAAGCCTAAAGAATAATGCTCCCTGGGTTGGATGGGTGCTAGTCGGAGTTTTTGCTGTTCTGATGATGACTTCGCTCGGCAACTCCATCGCCGCTCGCCTTCCGAGATTCGACTCCGTAGCATTCTCCTGGCGATGGCTCGGCGTACTGACGATGGCGGCTTCCGTGCTTGTGGGGATGGGATTTGAGGAAGCTGTTCATCGCCCAACGAAATTCAGTCGCGTGGTCTGGATCTCCACGTTCCTCGCTGGAACTATTCTCTTCGGAATATTCGCGAGCGGATCTGCTTCAAGCCTGAGAGTCGCATTCGAACCGCCGGATCGATTCATCGAACAGGACTTCACTCCTGCTCCGGATTCGAGTTCAGTTGATTCTCTTGAGCCTGTGGTTGAGGCCGCAATCGGCAGCGATACCGCAACTCTCCTTGAATGGAAGCCGCAGGAGCGCGTTGTCCTAACGAGATCTCCAGTACGCTTCACTCTGCGGATCCCGACCTACGATTTCCCCGGCTGGGCCGCGGAAATTGACGGCGCGTCAGCGGAAATCCGTAGAGAGAATACAACAGGTCTCATCTCAATAAATGTTCCCGAGGGTGAGCATACGGTTCGCGTGACATTCAGGAATACACCCCTGAGGCTGCGCGCCGAACAACTAAGCATGGTTTCCTCAGGCGTAATCGCAATGCTATTAATCGGCGCAATACTCGGTAAAGGCAGGTCACGCACGAAAGCGTCCATTGCGCTCGCTCGCGGCTAACATTCATCGGTAGGTGATCAGAGAAGCGTCATTCAAATGCGGAATGCCGTTGAATGAGTCAAGCGACAGTCTTCCATTACTGAATACGATTTCGGTTATCGAACAATTTCGAAGCCGCCAGTTGAGCTCGATTGCCGTGCGCTCCGGAGCTTGCAGGCTCATCTGAACGGCGATCGAAATCGGACCGCCGGAGGTGAAGAGCGCGATTCTGACCCCGCGGTCGGCTCGCGAAGTCAGGCGCTCAATCCCGCTCCTGACTCGATCGTGAAATGCACGCCACGATTCTACGAGCGGAGACTGGATGCCTCCATCGAGCCAGACAGTGCTCGCGGCTTCGAACACTTTCTGAAAGCTGCGAAGGCGCTCATCGTTGTCGGAGCTCTTCTCATATCGATCAAGATAGTCCCGTATCCGCCGATCCTCTTTCGCGGCTTCAGGCAAGATGTGTCGAATGATGCCTTCGCCGTCGTATTCGTCAAACCCGTCAATCACGACTGGGGCGAGGAAAGGTTGGTCCGCGGCGTCAAACATTTCGCCGATCAAGCGAGCGGTATCGATCTGTCGTTTCCGGGGTCCGGCGAATACCTCGTCGAAGCGAATGCCTCTTTTGAGCAGATAAGCTCCCAGACGCCGGGACTGCTCCTCGCCGATCGCGGAAAGCCGATCATAGTCGTCATCAAAAAAAGAAGCCTGTCCGTGTCTGATTAAAATAAGGCTGCTCATCGTCCGGTATTCAATGGCAATCGAGATGAGAAGTCAAATCAGGAGACCCACTGTGAAGCTATCGGGATCATCCTATGGCCCCGTGAGAATCCCGACTCAACAATAACCATCAAAAATTGAAGGGATGGACGGGAGTTCCACTCCCGCTCTTTACCGCCAGTTAACGATCAGTGTGCGGGTGAACGCTCTAAACAAACCCGGCTATTTGCCACTTCAGCCCTCGTCGCCTAGAATCATCCAACTCAACAACGCTAGAAAGGCCCACTGATGAACGAGAAACAAGAAGAACGCCGGCCCTGGCAAGCGGATCATCTCGGCTCAAGAGAGGGCCATTTGATCATCGACGAAGTCGACGCTCTCGCGCTGACGAAGCAGTATGGCTCGCCTCTGTATGTCTTTTCCCAGAGACGGATCAGCGGCAACACGCGGGGGCTCAGGACGGCGTTGGAATCAGTTCATCCGCGAGTGAAGCTCTGCTATGCATCGAAAGCCAATTCAAATATGGCGGTGCTTGCGACCGTGCTTCACGCCGGCGGCGACATTGAAGTAAATTCGGGCGGCGAGTTGTTCAAGGCGCAAAGGATCGACTTCAAACCCGATCAAATAATCTTTAACGGTGTATCAAAAACCGATGAAGAAATTCGCACCGCGATAGACCGCGGAATTCTCGCGATTAATGTTGACTCGCTCTTCGAGCTGGATCAGGTCATTCGGGTCGCTCGCGAGATCGGCCGGAGCGCCAACGTTGCCATAAGAATTGTCCCCGAGATCATCACGCGATCTCACATAGGACTTCAGACCGGCTTGCTATCGTCCAAGTTCGGTCTTTCACCTTCCCAGATCGACGAAGCTTTTTCGCGCGCGCTTCGAGCGTCCGATGCGATCGACCTTGTGGGGGTCCATATTCACGTCGGATCGCAGACCCCGGATCTTCAACCGTTCGCGCGTGCGTTCGCCGAGATGTGGAAGTTCGTGGTCGATCTGAGCAAACGAACCGGTCACCAAATAAGACACATCAATATAGGCGGAGGTCTCCCAATTGATTACCTGGGCGAGACCACGATGGCGTCGGCAATCGGAGACCGCGAAAGAGACATGCTTTCCGCCAAACTCGATGCCGCTGATGTGCTGAGAGCTGCGTTTGAGGAAGCCAATCCGACCAGCAAAGAAGAGCTGGAGTTACTCGAGGGGCTGACAATAGTACTCGAGCCCGGCCGTCGAATCATCGGCGATACAGGTCTGCTGCTTACAACCGTGTGCAGCATTAAAGAAAGACCCGAGACCGGCGACACATGGCTCCTGACCGACGCGGGCTACTCGCTCGCAATATCAATGGCTATGTACAAATGGTATTACCACCTGGTGTCAGCCTCTCGTGCCGACGACAAGCACGACACTCCATACAAAGTCGCGGGTCCGCTCTGCGATTCGGGAGATGTTTACTTCGATCTGGAAAAGGGCACGCGCTTGCCGAACTACCGGCTGCTCCCAGCGGCCACTGCGCCGGGCGACGTTCTCGCGCTGTTAAATACCGGAGCGTATGCGCTGGATCAGTCCTCTCAGTACAACGGGCGGCCCAGACCTGCCGCGGTGATGATTCGCGAATCGGGCGAGGCCTCGGTGATTCGGCGAGCTGAAACCTATGAGGATTTAATCGGTTTCGATAACTGGTAATAATAACGCCGTCACTTTGGCCGGGCCGCATTCAGCACCGGGTAAAACTGGGTGAAGACGTGATCCGTCGCGGCTTTTTTCTGATGGCAGGAAAGACACGCTCCCTCAGGAAAGGGCTTGGCCTTCGCGACGGATTTGCCTCCCCTTTCCGTAAAACTGAAGTAGGCCCACCCTCCAGGAAAGCGTTTGCTGTCCTTCACCGAAGCTTCGAGAGCAATGTATTCGCCCGCAAACGAACCTTGCAGACCGGGCTCATTCTTTGTAGCAGCCCGAGCCACTTCGAGGATCATCACCGTGCCCTCGGGAAACTTTCCCGTGCGCGAGAATTCTCGATAGGCAAAAGGATCGATGTAGACGTGTTTGATGTCCTCGCGCTTGCTCTCGCCGTCGGCGGGCGCGTTAGGCAGATAACTCAAACCGGTCGAGCTGCCGACAAAGACCCACTCCCGATAGCCTTCCGGCCGCAGCATTGTGTCCTGACCCTCAAAAACAGCAGCAGGTCTTGATTTCGCGCCGTGCTCCTGAGCGTCGACCGTATTTCTCTGTGACAAGACGGAAAGAAGCAGACACGTTACTGCGAGCCCGGCGAGCATTGATAGCTTTATTGATTTCATCGAGTTCATTATGCCTCCTGGATGCAGACGGTCAGCGATCAGTATTCAGCAAGTGAGCGACGAAGAGTCAGAAGCTCCGGTTTAGCGCATCAGCGCCTTACCGCTTCTTCTGAAGTCCCTCGGCGATTCTACCGATGCCTTCCTCGATCAGATGGGGTGCGATTGAGTATGAAAGCCGCAGGTAGCCTTCGCCCTGAGCGCCGAATGCACTTCCCGGAACCGTTATCACGCGAGAATTCAAAAGCGCTTGAGCAACCTCTTCCGACGGACCATACTTCGAGACATCCAGCATGATGTAAAAGGCGCCCTGGCCCCGCACGAATGGGAGTTTGAGCTCGCGCTCTATTGCGCGAGACATCACATCGTGTCGATCCATGAGGTCTCGCCGCATGGATTCTGTTGCAGCCCTGCCTTCGGTCGTGAACGCGACGCTCGCCGCCTTTTGCGAAACCGTAGCCGCGCAGCTCGTCACATAGAGGTGCATCACCGTGATGCTTGCGATTACGTCTTCGGGACCTATGACCCAACCAATGCGCCAACCCGTCATGCTCATCATCTTTGATAGGCCCGACAGGATTATCGTTTTGTCGTAGTACGAGCTTAGCGAAGGCGGCCGCCGGCCGTGGTGAAGCTCGCGATAAATCTCATCGGTTACAACCCACACTCCCGTGCCGCTAAGCCTCTCCGCTATAAACTGGAAATCGTCGTCCGTAAGAGACTGGCCGGTCGGATTCGAAGGCGAGTTCACAAAAACAAGTTTCGTTCTTTCGGTCACCGCGCGGTCGAAGCTCGCAGGATCGAAGGCGAAGCCGCGCGAAGCCGGCATTTCATAGCGGGTCACCTTTCCGCCCGCAATCTCGACGACGGTTGGATACGCCAGGAAGCCGGGATCGGGCAGCAGCACCTCATCACCGGGCTCAACGAAGGCCATCACAACAGCGAACATGGCCTCCTGAACCCCGCTGGTAACGCACACCGAATCTCTAGAAATGCTCTGAATTGAATCAGGCTGATGATACGCCGCTATCGCGTCCCTCAGATCGGCGAGCCCCGCATTCGGAGTGTAGCCGTTGAATTCTTCAGTAATCGCGCCGACCGCGCGATTGCGAATGACATCAGGGGTCTGGAAATCAGGTTCGCCAAGACCGAGGTTGATGGAACCCGGAGGCGCGCTGTCGTATAACCGTCGAATCGCGCTCTTTCGTACGTTTTTGATTCTTGTTGCAGGTATGAAAGCCATTTTGATTTCAGAGGAAAGAGTCTGGCGTTCGAATCCGAGCGCCCAAATGAAGGCTTACAGGTTGCCCCGCTTCATCTCATCCACGATGTAGTCACAAGCTCGAATGGTGATCGCCATCATTGTGAGCGTCGGGTTCTGACATCCGATCGATACAAAGCAAGCCCCGTCGGTGACGAAGAGGTTTTTGACGTCCCAGCTTTGGTTGAACTTATTCAATACAGAGGTCTTCGGATCCGTTCCCATTCGAGCCGTGCCGACTTCATGAATACACAACCCTGGAGGAGCAAGATATGGGCTTGCGGCGGTAACCGCGAATCCTGCTTCGTGAGCCATTTCCTTGAGCGACTCCAGGCCGTCGAGCGCCATCGCCTTCTCGTTGTCTCCGTGTGAACATTCGATGTGCGCAACCGGTATTCCCCACGCGTCTTTTACGTCCTTATTGATGGTGACGCGATTCTCCTTGCGAGCGAGCATCTCGCCCCAGATGCCCATGCGAAACGGGGCCGGATCTTTCGCGTTTCTCACCGCGTTCTTGAATTCGGAGCCGAACCCGGGAATTGATCTGAGATTTGTCGGAAGCATTTCTCGCTGGGCGCTGCCCTGGATGCCATAGCCGCGAATAAACTTCTGATTCCGTTCGTTGACGTTCCTGAACTTTGGGATGTAGAAGCCGTTCGCACGCCCATCATCGTTGTTGTACGGATAGTTCGCGGCCGCCTGAATATATCCGCCGACTCCGACCTGGAAAATATGATCCATCAGGTACTGGCCAAGAACGCCGGAGGAATTCGCCAAACCCGCCGAGTGCTCGCGCGTGCTGCTATTGAGCAGCAATCGAGTCGACTCGATCGTAGACGCGCACAGGATGACGACCTTCCCGAATACTTCTTCGGCCTTTTTAGTAACCTGATCGATAATTGCGATGCCTTTAGCTTTGCCGCCGGCTGGATCGATTATCACGTGGCTTGCGACCGCGTTTGTACGCAGTGTAAGCCTGCC
>Ga0209687_1000144_pt1 | contig 26655 bp, 14 predicted proteins | sample GraSoiAngelo_136_FD_185893 | JGI IMG/M metagenome (GOLD analysis project Ga0209687, IMG submission 185893) | Grasslands soil microbial communities from the Angelo Coastal Reserve, California, USA - 14_0929_09_20cm (SPAdes) (version 2) | ecosystem: Environmental > Terrestrial > Soil > Grasslands ...
TCTGCGTCGGAACCCTTCCTGATCTTGGCGCCTCGGAACGGCCGTTGGCGGATGCCAGTACGCGCTTTCTAGGCCTCATTGGAGGCCGGATAATCGCCGCGGGTGCATTGATATCAATCCTAGGCAATCTGAACGTGCTTTTGCTTGGCGGCTCGCGGCTGCCATTCGCAATGGCTGAGCAAGGCGAACTGCCGCGCGTGTTGGCGGCGACCCATTCAAGATTCAGAACTCCGCACGCCGCGATACTTCTTACAGCCTCAATAATGCTTGTTCTTGCGCTGTCGGGAACGTTTGTTTACGCGGCCACCATCAGCACGCTCGCAAGATTGGTCGCGTACGGCGTTACGTGCTCGGCGCTGCCTGTGTTGCGGCGCCGTAAGGATCTTCCCACCGAGTTCAAGGTTCATGGCGGAGTCGTGATCGCGGCCGCCGCGTTGATACTGTCGGTTTGGCTTCTCTCCAACAGCAACTGGCGCGAAGCGCGCGACACCGCCGTAGCGGCCGCTATAGGAGGAGCCGCTTATCTATCATACAAAATCTGGATAAGCAGAATTCGGAGCGGAACCCCTCCAGCGCGAGGGAAGGAAGCTTAGGGGATGTCTGATCGAAGAGTGTTCACCGCCGAATGGCTCTTGCCCATCGCTTCGCCCCCCATTCGCAAGGGTGCGGTTGTGATCGACAATGAGCGCATCGCCTGGGTAGGACATCGCGTCGATCTCCCGTTTGAAGAAGGCGACGTTCAGATCACCGATCTGGGAAATGCAGCCATTCTACCCGGATTCGTAAATGCTCATGCACATCTCGAGCTCACGGTGATGCGCGGCTTCCTGGAGGGATTGCCGTTTCGAGATTGGATATTGAAGCTCACACGGGCAAGAAACGAACGGCTCAGATCGGAGGACCTGGCGGCTTCCGCAATGCTCGGCGCCGCCGAAGCAATTCGAGCAGGTATAACCACTATTGCGGATACGGGTGACTCGCCGGCTCCATTCGAGGCGCTGTTATCCAGCGGATTGCGGGGCATCGCCTATCGTGAAGTGTTCGGACCCGATCCGGCTTCGGCGAATCAAAGCCTCGAGCAGCTAGTGAACAAAGTCGAGACGATGAAGCAAGGCGAGACCGGGCGGGTCAAGGTCGGAGTATCGCCGCATGCTCCGTACACGGTTTCCGCGGAGTTGTATGAGCTTGTCGCCAAATATTCAGAAAGGGAGTCGCTTGATGTGTGCATTCACGCGGCGGAATCCGAGCAGGAATTAAGACTGGTTCGCGACGGAGCGGGCGAATTCGCGAGCGGCCTGGCGGAGCGAGGGGTTCCGTGGCGAGCGTCCGGCATGTCTACCATCAGCTATCTTGAGACTACGGATATTCTTCGGCGCGGACCTCTTCTTATTCACTGCGTCACCGTTGATGAAGATGACGTATCCATGATTGCGCGAAATGAGGCGCGAGTCGCGCACTGTCCCAAATCGAATGCGAAGCTCGGACACGGAGTCGCGCCCCTGCGGACGATTCAAAGCGGCGGAGTGACGGTCGGTCTTGGAACCGACAGCGTCGCGTCGAACAACAAGCTCGATATGATCGATGAAATGAGAATGTGCGGCCTGATTCATCGATCGATCTCGCGAGATTTCCAGTCTCCTTCCGCTCGTGAGTTACTGCGGCTGGCGACGTTCGATGGGGCCAGGGCGCTTCGTATCGCCGATAAGACCGGAACTCTAGAGGCTGGAAAGCAAGCGGATATTATTGCTATTCGACTTACCGAGCCTCATAACACACCGGTTTACGATCCCGAATCGGCGATCGTATTCAGCTCATCCTCCGCGGATGTTCTTCTGACGATGGTGGACGGCGTAGTCCTCTTTGATGGGATCGAGATTAAGACACTCGATGAACAACTAGTTCAAGCTCAGACAGCCGAAGCTGCAACACGGCTTCAACAAGTCTGAGACGGCTCCGATACTCTGACGCGCGTAGGAACCGCTAAACGCCGCAGTCGCCATTCAATCACACGCGTTCTTAATTCGAACAACCTCGTCGGGGCATATTTGTTGCTGACGCTGGCTGTCATGCGCACGCAGATAGCGTCCTATTTACGTGCAGCCCGCGCGGCCGCAGGCAGACCGGCCGATTACACCTACAGGAAGTTGGGAACAAGGAGGACAATATGAACCGACTGCACAGAATAAAGATGCTGAGTTCGTCAGCAATCTTCTTAATTCTCTCCTCATTAGCTTTGCCTTTTTCCGTGGTGACCGCCTTCGCGCAAGCGACGACGGGATCGATTAAGGGAGTGGTCACCGATCCAAGCGGCGCAGTCATCCCGGGCGCCGACGTAACCGCAAAAGGCGCCGCGACAGGCGTCGAGACAAAAACCAAGACAAATGGCGAGGGCTTGTATGCCTTCCCCTCGCTCACACCCGGCGAATATCTGGTTACCGTTCAGAAGGCGGGCTTCAAAAAGCAGGAGTTTCAGCAGGTGACCGTTTCGATCGGGCAAGAAACAACTATTGATGCTGCTCTTCAGACGGGCCAGATAACCGAAACGGTGACGGTCACAGCCACCGGTCAGGAACTGATTCAGAGAGAACAGGTCCAGGTCTCGCAAACGATCGAAAGCCGAAAGGTGTCGGAGCTGCCGTCAAATATAGCGGGCGGCGGTATCGACACTCTGGCTTTGCTCGTGCCGGGCGTTGTGCCTGGGAACGCCGGCGTCACAAATGTAAATGGAACCGATCTGTCGGTTAACGGGAACCGCACAAGATCGAACAACTTCACCATAGATGGAGGAGACAACAACGATCTTTCGATTTCGGGTCCGGCTTTTTTTGTTAACAACCAGGATCTGGTCGGAGAGTTCCAGATCATAACAAACAATTTTTCAGCGGAGTACGGACGGAATCAGGGCGCGATCGTGAACATCGTGACCAAGACGGGAACAAATCAGTTCCACGGCAGCGGGTTCTGGTTCCACCGCGACCGTAGCTTTCTCGATACGCTCGACAACATCGAAAAGAGGGCGGGAGACAGAAACGGTCCCGATCCGCTTTTGTACAACGTAATCGGAGGAACCTTCGGCGGCCCCATCGTGAAGGATCACCTCTTCTTCTTCGGCAGCTATCAGGGCATCACGCTTCGACAGGTATTCACCGCTCGATCCGAGAGTCCGGCGGTAGCTCCTGAAGAGCTGTCTCGCTTGAAAGCGGCCTTTCCAAATAGTCCCGCCGTTGATGCAATCGTGAACTTCTCCGCGTTTGCGATACCTTTCGGCGGCGTGACTGAACGAACGGACAAGCCGCGCGATGCCACGGTAAACATCGGCGGGCGGAATTTCCGCGTAGCCTACCCGCAGCGCTCATTCGGCGTGAACAATAACGAGAACGAGTTCAGTATAAGAGGCGACTTCAAGCCTAACACCAAAGACACGTTTTGGTACCGTCATCTCTATCAAAGAGATACGAACGACAACGCAATCCCGACTATCATGGCGAATCCATCCAACGGCTTCTTCGGGAGTATTCCGTCGAACAGCACGTACGGAACGGCGAGTTGGACCAGACAGATCTCCAACAGCGCGGTAAACGAATTCCGCTTCACGTTCAACAAGCTGTCTGTCAGCTTCGGAGGCGGGTGCGATCCCGCCACGCCGGGCTGCGTTCCGGACGCGCCGCGGATTCTACAGGAATTCCCGCAGATCACCTTTGGGTTCCGCGCGTCATCGGGAGACATTCTTCAGCAGGTAGGCCCCGATAGCGGTTTTCCGCAGGGACGTACCGTGCACAACTATCAGTTCGCCGATTACTTTTCGAAAACGCTCGGGCTTCATCAACTCAAAGCCGGAGTCGATATTCGAAGAGTAGGCAATACCGTTCCGTTCCTGCCGTCCATCGCGGGAACGTTTGCTTTTTCAACCGCCGCAAGGGTCGTAAGCAACTTGCCATCGACTTTCTCGCTGGCTGTTGGAAACCCGATCGTCGACTATACCGAGACGGATCAGTTCTATTTCATTCAGGATGACTGGCGCGTAAGAGATAATCTCACGCTCAATCTGGGTCTTCGATACGAATACAACAGCCAGCCGATCAACAGGCTGCACGATCTGACGGTGGCGCGAGAAAACGATCCGTCGCAGGCTCTGTGGAGACAAAGTCTGCCACTTGATGCTCGCACCGTACCGCGGCTTCCTACGGACAAGAATAACTGGGCGCCGCGAGTGGGCTTTGCATGGCGGCCTCGCTTCGGCAAAACCGCGTTCTTCAACAGGTTGTTTGGAGAGCAGGACAAGACTGTTATATCGGGAGGCTACTCAATCGCCTACGATCCGCAGTTTTATAATATTCTGCTCAACATCTCGAACAGCTCTCCCTTTGTGTTCCTGACTCGCCTGAGCAATCCGTCGCTGGGCCTGCCGCCCGGCAGCGGTCCTACGGCTCAAACCATTCAGGACTTCGCTCGCGCCAACGGGCTGATTGCTACGAACACGTTCGATCCTCGTTTCTTCAGTCAGACCATAGTCGATCCGCATTTTCATTCTCCCTATTCCGAGCAATGGTCGCTCCGAATCCAGCGCGAGATCAATCGAACGAACGTCGTTGAAATCAGATATGTAGGCACTCACGGAGTCGGATTGTTTCAACAGAACAACGCGAACCCGGTTGTGAGCGCTCTCGTGAATGGAATGACGAGAACGATTGGAGGAGACGTAATCAACTTCCCGTCGTTCGCCAATCTATTGCCTTCGGGCATTACTCCGGTCACCTGCGTAAACAACCTCGCGACCCCTGATAATGAAGCGGCGTGCAACGGGCGCGTACTGCCGCAAGGACTCCTGACGACTCGGTATAACGGAGCTCAGTCGATCTATCATGGATTTCAGACCCGTTATCAGGGCCGGTTGGGAAGCCAGCTTTTGTTTGGAGCCGCATACACGTTCTCAAAGGCGCTGGACAACGCCAGCGAAATTTTCTTCACCAATTTCGGCCGGCAGACTCCGCAGAATCCGTTTGATACGACTCGGTCGGAGCGGAGTTTTTCGGGCTTTGATCGAAGGCATGCGCTCGCGCTGAACTTCATATGGGATATTCCCTTCCACAAAGATCAGCATGGGCTCGTGGGACGCACGCTTGGCGGATGGCAACTCAATGGAACCTACTTCATTCAGAGTGGGACAAGGTTCACGCCCAGCCAGTTCTTCAATGTTTTTCTCGTCGACGACAACGGGCTGCCTACTACATACGGCGATCCGTCCGATCGCGACACATTCCGGCCGTTTTACGGCAACCCAAGGGCGCCGCGCGATACGGTTGGCATCAGCCAGGTCGACGCTGCTCTCATCTTTGGAGTCCCGATTTCAAACCTGTCGGGGTTCTACTCTTTCAACGACCTGAACCTCGGCAACGTGAAAGAAGTGACGAAGGATCAGGTTCGATATATCTTCAATGGCCCAGGCGCGGCCAGGATTTTCGGAACCCCCTTCGGCAACGTGGCTCGCAACAGCGGGGTGGGACCGATCCTGAATCAGTTGAATCTCGGGCTGTTCAAGAACGTCAAGCTTGGTGAGCGCGTGTCGCTCCAGCTTCGCATGGAGACGTTCAACGCTCTCAATCACCCAAACCCCGGGCTGGGCTTCAGCCAGGGCGCGGTTGTTCCTGATCAGTTCGTAGAAGACGCGGGAACGACATTCGGTAGATTCGACGAGATGGAGCTATCTCGAAGAGTAGTCCAACTCGGCGTCAGGGTAATCTTCTAAGCAAACCGGCAGTATCCGAGTTACCCAGAGGGAGGGACCGGTCGGTCCCTCCCTCTTTTCGTTAATTCGTTTCCGACAGAGACCCGATTGGGGAAGTCCTCACGAACGAATGCCGGGTATTTGAGAGCGAGCGGAGAACTATAAGAAGCAAGAGTTTGGGACGGAAGTAAAGACACTCGCGGAAGTTTAGGGTATCGGCGGAAAGCCCCTTGGCCGACCATTCTTATCGAGGCTAAAAAGGGCAGATGTGCGCAGCCGGCGTCAGCGACTCCTTGCCTATCAATCCAATTTTTCGTAGAGAATTCCAGATTCTCGTTTGACGCAGGGCTTCCATCGGGAGAACGCACATCTTATCTGGTTGTATCAAGAGTCTTAATCAGACCTTACCGGTTGGCATAATCGTTGCAATCGCCAGCCTTTCCTAACACTCCATTCGGGTATACTCCGCATAATTTTTCTAGGCGGCGATTGTGAAATCGAAGATCGCCGTTTCCATAAGTCCGAAAACAACAAGGAGGAGATAATGAACCGACTGCGCAAAATGAAAAAGATGGTCTCAACCGCCGTCTTTTTGATCCTCTCTTCGTTGGTGTTCCCCTTCTCCGCGCCTGTCGCCAATGCTCAAGCGACGACGGGCTCCCTTAGGGGACAGATCACCGACTCGACGGGCGCCGTCATTCCTGATGCTGACGTAGTAGCTAGGGAAACGGCGACCGGGCTCGAGACGAAGACGAAAGCCACCAGCGACGGCATCTACAATTTCGCGAGGCTGAAACCAGGTTCCTACCTGCTCACCGTAACGAAGCAAGGCTACAAGAAAGCCGAGTTTCAACAGGTGACGGTCAGCATCGGACAGGACACGACCATAGATGCGACAATGCAGGCCGGACAGATCACCGAGACCATCACGGTGACGGCAAGCGGCGAGGAACTCATACAAAAAGAGCAGGTGCAGGTTTCGAACTCATTCGAAGCTCGCAAGGTCGCTGAACTGCCGTCAAACATCGCCGGCGGCGGCATCGATACGCTGGCTCTGCTGGCTCCGGGCGTCGTTCCGGGCGTCGGCAACGTCAACGGCAATGGCACGACATTCTCGGTTAACGGGCAGCGCGCCCGGTCAAATAACTTCACGATTGACGGCGGCGACAACAACGACCTGTCGATTGGCGGCCCGAACTACTTCGTGGACAACCAGGACATCGTAGCCGAGTTCCAGGTGATCACGAACAACTTCTCGGCTGAATACGGACGCAATCAGGGCGCGGTGGTCAACATCGTGACCAAGTCCGGCACGAACGCTTTCCACGGCACGGGTTTCGAGTATCACAGAAACCGCAACTTCCTTGATACTCTGGACAATATTGAGAAGCGCAGCGGCCAACACGGTCCGTCACCCCGAATTTACAATGTGTATGGTGGAACAGTCGGCGGGCCGATCAAGAAGGATCGGATATTCTTCTTCGCCAGTTTCCAGGAGGTAAAGGACCGCATCGCTTCGACTGCATTCGGCGCAAATCCGACGATCGCTCCCGAGGATCTTTCGAAACTCGAGGCGCTGCCGGGCTTCGCCACCAATCCGGCGCTCCAGGCGCTGCGCAAGCTCTCGGCGTTCGCGGTACCTAACGCGGGCGGCGGAAGCCTCGGCTTCAGGAATGAACCGCTCTTCCCGACCAACGAAACGATAACGCTCAACGGCGTTCCGTTCCACGTGCTCTATCCGTTGCGCACGTTCCCGCAACAGGTGAACGCTCCCGAGTTCAGCGCTCGTGCTGACTGGAAGCTCAACGAGAAGAATGGAATCTGGTTCCGTCAGCTTTACCAGACAGCCGATAACAAGAACGGCAATGTCAGCACGGCATCAGCGGGCAACATCAGCGATGTGCCGGTGACCAGCAAGATATCGAGCGCAAGCTGGACGAGCCAGATCAACAATACTTCGGTTAACGAATTTCGCTTCATCTTTAACCGTTTGTCTGTGATCTTCGGCGGCGGCTGCGAAGGTCAATTCGCAACCTGTATCCCTGACCCGGTTTCCAACATCGGCCAAACCCTTCCCAACATCGCCTTCACCGGTATTCGCAGCAGCTTGACCAATAGATCGCTGCAGACTATCGGCCCGGCTACGAATCTGCCGCAAGGCCGCGTGGTCAGCGTTTACCAGTTTACCGACAACTACTCCAAGACGCTTGGCCGGCATCAGCTCAAGATGGGCGCGGACATTCGCAGGTTGACCAATTCGGTGCCTTTCCTGCCGAACGTCAACGGCGCGTTCACCTTCAACACAATCGGCACTACGACAGCGGCCAATGCGCTGATTCAGAACAGACCGCAGCGCTCAATAGTCGCGGCCGGCCAGGTCACGATCGGCTACGGAGAGCTGGATCAGTTCTACTACTTCCAGGATGACTGGAGAATCAAGGACAATCTGACCCTCAATCTCGGCATCAGGTATGAGTACACGGGTCAGCCGCTGAATACGTTGAACGAGATCAGCTTGGCTCGCGAATCTGATCCTACAAAGGCGCTTTGGAAACAGAGTCTGCCGCTGGATCAGCGCACGGAGCCGAAGCTTCCAGCCGACAAGAACAACTGGGCGCCGAGGCTTGGCTTTGCATGGCGGCCGCGAATGAGCGGCAGCCGCATTGGCAAGATGCTGTTCGGCGAACAGGACAAGACCGTGATCTCCGGCGGTTACTCGATCGCCTACGATCCCGTCTTCTACAACATCATGTTGAACGTATCGACGTCCTCGCCGATGGTGTTCAACAGCACGACGCTCAATGCCGCGACCGGAACGGTAGCATTCCCGCTGCCGGGTCTCACCGGCCAGAGCGTCCAGGACTTCGCGAAGTCCAGCGGTATTGTCGCGGTGAACACGTTCAATCCGAAGTTCTTCAACGAAACGATCGTTACTCCTAATTTCCACTCGCCTTACTCTCAGCAGTGGTCTTTGAGATGGCAGCGCGAGGTGGCTCGAAACAACGTGATGGAGATTCGATACGTAGGAACGCATGGCATCGGGCTGTTCGCGACGCACAATGCGAACCCGCGCGTCGATCGCCTGTTGAATGGATTCACCGTAGGCGGCCAGACATTCCCCGGATTCCCGGGTCTGGTTCCCACGGGCATCACTCCGCAGGTTGCCGGCGTCGGCGGCTGCGTCGATGATCCCGCGACACCGGCGGCCATTTTGAACGAAGCCAACACCTGCGTTGGTCGCGTTCTGCCGCAGGCGCTGGTTCGCGTTCGCGACAACACGGCGCAATCCATCTACCATGCGCTGCAGACCCGATACGAGGGCAGAATTGCCGGCCAGCTCAACTTCGGGCTTTCTTACACGTGGTCGAAGGCTTTGGACAACGCGAGCGAAGTGTTTGCGTTTAACGACGCCATCGGCTCGGAGAGTCCGTTCAACACCAACTCCAATGAGCGCAGCTACTCTCAGTTCGATCGCCGGCATGCTTTCGCGGCGAACTGGATCTGGGACGTTCCGCTGTTCAAGAACCAGAAGAATTGGGTGGGCAAGGCTCTTGGAGGCTGGCAGCTCAACGGCACTTACATCCTGGCAACCGGCCAGCGCTTCACGCCGTTTGATGCCTGGGGAGTTTCGTTCCTCGGCACAGGCTACAGCGATGTCACCTGGGATGCGACCTTCGTAGGAGTCGATACCAATCGGCCGTTCTACGGTAACCCGAATGCTCCGCGTCAGACCGTCGGCATCAGCCAGGTAGATGCGGCGATCGTGTTCGGTGTTCCCGTCGCCAACCCGAACGGTTTCTATGACTACGCCAAACTCAACGTCAACCAGGTAGTCGCGGTGAATAAGGACCAGGTCCGCTACATTGTCAACGGGCCGGGTGCTGCCAGACTGTTTAACAATCCGTTCGGCACCGTTCCGCGCAATGCGGAGACCGGGCCGATGCTCAACAGCGCGAATATGGGCATCTATAAGAACTTCAGAGTCCGAGAAAATATTCGGCTTCGAATCAGTATGGATGCCTTCAACGTGTTCAACCACCCGAATCCGGCTTACGGCTTCATCGCCGGCGGCGCGACTCCGGGTTCAACGGTTGAGAACGCTGGCGTCAACTTCAACCTGTACGGCGAGAGCGAGTATGCTCGCCGCGCAATCCAGCTTGGCGCGAAGATAATCTTCTAATCCAGCCTACAAGCGGATTAGCTCCAAGGGAGGGACTTCGGTCCCTCCCTTTTTTCGTCCCGCCGCGAGTGAGCCGGCGTTTTCGCGTGCTCAAGAAGGAAAGCTCCCGCGTCAGTTAGAATGCCCTTACAAGGGGTTTAATGTTCTTCAATCCTTGTCAATCAAATAGGACTTGTTGTGCAAAGGATAAGTACAATGGCTAGCAAGAGGCGCTTGGAGGAGGTGCACTTCGTCTGCCGTCGCGGACATAGAGTGGAAGAGCAGAATGACGGAACATTCCGTACGAGCTCGTGGGTCATTAAACCTGAGCATATTCGCGAGGGGCTGGTTTTCGCACTTCACGACGCCCATGCAGAGCCCTCATACCTCCAAGGTGAGGTCATAGGGCTTATTAAAGTCATTGATGACCGCAAGCCATCTGGTAGACGTTTGCGCCGCGTTGAACTGCATGTTCGCAAGACACCAGGGGCGTTGCCGTGGCGCGGGACCGGTACCCGCGAGAAGAGCTTTGTGTGGAGCTAATGTGCAAGTCTCTGCAATAAAATCCAATTGATTTGAACCACGACTCGGGTTCGGAGTCGCAAGACTCCAGGGTCAGGCGGCTTTCCCGCATCTCCAATCAATCCACTACCATGAAATCCATACTGCGTGTGACTGTCTGAGTCTTCTTCTCGGCGAGCTCGTCTGTAACAACAAGCGTCATCGTGTAGCGGCCCGGTTTCGCCTTGGATAAAGCAAGCTGACCCCACTTGATAACTTCCGACTGATCCTTGCCGGACACGGTGACCATCTCTTCCGGCTGTTTGAAAATAGGCTCGCCGTCGCGGCTGATTATTAGCTGACTCTTAATCTGTGGGCGTCCATCCTTGAGCTTGGCGTTGTACAGTATCACCGCATAACGAAGATCCTGTTTGTTTGAAATCCGGCGATCAGCAGTAATAGGGGTCGGCTTCTTCGCGTCCATCTCGCCCGCCGGAACCGCCGCCAAAAGAAGGCTGCTTGCCGCGAGCCGCGCCTTGGATAAATCGGGAATTTCGAGATACCGGGACAGCGTTCCGATGCTGCCCGTCTTGTTATCCCGAACAGCTATTCGCACTTGATAAACGCCCGGCGCAAGCACGGTGTTGGCGGAATACGAGAGGCCTCCCTTCATGATCCTCGCGAATTCATCCTGATTCAAAACCGGAGCAATCGTTTCGCTGAATCCGCCGCGCAGCTTGCCGAACTGGTCGAATACGAAACCGGCAACATCCAAGTCGCTCTTATGTTTGCCTTCGTTGCTTTCAAATCTCAATTTCTTGGAATCGATCACCAGGTCTATATCCACCGCGCCCCGGTTCTGCGGCGCGCGTTTGTACAGTAAGGTCGCGTCCATCTCGACTTCGCGGAGCGCGAGAGGTGATTTAATCGCAGCGAGCAACTGATCCTGTTTTGTAGCCGGAGCCGCCTGGGGCTTCTCCTCACGGGCCAGATACCCGCGCCGGCTGTACACCCTTATTCCGTCCGCCTTGACCTTCACTTCCACCTTCCGAAAGTCGCCGTTGAACTTCGTGTCCGAAGGTGTGTAGGCAAGCAGGTAGTATCCGTCGCTTGCGCCTGCGATCTTCTGTAGCCCATCGTCAAAATCGTTCTTGCTCAAGACCGAGATTCCGCCTGTAGCGGCGGCTAATATCCTGAGACCGTTGTGGCCTTCCATTTCGTCAAACGGGTTATTATCCCCGAACAGAGCTTCGTCAGGCACACGGCCAAACCCTCGGCCGTTGCGAGGATCGTTCGTCGAGCTTGAAGACTGCCGCTGTCCCGATACCGGCACATCCATCGCGCTTCTTGCCGGAGTATCCGCGAACCCTGCAATACCGGAGAAAGCCTTGAGACCCCGAATATCCATCGTATTGATTGAGACGCTGGCGCGCGTGGCCCGATCGGTGAGGGAGTTGAGGAAATCGGTTAAGTTCGCGGATTCGGTTCCCGCGTTGGCGCTCAGCACGGGCAATCCGCCGGAGATCAGGACGAGGGACTTGCGGCCGGGCAACTGCTTCATGCTGTCGACGACAAACCCCGCCGTTCCGAGGCTCATAAAAGCCCGCATTGCGCGATTCGTATCGTCAAGCGGATTGTCGCTGTCGGGCATGCCTCCATTAATCTCTTCTGTGTTCGTCATCGAGGCAGTACCGCCGCCCGGTGTTTGCTGCGGATTTAATCTGGGAGGAGCGGGGTTGTTGAACGCGGCCAGTTGATGGGTCACCGGAGTCAGCGTCGATATCGCGCGATGGAGCAGCGCCTTATCCGCACTGAATTGCTGGAGCAAGCCTTTGCCTCCGACTGTTCGGACAATAGCGATCAGGTCGTTCGGCTTTACTTCATTGTCCACGAAGTTGTTGAGCATCTTCCTGACTAAATTCAGATCGTCATAGTCGATCGTCAGATCGTCGACGACAAATGCGAACACCCGCCCAATCTGAGAGGCGCTGGGGCCTTGCCCGGTGATCGGAGCATAATCGGCGTCCTTGCCGCCTGGCTCTGAAGAGTGACGGGTCTTGCCGGAGTCCACAAATTCGAAGAAGCTCGTCGCCTGCTTCTTTCCGTTCTCATATATCTCGAAGTCCGATCTCTCCAGGCCTCTTTTTATCTTTCCGCTCTTGTCGGTGACGACCACGTCGAGCTGAACGAGCTCAGTGCTGATTCTTATGACCTGATCGTCTCCGGCGTTCCGCGACTGCTGCTTCTGGGCCAGCGCGGCGTTGAGTATGCACAGCACGCACACGGCGGTGACCGCGAACTTTTTCATGAGTTCCCCTCCGATTCTCATGCAATCAGAATCCTTAATATTCTGCTGATTCCTCGACCCTGCCGGCCGCTCAATCGGTGACTACAAAATCCATGCTTCTAGTCAGCGTCTGAGCCTTTTTGTCGGCGAGCGTATCAGTGATCAAGAGCGTGAGGGTGTAGCGGCCCGGTTTGACTTTGCCCACTCCGAGCTGCCCAATTTTTATCACCTGGTCGGCCGCTTTCGTTATCGCAACCTCTTCAGGCTCGCTCTTATAGATGACATTTCCGTTCTGGCTGACAACGGTCTGGGTCTGCACGCGAGGCTTGCCATCCTTCAGTTTCGGGTTGTAGACAACGACCGCAAAGCGGAGGTCTTGTTTTCGCGAAATCCGTCTGCTGGCGGAAAGCGGAGTGGGCGCTTCCGCCTTGATCTCGCCCGGCGGGGCGGAACCGAGAAGGAGGCTGCTAGCCGCGAGTCTTCCTTTTGAAAGATCGGGAACCTCCAGGTACCGCGACAACGTTCCAACGTTGCCCGTGCCGTTATCTCGCACCGCGAGTCTGACCTGATAGACGCCGCGCGGCAGTGTTGTAGTCGTCGAGTATGCAAGCCCGACGCCCTGGCCGGCTCGAGACAGTTCGTCGGCTGTTAAGCTTGCCGTAATCGTGTCGTTGAAGCCGCCGCGAAGCTTGCCCAGTTCATCAAAGACAAATCCGTCTATCTCGTAGCTTGCCTGCTGCTTGCCGTTGACCTCTTCAAATTTGAGCTTTTTGGGATCGACCACGACGCTGATATCGATCGCGCCTTTGTCGGGCGCCGCCGCTTTGTATAGCACCATCGCTTCGAGGTCGATCTCGCGCCGCGCTATTGGAGCTTTGATGGCGCTCAAGACTTGATCCTGTTTTGTCACCGGCGCCGCGGCAGGGCGGTCTTCACGAGCGAAATAGCCGCGGCGGTTGTAGACCTTGAGATCTTTGTTTTTGACTTTGATCTCCACCTTTCGAAAGTCATTTTTGAAATTCGGATCGGTGGGAGTATAAGCCGCGAGGTAGTATCCATCGCTCGCGCCTACGATTTGCGCGAGACCCTCATCGAAGTTGTTCTTGTACAGGATCGGTATGCCTCCGGTCTCATTCGCAAGAACTCTGAGGCCCTGGTGCGCCTCCATTGTGTCAAATGGATTTTTATCGCCGAATTGAGCCTTGTCCGGCACTCGTCCAAATCCCGAAGAACTTCCGCCTCCCAACGCGCTCTTCCCGGGCGTATTGTCAAAGCTGGCTACACCCGAATAGGCCTGAAGCCCTCTGATGTCCATCGTATTGATCGCCACGCCCGCGCGCGTCGCCTTGTCGGCAAGATCGTTTATAAAGTAAGAAGTGGAACCGGGCGACGTGCCCGGATTGTTGCTCAGAACTGGAAGTCCGCCCGAAATCAAAACCATTGATTTGCGGCCCGGCAGCGGTTTCATGCATTCAATCAAAAAGCTGGCCACTCCGAGGCTCATATAGGAGCGAAGAGTGGTGTTCGTTTCGTCAAACGGGCTGGCGACGTCCACGCTGTCCCCGGACAAAGCTACTGCGCCGCTGAGATCGCCGGGCGCGCCCGAGCTGGCCGCGGCCGCGGAGAGGCGCTCCGTGTCGGGGTTGTGAAATGCGCTCAACGGATGTCCTGAGACGGTGATTGACGCGATTGCGCGCCTGAGTAGTTCCTTATCGCTTGTGAACTGCTCCAATAATCCTTTGCCTCCCACCGTGCGCACTATAGCCACAAGATCGGTCGGCTGCATTGTCTTGTCCACGAAATTCGCGAGCATTTGGCGAAGATACGAAAGGTCTTCATACCTGATCATCAGGTCGTCCACGACGAATGCAAATATTCTCCTGATGTCATTCTCGCTCGGTCCCTGACCTGTGATGGTGTTGATGTTTTCAGGCCTGGTCGACTCCGAGGGAGCGGCCCCGTCTACGGTTCGCGTCCCTTTTATCGCGTCGACGTACTCGAAGAAACTGATTTGTTGCTTCTTGCCGTTTTCATAGATCTCAAAATCGTTTTTGTTCAGCCCCGGGACGACGTGTCCCTTCTTATCCGTGACCACTACATCGAGTTGGACTAACTGGGTGCTGATTCGGATCATCTGATCCTCGGCGTTCTTTTTCGATTTGTCCTGCGGAAACGCGAGCCCCGCGAGGAGCAGAACCGCTATCGCGATCGAAACTCTTCTACGCATTAGGAAACTCCCTGAATTACTAACTGTAAATATTCCACTTGAACCGAAGTGATGGAATTATATCACCGGCGAATGACCGGGCAAAACTGGTCTGCGGACCTGGAGACTACGCAATGCTCGGGTTAAGAAACCGCCTGTTTACGGCAATGGATTTTCATACATTACGGCATCAACGACTCTTAAACGGAGACGTTCACCGTCAATGTTCCGTACCCGGGACGAGGCGATGCTTCTAGATGCTTCTAATCGAGCCGGCTATTTGATAGGTTGAGACCATGCCGGTCAAGTAGAAGCTCCAGTAGGCAGGCGGACCGGTAACGTATCGCAATCGCCCTCGCGGCTTACAGAAGAATTCAAGACGGCGTCACACTCTGGAAACGACCAGAGCATAAGCTCGTCTGCCCCCACTCGACAGCCACAAAGTAGCCCCTGACCAGACAGGAAGAAAAAACCGGAGGAAAAGAATGTCCATAGTAAGTAGACGACTGCTTTCTTGCATCGCGGTGCTTGTACTCTGCTTTGGAGCGATGCATTTAGGCGTGCCAACCGGCGGTGTCGCCAACACCGTCGTGAGCGCGCAAGCACAAACCCTGACGGAAGGCTTCGAGAGCGGCTCAAAGACCAGCTACACATCCGCCAACGTAACTCTCGGCAGCGGCGTGTGGAACATGAATGATGCGTTGATCGGCAATCTGAGCACGGATCGCCGAACAGGCGCTGCGTCAGCCCGAATCCGCAACACCGGAACCGTCTCAATGGTGTTCGATCTTGCCGGCGCGGGCACGGTTACGATTCAGCACGCGGTATTTGGAACTGATGGCTCCAGTTCATGGGAACTCTGGTTCTCCGTGGACGGCGGCGCCGCTTACTCGAAGCTCGGCGCTACGATCAACACGGCTTCGACAAGTCTTCAAACGGCGACGTTCATCGTCAACGTTTCCAATCCGGTACGGATCCAGATAAGAAAAGTCTCGGGCGGCGCGAACCGCATCAACCTCGACAATATCTCGATCAGCGATGACCAGGGCGCAAACCCGCCCCCTGATTCGGAACACCTGACACTTGGCAACCCGAGCAATGCAATCGCCGACGTCAACAATCCCTTGAATTTCCTTATGATCAAGGATCAGTACGCGATGAGCTACAACCGGGATCGAGGAGAACCGAACTGGGTTAGCTGGCATCTGTCGGCGAATTGGCTCGGAAGCGCGCCGCGACAGAACGATTTCAGAGCTGACACGACGCTCCCCGCTGGTTGGTATAGAGTTCTGGCGACTGATTACAGCGGCTCAGGATTCGACCGCGGCCATATGTGTCCCTCAGCCGACCGAACGATCACGATAACCGATAACTCGGCTACGTTCCTGATGAGCAATATGATTCCGCAGGCGCCGGACAACAACCAGGGGCCGTGGGCCGATCTCGAGAATTACTGCAGGTCGCTGATAAGTCTTGGCAACGAGCTGTACATCATCTCGGGTGGAGACGGGAGCAACGGTACTGTCGCGAATGGCCACGTCGCGGTGCCCACGTTCACGTGGAAGGTCATCGTCGTTTTGCCCGAAGGCAGCAACGATGTTGCGCGCGTCAGCACATCGACTCGCGTCATCGCCATCGATATGCCTAATACTCAGGGCATACGAAATAATGACTGGAGGCAATACCGCACTACCGTTCACGCCATCGAATCCTTCACCGGATTCAATTTTCTGTCGAGCGTTCCAACCTCGGTACAGAACGTGATTGAAAACGTCGTGGACAATCAATGATGTAAGCGTTTCAACACCTTTGTCATAGCCCCGACGCATACCGATATCGTAATCGTCATTCGGAGTGCGTCGGGGCTTTCAGTCAAGCGCCATGTTCGTGAGTCTTTTTTTGTTCGTGAGTCTTTCTTGACATCTACATTCGCCGAAAGTAGTGTCGCAAGCTGTCCCATCGCATCCGATGAAATGCAAAACGGGATATCAAAGAAGAGGTGAGTGAATGAGAAGTTCATTGCCGACTGTGACCAGACGAGGAGTGATCGCGAGCGTTGTATCAATTGCCTTGTTCCTGATTCCGGTTGCGTCTGCCGCCTCTGCGCCGGTAACCGAACGGCTCCCGGAAAGCCGTAGCGATGCAAAACAGATTGTACTGACAGGCCCGGTCACCGGCGGGAATCACGGACAATCCTGGGGCGCGGCGCCGGCAAAGGATCTGACGGCCGCCGGCTATATGGAAGAGGAATACTTCTTTGGAGGCAAGGCAACGGCTTTTGCACAGGAAGGCTCGTGGAAGACCGATGGCGTCTGGCCGGTCAAAGCGGCTTCGGAGGCTGATTACAAGGTGAGGATGCTCGTGCGACGGCCGGCCGACGCACGCAAGTTCAACGGAATTGTGGTAATGGAATGGCTCAACGTCACCGCGCTGTCGGAAGGCGCGGCCGACTTTATACAGATGCAGGAAGAGCTGTTTCGAGAGGGATACGTCTGGGTCGGCGTAGGCGCGCAAGCGGCAGGCCTCAATGCGGCGCGAACCGGCCTGAAAGCGTGGGATCCGGCCCGCTACGAATCGCTGTCGCATCCAGGCGATGCCTATTCCTACGATATCTTCTCGCATGCAGCGCAGGCGATTCGCCGGCCTGCAAAGTTGTCGCCGCTCGGTCCGCTTCAGGCCAGGAAGATCCTTGCTACGGGCCGCTCTCAATCGGCCTTCCGGCTCGTTACCTATATAAACGCGATTCATCCCATGGCTCATGCTTATGACGGCTTCCTGATCCATAGCAGAGGCGCGCTGCCGGCGCCGCTATCCGACGGTCCGGATGGGAGGGCGCCGTCCAACTCGCGCGTGCGCTCCGACGCGGATGTTCCGGTACTCTGTCTGCAGACGGAAGGCGATATGATCACTCTGCGCTCGCATCTTGCGCGTCAGGATCAGAGCAATCATTTCAGGCAGTGGGAGATTGCCGGAGCCGCTCACGCCGAGGTGCCGAGATGGGTTGTAGAGACTCCGCCTGCGCTCGATCTGGGGCCCGGCTGCAAAGATCCGGTCAATGCTGCTCCGCATCATGCGGTTGTAAAGGCGGCCCTGCATGCGCTCGCGCGCTGGGTGCGTGACGGAATAGCGCCTCCGCAATCGCCTCGGATAGAACTGGACGATGTGTCCGCCGCCGATCCGATATCGCGAGACAAGTACGGCAACGCGAAGGGCGGCATTCGGCTGCCGGAGCTCGAAGCTCCGACCGCGACCCTGAGCGGCAGAACTAATTCACCGGCAGGGCAGGCGGGGTCCGGAAAATTGAACTTCTGCTTCCTGTTTGGGCTGACGCTGCCTTTCGATCAGGAAGCATTGAAGGCGCTCTATCCGAGCCATGACGGCTACGTCAAGCAGTTCAACAGGGCGGTGGCCGCGCTCGAGCGCGACGGTTTCTGGCTAAAGCCTGAAGCGGATCAGGCTCGGCAAGCAGCCGAGCGGTCTCACATCGGCGGGTAGATCAGCTCGCGAGCTGCTTGCGAAGGATTAGCTGTGTGACGCTGCATCGGGCTGATGCTAAAATGAGCGGGCATGATTATTGGAATCAGCGGCGGCACGGGTTCTGGAAAGACTACGGTCGCTAAAAAAATCGTAGCCGAAGTTGGAGCGCAGAACGTCGTCTTTCTTCCCCAGGACGCCTATTACAGAAACCTCGGCGACATGCCTCTCGATCTTCGCCATCGATTCAACTTCGATCATCCGGATGCGTTCGACACCGAGCTGTTGATCAATCATCTCGAAGCACTGCGCGCCGGTGAGTCGATAGACCAGCCGATTTATGACTACGCTACGCGTTTCCGCAAAGCGGAAACTATTCACCTCGAGCCGCGGCCGGGGATGATACTCGAAGGCATCCTCGTTTTCGCGAATTCTCAGTTGAGGGGCCTGATGGATCTTAAGATTTTTGTCGACGCCGACGCCGATATTCGATTCATTCGCCGTCTTGATCGCGATGTTCACGAGCGCGGCCGCACTGTCGAATCAATCATCAGCCAATATACGACCATCGTCAGGCCGATGCACCTTCAGTTTGTCGAGCCCTCGAAACGATACGCGGACATTATCATTCCGGAAGGCGGTTTCAACGACGTTGGAATCGATCTTATCACCGGCAAGATTCGCTCGACGCTGGCACGCTACGAGGAACAGGTTTCGGAGATGGAGCCCGTTCAATAGACCGCCTCCCGAAACAAATGAGGCCTGCAACATAGCGCCCGAGACATTACGAAGAAGATAAGGCAGCAGTCATGATCAGCGACGAAGAGTTAATTGAAAAAGCGCGCCTCGCGCGGCTATCCGCTCATGCCCCCTATTCGCACTTCAAAGTAGGAGCGGCGCTTCTGACAAGCGACGGCAGGGTATTCACCGGCTGCAATATCGAGAATTCGACTTACGGGCTCAGTATGTGCGCGGAACGAGTTGCGATATTCAAAGGCGTGAGCGAAGGCATGTCGGAAATCGCGAAGATTGTGGTTGTGACCGATAGCGAAGACGTCGCGCCGCCGTGCGGCTGCTGCCGCCAGATGACTTGGGAATTCGGTTCTGAAGATACGGAGGTCGTCACGGCGAACCTGAGCGGGGAAGTGCGTACCTATCGCATCAAGGAACTGCTGCCGAAGGCATTCGACTCGCGTTTTCTGGAAGGCGTCGGTTAGCGCGCGCGAAAGCCCTGCTTGTAGATCACGAGTCCGGCCGGACGCACTCCAGCACGGCGCCTAGAAAATAAAACAGCATCAGGAGACTGGATTGAAGAAGAGCATCGCACTGCTTCTACTTGTCGCGATTTTCGGCGGAATACCTCACAAGACCATTGCCGTCGAAAGGGCCGACTTGATCATCCAGGGCGGAACCGTTGTTACGATGAATGCGGCCTCGCGGATTATCGAGAACGGCGCCGTCGCTATTCGCGGAGAACGCATCGTCGGAATCGGCGCAAAAGCGGAGATCAACACGCGCTTCAAATCCGCGCGAATAATAAACGCCGCCGGCAAGGTAGTAATGCCCGGCCTGATCAACACTCATACGCACGTGCCGATGGTTCTCTTTCGAGGAATCGCGGATGATTTGCTCCTTCCCGAATGGTTGCAGAAATACATCTTTCCGGCCGAGGCCAAGAACGTCGACGAACAGTTCGTGAGATGGGGAACGAGACTTGGCTGCCTCGAAATGATCCGAGGAGGCACAACGACTTATGTCGATATGTATTACTTCGAGAGCGCAGTCGCCGAAGAAACGGTGAAGGCAGGCATGCGAGGAGTGTTGGGCGAAACGGTTCTCGATTTCCCAGCCCCGGATAATAAGACCTGGGACGCGGCCATAGCCTATGCCGAAGCGTTCGCGAAAAAATGGAAAGGCAATTCGCTTATTACGCCGGCGATCGCGCCTCACGCGCCTTACACGGTTTCTACCGATCATCTAAAACAGACACACGATCTTGCCCGAAGGAACGACATCCCTCTCATTATTCATGTTGCCGAGGACTCGGCGGAAACTAAGACGATTCAGGAGAAGTACGGAGCGACTCCCGTGGCTTATCTGGCGCGCATAGGGCTCCTGGATAATCACACGATCGCGGCTCATATGGTGTGGCCGACGGATGAAGACATTAAGACGCTTGCGAGCAGGGAAGTCGGAGTAGCTCACTGTCCGCAGTCGAACATGAAGCTCGCTGCGGGCACGTCGCCCGTGCCGAGGATGCTGCGCGCCGGAGTGGAGGTAGGTTTGGGGACCGACGGCGCCGCTTCCAACAACGATCTGAGCATGTGGGAGGAGATGGACACGGCCGCGAAACTACACAAGCTGATTTCAAAGGACCCGACAGTGATCAACGCGCGTGAGGCGATCGAAATGGCTACGATCAAAGGCGCCCGCGCAATCCATCTCGATAAAGAGATCGGGTCTCTTGAAGTTGGGAAGCGCGCGGATCTGATAATCGTCGGAATGAACAGTGAACACCAGACTCCGATGTATAACATTTATTCGCATCTTGTCTATGCCACGAAAGCGTCTGATGTGGAAAGCGTCATTGTAAACGGCCGGGTCTTGATGTTGAATCGACGTGTGCTTACTCTGGATGAGCTTCTGATTCGAAAAAGAGCGAACGACTACAGGGATCAAGTTCGAAAGAGCCTTGCCGCAAAGTAGGGCCGTTCCCGGTGTATATTTGCAATGTGTAGACTCTCCGGCGTGTTGTAGACTCTCCGGCGTCGCTGCTAATCATCGATGCTGCGATACTTCAGCTTGAGGTGAACAAAATGACTGTATCGAGGCGCTGGACATCGGCGGATCTCGAAGCTTTACCCGATGACGGAAAGCGTTACGAGATCATCGACGGAGAACTGCACGTGTCGAAACAGCCAAGCTACTATCACCAACGAATAGGATTCAAGATCGGGACGTGCTTGGAAGCCTGGAGTCTGAGTACCGGCGCTGGCGAAGTCAACATTGCACCTGGAATCATTTTTGACGACGACGATGATGTAGCACCCGATTTAATCTGGATCAGCAAAGCTCGTCTCGCTACTGCTCTTGGAGCCGATGGTAAATTGCACGCCGCTCCTGAGCTTGTGGTCGAAGTGCTCTCGCCCGGTCAGGTTAATGAGCGCCGCGACCGCGAAGCAAAGTTAAAACTCTATTCGCGTAGAGGGGTTCAAGAATACTGGATTCTTGATTGGCGAAGGCGGCAGGTTGAAGTCTATCGGCGGTCGAACGCGCAACTCCAGTTAAGCGCCGCTTTGTTTGAAGCAGACTTACTTTCAAGCCCGCTGCTTCCCGGCTTCTCTTTCGCTATAAGCGACCTGTTCAAAGACATCCCACTGCAGGGAGCGCAATAGGCTAGACCAACAAAAGCAGCCTACCTTAATAGATCATTACGCTCATACACAGTTTTACACGGTTTGTAAGGTCAACGTGTGCGTGCTACCTTCTCACCTTCGATTCACGAGAAGGAACCCTGCATGCCATTTGAAGACCTGAGAGAATTCATTCGCGCGCTCGAAAAGAAACACCAACTCAAACGAATAAAAACCGAAGTCGATTCTGACCTCGAAATCGCGGAGATTACTGACCGGGTTTCAAAACAGGGCGGCCCGGCGCTCCTGTTCGAGAGTGTTAAAGGCCATTCGATCCCGGTGCTCATCAATGCGCTCGGCAGCCGGGACCGCATGAAGATCGCTCTGGATATCGACGACTACTCCGAAATTACTGAACGAATCAGCGAGCTCACCGACGTCAAAAGTCCACAAGGCCTGATCGAAAAGATCAAGATGATTCCGAGGCTGGCCGATCTCGGCAAAATGTTCCCGAAGATGGTTAAAGATGGTCCCTGTAAAGAGAGAGTTCTGCGCGAGGGCAAGTTTTCTCTGTTCGATTTTCCGATAATAAAATGCTGGCCCGAAGATGGGGGACGCTACATTACGATGCCTCTCGTGTTCAGCAAGAACCCCGACACAGGCAAGCGAAACTGCGGAATGTACCGCATGCAAGTCTACGACGAGACGACTACCGGTATGCACTGGCAGATTCACAAAAACGGAGCGCAGCACTTTCGTACTCAGGTCCGCGGAGGAGGAGGAAGGCTCGATGTAGCGGTGGCAATCGGCGCTGATCCGGTGACCGTGTTTTGCGCGATACTGCCGCTTCCCGAAGATCTCGATGAAATGATGATCGCCGGCTTCCTTCGCGAAAGGCCTGTCGAGATGGTCAAGTGTGAGACGGTAGACGTGGAGGTTCCGGCAAACGCGGAGATAGTGCTCGAGGGCTACGTCGATACGAGCGAACGCCGCGTAGAAGGTCCATTCGGCGATCACACGGGCTACTATTCACTCGAAGATGATTTTCCGGTCTTTCACATAACCTGCCTAACACACCGCAAGAACCCGATCTATCAAACTACGATAGTAGGCAAGCCGCCCATGGAAGACTGCTGGATGGGCGAGGCGATTGAACGCATCTTTTTGCCGCTGATGCAGCGCCAGTTTCCTGAAGTCGTCGACTATCACATGCCGTTCGCGGGCGTGTTTCACAATATGATGATCGTCTCGATCAGAAAAGACTATCCCGGTCACGCGCGCAAGGTGATGAACGGCATCTGGTCGCTGCCGCAAGCCATGTTCACGAAGGCGATCATCGTTGTAGACGATGACACCGATGTGCGGGAGATGAACGAGGTCGCGTGGCGGGTGCTAAACAACATCGATCCGGAGCGCGACATCCAGTTTATGCTCGGGCCGGTCGATCAACTGGATCACTCATCTCGGCTGCCTAATTTCGGATCGAAGATGGGAGTCGATGGAACTCGCAAGTGGAAGTCCGAAGGCTTTACTCGTCCGTGGCCCAGAGAACTCAGGATGTCTGAAGAAATAAAGGAATGTGTCGATGCTCTTTGGCCGAAGCTGGGTCTGTAGATCTCATTGCATCTTGATCGCGGCGCTTGCTTCGAGTATCGAGGCGCCGAAATCGACCCCCGCCGCGCGAGAGAGGATTTGTTTCCGAACGGGAATGTTAGTATTTGCCCAGCGCCGCAACGAAGCGCCTATGTCGCGCCTTCAGCGCTAGAAGGGTATGCGCGCCGTGACCAGGGGCGGCGCGCTACGCGCTTGCCCCTGATGGTATTTTATAGTCGGCCTTTCAGGCCTACATAGGCACGAACTTTCGATCAGGTACGGGAACAAATGTCCAAACTCCAGAGACCGGTCCGCGGCCAGAATAAAAGGCTACGGCGAGAACGGGAACTCCGGTGACAATGTGCCATCCGAGTTGCGGACGCGAATCACGCTCTTACCGATTCCGATCGCCTTGCCTGCTTTCTTGACGGAAAGCGTCGTAGTCGTGCCTCCTGCGTCCTTCTTTGTTTTCTGTTCCAGCCCATTGATCAACACCACCGCGCCTTCGTCGAAGCCCTCGCCCGCGACGGTCAAGGTCTTGTCAATCAGCACCGCGTTCTTGATCAGCGGAGCCCTTATTTGGATCACAAACGCAAGCGGCGCGGCGTTTGATTCAGCTTGCAGAGTACCCGCGGTCGTGGAGAAATTCATCGAGCCCGTCGTGCCCGTGAAGCAGACTCTTCCGAACTTATCTAGCGCAACCGAAGCGCCGTGATCGTCGCTCATTCCTCCAATGTAGGTCGAGAATAAGAGCGCCGACCCGGCGGGGTTTAGTTTTGCCAGGAACGCGTCCTCAGGACTGTCTCCGGTACCGACGTACACATTCGCAGGGCGCTTCGGATCTACGACGATGGCATTGACCGATGGGCGCAATAGGCCGTCATCGCGCTCGCTCCACGAGCCGCCTCGATCCCTGGTGATGTAGAGACCTCTCTTTGTCCCTACAAAGACGGTTGATCCGTCGTTCGAGCCAACGGTTATACACCGAATTTCATCGGCCAGCCCTCCGTCAACATTGCCGCTCCAACTCACTCCTCCGTCCGTGCTTCGGGCGATAAGGCCGTCGCTGCTTCCCGCCAGGATCGAGCCATCCTGCGAGGCCACTGTTAACGCCGTTATTTTTGAGTCGGTCAGCGCGGTTGTTTGCCACGTAGCGCCGCCATCGGTACTCTTTACCACGCCGCCGTGTTCGAGCGCCTTTCCTGACGTAAATCCGGCGTAGAGAATCGAGTCATTTCGCGCATCGATCCCGAATGACAGGTTGGCGACGCCAGTTAATCCGGTTGGACTCCATGTCGATCCCGCATCGGTGCTCTTGAGAAGAGTCTCGGCGTTGTAGCCGACTCCGGCGTACAGCGTTCCTTTCTCAGACGGATCGGCGAGCAGCGCCCGCGCGGCATAAGTTGCAGCCGGAGGGTCCGACCAGTGTCGGCCTCCATCCGTTGAGCGCCGAACCCCTGCCGAAGACCCGGCGTACATTGTCGAGCCGTCAGCGTCCACCGTCAGGGCGAATATTTTTTCACCGGTGAGCCCGGCGTGATTCCATGTCGCGCCGCGATCTATGCTTTTGAACACGCCGTCATCCACTGTTCCCGCATAGATGACTGCCGTATCGTCGGCGGCCGTAACCAGGCAGGTCACGTTGGCGCTGGTGAGCCCCGTCCGAACGGCATTCCAGTTTGCGCCGCCGTCGGTGCTCCTGAATGAAGGGCCGCCGCCGTTGAACTGTTGAAACGGATTGACGACAGGAAAATCAAACGAACTGGTAGCGCCTGCAACGTAGACGCTGCCGGTCGAGTCGACCGTGATGCTCGCTATCTCATCGTCGCTCCAACCGCCGAGATACGTCGAGTAGATCAGAGCAGTGCCGCCCGCATTCAACTTCGCAACGAAGCCGTCGTTTCCCACAGCGCCAGCGGATGAGGCGCCCGCGTGTGAGCGTTGAAACGCGCTCTTGCTGGTCGGAAAATCGCGGCTGCTGGTTTCGCCTGCAACATAAGCGCTCCCCGAGGGGTCTACGGCAATGGCATAACCCTGATCGTTCCCCTTGCCGCCGATAAAAGTCGAGTAGACAGGCGCCGCGCCCTTCTCATCCAACTCGGTGACAAACACGTCGTATTCACCGCTTATTGTGGTCTGGAACGCTCCTGAGGTGATTGGAAAGTCTTCGGCCGTAGTGTAGCCGGTTACATACGCATTGCCGTTAGCGCTGACCGCGATTCCGTACGACAATCCATCGCCGTCGCCCGCGAGATATGTCGAGTAGTCGAACGCGGTTCCATCCTGATTTACTTTCGTGACGAATGCCGAATAGTAGTCGCTGCCTGCTTCAGTCTGAAAAGCGCCTTCGGTTGTTGGAAAATCGGATGAGGTCGTGAACCCGGTAACGTAAGCGTTCGAAGCCGCGTCGATGGCGATGCCGGTCGGAACGTCGATACCGATTCCGCCAAGGAGTGTTGAATAGATCAGTTGTGATCCGTCAGGACTCAGTTTGGCGATGAAGGTATCCAGAGCATCGCTGCCTCGCGTTGTTTGCGCGGCTCCAGGAGTCAACGGAAAGTCGAGCGAGTAACTTTCGCCTGCCACGTAGGCGTTGCCGTCCTTATCAACCGCTATGCCGACGACGGAATCCACGCCGCTCATTCCGGCTATGAAGGTGGAATAGATGAGCCTTGAACCTTCGGGATTGAGCTTGGCTACAAAGGCTCCCGAGAGCGGACCTGTTTGAAAGGCGCCTTCGGTTGTAGGAAAGAGGCCGGCGCTTCCTGCTACGTAGACGCAGCCGGTGGAATCGACCGCTACCGCGGATCCATGTGCATCCGCGTCTCCGGCAAGCGTCGAGTAACTGAGCACCGGGTCGATTATGAGAGGCTGAGTTGTATCGTAGTCGCCGATCTGAAATCCGACGATGCCCTGCCAGCTTACCGTATAAGAACTCTGTATCGGTTTTCGATTGACGCCGTCTTCTTGATAAGCAAACGGGCGGCGCTGCCGAATCTCATGTCCACCTGCGCTTACGACAAGGTCACCAGAGTTATCGACTCTTATATTGTCCGCGCCGTCGAAAGAAAGCTTGATGCGATCAGTATTGGCCCCTTCTTTGACGATGAAATCGTATTCCAACCGGCCGCCGTTCCCATAGAAGATCGCGTCGATGGCCGGATACAATTCGGGTTCTCGAACCCTGGCGAATTGTGGAACCCCGCTGCGCCAGTTTCGGAGATCGGCTCCTAGCAGGCTGCTGAAAAACCCATTATTTAGTCATTCTCATCTTGTCTGTGCGTTTTGAATCGTAGTTGAGGGATTCTAAGACGGAATATGGCGGGTTATTGTGATCTTTAATTAACCATTTTTTTG
>Ga0209687_1000145_pt1 | contig 26595 bp, 10 predicted proteins | sample GraSoiAngelo_136_FD_185893 | JGI IMG/M metagenome (GOLD analysis project Ga0209687, IMG submission 185893) | Grasslands soil microbial communities from the Angelo Coastal Reserve, California, USA - 14_0929_09_20cm (SPAdes) (version 2) | ecosystem: Environmental > Terrestrial > Soil > Grasslands ...
GCCGTTGTCTGTCGCGGTCGCCGTAAATCCAAGCCGGTTTGCCATCGCCTTAACAGTAGCCGCGTCGCGGCGGGTGCGATCGGCGATTCGCCCGCATACATCATCAAACACGGCTGCCTTGGACGAAGCAGAATCGGCCGCTCTCGGATAACTCCGCCGCGAACGAGAGAACACATCGATTAAGTCGTCGGTCGATCCGGCAGTATCCTTCTTCAAACGCGCATAACTCGCGAGGCGCAAAAAACAGGTGAACAGCTTTCTTGCCGTCGAGTCGTCTGCATGTGTGGTCGGCAGCTCGCTGAAGCTCAAGTCATCGAAGTCAGCGGGGTTGGCGCTGAAGTATTCGATTTCGCGCTGACTCAAGCCGAAAGCTCCGGTCAACCGCAAGACCTTCTTTAACAGCGCGAGAGCCTGTTGAACGCGATCCGCCGATGACGACGGGTAGCGCGTCAGCCTTGCGACCGAGCCCTTCGGCAGCCTTTCGCCTTGCACCAGCAGGCTGAAATTCCCCTTGGTCAGTCCGGCTACATCTACTGAAATGGCGTACGGCACGCCTGCTTTCAACTCGATGTGAGCGCTGCTCTCGAGGTTTGTTGCAAGAGCTTTCCCGCTAAGAAGCGCGTCGGGCGAGTCGCCGATTCGAACTTCGAATGCGAGTCCGGCCGCGGTCGAGACTGCAAAGAAGTTGTATGTCCCGGCAGCCGGAACCTCGATGTAACCGCTGAAGTGCGCGCTATCGGCGCCGTGGGGCTTGGCCGGGCTGCCATCGGGCGCCAGCGCGGCGGTGTTCGCATCGGCAACCGTGATAACGGTAGGCGAAGCATCGAATGAAACGCTCAGGCCCGTATTGCCGCCCGAAGTGAAGGCATCCAGCAACGCCGCGCCCGTGACGCTCGGGTCCGTTAGGACTCTCGTCAACAACGTTTCAAGTAACCGCGGATCGCCGCCGACGTTGGCGGCAACGGTCTGGATGACATTCCGGGCTATCAGTTTTTGTTGCAAGCCTGGAATAAAGGCCGTTATGAGCTTCGCTCGTTTGGCGCGAATGATGTCTCGCACAGCGGAGTCGCCCAGGCCGCTTGGAACAGGACTGAAGATCAGATTGAAATCATCCGCGGTCAGAAAGCCGGTTGCGGCTCCGCCTCTAACCGACTTCAGAAGGTGATCGTTAAAAAATGACAGAACCTTTGAACGGATATCGTCGATGAGCCCGCCGAAGAGAGTTGAAGTGTGAGCCGCCTTGAGATCGCGGACTTGCTCGTCCAGAAGAACTCCTCGAAATGAAAGCCGCTGCACGCTCGCTGCGTAGCCGACTCGAATCTCGGAATCACTCGCGAATTCGAGCGGATCAAGCCGGTCGGCTTCCGCAACCCCTTGCCGCGACGCCTGGTACTCAATCGTTCCAGCGAGCATTGACATAAAAGTGTCGGCAAGATCGCCCGTCATAAGCTGCGCCAATATCGGCTTCAGCATCTCGTCGGTAAAGTTAATCGGGTCGGCGGGCGCTGAGGTATCGCTCTTTATCCGGTTGATCTCCGCAAAAAGCGTCTTCAGCAGCGCGAGCGTGTCGTTGAGGTTCGATCGATACTTGCCGACAGGATCGAATACGTTGTGGAGCAGATACTGGAGATCTTCGATGCTGAATCCGGCAGCCTCTATCTCCAGAGCCGTCTCGACGAATCGAATGGTCTGGTTAAAGGCGTAGTCGCTTCCCATCGCGTCCTTCGTCGGGTCGGGATCGAGTGGTCGTACCAGATCCTTGAACGGATCGAGGCCGGACAAATCAATCAGCGCCGCGAGATCCTTCACCGAAAGACTCAGCGACTTCGCGAGGAACCCGTATCGATGGAGCAGCGAGACGTTTTCAAGAGTCAGCACCGAGAGGTCGGCGATTTTTTCGTGGGCGCGGATCGCAGTCACGTCATCAGCCGACAGATTGAAGGCTCCAAGAACCGTCGTCAGGTGAGCGTTGAGCGACGGAGCAGGCCGCTTGCCGAGATAGTTTCCGGTGGGGTCGTCGAATATCGGATCGCTCTTCAACACGCCCTGATTCAGAAGAAGGTGGTCATACAGAGGGCTCGCGCCCATCGTTGAGATGTTCGACCACAAACTCAAGAGCTTTCGGCGCGCCTCCGCTCTCAGGTGCAGCAAGTCTTCGAGCGTCTTGAAATGCGCCAGATAGACCAGAGCGGTTTTGAATGCCGTCCCCAGGGTCGTGTCGCTCAACGTCGATCTGTCGGGCAAGAAAGACTGCAAGGCGCGATCCGTATCGTCGATGCTCCAGCCGAGCTTTCTCCAGAGGCGTACAAATAGATTGAGCCTCAGTAGATCGAACGGCGCGGCGCCGTCGCCGTCGGCGTGACGCAGTGTAGTTGAGTTGAAATTGCAATCGAGCTTGGTGTTGGCAAGCAGCAACACCGGCTTAAAACTATTCTTTTGCGCGGAGTCGTTGATCCAGGTTTTGGCGTCGAAAGCCGTAGCGAACCGCGTCAGATCATCAAGACGCGCGTTGAACGTAGTCAGTTCGTCGGCGCTCAGCGATGGAACCCGAGACGCGGCGGTGTCGCCGTAGTATCGCAGCACATCGATAGCTTCAACGCCGAGCTTTTTCAGGATCACCCAGGAATCGATCGCGGGATTGACGAAGCTGGTTTGAACAAGTTGCGAAAGCTCCTTGTAGCTTACGCCGAGCCGCCGCGCGAGGGTCCTTGCCGACTTTAGGCCCGCGACGGCGACGGCCGCGTCGCTGTAGCCGTACAACTGAAACCAATTTGTCAACGGGTTCGGATCGACGAAGAGGCCGTACTCGGACGGCGAGATGCCGAGGATCTCGGCGAACGTGGATGAGCGATAATACTTTGTATCGTGTTCAGGCCGGAACAGCCGATCCGTTTGCCGGAATACTTCCAGCACTCGCGAAAAGCGCGTGCTCGAGTGATCGCAGAAACTCCGCACTGTTTCCAGACTCAGGTCGAACGGCAGCGCCATCGCGATGCGCGAGCTATTGAGCTTGTCATAGGCCTGAGCAATGACGTTCTGGGGCTCGGCCAGCAGCTCCGCGGTAGTCACATCGCCAGTGTTGTGGGCGGCCTGTTCGCCGATCTTATCGTTGGCCGTGAAATATTCGAGGATTTCATTCACCACGTCGATATAAGGCAAAGCCGTGTTCGTGTTTTCGCAGGTGAGAGCAATAAAGGGAAGATCGCCGCGCCGCTCGACCAGAGCATCGTATGGCTTCTTGCCGGTGTAGGCGGCGCCGTTGTGATGGACTGCCCAATCGGCGAGGAACTTGTTCCAGGCGGTGTCGTCCGGATCGAGAAACTGCAGCAGGTCTACAAGGTAAGCGGCCGGGCTGAGCACGGACCGGCAGTGCTCGCATTCGCAGAAGTCGAGCGATCCGAAGAGCGTCTCCATTGTAGGGTATTGCTTGATCAGCGCGTCCAACGCTTCGAGCCTGGCTTCCGCGGGCGGTGAGACGGCAAAGACCGCCGGCGACGCGGCAAGGTGTTTGGCCGCGCCCAACAGATTGTGAGTGACCGCGCTGACCTGCTGGGCTCGTCGATGAACGAGGGCCGCTTCCTCTCGCGATTGAAATCGATCCGCGAATGTATGCAGAAAATCATCGTGCCTGAAGGCTGCGATGTCCTGCGCCGAGCCGAAACCGAGATTGAGCGCCGCCTTCAACGAATGGTCTGATGGTGTGATTTGATAGAGCCGTTGAAGCTTCTTGAGCGCCTCGACGGCCTTTTCGTGCTTGCCGCCGTCGGTTACCGGCATGAGCCTGGCGCCGTTCTGTCGAAGCAACGAATTTATTGGAGCCCGGCCGAGATTAAAGCCAAGCTCGCCGGCGTTGCTTAGCAGACCGGAGATCGCGGACTTCACGTCGTCGTGATTCTCGCCGAGGTGGATCTCGCCGGTCTCAACCCGTCGCGCCAGGACCTTCATCGGGAAGCTCAGCCTGACTTTGCGCGCAAGCTCAGCCGCATAGCTATCCAGGCGATCCGATGTCGTCTCTCCGACGAACGCAGGAGGAATAAGAGCGCTTAGCGCCTTTTCATTATTGCCGGCCAGCGCGGTGATTCGTTTTTTCCATCCCTCTTCCTTATAAAGATCGCTCGCCGCGAGCTTCGATAGATCGGCGGACGATGCGATGTCATCCTGAAGCGATCGAATCAACGGGGCGTTGTTAAATGTGAGGTATGAGAGCTTGCCGCGGATTCGAAGCGCTTCGATCTTTTCCTCGGGGATCCCTTTTTCTCTCGCGATCCGCCAGAACTCGTCACCCTGGGCCCGCGCCGTTACGTGAAGTTCCGCAAGGGCGTGCTTCTGATCGACGGTCAATCCGGAATCTTCCAGCAGATCTCCAACCGTGGAATGCGATCCGGGCGCCCTGAGTTTCATTCGAGTCTTTCGAGCAAATTTCTCAAACGCCGAGACCGTGGTTTTTACTTTGTTGTAGTCGAGATCCACGATACCGGCTTCTGAAGCCTTTCGCAGCGCATTCTCGATCGCGGTCCGGCTCAAGGCCGCCACCGACTCTTCGTTGCTTGGAAGACCGACGCGAAGCAGTCCGTAGAGGGCGTCTTCCGAAATGCCCGTGGTGGACGCCAGCTTATCGGCGCTAACCGCCAGCGCGATCAGACGCGCATCCCAGCCGGTCGCTTCGTGAAGGAGCGCTAGATCACGGCGGCGTCCATCTTCGCACGCGTCAACGAGCTTTCCGTTTTTGCCCAGGACCTTGTTCAGATCCTTGATGAGCCGGTTGTATTCGGCTTCGAGAAGCTTGAGGCCGGCGGGCACAACAAGGTTAAGAGTGACGCGTTTGGCTGGTCTGACAATCGTAGAAATCGACGCCTCCGCGCCGCCGGGGTCAATGGCTCGAAGCTCAAGATGTACGGCCTCCTTGCGGGCCGTGTACTTGATCGAAAAGGATCCATCGGCGGATGTCTTCGCCTCTCCGATTCTTGTCTCAGCGCCTCCGAATCCCTGGCTGTACAAACGCAGGGCCAATGCCGCGGCGGGTATGCCATTGTCGAGAACAACAATTCCTTCTACACCACGACCATCATGTTGCTTGCCAGTGCTCATAGCTATGATCTCCGTCTCTCTGTTTCTTACGCCAGACTTGTTCATCGGCTTTCTAGCTTCCCGCGGCATCGTTAGAACTTCGGTCCCGCGGCAGGCGCTTTTCAGCCGAGCTATTGTTTAGTCATCGAGTCCAAAGGAATTCTATGAGTGCGTCCAACTCTTCGAACGTTCGTGCAACGTATGCTCCTGCGTTCTCAAGACTAGTTTGTGTAGGCTGCCCTCCCAGCTTCGTGCCGAACACAATTACAGGCTCTTTGCGCGGATTCACGAGCGGGTGCTCTCGAAGTTTGGGAATTTGCTCGCCGGCCTTTCCTGATCCGGATTTAGCAGTGACTTCAATGAATATTCTTCTCAGACCTCTCTTCAGGCCCACGTCGATGTCCGTTACTCTATTTCCTGATTTGTCGAATATTAATTTGTTGAATCGCTCCAACTGATGAAGGTATCTCTGGGCCGTTTGGGCGGGGAGACGTTCCTCCCTGTTTCGCGACGGGAGCTTGCTCCGCACTTCGTCGAGCGTCTGCTGAGAGGGCCGGGTTGGCCTATTCAAGATCTTATCTCTTCCCCAGCTCACACCTCGTGTTGCCAGCGCGCCTCCAACGCCGCCGCCAATAAACTCAGCGAGATTCTTTCCAAACTCTTTGACATTCGGATCCGTGTCATTTGGGATGACAGCCTCGGCAGCCCTACTCGCAAGCTCGCCTCCCGCTGTCGCTCCGGCAACCCCGACGCCTAGCTTCAGAGCCGCGAGACCATATCCGGCTCCCTCCGCGAGGAAACCTACCCCGCCCAGCGCAAGACCGGTCAGGGCGAACACGCCCTTCGCGATCGTGTCGATGCCCTTCGGCTCGCTCGCACCCTGTCGGTATATTGCTTCATTCCGCTTGTACTTCTCCTGCCAGGTCTCGGGCCGATCCTTGACGGGCGGTTTTGCTGACTCAGTCGATTTCGCGGCTTCGGTGTGCGGGTCGCCGACTACAACGTGGGCGTCGGGGTGGTTAGTGACATCACCTTCCGTGAAAGTGACATCGCTCCGGGTTGTTCCGCTCGGATCGCGGAATATGATTGGATTATTCCCACAATAGGCGAAGAGGTTCGGTCCGTCTGACGGTCCCTTTGGATCAGCACTGATCCATCGTCCAAGCCAGGGCGCATAATACCGAGCCCCGTGATAATACAAGCCGCTCTCTTCATCACGTTCCTTGCCCGTAAAGCGATAACGTTTCGGAGCCTCGGTCTTGCTCCGAACCGCTTGATAGGACGCGCCGCCATACGGGTAGTGCTCTTCGTAAGAGATGATCCGCGCTCTATCGTCCAGCTCGAGCGATGCCGAGCCAAGATGATTGCCGAATTGATACCGAATCAGTTGTTCAGGCGACGCCGTGTCGACCCGCGTTTCAACCAACGCGATTCGCTGTTTATCATCCATCATGTGAAGCGTTTCGCGTTCGAGCTTCACCGCGGCTCCGCCGCCGTTGTACTCGCGATACACTTCGAAGCCGCCCAGGTAGATTCGCTCGCTCGTTCGAACAGGAGCAGCGGGCGCGATAGCCTCGCTCTCGGTTACCTTGCGAACCCGCTGTCCCGCGGTGTCATAGACATACCAGGTCGTTACCGGAGTCACGCCCGGTGTAGTAACCGACTGCTTTGAGCTTGCGCGAAGCTGATCCTGATAATCCCACTGCATCACCGGAAGTTGAGGCATTCGAGTTATGTTGCCGTGCTCGTCATACTCATACTTCTCCGCGTAAAACGGCGCGTCGGAATAATCCCTGGCGCACGCATCATCCGGTTTGTGAGGGTCAGCCGGATTGCTCGTGCTCAAGAGGCGATTGGAATTCGTCGCATATTGATAGCAGCGCTTCCATCCGGCATTCGTCGGGTCGGAGCCGCGATGGCGCACGTTCAGAATATTGCCGACCGCGTCGTAGACATATTGCTCGGCATACCTTCCCAACGTACCGGCGTTCGGCCGGTCGAGACCGATATGAACGCTGTTGAATGCGTCGGGCGGCGTGGGGCCCGATGCTGTACCCAGAAACTCGCGGCCCGCTGCTTCGATCAAGCGGTAGATCGCGTCATATGTGTAATCGGCGTTCGGTTCGACGCGAACGTTCTTGAAATAGACCTTCTGCTGCGCATCGTCTCGAATCGACGTGATGTTGCCGGCCGGATCATAGGTGTAGTGCAGGTTCTGCACCTGGCATCCAGGCCAATCCGCCGGCGCGGGATTCGGACAGTCTTCGGGAAAGTCCGCTGCGCTCCGAATAGTCAGCACGTCGGTCAGGCGAAACGTCTCGGGATCATATTCATAACTCGTCGTTGCTTTGTTGCCGAACGCGACCAGCGTTCGCCGGCCTTTCGCATCGTAGTCGATGTCGCTGACAAATGGGGTCGCGGTTGTTGCGCCTCGAAGCCTTGCCTCGATCCGTTCGATGAAGTTCGCTTCATTGTAGCCGATGCCGATGATGCTGTTGTCCGGAGTCGTCATCTCAGCCGGCCGATTGAGCGCGTCGTATCGAGTGGTGTTTGAATAAGTCGCCGTCTCGAGCGGTACAGAAGCGGTCCAATCCAGAGTCTTCTTGTATTCCTGGGCGAGGCGCCTGCGACTTCTTAGAAGATTGCCCTTGAAGTCGTACAGATCGGTTGTGACCACGCCCGCCTGATCGGAGACCTCTACCGGCTTTCCGCGCAGATTTTTTGCCTCGGCGTCGGTCCTGCCTTCTCCATAGACCGTGCGCGTTATTTGCGCTTCCGCTGAAGCACCCTCGGTAAGATATGAACCGACGGGGCGCCTGAGTTGATCGTACGCAGTCCTGAATTTCTGATCGCGGCTGTCCCACGAATAAAGCGGCTTACCGGCGACGTCGTTCAGGGTCCAACGCTCCCCCGCATCGGGGCTCTTCTGATGAATGTTGTTGCTCAGCATGTCGTAGTCATAACGCATCACGACAATGCCTCGCGCGTCTACGACCTCGCGATGATTCTTCTCGATATCGAAGATTGTTCTCGTCTTATGAAACTCTTCGACTGGCGGGTCACCCGGCGGAGAAGAACTCAGCTTGAACTTGTTATGAGCTACGGCAAGGAAGGTTCGTCCAAGCGAATCGAAGTACGCAACGGCAGGCGTTCCCGCATGGATAGCCGCTTTGACGGCCGCGGCCGCTTCGGCGTCGCGGTCCCTTGAATCGGGCCATCGCTTAGCTCTCTCGGTTGAGTGCGAAGGATCGATTCGGAAGTCATGCCAAGTCGGGAGGTAATCGCTATCCGGCAATCGTAAAAGGAACTGACTCAGGTCGGAGTCGTTCTTCGGATCGAGCGACACGGTATCGTTAAGATCCCATATAACCTGTTTCCACGGATCAAAAACGATCTTCTCCCAGGTATGATCGGGGCGCAGCGTGCCGACAACTCTATCGGCGGAATCGTAGAACAACACCGGGCTCACGCCGATTTTCACTTCAAATTCAAAGTCATGTCTGTCGGTGAAAAACGGCTCGTACTGTCGTACCGGCTTGCCTTTATTGTTAAACACCGTCCAGCCGCTTCCGACCCACCGGGGGCTCGCGTCGGCGCCGGTCATAACCGGTCCGGCGTCGACGATCTTTATATGACCATCGGGATCGCGCCGTGGGACTGGCTCCGGTTCCGCTTGAAGCTTCTTCTGAATCTCGCGGCCGAATCCGTCGGAGTACGAGAAGCTATGCTGAATCTTTGTCTGCTCTCCCGAGGCCAGATCGGACTCGTGAGTTTCCCGAGCCATCGTGTACACCGCGCTGGGCCGCGGCTCCGGCGACGCCGCGGTCTTGCGATAACGATCCAAGTCGTAGACCAGCCTCGTCGTAGCCTGTTTGAGAATATCGTGAGAATTAGTAAAGGGATTCGAGAAGTGAGCTTCGATGACTGCGTCGACCAGATCGGCTTCGAAATCCGTGAGCAAATCTCCGAGCGCCTCGCCTTCCTTGCCCATCACAGCCGTACCGACGACCATTCCAAGAGCATCGAACGCGACTTGCGATCTGTTTCGGTTGGGATCGGCGACTTCGCGCGGCTGCAAGACTCGATAATCGTGTTTCGCTTTTATTTCATTGCCCGCGGCGTCCTTCACCGATACGGCCAGCAGGTTGTACTCGACGCCCGCCGCGCTCGTGTCGTATCCGATTATAGTGTTGTTCAGGAACGGGTCTTGAAAGCGGTGCGGCAGAAAAAAATGAGCGCGCGCATGAGCGAGTTCCTGGTCGGCGTCTGTTTTGTTCTTGTCGGGATTCAATGAGGCGTCGGGGTGAAAGAATACGCGGCCTGAGGGAATCCACCACGCTCCGTCCGCGAGCAGATCGACATAGCCGCCCTGGTCGCGCGGAACATCAGCCGGACGCGGTATCAGGTCTTCGGCCGGCTTTCCGGTCGGCGTGCGCTTGTAGACTGTTGCAAGAAGGCCGGGTGTGAATGCCAGCTTGTAGCTTTCGAATGGCAGCGCGCGCGGCTCCATCTTCAGGAAATCCAGCGGCCCGCTGAGGTCGTCCTTTCTATAAAGCGTCCGAACTCGCTCAATGATGCGCCGCCGTGGAGATGCGCCAGGTATGCTCGAAGCCGTCAGGTCTTCGTAGGGCGCTTCCGGCAGGCCGCCGCCATCCGCCTTGAGCTTGCCGGCGATCTCTTCGAACCGAAAAAGATTTGTCACGTCTTGTTGATTCGCGTCTGGAGCCACGTTGTAGATCTGATATGTTCGAGCTTCTGCCGGCAAAGGCGCGCGATACTCATCAGCCGTTGCAACCGCCTCTGTGTAGTCATTCTCAGCGGTGGTGATAAACAGAGCGAGCTGTTGCTGCCTTTCTTCGTTGGTAAGCAACGGGTCGGGATCGGCATGGCGGCGGCCGTAGCTGATCGCCGTGGATTTAAGAACGTTGCCGTAAGCATCAGCGGCAAGCGTCATCGCATGGGTGACGCGCGGATCGGCGACGTTTGTGCCGCCGACGTCGAACAGTTCTCTCTCGTAGTGAAAGTCAATGGTTTCACGCGCGTGAATCGAGAATACCGCGTGTTGGTTGAAACCCAGCGGCTGCAGGAACTCAATGGTGTAGTTGCGCTCGGATGCGCTGTAAGGGCGATCCTGTTTTTCGGTCCCGTCGAGTGCGTACACTTCCTCCCGAAGGATGGAGCCTTTCAACGCTCTGCATGCCTCTCGCGCTTCGTCGCTTGAAAGGACCCAGGGCTTTTGCGTTCCGTCCGGCATCTTGATCGAATCGGGCAGCACGGTGTCGTCGAGCAGCATGGCTTCCAACTGGCCGTCCGTGAGACCCGCGATACCGAGACTCGCATCGCCTTCGCGATAGTAATCCCGCTCGAATTGCTTTGAGACCGCCGCGCCACCCCAGCCGCCGGCATGAGACCCAGTGTGAAACCCCGTGCGGAACCCCGTATGAAACCATGTCCGCGTTAGCATGGGCGGGACATGGGATTGCTCGTCGATATTCGCAGCCGCCGGCAACTCACCGCTTACGGTCAATGCCGCGAACTCTTCGGTGTCCCATTGTTCGACCAGTCCGAAGCCGCGGAATTCGCGTTCGACCCCGTCGAAATAACCGTGATGGTAGGCGTACCGCGTAACGAAGCGGTTTCGAGTAATTCGATCCAGCGTCTCGACCCGTTCAACAACGTGCACGGGAAAAGGAAGCCTGGTGATCCACGGTTTTCCCGAAAGCTTGTCCTCGAGATAGAACTTTGTCGAAGCGACGTATTGAACGTGAGTCTCGGCCCCGAGATTGTTGACGGACTTGACCAGCAGATGAGGCTTCCGGCCTCCCATCAGATCTATGAACCGCACTGGGCGCCGAGCTTCGGCCGGAGACGCTGAAGACCACACGAGGCACGCGGTCCCGTTGCCCAGCAGATCGGCGGTCGCGATTGAAGAGAGGTCATCGACAACTGGAAACTGATTCAAGCGGCGCGCCTCGCTCCATCGATTACCCGATTGATTGAAGTAGATCCGCGCGCCGTCGCTGCCGAAGTAGATAATGTCGTTTGTGCCTGAGCCGTCGACGTCCGCCAGTCGAATCCGTTTCTGGTCAAACATCTCGCGGCTGTCGAACCACGGCGCATTGTCCATCGTCACCTTTGCGCCGAACCGGCCGTAGCCGAGATTGGGCCAATAGCAAATCTCGCCATTGCGAATGCGCACAAAGTCCGTGAGCCCGTCTCCGCACATATCGGCCAGATAGACCGACTGCTCGCCGTCGGCGAACACGAGCCTCGGACCTTTCTCTTCATCGAAGAATTGTCGAGCCGTTTCGATCTCTCCAAAGCCTTCTTCTGCTAGAGAAGGCAGCCAGGTTAACTTGTCGTCTTCGGTGATCAGGATGTCCGCGCGGCCGTCTCCGGTCAGATCGACAAAGCGAAGATTGGGATCGCTCCAGTCGATGTTGGGAAGGCTTCTGAATTTGGTGAATGGCTCCCAGAGCTGATCATATGTTCGCTCGTAGAATCCCGGCGACGCCCCGCCGAATTGCGCCGCGTCCAGTCGCCCGTCGCCCGCGAGATCGACGAACTGATACTTCTCACCGCTGCCGGCGCCGGCGGGAACCGTCTTGAGGGCTTGAATTCCGCCAAAGCGCCCGCCTCCGAGATTGGGCTTGTAATACCAGGCGCCCGCTTGCTCCGAAAAAATCCCGGAGATTCCCTCGCCATCCAGATCGAGCCATTGATACCGCGCTCCATCCAGTCCCGCCGGAACGTTCTCGAGGCTGACGGAATCCAGCTCGCGAATGTCCTCCTGAATCTCGGCCTTTGTGTATTCGAATTCCAGCGGCGGCCAGGATTTCTTCAGGTACGTGACGGTTGCTCCGTCGACGCCCGTCAGCGGCTTCGTTTCATCGCGGACAAAACCGGATCGAGTGACCGAGCAAAGAAACGACGCGAAGCGAGTGCTGCCCTCGTGCGCGAGCTCCGTCTCGACAGGCGCCGGCTTTGTATAATCAAGGTCGCGGTAATCGAACTCGGTCGCCATTACAAGACAGGGCTCCGGGCCCAATTCAGAAAAGCGATGGAACATCAGCACGCGATTGCAGCGCCGATAAGTGCGAACCTCAAAGCCCGCCCGATGCGAAGAGAAAGGGTCCGGGCGCACGGGCCAGCCTCGCGCCGGCCTTATCGAGGCTTCTACGTAGCGATGCTGTTCAGCTTCAGGATGCGTGGGGTCGGAATCGAGCGCGGTGAGACGGCCTTCGTCGTAATCAAACACGACTTCGAACAACCACTCTGTTCTAGTCAGATCGGGATTGGCCAAACGCGAAGTGACGTTGCCGTATTTGACACCTTTGAGATAACGATTGGCGGTGCGCACGCGATTTCGTTCGCAGGCCTGGGAGTGATCGACGTTGGTGGAATCCTCTCCGACATAGTCGTAGACGACGGCGTTTCCTTTATCGTCGTAGCTCTCACAAATCAGCCACGTAAAAACGCGGCCTGGATCGTCGGGATCGTAGATCCGGCTTTCTTCGGTCTTTCCGTACCAGGTCGTAATGTTGTCCCGGCTGATCGAGCGCCAGTGAATCGCGCCAGTCGATGAATCGGTCCATCTTTCAATGCGCGCGAACAGCCCTTCGATGCGAGGGCGGTAACGATGTATGACGAAGCCGGGATGAGTAGTAGGGTCCTCGAACCTGTCGCCGTTTTCCTTGAGTACGGGCACGAGGTCCTCCGCGCCCGAAAGAATGTAGACGTCCGACTCGCCGGGGTCGTCGTACCGTGGAAGGCCTTTATCGGTCTTGCGTGTGATGGCCGGAATTGATAGAGACCAGCCGAAGCCGAACGGCCCGTTGCCCGAGCCCGAGTCGTATGAGAGTGAAAGCTGAGGCGCAAAGCCCGAACGGCCAGGGCTGACGGAAATCGGAATCGTCATCGAGCCGGTTCCGGTCACGGGGTTGGCTGCGAACTTCTCGCCGATGCCGTGAATCGCTCCACCGCCTTTCGGCAGCGCGATCGAAGGAGGCGTCATGCCTCCGTTATTCTTTTCGGCGCCTTCCGATTTATTGCTCTCTTTGACCATAGACGTCCATAGACTCGGATCGCGGGTATTGTGAGTTGATGATTGCCTCTACGAGTTGATATTGGGATCGCGCCAAAAACGTTTCATGCGTTCATAGGACAACCGTGGGACTGATAAAACGAAAGTTAAGAAAAGGGACGCCAAATCGCGGGATGAACGCTACATTGAGGTCCTTTTTTTGGCAAGGAAGGACCTGCGTGCGCCGGCTCGTTGTGTTTACGCAATGCTGGCCACAACCCCGTTGGGGTTGAAAACGACACGGCGATCTCACCCAGGGTAGCCGAGTACGGCAACCGCTGGGCTGGAGGCTGCAACCCCGTTGGGGTTGACGGACATCGAGTTTGACGGATAGCAGCCGGCGGACACCGGGTTGACGGACACTGGGGTTGACGGATAGCAGTCGGTGAGACATCGGGTTGGCGGACGCCAGGGTTGACGGATAGCGGTTGACGGACAGCAGTCGGCGGACACCGGGTTGACGGATACCAGTCGGCGGACACCGGGTGGGCGGACGCCAGGGTTGATGGAGGTTCAAAACAGGAAGTTATTCTTTTACGCTCTCTGAGCGCGGAGACGCGCCGAGTCATTGGGTGAAGCGATCCGAGTAGCGCCGTGTAAGCCGCGTCGCGAACGTCGCCGTCATCATCTTTCAACATAACGAGGCGGAGTCGATCGTCAATCTTCTGATCGAAGTACAGAGGCTCGAGCTTTAATTTCGCCGCACGCATATATCGATAAGATCAGGATCATTACGATGCCGAGCTGGCTCACGGCTTCGGCTGTGGCGCGTATGGGAGTGTTTTGGAACCTTGCTACGACATCGTGGACTCCGGGCTCGACCGAAAACTCCATCAACCCAAACCTGTTGTTTGGTTCCACGTCGCGCCCGACGCCGTCTACTTCGACGCGCCAACCCGGAAAATAATGAACATTGAATCGAAAGTAAGAAGGCGTCCGGGCATCGATTTGGAAGCGATAGCGCGTCTGACTCCGCTGTTGAACCTCAAGCCGCGCGGATCCGGCAGTCAAATCTAAAGGCGAAGCGGCCGACCCCGGAGGATCGTTCTGAACCCACTTCGGCCGATACTCGAGAACCGTAGATGTTTCGAGCTTCCTCGCTATTATGTTTTCCGCCTTGAAGAAGTCATCTTTATACGGATGGACGGCGTTGGGCTTGCACTTCGAAAGCGAAGTCAGGATTATGACCGGTATTATCAATACGGGCAGCCATTCTACGAATCGTCCTCGCCCACGCGTTAAGACTGACGGCACGGCCGCAAGAATCGATGATGCCATAGCGACAATAACCAGGAACCGCCATGGAAATTGCAGATACTGCAGAGGCGGCAAGTATGCCCACGCGATCGAGGAAGCCTCGGTCATAAAGAAGATAGACGCGGCGGCCATGATCAACATCAATGCTACGAACCAGCGCTGCTCGCGATTCGGAAGCAGAGGCCGCGCTAACAACATCAATCCCCCAACGCCCAGCGCGGCAAGGTAGAAGGCTCCGATCTCGAAAGACATTCCATCATTCGGTCCCGGCGTCGAAATTCCGTAACCCCATGGAGAATTGAAGAGCTGGCGAAAATAGACAAAGTGGTTCTGATACTCCAATGCATTCTGAAGCAGTCTCTCGATCTGGATGTATTTCTTTTCTAGAAGCGACGGCGCCCAGAAGAACGCGGAGAGCGCGAGTCCAAGGACGAAGGCCGCGGATTGCGACAACAGAACCGCTCTACTTCTCTGCCGCAGCGCGCTCAGCAGGATCATCAACAACAGGAACGGGGTAAAGATCAATGAGACCGGATTGTGACAAAGCAGCAGCAATGCATAAGAACAGGCGGCGGCAATCAGATACCTGATCTGACGGGTCTGGGCGAGCTTATAGAACGACCAGAATATGAGTGGAAGCGTCGCGAACGCTGAAAACTCCGCGTACGCGGCGCGCACGTAGAGATCCGTCAGCGTGTACGGGGCATACATGTAAGCCGCTCCCGCAACCAGGCCTCCCGCCCTGTCGAAGATCTCCGCCGCCAGCAGGTACATCGTGAAGCCGGAGAGCAACAACAAAAACGCTACCGCAAAGTTGAGCGAATCGATGACACCCGCACCGGCGAATCTGAAAAGAGAGGTGACATAATAGAGAAGCGGAGGACTGAAATTGAAATACGGTTCACCGTACCCTCCAGCGAATTCCTGAGTCCATCTTGGAAGAAGCCGCCCTTCTTTTAGCCCTTCTTCAAAAGTGACTACGCGAGGCGGATAGAACAAGGAATCGTGTCCGGAGGTGAGCTTACCGTGCAGCAGAGGAAGCATCGCCGGAATCGCGGCCAAGACCAAAACGCATACCGTCGCGATTGGAGGAAAGAAACGTCGAAGGCGAATTCGCAGGTGTTCGATGAGCAGCCTCTCTAGCGTGCGGATTCGGAAGATTCAAGCAGGTTCAGGTAAGAGAAGTATACCCGCCATTCCTCTGACCATTGGTAGTCTCTCGAGTATTTCGAAAGCGATAAAATCGGTCAACCAGTTTTTATAGAACTTCAAAGCACGCTCGCTCATATTCTCACTTGCTCCGGCAACGACTCTTACCGATTTGATCGCCCTGCTTGTAATAACGGTACCAATCTACAAAAGCAAGTCTAACCGCCGTTGAAAAGTGAGCCCCGAAAACAAGGGAACAATCCGCCGGTCAGAAAAGTATAGTCGGGCATGAGTACCCCTCCGACCAACGAACTCACTTCTCGTAAGCCGCTTCGAATCTGGCCCGCTCTTCTTGCGGCGGTGCTGATAGTGCTGGGCAGATTCGTTATACCCGTCTTCGCGCCCGATTTGTTTGTGGTCGGCCTCATCGGCGCACTCGCCGGCGCGTTGATCGTCCTCGTATGGTGGCTGTTCTTCAGCCGGGCGCCATGGGTTGAGCGAATTGCGGCGCCTGTCGTGATGGCTGCAGCGCTGTTCGCGACATCGCGAGTCATTCATCCGTCTATTGTGAATGGGATGATGGGAATGATGTTTCCAATATTCTCCATTCCCATCGTGTGTCTCGCCCTGGCGGTCTGGGCTGTAGCCGCTCGTCGCCTTTCGAGCGGACCGCGGCGGGCCTCGATGGTAGTCGCGATCGCGCTGGCCTCCGGAGCGTTTACACTTTTGCGTACAGGTGGAATTAACGGCGAAGGGATCTCCGACCTTCATTGGCGATGGGTTAAAACTCCCGAAGAACGGCTGCTGGCGCAGGCCAACGACGAGCCGGAAACACTCCCGTCGATTCCGGCTACAGTAAACACACCCGATAAGCCCATCCCGTCTCCAGCACATTCCGAAGCGACACCCGATACAACGACACCCGATACGACAACGAAGCCCTCGGACAAACAGCCGATCGCAACAGAAGCGCGAGCCATCTGGCCCGGCTTTCGCGGACCTAATCGCGACAGCGTCGTTCGCGGCGTACGGATTGAAACCGATTGGTCGAAGTCGCCGCCGGTCGAGTTGTGGCGCCGAAAAATCGGACCGGGCTGGTCGTCCTTCGCGGTCCGAGGCGATCTCTGCTACACCCAGGAGCAACGCGGGAACGACGAACTCGTCTCCTGCTACAACGTGACCACCGGCAAACCCATCTGGAGGCACCACGATGCCGCAAGGTTCTGGGAGTCGAATGCCGGAGCCGGTCCGCGCTCCACTCCAACGCTCAGCAACGGTCGAGTCTACACATTCGGGGCGACTGGGATCGTGAATGCCCTGGACGGTAATAACGGCGCGGTGATCTGGTCGCGCAATGCGGCGTCCGATACCGGCGCGAAGCTCCCGGGTTGGGGCTTTGCAAGCTCGCCTCTGGTCGTGAACGACATGGTTATTGTCGCGGCCTCGGGCCGGCTCGCCGCGTATGAAATTGCTTCGGGCAATCCGCGTTGGATGGCTCCGGCCGGCGGCGGGAGCTATAGCTCACCGCACCTGATGACGATCGGCGGTATAGCCCAGGTCCTGTTGCTGAGCGGCAATGGCGTGAAGAGCGTCGCGCCGTCTGATGGCGCGGTGCTCTGGGAGCACGCGTGGTCAGGTGTGCCTATGCTACAGCCTGCTCGAACTCCCGACGGCGACTTGCTGATCATGACCGGAGACATGTCAGGCGGCGCTGGAACTCGGCGCATAGCCGTCGCTCACGGCTCGGGCGGATGGACTGTCGACGAGCGGTGGACGTCGTCCGGCCTGAAGCCCTATTACAACGATCTGGTCGTCCACAAAGGACACGCCTACGGCTTCGACGGCAGCATACTCTCCTGCATCGACTTGCAGGACGGCAAGCGCAAGTGGAAGGGAGGACGGTACGGCCACGGGCAACTCGTGCTGCTGCCCGATCAAGACTTGCTGCTCGTGCTGTCTGAGGAAGGCGAGTTGGCCCTGGTTGCCGCAACGCCCGACCAGTTCACCGAGATCGCGCGAGCGCCCGCAATCGAAGGCAAAACGTGGAACCACCCGGTCCTTGTCCACGACATCCTGCTGGTTCGCAACGGAGAGGAGATGGCCGCGTTCCGTCTGGCTCTCGCCGGCCGCTGAAGAATTCGGCCCTTCAACCTCTCAAGCGGCCGCGTCGAATCGGCATTTCGCGCGATTGTTTCATCCTTCCTACGGTCTGCTTGTGCCCTTCTTTTTTCTACGCGCTTGAAATTGATTACAGCTTGACACTGATTTCAGATGCCGCGGCCGGCGGCAACTTCCACGGCCCCGTGCATCGTATATGAGTTGCGGCGCCCGCCGTATGGCCGAGATCGCGGCGGCGTCAAGATGTTAGAATGGCTGAACGGAGTAATCCTATTATGGAACTGACCGCCGGGCTGGTCTGTGATCGCGGATTGAATCCGAAGAGACCCGTCAATCAAGATAGCTATCTGCTCCTGCCCGAATATGGATTGTTCGGCGTCTTTGACGGAGTCGGCGGCCAGCGCGCCGGAGAGGTTGCCAGCCAAACCGCGGCTGAAACTATTCAAGAAACTGTTACTCATTCAACTCTGCCTTCCGCGCAGGATCTAATAAGAAGCGCTTTACAATTCGCCAATCGCGACATAGTCGAGCTCGCCGAAAGCGAGCCCTCATACAAGACTATGGCGACGACGGCTGCTCTGCTGTTCGTCAGGAACGGCGATGCGGTCGTCGCGCATGTGGGAGACAGCCGTGTCTATCGCATCCGAGACGGACGAGCAATCCGCGAGACTATCGATCACACCGAGAACGGCGATCTGGTCAGGTCCGGCGCAATGACCGCGCGGCAGGCCGATGATTCGGCGGACAACCATATGATCAATCGCGCCCTCGGAGCTGGGCCGACCGTCGAGGCCGAGATAAAGGCCATCCGTCTCAATGGCGGCGAGCGCCTGTTGTTGTGCACCGACGGAATCTACCGCCATCTTGAAGACGACGAGATCGCGAAAATAGTCTCGAATAACGCGGAGCCTCAGGCGGCGGCGGACGAGCTGAAACAAGTAGTTTGTGAGCGCGGCGCCGAGGACAATCTCACCGCGCTTGTGATTCAGGTTGGAGAGACCGTTCGAACGGCCGCGTCATCCAAGCGCAGGTCTCGGGCGGTGGATACGATGCCCGCAAACAAGCGGATTCAAGTCGATATTACGAGGGCCGAATCGCGGGATTCAGCGGGCGGCGGCGATGAGGTCCGGCCCCGCAAGCGAATTTGGTTATATATTCTTGGAGCGCTCGTGCTCATCAGCGGTTCGTTTTATGCCGGCTTGCGAGCATCTGACCTTGCGGCAAGAAAGAAGCTGAGCGCTGAGGACGCGGCGAATCCCATCAAGCCTGCCCGGAGGCTTCTCGAGCAGGGTCAGGCTCTCGCCGCCGAAGCCGCCCTGAAAAGGGTTGTCGAAAACGATCCCAAAAACAGCGAAGGATTTTACTGGATGGGACGCGCGCAGCTTCAACAGGGACAGTTCGAGGCGGCGGCGCGCAGCTTTGAAGCGTCGATCAATTTGAAAGCCGATTTTCCTGACGCTTATGCTCAGGCGGCCGCGGCTTATTCGGCTGACGGCAAGCGGGACAAGGCCGAGTTGATGCTGCGCCGTTACTCCGACGCGGTTCAAAAGAGGCTGCCTTCGCCGACGCAATGAGCAAACGACTCTCTGAGTAATAGAAGAGCTCTCTGGGTAATAGAAGAACGGGCGTGGTGAATACTTGCCTGAGCTGAAACTCGAAAACAGCATAGTTGACGATCGCTATCGGGTGCTCCGCTGCCTCAGTCGCGGCAGCTATAGCGAGATCTTTCTTGCGGAAGATCTGGAACACGCCAACGAACAGGTGATAATCAAGGCTTTGAACACTACGCTTCAGGGCACGCTCGACCACGAGTTGGAACAGACGCTGGTTCAGAACTTCCAGAATGAAGCCGTCGCTCTCGACAAAGTTCGTCATCCGCACATCATTCAGCGGCTCGGTCACGGCACGGCCGCTGATCTTCATGGCACGGCGTTTCACTATCTCGTGCTCGAGTACATGCAGGGTGGAGATCTGCTGTCTCTGTGCCGCGGCCGGCCTCTCGATTTGAGCGGCGCTCTCTTTTACTTCAAACAGGTCGCCGAAGGTCTCGCCTTCGCACACAGCCGGCAGGTAATACACCGCGACGTAAAGCCGAATAATTTGCTGCTGTCTTCGGACCAGCGAACCGTTAAGATCGCCGACTTCGGCGTCGCGAAGATCTCACTGGGCGACGAAGCCGAGATCACGCGGGTTGGAACGAGCGTCTACTCGCCCCCGGAGCACCACCCGGATAGCACCGATTCGCACGCAAACGAAAAGCTGACGCCGTCGGCGGACATCTATTCGCTTGCGAAGACGATTTATACGGCGATGTCGGGAAAAGCCCCTCACCACTTCTCGCGATCCGCAATTACGGCGCTGCCGGAGTCGCTTAGCCGCGCACAGTACGGAGCGCAGTTGCTCGCGGTACTGGAAAAGGCCACTCGCTCAAACCCCGCCGAGCGGCATCAGCGGATAGAAGATTTTTGGGATGAGATTGCCAGGCTCGGCGCTACTCAGATGCCTCAACCGTCTACAGATTCCGATCCCGATGCGACGTTGGTCAGGCCGCGAGCTGCATCAATGGGGCCGCTCGTAATTGGACCAGGCGTCGTGAAAGAGATTCCCGCCGCGAGCTTTGTGGCTCCGGCGGCCGCGGGTCCAATCACCGGAGAAATCCCGCCGAGAAAGGCCCAGATCGTAGTCGAGCTGCCAAGCCGAGCTGATGGACATGTGCCCGAGCATACCGGCTTTCCGCGAGAGCCCGCTTCTACGACAGAAGCCGCGGCGATCACGCGACCGGCGCTCGAAGCTCCCGAGAGGACTTCGAGGCATCCTGAAATCGAAATCGCGATGACCCGCGAAGCCGCTTCCGACGAAGCTTCCGTTTTGCAACAGGCGGTCTCTGTTTCAAGCGAGGACGGCAAGAAAGGCATCGCTCCGGCGTCGAGTGCGACCAAGGTAATAGCGGCAGGTACGACTCGAGCATTGGTGAACAACCTGAGCCGCGCGAATTGGACAAAAGTGTTGAGCAGGACCTTTGGCTTGTTGCTGTTGATGGCTTTCGTGGGGCTCACGATTTCGACTTACTATTACTTTGCTGATCCGGATCGCCGACCGCCATGGTCGGGACTGAGGGTGCTCAGCAGCGCGAATGACGGCTCGATAAATGGCGCGACAAACGTCAACTTGAGGAGTGAGCCGGCAGGCGAGGCGCTTGTATGGCTGCCGCAGGGAACTCGAGTGCGGGTGCTGGAGACGCGCGGCAACTGGCACCGCATCAGAGTAATTCAATGGTTGGGAGGACAGCCCTCCGGCGCGCCCGACGCGGGATGGGTTGATCGGCGTTACGTGAAGCTCGACTGAGAGGTTTATATGAGCTGGCTTGCGAACTTGAGAAAATGGATCGACGGCGACGACGTGGTTACCGGTGAAGGCGACCCAAAACCACGATCAAAGTGGGAGGACTTTCTTGTCGCGGTGGCGAGAGAGGTCGATCAAACTATGCAGCGCGAAATGTTCACGCCGCCCGGCGGGCCTACATACATTCCGCGAGAGTACATAGTATTTCTCAGCAGCGCGGATGATGCCGACTGGCAAGGCGAGAAACGTGAAGGGTTGGAGCGAGGCCTTCATCACGTGCTCTCCGAAAGAGCGCGAGAGCTAGTGGGCGACAGAGAGTTTCAGACCAAGACTTTCACCGTCGAGTTGCGCGTCGACGCCGCGCTCGAAACCGCGCATTTTCGAGTGCAACACGTCTGGGACAGCCAGGCTCAAAAGACGATGGTGCGCGCTCGCAAACCGGCGCCGCCTCCAAGCGAGATAGCGGCAACGAAACTCGTTGAGCCCGAAAAGATCCTTAATACGATTGAGGCTGATGACGAAGCCACCGTAGTGAGGCCGCGAAAGCCTCAGACGCCGCTCTTTTCGATATCGGTTCGCCGCAAGCTTCCAGATTCGGAGCCGGCTCCAGCCGTGGCAGGGCCTTCCGCCGAGGCGCGGCCAGCCGAGGTTCGGCCGATCTTCAAGAACGAGACCACAATTGGAAGAGGCTCCAAGACTATTGATGTAGACCTGAAGCTAGAAGGCGATCTCGAGGTGAGTCGAAAGCATGCGACCCTGATTAAGCGCGACGACGGCGTGTACACGATCACCTGTCACGGCGCCAACTCGATAGAGATTCAACCGAACCGCGAGGCGCCCACCGGTGAAAGCGCCGACGTCAAGCCCGGCGAAAAGATCGTGATATCCACATACGAATTGGAAATCGTAGAGTAGGTGAGAGCAGATTTCGGGCGCCGTGAAAATCTAATTCAAACGACTCCGAAGATGACCTCAACCCGTGAAATGATGACTTCAACATCTAAGAAGATCATTTCAACAACAGCGAAGATGACTTCAACGGTTGAAAAAATGATCTCAATATTTGCCAAGACAAGTTCAGGCAGTGAAAGAAGTCCTTTACCTATCTCGTATGATAGCTGTGAAGATTACGAGCTCCTGAACGAGATCAGTGCCTCGGGCCAGGCTCTAAATGACGGAGAGCGGGCGTCGGTTGTGCACAAGAATCGGACACAGTATTTCCTCGATGTTCAGCGAATCGGTCGATGCAACCGCAACGGATATATCCGCGTCAAAGAAAAGCGCTCAAACATTTCAGGTGGTTGCCCCAACCGATACGGAGCGCATCAATTTTAGGCAGGGAGAACCGAATAGTAATGAGTCATTCTAAGCGTGTTGTGTTTTCAGGCGCCCAATTCTGTTCTAATCGCTATCGACGTTTCACACTTCTTCCCATCCTTATATCTATCGCATGCATTCAACCGGTTCTTGCGGAAAAACCCGCTGTTGCGGAGAAATCGGCCTCCCGAGCTTCCAATATCCGGATCAAGAACTTCGGGATGATGGATGACCACTTCTATCGCGGCGCGCAGCCAAGACGTGAGGAGTACCAGGATCTGGCGGCCGCGGGAGTCAAAACGGTTATTGATCTGCGCGATGATCCTGAGAGATGGGCGAAATCGGCCGCGGAAGAGTCCGGCTTGCATTATGTGAACATTCCAATGAGCGACTCTCATCGCCCGGCCGAGGAGCAGATATCACAGTTTTTTCAAACCATCGGCGCCGCTGCTAATCAACCATTTTATGTCCACTGTCTTGGAGGCCGTCATCGCACGGGAGTGATGGGCGCCCTCTATAGAATGAAGCTTGGAGGTTGGAGCGCCGATAAGGCCTACGACGAAATGAAGAAGTATGACTTTTATACGCGATGGGGCCACAGCGATTTGAAGACCTTTGTATTTGACTACTATCACGCAATGCCGAAGACCGAATCGACAATGGCTATCGCTACTCCGTAGGCCGGTCTTTCTTGTCGCGCTCGGCGCTCGGGATGTAGCAGGTTCCGAGCCCGATGCGCACAACAGAAACGCGAGCACAGGCTGATGTTAACGCCTTGCTCGCATTTTGTTTTTTGGGGGCTCACCCGCCCGCGCTGAGCTTTCCGCGAGAGTCAAAAGCTCACGAACAGCCTGGTCGTTCCTTTCGCCTGCACGAATCCATACCTCTCTAACTCGGCGATCGCCGCCCGCTCGATCATTCGTTTGAATAAGACCCACCGACTGAGGGTAAGCAGCGTTTGGGCGATCCAACCCTGACAGAGTTGCGGCCTTCTTGATTTCAGATTAGATCCGCCTCCGATTTCGCGATGACCGTCATGACAACACCGTTGGTGTTGGCACTCGCCGTTACATAACCCTGGGTAGGCTTCGCCAACCCAGGGCTTTGCGATGCAACCCCCTTGGGGTTGTCGTAGAAAATGCTCAGACGGCCGAGCTCAAATTCAAGCTACGGCCACCGGTACACACGCGAAATCTGACCGGCGCCCACCGTGTGCAATTCGCACCCGATCTCATGTAAAATGGCGCGGCTTCCGGCAGTCCTGTTCTCTTGCACAACATCGTTAGAGTTCTTGCGGGCTTTGTTTAGCTCGCGGAACGGGTATCAAAAGAAAGGCCAAAACTCGATGCGAACGAGAATACTACTTGCGGCGCTGCTTCTCTTATTCGGTTCGACGACCACTCTCTTTTCGGGACAAGCAAAAGCAAAGCGTACGCTGGATATATACTTCATCGACACCGAAGGCGGCGCCGCGACGTTGATCGTTACTCCGGCAATGGAATCTATTCTGATCGACGCGGGCTTCGTCGGCTTCGAAGGCCGCGACGCAAAGCGCATTGAAAAAGCGATGCAGCAGGCTGGAGTCACGGCCATAGACCATATAGTTGCGAGCCACTATCACGCGGATCACTACGGCGGGATACCGGAGCTCGCGCGGCTCGTTCCCATCAAGCACTTCTACGATCACGGCAAGATGACCTCGCTGGCCGACGACAAACAATTCGCCGAGCGATATGCCGCTTATCAGGAAGCCGCTCATGGCCGGACTACCGCACTGAAGCCCGGCGACACGATTCCGCTGAAGCCGTTAACGGACGGACCGGCGATCAGAATGGTCTGTGTTTCCTCGAATCGCGAGGTCATTGGCGGAGGCAAGGCGGCGGCGAATGCCGAGTGTTCCGCGGCAATCACAAAGCCGGAAGATCCGTCGGACAACGCCCGAAGTGTGGGACTCCTGCTGCAATTCGGAGCATTTGAATTCCTCAATCTTGGAGACCTCACCTGGAACATAGCTCAACGGCTCGTCTGCCCTATTAATAACCTCGGCCGCATTGATCTGTATCAATCGGCGCATCACGGCAATAACACCAGCAACGATCCGGTGTTGCTTCACAGCATTCGTCCTACGGCGGCGGTCATGAACAATGGTCCGAAGAAAGGCGGCAGCGTCGACGCCATCAAATGGATAAGGGAGACTTCCTCGGTCAAGGCCCTGTATCAACTCCATCGAAATGTGGACGCGAAACCGGAGCAGAACGCGCCTGCTGAATTCATTGCCAATTTGGAGGAACAGCCCGACGAAGCTTATATGATCGTTGCCTCGGTCGATCCCGCGAAGAAGGCTTTTACGATTACGAACGGACGAACCAAGGTGACGAAGAGTTATTCATTGCAATGAGAAGAGTCGGCGGCCGGTAGCTTTGAGCGCTCAGGTTTCAGCGCTCAGCTTTCAGCCGTAATCGGGAGATTTGTTCACCGGGAATCTGTCGGTCGGGCGCACAGATTGAGCAGGGCGGTTCAACACTCAATAAATTAAAGGTAGGGAAGGGAGCAGCCCTCCCGCCCTCCTCGGTTTGATTTTCGAGAGAGTCAAAAGCTCGGCGGGAATAAGCTCCCTTCCCTTCTTACCAATCGCTCAAGGTTGACGCTAATTAAGAGCTAATAATTGCGGCTCGCCAAAAGCTGGCCGCTGAAAGCTAACTGCTAATCACTTCTCTCAACTTCTAAGCGCATCGATGCACTTCCAGGTTGGTCGATACATAAGCGTCAGGTACTCTGCCTGAAGGTCCGGTAGATCGCTGCTTAGAGGATTGGTTTTCCAACTGCCGTCCGGCAACTGGCTGTCGATCAGCCTCCACACAATAGCGCCGAAGCGAGGATCATTCTCATAACTCAAGCCCAAACCTCTGTAAACCGCAAAGACGATATCGGCGAGGACCTCGTAATCCGTCTCGTCGCATCCCGTGTCTTCCATCCGCTCAGAAAGCCTCCGCCAATTGAGAATGAGTCGAGAGGCGCCCGCATGCTTGCCGGGCTTGAGAGTGTTGAAACAGCTCATGCTCTCCGCGAGCCGGCAAATAATTTCCCTGAGGCTTGCGGCGTAGGTCTGCTTGAACGGAATCTTCTCGAATGTGTTAAGGCTGCGCTGATAGAACGCGGGAAGATTGATTTCAAGTCTCGCCTGGGCCGCGTATCTCATGTTCAGCGCCTGCTGGTTCCAATCGGTCCAGGCCTTTCGCGAATCGAGCCGCTTGCCCTGTGCGAGCCGCCCCTCGATAGGGTTGTCGACACCCAGATTAATGTCCCGCTCTTTTGTTCGCAGCCGCGCGGCTATTGAGCGGCCGGCGCGTCGAACGCGATTTTGAACTTCGCCGGATAAGAACGGCACAAGCGGCTTGATTCGAAACAGGAGCTTGAACTCCGCAAAAAATTCGCTGAAAGACGCGGCTTCCGCCAGTCGAGCCTCGAGATTTCGGATCACGGCTTCGGCTATATGGCTCCGCACCGGTTCCAGGTATGGATTGTTTGAAATGTATGAACTCGAGCTTGTTCGCAAGCCCGCCATCATCGACAGCAACTCCGTTTCATACCTGCCCGGTTCGTCTTCAATCCCTTCGCCGACGGTCACGATGCGGCTTGCAAACCTGATGAGGTGATTGAAACCTTTTAGCACCGACGCATTGATGTCCCGCGCTGTCACCCGGCGCGCTTCGCGCATCGGATGATCGGGAAAGAGCGGTGAGTCTGGCAGGCCGTCGAGAAACGCGCGCGCCTCCCGATTCGGAATGGTCTTGAAGGCGCCCGCGTGATTCGCTCCCTTTATCAGCGTTCGAACTCCGGCTCGATATTCAAAGCTCGCAGGCGAGAACAACCCATTCGACGGCCGAGACCGGACAATCTTCATTATGCGATCGTATTCCGCGGAGCCCGCGAAACCGCGACCGGCGGTATATGGATGCAACTGCTCGTCACGCGGTTTCGGGCCGTAGTCTTCCTCAAAGCGAAGGTGCTTCGACGAGAGCAGTCGATTCAGCTTCTCATCGATCGAATCCTGATAATCGCTCATTTCATAGGAAGCGCCGCCTTCGAGGTTCGCGGCGTCCATGTTGGCCGCGCGATTCAGCTCCGCCCAAAAGGCATGCGCCAGGCTTTGTGCGACCGTCACCTTGTCACTGCTCGCATCGATTGAGTCAAGATGGCGCTTTGTCGTACTCGCGGTTATTTCGCCGTCACGTATCTTTTCGAGCCCCGCCGCAAGCAGC
>Ga0209687_1000146_pt1 | contig 26461 bp, 30 predicted proteins | sample GraSoiAngelo_136_FD_185893 | JGI IMG/M metagenome (GOLD analysis project Ga0209687, IMG submission 185893) | Grasslands soil microbial communities from the Angelo Coastal Reserve, California, USA - 14_0929_09_20cm (SPAdes) (version 2) | ecosystem: Environmental > Terrestrial > Soil > Grasslands ...
CTCAACTTCACGTTCTGACGGCGTTCATCGCGTCCTGCGTCGCTATCGAAGCGGTCGACTTCGAGCACTGTAAGGCGGTAAACAGCCTGTTTGAATATTGGACTCGGCCGGGCAAGCCTCGCTGAATATGATCCATGCGATCCCCCGACAGCGAGCTTGGCCGGCCGCTTTATTTTGCCCGCGGACGATGTTCACGCGATGTTCAAGCGATGTTCAAGCGATGTTCAAGCGATGTTCAAGCGATATGCATGCGTAAAACAGAATGATGCCGCGGACTGCGGAGCGGCATGCCTGGCTACCTTGGTCCGGAGCCACGGGTTGAAGGTCGACCTGCTTGCGATTGAAGCCTACTCACGGCTCCGCTTTCAGGGAGCGAACGTCCTGGAGTTGATTGAAGCAGCGAAGGAAATCGGCTTTGAAGCAAGAGGTCTGCGCGCGGGGCCGGACGAGCTCGATAGCGTTCTGGTTCCGTGTATCGCTCACGTCTTGATCGGAAGCCTCGAACACTACGTCGTAATACATCGAGTACGATCCAAACGGGTGATCATCGCCGATCCCGCTCGCGGCATTTCGCGAGAGCGGAGAGAAGAATTCCTGCGGATCTGGACCGGCGTCCTCATTCAACTGACTCCGAGAGCCGGCGCTCGGCGAAACAAAATCATCAATCTTCTTCTCAAGCGCTGAGCTTCGACGGCATAAGCGGAGGCTCGAATAGACAAGGTACGCCCCTGTTGCTGATAGGCTCTTTCCGAGCGGCGCCGAAACGCACAGGCAATATGATTTAAGGATAGACCTCTTAAACGAATGAAGTGCCACATAAGAATACTGCTGCGAGCGCAGCTTCCCATCGGGTTTACACTTCATAGAAGCGGTGTGTCCATACTCCAACGTCAGGTCCTAATCGACAACGGGGCGGTAAAAAAGAGAGAGGGATATGCGGCTTCCGCTCAGCCGTAACAGGATTGGCCTATGGCTCTGAATGAAGCGTATCTAAAACTCGCGTATTCCGACTCGGGAGCCGGTAGTTCGCCCGAAGCAACCGACGAAGAACTGCTGGATCTCTATCTAAGATTGCCCAAGAAAGAACGCGACCGTAGATTCGTCAATACCGCGAAGGCCGCCGAGATATGCGGCATGGCTCAGCGGACAGTCCAATACTGGATTGAGATCGGGCTGGTCAGGGCGATACCTATAGGAAAGCGCTACAGGATTTGCACTGAATCTCTCTACGCGCATTTGAAGGGCGGTCTGCCCGATTAAATCGTAATCTCCCAAGTCTGTCTTGAGTATGCAGTCGACGACACCAACAGAGTCTTAGCCTCGCGGTTGGAAGTCTTCGGTATGTTCCCTGAAGGGGAACGCGTTAATAGCCGGGGGTCAGCGAAGCGCAGCCCCCGGTGCGAGGGAGATCTGGGTATGTTCCCCGGAGGGGAACGCGGCGTCCCGAAGGGACGCTTGATTATCATTTATGGTCGGTCCTTCAGGCCTACATATGCACAATGCCTTTGCAACTACCTGGAACGTACTTCTGGAGCCTCTTCAGAGGAACTGCGCGATATCGACGAGATCGGCGAAACAAGAAAAACGAGAACAACGCGCAATCCGCGCTTCTGCCGCCGTTGACGCGAGACTTCAACGCGAAAGGGGCTTATCCTGGCGCTGTCTTTTGACGAACTCACAACAAACCAAACTGAAGAGGGTTTTCGCCAGGAGATAGAACTCAATCACGAAAAGGAGAAATCACAATGAAGAAGTTTCGCGTACTTGCAATCACGTTTGTTATGGCGCTTTCGACGATGGTCGCGGTGCAGAGCAATAGAGCTTCGCAGACTCCTCAGATAGGCGGACTCATCGGCTATCTCGCTGGTGGGGACCTGAAGAGCACGGCCGAGGGCGCAGTCATCGGCGGTGTGGTCGGAGGCGTGATCGGAGCCATCGCCGGGGGTCTGGCGACTATACCCGCGGGCGGCGCCGGAGCCGTGCCCGGAGCGGAAATCGGTATCGCCGCTGGGGGCTTCTAGTCACCGGAGACGCGAGAAACATCGACAAAAACCGAATACAGCTTTGATCGGCTCTAAACTCGCAAGTTCGCGAATACATCAAGAGCCGGAGCTTTCACCGAATCTGAAATCAACCGAAAGGAAGGAAACAATCATGAGGAAAATGTTTGCAGCAATGGCATTGGCGTCTCTGATCTCTCTGGGCGCCGGGAGCTTCTCAACACAAAGCGCACCGTCGAGCACTCCTCGAATCGGAGGCGTTGTCGGCTATCTTGCTTCGGGTGGAAAACTCGAAGGCTTCGTGGAAGGCGCGGAAGTCGGGGGCGCGATCGGCGGAGTCGCCGGCGGCGTGGCGGGATTCATCGTGGGATCGGCAGCCGGCGGTGTAGGCGCTCTTCCGGGAACGGCCGGAGGCGCGGTGCTCGGGGGCGTATTTGGCGGTCTATAGAAACAGGCGTAGCAGCATCATTACCCTCCAATAGATCAGACCAGCAATACTTGAAGGCGGCAGCTATTTCAGCTTGCCGCCTTCTTTGCATGTAACCAGCTTGGTGACGCTCAGTTGCTGCTTATAGCGAAAGAAAAACCTCGTATTCGCGGGTGCTTCAGGCAAGACAGCTAACGGGTGCTCTGATAAGATTCCGGCCACGTTGGGAGGTAAGAATGCGATATCTTGGATCCGGGCCTGCGCGCGTACTCGCATGGATGATCCTGGCCGTCATCTCATTAGGAGTTGTCGGGTCGGTTCTTGCAGGCGGCGCTGAAGTCGAGAACCAGGCGGCGGAGCGCAACACGGTCGAGGCTCTCAAGAGCTGCTGGCTGAAATTGGTTAGCGGTAGGAGTGAGAGTGAGGCGTGTTTTCCTGTTCGGGATGATCTCAGGAACAAGTTTATTGGCCTGGCTGAATCCTGGAGAAAAGACCCTGGGTTCCGAGCGGTCGAACTCGAAATACGCTCGATCGAACGTCGAGACAAGACCCGCACGGACCTGCTGCTCTTTGGCGACAGCGGAGGCAAGCCGATAGGCCGCCCAATAACTTTTAGTATTGAACCGCGCGCGGGAGTTCCAACGATCGTATCAATGAACGACTCCCCTTTCAACGCCGCCGATTATTCTGATCGTCAGCATTGTGTCTACACTGCTTTATAGCCTTTGCGCTCTGGCTCTGTTTCGAAGAATGAAGCGCGATCCGAGCTTTCTGCTGCACGCGGAGAGCCGATGGTCGAACCGTCAGGCGTTTTTAACATTTTACCCGATGGCGCTTATTCCGGTCCTTGTGCTGTTGCTGGCGGTGCTCATTTCTCTTGCGAGAGATTCGTCATTCCTTCTCTGGATCGCATTCAAGTCCGGCGCGAGCGCGGGCAGAGTTGAAGGAGGGTTCATCCTCACGTTCTTACTCCTTTATGCAGTCGCTTTTGTCTTTTACACGTTGCCTTATATGGAGGCTCTCCGCCGGGGGCCGAAGGCGGTTCGAGACGCGGCGCCGGGCCGATTCACGCGCAAACAGATAGCCATAGACTTTACGAAGCTCGGTCTCATTCAGGCATTCACCGGTTTCGTGCTGTGGGGCGTTGCGGTGCTGCTGGCGAATAAATTCGGCGTGCCTATTATTTTGGCGGCGGCTATTTCCGCGGTTATAGGGGTCTTCGGCGGGCAGCTTCTGTTCGTATACTGGGTAAGCCGTGATACCGCCGGCAAACTCCCGGAGAATCATGCCGCTGTGCGCGCCGCGGTTGCGGCGTTTCAAGAAGCGAACTCATCGATCGTAGAGAAGTCGATCTCAGTCCTGCCGAAAGCGAGTTGGCCGGCTCCCAACGCTTTTGTGATCGGCCTGGGCCGCAAGCGATGCGTTGTTGCGGTCACCGAACCATTATTGGAGCATCTATCGACCGACGAAGTGGCGGCCGTTCTGCTGCACGAGTATGGACACGTAAAGGAGTTGCATACGGCCATCCTGGCGCTATTTATTTCCATCATCGCCACGTGGCAGCTCGAGTTCTTATTACGCGGCGACGCATGGCTAAGAGGGTTGGGAATGTCATCCGATACATCGATATTCATCCTGCGGCAGGTCGTCTTGTATGTAGGCCTCTTTGGCGGGCTTCTTATTCCATTCACCTTGATCTCCCGATGGTGCGAGCGACGAGCCGACCGCTTCGCTCAAGCATTGGGCAGGGGTATTCCATTAGCTTCCGCGCTGCGGAAGATCAGCGTCGCAACTGAGACACCGCTCGAGTGGCCGAGATGGGCGCAGGTCATGTCCACACACCCCAGTTTTATTGAGAGAATTCGCACGCTCAGGAATGAACCCCGCGGTCGCGCCCCGGAGTAATTGCTCGGGGCTCGCAAGCTAAAACCTAATTCACGTCGAAACTCGATAAGCGCGCTTGCAGCGCTGATCTTCCTATCATTGCGTCCTGATACGTAAGGGAGTCGCAAAGATGAAACAGATTTCCGCGAAGAAGACGTTTCTGATAAGCCTCGCCGTTTATGTTGGGGCGATTTTGATCATAGCTGTAGCCGGCTATTGCTTCGGCAGCGGCGACCCGTCGGAGGTCAGCCGCGATTTTGCCGCTGGACGACTGCAGGAGTTTCATCAAAACGCATTTGAAAACAGCAAACTGATAATGGAGCACAATCTCTCAGTGAGCCTGAGACTGCTTGCTCTTCAATTGCTGCCCTTATTCGGCGTGATCCTCGCCTCGGGCAATCTGGGCCTGTCGCTTGGACTGTTGTTGAAATCGGTTGCGGTCGCTTCCGTGCTTCCACCCCTTTCGATGCTAATGCTCGTGCTGCCGCACGGCGTCCCGGAATACGCCGGGTTCATCCTTATGCAGAATTCCGTTACGAACATCTACCTCGCGGGATTCTTAAGAATGTTCAAGATTCGCGTCGACCTTAAACGGGCCGGCTTGCTCAGCGGCGCATCTCTCCTTGGAGGTATGGCGCTGGTGATAATCGCCGCCATCATCGAAGGCTATGGCACTCCCGCCATAGCGGAAAGGCTGTTACATCCATGATGAAATCGATAAAGCTCTACGTTTTCGATCCGGTTCAGTTCTTCGTGCAAAGGGTCAGAGACGAAGAAAACAGGCTTGTGCCGTTCATAATCCTGGCCGCGGCGGTTTGTGCCGATCTACTGAACAAGACCGTTATTTTTTACAAGATCGGACAAGGCAACATTAAATCCCAGGCCGGCTGGGCCCAGATCGGCGGCGGATATTTCGGATCAATAATCGGCCAGGAGATCGGGATCATTGAGAAAGCCCTGCTCGTAGTGGCGGCGGTTTATCTGATCTCGCGCTTTCTGAAGAACAGAGTTCCTATGGCGAAGGTTCTGAATCTGTTCGGATATTGCTTCGTGCCTTCGGTCGTAGGAAGTCTCCTGACCGCCGCGGCGTGGCAACGGTACTTGAAGATCGGCGCTGTTGAGCTCTCCGCTGAAGGCGTGCAACAGGTGCAAGCCGCTCTCCTTGCGAGTCCCGCTTACGTGTGGCAGCGAGTTATCAGCGTCAACGTGCTTATCTGGACCGGCGTGCTGCTGTCTTCGGTTATGGCCGCCTGTTGGGGCACTCGCTTCGTTCGGACTCTGGTTCTTGGCGTCCTCGCCGTCGCATCCGCGCAGGGCACGGATATGCTGCTCGGTCTTGTCCTCAAGAAGTTCGGCGTTGCGTGAATTTTAGTTATAAGAGGTTACATCGATGAGCACCAATGTTCCCGTCGCGATTGGCCAGAATGCAAGCGGCACCTCGAAGCCTCAACTGAGCCATCGCCGTGTTTGGACAATAATAGCGGCCCTCATCGGCGTGGCCGCGGCGAACGTATATTTCCTGAAACCGTTCGAAGCTCCGCGATCCGCGCCAGGCGCCACCGGTTGGAGCATCTTCCAACTTGAAGCACAGCCTCCTCCGATATATGCGACCGGATCGGTCCGCTCGCGACGGTCGGCGCGTGTAAGCCCGCCGGTTGCGGGCGTGGTCAGCCGAGTCATTCCCGAGAAATTCTCGCAGGTACGCGCAGGCGATGTGCTGATCGAACTCGATTGCCGGCAGTCGCGCGCGGCCCTGGAACAGGAATCACTCGCGCTTGAAACCGCGCAGCTTGAAGAAACGGGAGCGCGCGAGTATCTGGATTTTCTCCAAGCTCAAGCTGCTCGATCCAGGAAACTGCGCGATGACGGACTCATCGCCGATTCCACTTATCGAGAGGCGGCTTCAAACGCGCGTAAGCAGGAATTTCAGGTGGAGGTATTGCACAAGCGAGTTGAAGCAGCTCGATTGTCGGTAAGGAAAGATCAAGACCAGATCGAGCAAATGAGCATAAAGGCTCCAATCGACGGCGTTGTTACAGAGGTTGCGGTAACGCCAGGCCAGTTCGTGGCGCCCGGAGGCAGCGGCGATCAGGCTTCAACGCTTCTGACGATCATGAGTCTGAAGGATCTGAACGTTCAGCTCACGGTCGACGAGATCGATGTTTCCAGAATCGCGTCGGGCGAGGAGATAGAGTTGAAAATAGACGCGCTGCCGGGCGCGAGTGCGCTCGCAAAAGTTCGTCAGATCGCGAAATCTCCAATCCCTCAACAAAGCGGTAAGCCCGGAGTGCTATATGAAATCGACATGGATCTCTTGAAATATCCTCGCGATCTGACGGTCGGCATGTCGGTGTTCGCGTCGATTGCCGATGTGAAATCCGCGGGCCGCTATCTTCCGGCCGCGGCCATACAACGCGACGCAAACGGCTGCTGGGTATGGACCATAGAGCAGGACAAACTGCATAAGCAGCCGATCGAGATTGGCGAGAAGCGCGGAGATCGAGTTCTTCTGCGCTCGGGTCTCGATCAGGCCGCGTCCATTATCTACGGATCGGCGGATGTCATAAAAACGCTCGCGGAAGGCCAACCGGCTCCTCAGGCGAAGTGAGATTCGGAACAGAAACAATGCCAGGACAGAGTTCTATGCTTATGTTGAACATCGCGTTCTCGCAGAGCCGCGATGCGCTCACCGCTAATCCGCTCCGAACCGTGCTGACGACGATCGGGATTTCGGTCGGCGTTGCCGCGATGGTGGCAATGTCGATCATGCTGGATGGAATATCATCGCTCGTGCTTAGCGAAGTGCAGGGGCTCGGGGCCGGCAGCTTCTATATTCTTCCCGTAGTGACGAACAACCTCCGAATGCGTCCGCCGAGATTCACTGAAACGGATTTCAGGTTCATACGTGAAGAGATTCAAGACCAGGTGGAGGTCTTTTCTTTAAGCGTTCAGACGCAAGACGTAGTCATATACGGCAGCAAGCGGATTCCGGCCACGGTTATGGGCGCTTCGCCCGAGCTGCGGCTCGCGCAGCAATACGAAATCGCATCCGGTAGATTCATCGTTCCGGACGATCTTACCTGGCGCCGAAATGTCTGTGTGATCGGCTCGGCTATCGCGAAGGATCTCGGGTTGGATGGAGGCAAGGCTCTTGCCCGATTGCGAATCAGAAACCGGGACATGCAGGTGGTGGGCTGTCTGGCTCCGAGAGGGCAGCGATTCGGGACTGACCTCGATCGCGTGGTCTTGATACCGATCGATGCAATGCGAACGATCTACAGTTTGAGCGACCAGCTTTCGGCGATGGGGAGGGCGAAGCGGCCTGAAGACCTTCAGAGAGTGACGGCGCTGGTCGAACGGAGGCTGCGCGACGCACACCGTCTGAGGCGTGATGAAGAGAATGATTTCAAGGTTATGACTCAGACTGAGATACTCGACAGGCTCGACAAGCTTCGCCGCGCGGTCGGTTTGATAGGCGCCGCCGTGACCGGAGTGGCGCTCCTGGTCGGAGGAATCGGCATAATGAACATCAGCTTGTTCACGACGGTCGAACGAACGCCCGAGATTGGCTTGCGCCGTTCGATAGGAGCTACGCGCCGGCAGGTGCTCGCGCAATTTCTGGTGGAATCGGTGCTGTTGGCGTTATGCGGCGGCCTCACCGGCGTAATAATCGGAAACCTGTCGGGCTGGATGCTGACGCTTATGGCCGGGGTCCCCTTTATTTTTTCACCATCGGCAATAGCGCTGGGCTTTGGCGCGGCGGCGGCGACGGGAATAATCTTCGGCGCTTATCCGGCAAAACGCGCCGCTTCGATTACTCCGATGGTAGCGTTGCAGCGCCAGTAGGGACTTCATCGTTATTCAATCGTCGCCGCGCGACGAGAACGAAACGCCGTCGCGACCCACCGTTGAAACGGTGGGCTAAATTCAATCGTCGCCGCGCGACGAGAACGAAGCGCCGTTGCCGCGCGACGAGAATGAAATGTGCGCGACGAGAACGAAATGCCGACGCGACCCACCGTTGAAACGGTGGGCTAAATTCAATCGTCGCGCCGCGACGAGAATGAAATGTGCGCGACCAGACGAAGCGCGGTGCGCGACCTACGAAGAATGTGAAGCACGCGGCGTGGAGCGACGGGCCGGGAGGATCGCGGCTATTAACCGGCGCCTACTACGACGAAGCCGGCCCAATAATAAGGCTCTTTATATCGGGGATTCTTTAACAGGCTAAGCATCGCTTTGCGCAGCGCATCCGCTTTCCACCAGCGAGATTGAGCGCGCGGCGAATCGGTCAGCAGATTACGATGAAACTCGATCATAAGCTGAGACGTGCTTGCGGAGTTGACTCTCCACTGGCTGACGACCGTAGTCGGACACCCCGCGACGAAGAACGCCCAGCTCATCCCTATGACGCCTTCTCCGGCGCTTATGCGGCCGCGCGCCGTGTCGCACGCGGAAAGCACTGCGATTCGCGCCTTGAGATCGAGAGCCATTATTTCACGCGCTTCCAACAACCCATCCTCGTTCTTGTCGGCGCCGTCTCGCGATAGAACGATGTGCGAATACATCGGATCGTGATCGTCGAGGATTCCGTGCGTTGCAAAATGGAGCACGTCGCACCTCGGCATTTCCGCTTTTGCAAGCTCTTCCCTGGCCGCCGAGCCGACGTAGACCTTGCTGGTTGGACCATACAGCCGGGCTATTGCCTTAACCTCGGCTTCGGCTTCCGGAAGATCCTGCAATCCCTGGTTGCCGCGAACCGGTTTGCCTGCGCGAGACACGCTGACCGGCATGTCGGGGTTGCCAAGCGCCAGCAGGGACCATGAAGAGGGAAGAGAACCGACCTCCGTTTTTAATGCTGCCTGATCGCGAAGATACATTTCATGAAGCACGCCAAGCGAAGGCGCGCAGAGCAACGAATGGTCTTCGATCAAATACCTTCCGGCGTCCTGTCTCAGCGCCTGAAAGGGAAGATCCCATAGTATTCGGTCGGGCACGATGACAAGGTTATTGCGTCCCTGGATGAACTGTTCCGCGGGCCGGATGAGAAGGTCATACAACCGGCCGGCGGACTTGTTCGCCGCCAGGTGAGGATTTCCGAGCTGTTCCCGAAACGTCTCGACAAGATCAGAGAGCGCTCGGATATTTACGTCGATATTGATCGTTCGAATATCGGGAACGTCGCTCTTGGCATTGTTCTTGCTGACGATAAACAAGGTGGTCTTCTCGTCGGCTACGACGTATTCCAGCAGCGCCGTATTCGTATCCGGCGCAAGCGAGCTTATATCTTGCAGCGACACCGGCGGCGATTCTCCGCGCTGGGCTCTCAGCTCGGGGTGCGCGACATACAGCTTATCTCGGAATGAGAAATACTCGAGCCGGACCTTCTCCAACTGAGTTTCGAGCTCCGAGATTCGCGCGAGATTGCCGCGTGCCTGTTTGGCCTCGTAAATCTGATTGTTGAGCGACGCGATCCGCTCCTGCAGCCCGCGTTCTGCTCCGCGCTCTTCGTCGGTCATCGCTTTGGCGCGGTTTGTTTTGCCGTGCTGCAGGACGTCGAGAAGCACGCGGGCTTTGGCGCGCTCCGAGTAGATCAACGCCTGATCGGGCCTGTTCTGCGCCGTCAATAGATCGACCATTGACTGATAGGCGCTTATCTTGCCTCCCTGGAAAAAGTACGCGCGTTCTTCTTCGCCGCCGGCCAACCGCGACCGCATCCACTCCAGCAATTGGATCGCGGCGCTCAGGGCCTCGCCCGCGGGCTTGTAATCTCGTTGAGCAACGAGCGCTTTGCCCTTGAGGCTCAGGCTCAGATAAGACATCAGCGGAATGTTCCCCTGAGTGGAGATGCGATATGCCGCGCTCGCCATCTTGATCGCGTTGTCGTAGTCGCCTTCGAGATATCGAAGCTCTCCGCCTCGCCACAACACCGCCGATTGCCGATTTAGATCCCCGGCCTTTTCGGCCAGCGACAAGGCCTCCGCGAAATAACCCGAGGCCGCTTTGTAATTCCCCTTCGCCTGATGGATCAATCCTAGTACCTGTTTGAGCGGCGGAACCAAATAGCCGAAGCTATTCAGATCGGCGAGCGACGAAGCCTCGGTACAATGCGCCAGCGCTTCGTCATAGCGCCCCTGCCTCTGATCGCTGACCGCGAGATTCATGAGCGTCGCTACGATTCCCTCGGTATCGGATAACTCGCGAGCCATCCGCAGACTCTCTTTGAAGAAGTCCGCGGCCGCGGAAAAATCGCCCGTGTCAAGGTACAAGGCGCCCAGCAGATTGAATGCTCGCTGGAGCTCGCTTTTGTGATCCGACTTTCGCGCTCTTTCGATTGCCCGATTGAAGTAATCCGTCGAGTCAGGAAAATCGCCAATAGTCTTATAGATATTGGCGATGTCGATGAGCCGGTCGATAGCGGCGCCTTCGTAGGCGGGCATGGCCCTGGCCATCGACTCGAATAGGTCCAGCGACTTTCGCAGATTCGTCAGAGCTTTCTCGGGGTCTCCCTCGTTGGCGGCGACGTCTCCGAGAACCGACCAGCAGGTTGCCGCCGCATAATTCATCGACGGCGCTGTACGCTCATTCCTGGAATCGTTCAGGGCCGACAGGATTTCAAAACATTCCGCCGAAGACTCTTTGGCCTTCGCATACTGGCCCATCTTTGCCTGCGCCACTGCGAGATTGCTCAAGAGAACCGCGAGCCGAAGCCTGTCGTCAGGTAATCGACTTTGTCTGTAAATGTCCCGGCTTTCGATGTAGGCCTGCGCCGCCTCGGCGAACCGCCCTTGATCGAGAAGCGAGCGGGCGAGAGCATAAGACGCTCTGGCGATCAGGTCACGCCGGTCGGCGATCGTCGCGGCTTGCTTTGCCAGAGCATACAGTCTGCTCGAAAGGCGCCGCTCACCGCGAGCCTTTGCCTGATCCCCTGCGTCGAGCAAAACGCGAGCAGAGAGCCGGATTCACGAGGCTCCGATTCTTTGCCAGCAAATCCAGCCCTTTGGATTCCGGCTCCAACGCGGCCGACTTCAGAGCCGCGAATAGTTCATCGGTGTTTGTGATCTGGATTGCTGAATTAATGTAAGTAGAGCTCGAGGCAGGAGCGATAGCTGTGCAGAGGATTAAAAGGGTCTAGTGAAACACACGACACCTGGAGCGTTGAGGGCGTAGCTCGCGCCTGGCCGGGCGACTGGAATAAATCGATTCGGGCTTCTGGATCGACTTTGCTAATGGAGTATTTCGGTCAGGTACAAACATCCCAAACCGCGGGATCATACTTACTCGACTACCGTTACATCATCAACTGCGCTCGCGACGGACTTGGCCCATGGTACCAAGTCTGGTCGCTCACGCGTTGGTCAGGAGTTATTCGCATCCGTCGCTGATCTTTGCCAGGGCTACGAGCGAAGATTACAGCCAGGGAAGGATAGCGCTGATTATTATTAGGAGAATCGGAGGCGGCGGCGGTGGAGGCGGCGCTTCGGCAGCCTTTGCGGTTTGGCCGCCAGCGTCTTGCGGCTCGGGATCCGCCAGCACCTGATTGAGGTGCGATAGAGCAAACACACTCAGACAAACAGCCATAAACAGAACTCGAAGCTTCTTCATTTGGGTATCCTCCTTAGAATTTTGGTCAAAGAAAACTTCAAAGATGCCGTCAACTACCGGTCGACAGAGTTGGTTTCAAACAAGAAATTCCGCAAGAAGAGTATTTGAGAAAAGAACAGGAAATCTCGTGTCTTGGAACTCGTGAAAACGTGCCCTTCGTCTTTGGCGATCAAGAACCATACGGGCGGCGCACCCTGCTTTCGCACAGCCGACACAAACTGTTTTGACTCCGATGCTGGAATGCGCGAGTCCTTTTCGCCGTGAATGATCAGCAGCGGCGATGCCAGCCTGTCGACGTGCTTCAACGGAGCGGTTGCTTCCATGAAGCGGCTGAGTTTCGGGTCTCGCTCGTCCCCGTATTCGCGTCTCCAGCGATCCTGAATCCACTTGTCCGTGGAATCGAGCATAGTCCTCAAATCCGAGGCGCCTGAAATCGAAATAGTTCCTCGAATCCTTCGTCCGTAGGTCGTCGCCGTGGAAAGAGCCACGTAGCCGCCGTAGCTTGTTCCTCTAACCACTACGCGATCGGCATCAAGATCGGGGCGCGTTTTGATCCAGTCGAGAAGAGCTCCGATATCTTTCGTGCAGTATTCCCGCAGGGCGCCGTTGTCCAGCATATGAAAAGTCTTGCCGTAGCCGGAGGAGCCGCGGATGTTCGGATAAATAATCGAGATTCCCAGATCGAGGATCAGCGAGGCGTCCTGCTCATCGAACGAGGGCCTGAACTGGCTGCGAGGACCGCCGTGGATATCGATCAATACAGGATGCCTGCCCGCGTGCCGGGGCGGAGGCGAATAGAGGAAACCGGAGATCAGCTTTCCATCGAAGCTCTTCCACCTGATCAGCTCCGGCTCCTTCAACTCCTGGGCGTTATTGACTCCCGCGACGCTCCTCGTCCAGCGCACCAGTTTTTTCTGATTGAGATCCATTGAATAAACGTCACCCGGAGCGGTTGCCGATGCACAGACGAAGCCAATGAGATTTCCGTTTTTGTGCCAGGTGAGCTTCGAGATGACCCCTCCGATCCGCGATCCGTTATGTGATAGATGCCCTTTCGATCCTTGCTGAATTGCGCATAAGAGCCGTTGAAAACCGTTTCGCCGTCACCCGAAGGCGTGATCAGCTTCTTTGCGCCGGTCTGGACATCGAGCGTCCAGAGATAGCTCTCGTTTCCCGATCTGAAATCTGACAAGATCAACTGGCGATCATCCGGCGACCAATCGAACACGGCCCAATCTTCGCCCGAAAGCTGAGCGACCATATGGTCCGATTTTGGGTCGTTCGGATTGATCACGTAGACATCCAGATCCTTCCCGTTGCGCCGGTTCGAAGAATAGGCAAGCAGCTCTCCGGAGTTGGACCAAATCGGATACAGGTTCTTTGATTTTCCGTCCGTCAGAAGCGTTTTTTCCCGCGAGCCGATGTCTTGCCGATAGAGCTGCGTGCGCTCGGCTCCGGACTCATCATCAACGCTGAAGAGCAGATATTTTCCATTTGGAGCGTAGTAGGCTCGGCGTGTTCTGCCGGGTACGTAGCTGACGAAATTCATCATTCCGCCTGGCGACCCTACGCTCATAATGGGCCAGGCGGTATACGTCTGCCTGAGAACGATCATTTCTTCTTTCGAGGGAGACCATCCCAGGATTGCGTCCGACGAGCTGGTTCGGAAGATTTTAGTTGTATCGGCGAGCGAGGCTGGAATCTTTGGTATGCCTTCGACAATCAGATTGTCGGGAGGCGCCAGCGAATCGCTCTGCGCCAAAACCGACCCGGCGGTCAGGTTGAATAATAGGAATAAGAGGGGCGTTAGCCGACAAACCGATCGCATTGCATCCTCGGTGTCTATTGCAATTGGCGCGGACCCTATCAATCAATGGCGAACGTGTCAAGATAGGCCGCTCTTCCGCTCTTCTTTGCCGCTTCAGACTCTGAAGACGCAGACCGCCTCCCCGTATTGCCATGCGAAATCGACCGAATTGAAATTATCCGAGCCGTCATGCCGGCGGCGAAATGGAAGGCTTGACGGTGGCAATATCACCGCTCTCTTCGCGTCTTTCTACCACCGTGAGACCAACTGATTTTTCGAAAGGAGAAGCAATGATGAAGAACCATGATGTGATTCGAGCGTGGAAAGACGAAGATTACCGGTTGGAATTGAGTCAGGCCGAGCGGGATCTATTGCCGGAGAATCCAGCCGGGTCGATCGAGATCGGCGGCCTTGACGGATTGCGAGCAGCGGGCGCCGTCGAGGGAACCGGGGCGATGAACCCCTTCGAAATACGTACCTGCATCGGCATATGTACGCCTACTCAGGATATGCTTTGTGGAGTTACCGTCGGCCTCTGTTCGTTCCTCGATCCCTGCCCTTCTTCCGTTCCGCAATTCTGATTCACAACCGGAGTCAGGTAGTTCGCTCTCCCCGTCTGACTCCAAAAATCCGTGAGCCGAATCGTCAAAATCTTTGCACGACTAGGCTCACGGCTTGTTTTTGGAGCCTGCCTTGGCCGAGAAAACCAGAACGGCGATTTACCTTTCTATCGGAAATAAGGGCAGGAAGGGTTGGATCGGCGTGGTGTCGGGAAGCATGCAGATGAAGCTTATGCTGCAATCCAGGCGTCCGGTCATGCCGCAAGCGACGTTGATTGAAACGCATTCGCTCAGACAGGTGCATTCGAACGATCCGGCGCCCGCGATCATCATCTCCTGCGCGAACCCTTCGATTGTGTCGATAGACCCGGCCGGATTCTCCGGAAGTTGAGCGCGATCCACTTCGCTGAGGCTCGACCGATACTCTTCGTCTTTCCACGCTCGAACAATATTCAAGTGTGACATTTCACGTCTCCTTTCTTTTGAATTAGGTTCACATGCTGAAGACGGGAAACCGAATTAAGTATTGCCACGCGTTCTGGACCAATTTCTTAAGCGCGCGAAGAAAATCATCTCTTCTTCCGTCATGTTTATTTGGAGCCCAATCCTTATTGGAAGGAAGCGAGCATCTGCCAAGATAATTCCTTGTAGCTCATTTGAAACATCTGCTTCCGTGCGAAAATCAGTGTGATTTCAAAGCTGAGTTGGCGCGGCGGCCCTGCCATTTCTGTCCCGCACATGATTACAACGGAGGAAAGAGATCGATGAATAACAAAACGTGTAGCTTCAGGCATCGAGTAATTGCGCGTCGCAAAGGACGCGGCGTACTGCTATGCACCCTTATTCTTTTTGTTCTTTGTAGCGCACTTAACATCAACGCGAGAGCCGACGCAGGCGATCTGGATGTGTCTTTTGGAAGCGGCGGTAAAGTAACAACGAATCTCATAGACGTCCATTTGGCCCGCGCAGTCGCGATTCAAAATGATGGAAGGATAGTAGTCACGGGCGACGGACTATTTGCAATACGTTATAACGCGGACGGTAGTCTGGATAGCAGCTTCGGGAGCGGTGGACTGGTCAGAATCGGGATTGTCGCCAGTGGTACAGCCGCGGCGATTCAGAAAGACGGGAAGATCGTCATTTCCGGGTTTACTCTAAGCGCGCCCTTTAACTTCTTTGTTGTCCGGCTGAACATCGGAGGCGATCTTGATGCGAGCTTTGGTTCTGGAGGTGTAGTAACAACCAATTTCTTCGGCGGTTTCGACATAGCGCAGTCCATGGCTATTCAGGGCGATGGGAAGATCGTGGTAGCCGGCAGCGCGGGCGGGCCGACGGGGGAATCGCATTATGCGCTTGCTCGCTACAACACCGACGGCTCGCTTGATTCAAGCTTTGGCGTAGGTGGAAAGGTCTTTACAACGGAGAGCCCTAGCAGCGATGACCTGTTTGGGATCGGGATTCAAAGCGACCAGCGAATAGTCGCGGCGGGGCTGAACTTTTTGGTTCGGTATAACACTAATGGCAGCCTCGATCCGAGCTTCGGGGTCGGAGGACTGGCCCCGACGCTGGGAGTGGCCCCGGAATCATTGGCGCTTCAGCCCGATGGGCGCATCGTTGTGGCGGGCTTCGGAAGTACTGCTTTTAACTTTGCTGTCGGCCGCTTTGATAGCAGCGGCAACCCGGACGTTTCGTTCGGTTCGCGCGGCGTAACCGCTACGCAGTTAAGCAGCGAAGACACAGCGTTCGATGTGGCGATCCAGGCCGACGGTAAAATCGTAGCGGCAGGGTATACGACGAACCCGCTGAGCGGCAGGGATTTCGCTTTACTCCGATACAATTCCGACGGCGCGTTGGATACCACCTTTGGTACGAATGGGGTGGTTATCACGGACTTTGCCGGCCGCGAAGACATTATTTTTGGTGTTGCAATTCAGAGCGACGGAAGAATCGTGACGGCGGGCGTGGCTTTTCTCGGCGCCGCCGAAGAAGATGTTGCTCTCGCGCGATATGGACCAGGGCCTTCGCAGGCTGGAAACATTTGCATACAAGATGACCGCACCAATGACCGCGTCAGCTTCAATCCTGATACGGGGTCGTACACTTTCACGCAGTGCGGCGGCCGAGGCGTTTCCTTCAGCGGGACGGCAAAGGTCCAGCGAAATCAATGTTCGATTCAGCTTAAAGACGCGGGCCTGAATCAAAAACTGTCTCTCACGTTCGATAGCTGTCAAAAGAAGGCCTCCGCTACTATCACAGGCGGCGGGCAGACGTTCGCCGTCATTGATTCCGAAACCAGCAAAAATACGTGTAGCTGCCGTTGACGGTCAGGCTCTCCCCGGCCGCGGGCTCCGCGGAGTCGCGGCGAAACACGCGACGCTGTTTTGGAGGCGCGACTCGCATCATCTAGAGAGAACGCGGACCATCGCCGGTGGTGGAGCGAAAGCAAAACCACCGGCCGACCGCGCCTCCAGGCCCAGCGCCATCCCCAGAGCCATCCCCAGAGCCATCCCCAGAGCCATCAATGATCCGGCTAATACCGGCGCCTTACTTGAAACATAAACTCATTCCCGCAATTCGCTGGCGCCGTTTGCTCCGGCTTGTTTGGTTCTTATCGCGATGCTAGATTTTCTGCTCAATAAATCGAGTCGATTCAAGAGGAGATTCCATGGCAAACAGCACGGCGGTGATGGAAACGAACAAGGGCCGGATTACGATCGAGCTGTATGAAGACAAAGCCCCGATTACGACGGGCAACTTCATCGATCTCATCAAGCGCGGATTCTACAACGGCCTCGGGTTCCATCGATATGAGCCCGGTTTTGTGATTCAGGGCGGCGATCCGCGTGGAAACGGCACCGGCGGATTTATTGACGATACCGGCCGCGAGCGAACTATCCCTCTTGAAGTCACGCCTGAGTTGAAGCACGGAGCGGCCGGCGCGGTGGCAATGGCGCGCTCACAGAATCCCAACAGCGCCTCAAGCCAGTTCTACATCACACTGGGCCCGGCCGCGTTCCTCGACAACAGCTACGCCGTCTTTGGAAGAGTGACGGACGGACTTGATGTTGTCATGCAGTTGAGGTCCGGCGACAAAATAACCACCGTCGAGTGTGTTGCCGCTGAATGAGCGGTTTGGCTGCGATCCCCAAACAGGTATCTGAACCGCTCGATTCCGAAAACGCGGCGGGTACGCAACGTGAATCGCCTGGGCCGCGATGGATCAATTAACTATTGCAATCGCCCAAGCCTCCGCTTATGATAAGGCCCACAGAAGCAGGCAAAACTTCTGGCTTGATCGTTGCCCCTTCAGAATTCAAACGCACTAATCCCCCAAATTTCGACTGAGTCTCCCTGAGTTGCGATCGGCAGCACCCCGTCGAAAGGCTGGAAATCCAGCTAGTCGACTCCGCTGAATGCCCCTTTTGCTCAAGACCAATTGTTAACTCCGTAAATGATTGAGGAGCTTTTTGAGGAGGGTTCTTATGCGGCATCGGGGAAAGTTCTGGTCGATGGCGGCCTTCGCGGTTTTCATGGTCGCGATCGCGGCCTTTTGCCTTAACGTAAAAGGGGCTGCCGGGCGAAGCCAATTTCATCAGGCACACATAATCGATTTAGGCAGTTCGTCTAGCACATCCATACTTGTTGAAGGCCAGCTTCCTGGCAACGCGGGCTCGCTTGATTTCTCCGTACCGGGAGAAGCGCGGGCTCTTGCCGTCGGCGACTTCAACGGCGATGGCTTTGACGACATCGCGGTAGGCGCGCCCTACTCGAATGAATCTCATCTGCGCGGCGGCGCGGTGTCGATCATTCTAGGGAGCGCGTCCAAGCCCGCCTCCACGGGCGGGACTGCCGATGCGAAATTTGTCGCCGGCGAATCGGGATTCGAGCTGGGCTACTCGTTGGCGGCATCGGATATCGACGGCGATGGAATTCAAGATCTCATAGCCGGAGCACCCGGCGCGAGAAACGGCGATGGCGCGGTATTCGTGCTCTTCGGTTCCAGGTCATTGCGATCGGGAACGGCTGTTGACACGGGAGCAGCGGGCGCTGTGATCTACGGCGGCGGACTGGGTGAGCGATTCGGAAGCGCGGTTGCCGCGGCAAAGAAGGGTCGCGGCTCCAATATGAGTATTCTCGTGGGCGCTCCGTCGTATGGTTCGGCGCAGGGCCGGAATAATTCCGGAGCGGCTTACTTGATTGATGCAGGCGCTCTTCGCTCGGCCGATGGTTCACAGGTAACGGTAGACGGGGCGGTGAGCGAGCTTTCAATTCACGGCGCCGAAGGCAGCGAGCTTGGTTCGGCGGTCGCCCTTGGAGACTTGAACGGCGATGGTCTTGTCGACGTTGTCGTGGGCGCGCCGCGATTCTCAGCCGCGGGCCGGCGAAACCTTCGCGAGGCCGGAGCGGTTTTCGGCATATTCGGCAGCGGCTCTTCCAGCGAAGCTCGAATGATTGACATTGCTTCGGGGGAGGCTTCGTTCAGCATCTTTGGAGATGCAAAAGCCGCTCACTTCGGCACGAGCCTCGGAACCGGAGATATATCGAGCGACGGCGTCGCGGATCTGGTCATCGGCGCGCCGGGCGAATCAGCGGCCGGCCGCATCGGAGCGGGAGCAGCGTATGTCGTTCGAGGCGGAGCCGAGCTTAGCGGCTCGATCGATCTTTCCGACTCTTCAAGAGCGGCGCTCACGTTTCTGGGAGACCAGGCCGGCGATCATTTCGGAGCCGCGGTCAGCTTCGGAAAATTCAAAGCGGCTCCCGGAGTCGACTTGATGGTTGGAGCTCCAGGAGCCTATTCCAAGAAAGGTTCCGTGTCGGTTTTCTTTGGAGGAGCGGATCTGTTCTCCAGATCGGTTCGCGATCTCTCAGCGGATCAAGAGGATGTTCGAGTCGTCGGTGCGCTCGACGGGGGGTCCCTTGGATGGACGGTTGCCGCCGCATTGATGGGTGAGCGATCTATAATAACCGGAGCGCCGTTCGCGCAAGCAGGCGACACCCCGACGGGAAGGGTCTATGTCATACCCGAGAGCATAGTTCCGTCCGCGGCGAATCAACCGCCGGTCGTCACGGTGACGAGTCCAAACGGCGGACAAACGCTCGTTATGGGACAGCTCTTCAATATAACGTGGACGGCAACGGATCCCGACGGCGACAACACAATTCAGAAGTTCGAAATAGACCTGTCTAATGACGGCGGGCTTACGTTCCCGTTTGTGATTGCGGCCAACCTGCCGAGCGCCGCCCGGTCATTCAACTGGCAGCCCAACGTTCCGTTTACGACGTTCAACGCCAAGGTGAGAGTGATTGCGACCGACAACGGCCCGGCCAATGGGCAGGATGACAGCGATGGCGTTTTCACGATCAGTGATCCGGGTGTTCCCGTCACGCTGGTTACTCCAAATGGCGCGGAGCGCGTCGTATCCAGCAGGCTGACCGATATCGCATGGACGGTCAACCAGGCGGATGCGGCAAGGATCTTCTCGTTCAATCTCGCCTATTCGACGGACGGCGGCGCCAGCTTCCCGTTCCCGATAGCTACGGGATTGTCACCGAACACGAGGAACTTCACTTGGACCGTACCGCAGCTCTGCGGCGTTCACCTGCGAATCCTCGTCACTGCGCTGACATTGACCGGGTCACGTACCTCGGACGCGAGCAATGGCGATTTCATCGTGCTCAACGTAGGACCGACTCTGGATACCAACAGAATGGAAATCGACGATGCGACCGGACAGCTTGTGCTGTTCATAGTCAAATCGGGATCGGAGGTTCCATTCGGCCCCGGAGCCGTAGTCGAAATCTCGAGCGACCAGACCGGCACTACCTTTAACACGTTTGACAAGCAGCCGAAGATAAAACAAGCGGGCCATAGACTGCGAACAAAGGGGGGAATCAATGGTATGGACCTGGTTGACTACATACCCCTGGGCGACACCCGTATTTTGAAGGTGACTAATCCTGCTTGCGGTGTCACACAATTCACAGTGCGGAGATTCGCTTTCCAACTCTTCGCGCAGGAGTAGTCGTAGTAGTAACTGAGGTCAGGGGTTCCGGTACGGAGCCGGGCTCCTGACCCCGTGGACGTTAGTTAACCACGGCGAGTTGAGCCGAATTGGTCTTGATGAAAGAGGGCGGTGTAAGACCGCCCTCTTTCGCGTTATCGCGATCAATAAAGCTTGCAGCCAAGTCGACCGCGAATTAGTGCTCCGCGGTAATTCGTTGTTCGAAAATTTGCCGCTCGAAAGATACCTTCAAAGCGTCAGCACGACGCGGCCTGTTAACCTTCCCGCGCGCATCTCGTCCAATACCTCATTAACCGATTCTAGAGGACGGCTCTCAACGAGACACTTCAAACGGCCCGAAGCCGCTAGCTCGAGAACCTCTTTCAGATCCTGGCGAGTACCCACGGCCGACGCAATCACCTTGAATTCGCCGGCGACCATTGAAATCGCGGGAAAGGTCAGCGGTTCAGCGGGCAGGCCTACGACGACCAGGGCGCCCGCGGGTCTGAGAGACGAGAAAGCCTGGTCATAAGCTATCTTTGAGCCCGATGTGACCACCGCGATGTGAACGCCTCCGAGAGACCTCAATTCCTTGACGGCGTTTCGTGACGAGGCGTTTATAGTTCGTCCGGCGCCGAGTGTCTTTGCAAGCTCGAGCTTGTCGTCGGCAATATCGACCGCGATGACTTCCGCGCCGAGCGATGCGGCGATTTGAACGGCCAGATGTCCCAGACCTCCAATGCCGAAAACGGCCAGTCGTTGTCCCGGTTGTACGGAAGCATTTTTGATTGCGCGATAGACGGTGACTCCCGCGCAGAAAAGCGGAGCGGCCTCCGCTGACGGAATCGAATCAGGAACTTTCAATGCATGACTGGCGCGAGCTTTGATGTATTGAGCAAAACCGCCCTGTTCCGTACATCCGGTGATTTTCTGCGAAGAGCAGAGATTCTCGCGGCCTTCCCTGCACATTTCACAATCACCGCAACTGTAGTGAATCCATGCGACGCCGACGCGATCTCCAATAGCTGGATTGGTCACGTTTTCGCCTTTGGCGACTACTCGTCCGACGGCTTCGTGTCCCAACGTAAGAGGAAGCGTGATGATTTTTATCAGTTGGGGCCAATCGCCTTCCGCGATGTGGAGATCCGAATGACAGACGCCGCAAGCCTCGACTCGAATCAAGACATCGTCGGGCCCCGGAGCCGGCTGATCGATCTCCTCGATGGCCAATGGCTTTTTGAACTCACGAAGCAGAGCTGCTCTCAATGATGTTTGCTCCTCTTATTGTATTCGGACGCGACCGCGAAATCGGGCTGGATTATATTCGCGGGTCGTTATTTTGACCAGAGATCGCAATTCATCAGGAATGCATCCGGAGTCCGGCAAATTTTTTGTACATCAATGAGATCGATGATTTCCTCGAGGTCGGTACTTTCCTCGATTGTGCCCTGAAGGGGAACGTGTCAATAGCCGGGGGCCAGCGAAGCGCAGCCCCCGGTGCTGGCGCCCGTTCGCCGAACGTGGCACAGTTTCATTCCTTTCAGATCTCGGAACGCCGGAGGATTGCGATGAAAAGAGTGATGGTCGGTGCAATTGCGATCGCGGCGCTGCTATTGGCGGGTTGCGGGACGCAAAAACAGGAAGGCTTCCCAAAAGGTGAATGGATCGATCTGTCTCATGATTTCGCGGCGGACACGATCTACTGGCCTACGGCCGAACCGTTCAAACTGGAGACGGTGTCGGCGGGAATCAACGACAAAGGATTCTACTATTCGGCCTATCAATTCAGCGCCGCTGAACACGGAGGCACTCACATCGACGCCCCCGTGCATTTCGCCGAAGGCCGCGAGACCGTCGATCATATACCTCTTGAACGGCTGATTGGGTCCACGATCAAGATAGACGTGACGGCCAGGGCGGCGGGAAACCCTGATTATCTTGTTGCGATCGCGGATTTCGAATCGTGGGAACAGCGCAACGGGAAGATTCCGGACGACTCGATTGTGTTGCTGCAAACCGGGTGGTCTCAATATTGGAATGACAAGCTTAAATACCTGGGCACTGACAAGCGAGGTCCGGAAGCGGTAGCCGAGCTTCACTTTCCAGGACTCGCTCCGGATGCTGCTCGATGGTTGACCACGAGTAGAAAGATCAAAGCGATTGGGTTGGATACGGCAAGCATCGACTACGGCCAGTCCCAAATGTTTGAGAGCCATCGCGTGTTGATGGGGCAGGGAATTCCCGCATTCGAGAATGTCTCAAACCTGGAAAAGCTTCCGGAAAAAGTCTCAATGGTGGCGGCGCTGCCGATGAAGATTCGCGGCGGCAGCGGAGGTCCGCTCCGAATTGTGGCATTTGTCCAGAAGCCCGGCATGTGAGCCATGCATGTGAGGCGTGCATCTGAGGCTCACATTCAAATCAAGAGGCTCGCATTTCAATTCGAGAGCAAGGAACGGATAGATCGCGCCGCTTCGCCTATGTGAATATGTCTTCGTGAACTCCACATCCAACAATTCCACTGCACAACTTGGCGCTCTTGATTGGCAAGAGATCGAAGCCGGTCTCGACAACGACGGACACGCGCTGACCGGAGTCATATTGAAGCCTGACCAGTGCGATGCCTTTATTCGAATGTATGACGATCAGGACCGCTTTCGCAGCCGCGTGGTGATGGCGCGCCATAACTTCGGGCGCGGCGAATACAAATATTTTGCTGAGCCCTTGCCGCAACTTGTATCAGAGCTCAGGCAGGCGTTCTATGATCCCTTGTCGCGCATCGCGAATCGATGGGCGGAGCGGTTGAATCAGCGTGAGCGGTTCCCATCCACTTACGATGAGTTCGTTGAGATCTGCCGCCGCAACAGCCAGACGCTTCCCACTCCGCTTATGCTTCGTTATGAATCGGGGGACTACAACTGCCTCCATCAGGATCTCTATGGCGAGGTGGCTTTTCCGCTGCAGACTGCCTGTGTGTTGAGCAATCGCGGCGAATACAGCGGCGGTGAGTTCCTTCTGACCGAGCAGCGTCCGCGAATGCAGACACGCGGCGAGGCAATCACGATCGAGCAGGGGGAATTCATCATATTCCCGAATCGTTGGCGGCCAGTCGGGGGTTCCCGTGGAGACTATCGAGTGAATGTCCGTCACGGGGTCAGCAGGCTAAGAACAGGCAGGCGCTACTCTCTCGGTTTGATTTTTCATCTATCAAAATAAATTCGCGCATTGGGCGGGAACCAGGGGCGACACGCGTCGCCCCCAGCTAATCTTATTGGCCGTTTTATCGTCGGCCTTTCAAAACTGACCTGGCCGGCTCGAATGGGATATTGCTTAAGCGGCTCACGCGGTTGTTTCCTTTGCCGCCTGAGACCAGCGAGAAAAAATGCCTCGGAATCGCTCAAGCCGCTGGTCTACGTTTGGAGTTCTTTTCACGAGAGTTTCGAGTTGTTTCAGATACTCGGGCAAGCCGATTATCTGACGCAGCTCTTCGAGGAACGGCTCGACTCGACAGAAGACGCCGACGTGCTCGCCGTTTGCGTCAATAAACATTTTCTCATCGATTCCGCCGTTGTTGACGAAAGACGCGGCCATCTCCCAGTACGACGTAATCATTCGAAAATTCGCGCTGCCGTCGTGACCGCTTCCCAGAAGCTTCGCCACGTCGCCGGCGCTCTGCGGATTGAATTCGGTGAAATACCACTTGCGTGCGCGGCGCAGACCTTCTTCGCGCCGCAATTCGTACAGTTTCAAAATCAACGCAACGTCCTGATGCTTGTCGCTCATTTTGGTTCCTTTCGCTTTGCGGGTTTCTTTTTGACAGCGCTCTTCTTTCCAAGCAGGCGCAGGAGTCCCGGCGTTGTCGCCTGACGGAGCCGATCCAGAATCCCTGTCCTTGCCTGATCGAAGGCCTGCCTGTTTTGAAAGAGGTTATAAGACCAGTTTGCTTCCTGAACTAATGCGTGGAGCTCAAACGCGAGCTGGCCCGTATCGGTCCGAGTATCGAGCTGGCCAAGAATCTGAGCGTGCCGGGCCTCGTTCTCTATCGTCTCGAGCCAGGATCGGGAGAGATCGGCTATAAGGTCTCGAACCTGTCCCGGCCGGCTGTCGAATTCGATGGCGCTCGCCATGAAAAAGCAGCCCCCGCGAAACACGCTCCGTCCGACATAAGCGAGCCACTCTTCGAGCATGGCGAGCAATCGGACGATTCCGCGCTCGCCCTGAAACGCGGGATCGACTACTTCGCGAACAAAGATTTCACGGGCCTTGCCGATAACCGCCAACTGGAGCTCTTCCTTGGATCCGAAGTGGCCGAAGAGCCCGCTCTTACTCAGGTGAAGCTCATCGGCGAGCCTGCCGATGGTGAGTCCTTCCAATCCTTCGGCTGAAGCGATATGAACAGCGGCCTCGAGAATCTCCTGCCGCGTCTTTTCGCCCTTCGCCGCCTTATCCTTTTGCTTTCTGATATCTGCTATTGCTTTCATTTCATCCACTCGACCTGTTGTTGAGAGCACGATCGTTCGGTTTTTACTACACGAACGATCGTGCTGTCAACTGGGAACTTCGGACGGTGTTTGATTGGAGATTTATCACCATGCTGAATGTTGTGTTAATCTCTCCATCACCGCTGAACAGCCGTGATGCAAGGAGGTTAGACTATGTCCAGGACTCTATTAGCTGTCATCATCATCGCATCGACACTCGCCGTTGCTTCGTGCGGCGCGTCGGCCGCCGCGGTTGCTATTCCCGATCCGGCAGTGGATGCGCCTCTGGCGAAAGCAAAGGGTGAACAATCGGCTGTAGTAGCGGGAGGGTGCTTCTGGGGAATTCAAGCGGTCTTTCAACACGTGAAGGGCGTAGTCACCGCGACATCGGGTTATTCGGGCGGAGCGGAAAAGACGGCTCACTATGAAATCGTCAGCACTGGAAGCACGGGCCACGCCGAATCAGTCAAGATCGTCTACGATCCGTCGATAATCTCATATGGCCAGCTTCTGAAAGTGTTCTTTTCGGTTGCGCACGATCCCACGGAATTGAATAGGCAAGGGCCCGATCACGGAACGCAATATCGATCGGCGATCTTCTTTTCGAGCGATGAACAGCAGCGAATCGCTAAAGCATATATCGATCAGTTGAACGAAGCGAAGGTCTTCGATCATTCCATCGTCACGCAGGTAACCGAGCTCAAGGCGTTTTATGCGGCCGAGGGCTATCACCAGGACTACGTGACTCATCATCCTGACGAGGCTTACATCGTCTACAACGACTTGCCTAAGCTCGCCAATCTCCGCAAGCAGTTTCCCAAGCTATACGTGTCGAAGTAGAGTCGGGGCGTTGCGCGCCTACGTTTCATAACAGCATAGTTGGTTTTTGCGCAGCGCGCCAAAGAAGCGCGCCTATGTCGCGCCTTCAGCGCTAGCAGGGCATCGGCAGTTAAAACTCATATAACATCCTGAAGCGGAATCCTGGTCAGCGGCGTGTATATCGATCCTGCCGGATTCAGCTCGCTTCGCATCAGAACGATTTCACGCACGACAAATCTCTCGGCGGAGAATCCGAACTCGGCCATCTGATCGATCAATTTTCCGCTGTTCTTTGTGGAACGAAGCCGCCCAATTGTCAGGTGAGGGTTGAAAGATTTTGTCTCTCTGGGAAAGCCGCTCTCCGCAAGCTCGCTTTCCATCCGTGCATGAAAAGTTTTAAGGGACCCTGTGGGTTCGTCGTTTATGCCAACCCATAACACTTTTGGATTCCGCCGCGATGGAAAAGATCCGGTTGCTCCGATTTCTAACTCGAACGTACTCAACCCAACGCAGGCCCCTTCAATGGCGGCGGAGATTCCGGCAATCCTATCGCGAGGCGTCTGTCCGATAAACTTCAGCGTCAGATGAATATTGGAAGGCTTGACCCAACTTACCTGGCAGTCGCTTTCTCGAAGGCGCTTCTGCAACCCTCCGATTCGCTCCCTGATGCCTTCGGGAATCTCTATCGCGATAAAGCTTCGAACATCTTCACTCATATCGCGTGTTCCTCAGTTTGGTCCCGGGTAATCGGATTGATAAGCGATGCATTCATGTTCGCGCGGAATTCAACTTCAGGCCCACGTCTAGCCGCACGAATGGCTATCGCAGAAGGACGACTGTGCGTCGAACTCGGCATCGTGATCACCGCTCACGACGCGA
>Ga0209687_1000148_pt1 | contig 26012 bp, 26 predicted proteins | sample GraSoiAngelo_136_FD_185893 | JGI IMG/M metagenome (GOLD analysis project Ga0209687, IMG submission 185893) | Grasslands soil microbial communities from the Angelo Coastal Reserve, California, USA - 14_0929_09_20cm (SPAdes) (version 2) | ecosystem: Environmental > Terrestrial > Soil > Grasslands ...
ATCCCCTCCTCCCTCCCGAGCAAAGAAGAAGTCAGAATCATCGTCCGTCACGATTCCCGAAACCAGGTTCTTCTTTTTCGGAGGCAAGGGCGGTGTCGGTAAGACGACCGTCGCCTGCGCGACCGCACTGTGCTTGCTTGAGCAGGCGCGGCAGGACGAGCGCATTCTCTTGTTCTCTACCGATCCCGCGCACTCACTCTCGGATATCCTCGATAAAAAGATCGGCCCTCGCATTGTCGAAGTAGCGGCACGGAAACGAGCAAAGCTTTTCGCGCGCGAGATGGACTCCGCCGCTGCTCTAGATGCCTTCAAAAAAGAACACGGATCGACGCTCGCGCGAATCGCGGACGAAGGCACCTTTCTGGATCGAAGCGACATCAACGAAATCCTGAATCTCTCGCTGCCGGGAATGGACGAAGTGATGGGGTTGTTCGAGCTCAGCGAGACCGCTGGCGATGGAGAATACGCTCGAATCGTCGTGGACACCGCCCCGTCGGGTCACACGACGCGGCTTCTTCAACTGCCGAAGGTGTTCGCTCAATGGATCAATGCACTCGACCTTATCGCTGAAAAACACCGCTTTCTGATCGCCCGTTTTGCGCGGCGAAAGCGGGCGAAAGCCGACGAAATTGAATTATTCCTCTCGGAACTCGGTAAGCGGCTCGACCGCGTGCGCGAGATGTTGTACAAGCCCAAAACTACCGCGTTCACGCTCGTGACAATCCCCGAAGCGATGATCGTCGAGGAGACCTCCCGTTACTTCGCGTTTCTTCGAAGTGAAGGCGTGCCGATAACCGATCTGATCATCAATAGAGTGGAGAGGCCGCGAAATGACTGCGGCTTTTGCGGCGCGCGCGCAACGGCCCAGCAGCCGATGTTAAAAAGAGTGCGGCGAGAGTTCAAAGGACTTCGATGTCATTTTGTGCCTCAGGCCGCCCACGCTGTACGCGGCCAGGCGGATCTCACCGAAATTGGCCGCCGGATTTGGAACGCCTCTTCTGAAGGCGAGATGGGAGATCAACTCGCGGCGACAAGGCGGCCGGCGCCAGGAGGTCACAAACCGAAAAAGAGTATCGCGAGTCACCCGGACTCAGCGGGGTTAACGCTCGAGCCTCGGCGCCTGCTTATATTCGGAGGCAAGGGAGGTGTTGGTAAGACAACGATGGCCGCGGCTGCATCACTCGCGCTTGCGGAGCGAAACCGCCGCTCGCGCGTGCTCGTGTTTTCCACGGATCCGGCTCACTCGCTGTCCGACAGCTTTGACGAGAACATAGGCGAGCTCAAGCGCGGAGTCGCCGGGCTTCGGAATCTTGATGGCATTGAAATAGACCCCGCGGCGCGATTCCAGCAATTCAAGGAGCGATATCAAAGATGGAGCGATGAATGGTTCGACTCGCTTACGGGCGAATCGGGATGGGAGATTCAATTCGATCGCGATGCCATGAGAGAAATAATGACTCTTGCGCCGCCCGGCATAGACGAAATAGCGGCGCTCGGGGCGATAAGCGAACTGCTGCGCGACGGATCGTATTCTTCGATCGTGCTTGATACCGCGCCGACCGGCCATCTGGTGCGTTTTCTGGAACTGCCGGACATTGCGCTTTCATGGGTGCGCATTTTCATGAAGCTGCTGCTGAAGTACAAAGCGGTGGCGGCGGAAGAGAACATAGCTCGCGAGCTGGTCACGATGTCAAAAAACATCAAGCGCGTCGCCGCGCTGCTGGTGGATAGCGATAAGTGTGAGTTCGTAGGCGTAGCGATTCCGGAACTCGCAAGCCTGGAGGAGAGCATCAGACTCGCGCGTGACCTGGAGAGGCTCAGAGTCCCGATGCGGCGGTTGATCGTCAATAACGTAATACCTTCCACGGCCGCGAAGTCCTGTGACTGGTGTAATGAGCGGCGCACCGAGCAACAAGAGATCGTTCATTCGTTTCGTCGTCGATTCCGCGCGAAGGCTACGGTCTTTATCGGCGAGCAACAGCCTCACGAAGTGCGCGGGCCCAAACTGCTGCGGGAGTATTTCTCAAGCGTGCGCGAGTCGACTAGGTCGAGCAAATAAGATCATCTGTCGATAAAACTCATGAAAGCAGAAGAACGCTCAATCCTTTTATCTTGCAAAAACGGTTCTGACCGGCGTACAAAAGATGACCTCGGCAAGATTCCCGCGAAAGGCTTCGGTTCTGCATGCCGAAATCAAAGATCCTGGTAGTAGACGACACGCTGGACACCCGCGAGCTGATTCACCTTCATTTAACCTCTGAAGACTTCGACGTTATACTCGCTGCTAATGGTCAGGAAGGATTGTACCTGGCGAATGCAGAGCGCCCTGACCTGATAATCACTGATGTCGAAATGCCCAAGCTGAACGGAATCGAAATGATAAAAGAGCTAAGGGTTCGGCCGGGGAGTCAGAGTATCCCAATTCTGGTTCTAACCGCCGCGACGCAAGAAGTGATGGATGACGCCATTAGAACGGGAGCCACCCGCGCGATTTCCAAACCGCTACTTTTTGACGAGTTGGTAGCCGACGTCAAAGAGCTATTGGCGGATTCAGGCAAAGAGCCGCCGACTGGAGAGTGAGCGCTCCGGCAAGGCAGAGAAGCGATCAAGCACCGGAAGCCGCCGAATCGATGAGCCCACGCGAATCCAAGGCTAGCGAACGAACGGACCCGAAGCGAAAAGCCGGCGACGCTCTTTATGTTTATTGTGTCGGCGGCGCCGAAGATCTCTCAAAGACAATTGAAAAAGACTGTCCCGGTGCGATCGAAGCGGACGCGGGTATCGAACTGGTTTCCAGCGGTACGCTTGCTGCCGTTGTGAGCGCGGTGCCGAGAAGCGACTATGCGGAAGAAGTACTCGAGAGTAGATTGGCCGATCCCGAGTGGACGGCGGTTCGAGCAATTCGCCACGAAAGGGTAGTCGAGTTCTTCGCCGCGCGGGCCGCCGTTGTGCCGCTGCGATTCGGCGCAATCTACTTCAAGAGCAGCGGGGTCAAGCTGATGCTCGAGGAGCGAGAGGAAGAACTGAAGGCGATCATCGGCCGTCTGCGGGGAAGGGAAGAGTGGGGCGTGACCATATTTCGAGACCGCGCGATGTTGTTGAAGGCCGTCACTTCCTTAAGCGAACGCCTCCGCGCCCTGGAGGCCAGAGCCGCGGCCGCTTTCGCCGGCGAGGCATATCTTTTGCGCAAGGAGATCGAGTCTTCGTTGGCCGACGAAGCGCGAATCGAATCGAAGCGCGTGGCCGGTTTAATAGAACACGGACTCGCGGCCGCAAGCGATGCGGAAAAAAGGCTGCGCGTGTTGAAGCCTGAGCCGTCCGCGCGCGGCGACATCGTCGCGAAGATGGCTTTTCTGGTTTCACGCAGCCGCTTCTCCGAATTTCGCGCTGCGGCGGAGCAGTTGGCCGTTGAGCATGGAGCAGCAGGCTTTCAAATTGAGCTGACAGGTCCGTGGCCGGCGTATAACTTCGCCTCGGAGCAGCAATGACCGACATACTCGACGACTTCGATGAGAATGAGCTGTCTCTGCTCGAGACGTTCGATCACGTTCTTAGCCGAGGACTGGTGATCAGCGGTCAGATAACGATTTCGGTTGCCGGCGTGGATCTTATCTATCTCGGTCTCAACGTGTTGTTGAGCTCCGTCGAAACAATAAAAGAGATCTTGCTCAGCCGCGAGGAAGCACATGCCGAAATTTCCGCGATCGGCTCCGCGGCGAATCAATTACAAAAGCCGGAATAGATCAACGTGAGCCTATATGCATATTGCCTCGGTGACGACATCAAGCTCGAAATGATCGGCTCGAGCGGGGTAGCGGAAGCGCCGGTGTATCTCATCGATACGCGCGGCCTCGCCGCGGTGGTGAGTGATTTCGATGGGGCGATGGTTCCGGTAAACAGGGGCGCCGTTCTTTCGCACGAGAGAGTCGTAGCTTCGATTCTGGCCGCTACAACACCGCTGCCGTTTCGCTTCGGTACGCTGGTGAGTCAAGAGAAGCTAGAGTCCTATGTCGAATCGAATTTTGAAAAGCTCCTTCTTCAATTGAACCGCGTGCGAGGATCGGTCGAGATGTCGGTGAAGATCATCTGGCGTCCGGAAAAAAAAGATGATGAAGGCGCGGAACGCGCAAGCATCGTTTCGGCTGAAACCGGACCGGGAAGTCGCTTTTTGATGGCAAAGCGCCGCGAGCTCGAAGAGTCTGAGTCGTTGAAGGAGCACGGCGAAGAAATCGCGAGCTGGCTTGCGTCGATTGTGGAATGTTGTGTTCGCGAATCCGTGGTACAGGTCAGGCCGGGAGGTTCGCTGGCGTTATCGGCGGCGCACCTTGTCGAGCGACATCGACTTGAGGAATATCGCCACAGGGTGTCCGCCGGGCTGGCCGAGCGAATCGCTTTACGCTTCTTGACGAGCGGCCCCTGGCCACCGTACAGTTTCTGCGACCTCAGCGGTTGAGCCTGTATTTCTCGGCAATGGATCAACCGCGCTCTGGGTTTTTCAACAGCCCGGCTTTAATTTATGGGACATAGTGAGGGCTCTCAGTCAGGCTCGGAACCCGACATCGAGACCTCGGACGCGAGCGAGTTTGTAGGTGAACTCAAACGCCTGACGGGAGCGTTACCGGATCGCATCAATGTTGATGCGCAGTCGGTTGAGCATGGACTGGTCAAGCTGGTTCTATCGCTCATTGAATTCATCCGTCGTTTGCTCGAGAAGCAAGCGATCAGGCGGATGGAAGGCGGAGGGCTCTCTCCGCGGGAAGTCGAGGATCTCGGGTTGGCCCTGATGGCGCTCGAATCCAAGATGCAGGAGCTGAAGTCGCAGTTCGGATTGCAGGACGAGGACCTCAATCTGGATCTTGGTCCAATCGGAAGGTTGTTGTGACAGTCGCGGTCAGTGTGATTCCTATATGTCAAATGAGCGGTCTAACCTGATTACATCGCGTCCGCCGGGACTGGTGGATGTGCTGGACCGGATTCTGGATAAGGGACTTGTCGTCGCCGGCGACATCAAGGTATCGCTGGCGAATGTGGAGTTGTTGACGATACAGATACGCTTGCTTGTTTGTTCGATCGACAAAGCCGAGCAAATCGGACTCGACTGGTGGCGATATGATTCGAATTTGACTGCCCGCACGGAAGCGACTGCGAGTGAGAATCGTCTCGGCAGGCGCATTGCGGAGTTGGAGGCGGCGGTTGAGAGGCTTTCCCCCAGATCGGCTCCCGACGCCGCACCATCAGCCCGCTCCGCCCGGCGTGCGCCGGCGGGACCGAAACGGCGAAAGAAACGGACCGAGTCTTAGCTCGGCCGTAATCCGATTTGCGATGAATGGCCGTTCGCTCAGCCTATTAATGCTAGCCCCATTTATCTAGGAGGAACTCAATAAATGGCCGTTGAAAGAGCACCAGGAGGAACCAGTCTAATCGACGTGCTCGACCGCGTGCTTGATAAAGGCATCGTCGTCGACGCATGGGTTCGCATCTCCCTCGTTGGTATCGACCTGATAACAGTTGAAGCGCGTATTGTCGTCGCCTCGATCGATACCTATCTGAAGTACGCCGAAGCGGTCGGCTTGACTCAGCCGGTTTCAAGACCCGCAATTTCGGGCGGCGACGCCGCATCCGATGAAGAGTTCCGCCGAAGGCCAGTCGCGGATCGAGAGAGAAGATAGGAACCGCGGAGTGAAGTGAGGGCGGAGGCAGCGCCTCCGCCGTATTGAAATGGAAGACCGGCTTCTGCAATCACCCGAACACGCTGCCGCCGAAGCGGCCGGCGATAGAGGAAACAACGGCGTCGGCCTGCTGGCTCAGCAATACGAGATCCTGTTCAGAATGACGGGGCAGATGTTGCTCGATGCGGGCGTGAGCGAACAGGTGACACTGGCGCTCGAGTTTCTGACCGCCGAGATGGGGTACACCGAAGCCGCGATCGCGCTGATCGACGAGCGCAACTCTACTCTCTGCGTCAGAATGGCCGTGGGCTTCCCTTCCAGCGCCTCCGTTGAAAAAATCGAGATGCCGCTCGATTCCGGCGAACCCGGTGTATCGGTTATCTATAATGGACAACCGGCGTGGATCTCGCGCGATTCGGAGCATTCATTCGCCGGCGGCAATACCAACAGTGAAGATATCTTCGCGATTCCCCTATTCGGCGTTCTAGTCGATCAGGATAACCCCGACGGAGACGCGCCGCGCATTGTGATGGCGCGCGGCCGGTTCTGGGAGCCGGAGGCTACTTGTATCGGAGTCTTGTTTGTGGGCTCTAACAGGAGCTGCATCGCGCCCGAGACAATTAAGTTTCTGCAGCTCTTTGCTCACCGCGTCGGCTTTCTCATTGCTTCAGCCATTCGCACGGAGCGGCTGGTCGCGAAGGTCACCGAGCTTCAGCGAGAGCGCCAGCGCGTCGAGTCGATAATGGAATCGGTAGCCGATCCCATTGTGCTCACCAACATCGATAATGAAATTCTTCTTCAAAACAGGCGCGCGGAGCAATTATTCAGCGGCTCCGAGGAGGCCAGCGAAGGCAAGCGGAGAGCGCTCAAGCTGAATGACCTTCTATTCTCCGCTTATCTTTCGAGCGGCACGGTCAGCTCGACCGAAACTCTCGGAAAAGACCTAACCCTTGTAGATCCGATCGAAGGTTCGGAGATCCATTTCGAGGTCGTGTCCACTCCCGCTCTCAACGAGCGAGACGAGCGAATCGGCCTCGTATCGGTGTTTCGGGACGTAACCGATCTCAGAAAAGCCAACGAAGAGCTTGCCCGCAACTACAAAAAATTGACTCGGGCCGAAGCCGAATCCCGCCGCGAGCGCGATCGGCTCAATCTCATAATCGAGAACGTCGGTCATCCGGTCGTCGTTACGGATGCGAGCGGGAACTTCGAGCTTTTCAATCGCCGCGCCGGATTGCTCTTTCAACACGAACAGCTTCTGGTGCGTCGCGCCGAGTCTCCGGACAGGCGAGTCGAACCCGCGACCTCGCGGTCACTCGCGGCGGTGCGAGCGAATTCAGTGAAGCTGACGTCTTTCATATCCGGACTGGCGTCTGAGTCGCATTCCGACAGGCAAGCGGAGATAGAGCTGATCGATCCTGAAACCGCGGAATCGCTGCCGATGGAAATAACATCGGTCGAAGTGCTGGACAACAGGGAGCAGGTGACGGCCGTAGTTTCAGTGCTGCATGACCTGTCCGAAATACGCGAGCTGGAACGGCGGCGAATCGAACAGAAGCTCTTCGAGTCTGAGAAGCTGGCGGCTCTCGGAACTCTCGCGGCGTCAGTCGCGCACGAAGTCAATAATCCCCTCGAAGCGATCAAGAACTCGCTTTACCTTCTGCAAGCGAAAAAGGACCAGGCCTCTACTTCGCGCTTTCTAGAGATAGCGCTGAAGGAGACTCAGCGCGTCTCCCAAATTATTCGGCAGTTGCTGGGATTTGCGCGGCCTTCGGGTATTCCCGAGCGAGTCGATATCAATCAATTAATTGAAGACACCTTGACTCTTCTCGAGCGAAAGCTACACCATGCCGGCATTATTCTCAGGCAGAAGCTTGAGCCGCGGCTGCCTCCGGTAAACGGATATGCGGACCAGTTGCGGCAAGTCTGGCTGAACGTCATACTGAACGCTCAGCAGTCGCTCGATGGCGGAGGGACGATAACGATCAAGACGATGCGTTATAAACGGCCGGGACAACCGTCCGTTCTGATCGAGATCAGCGACACGGGCCCTGGAATAAGCCAAGAAAATATCGAGCGCATATTCGAGCCGTTCTTTTCAATGCGGAAAGAAGGGACGGGGCTGGGACTCTGGGTCACTCATAACATCGTGCGACAGCACGGTGGGCAGATCGAAGTAACAGGCAATGGGGACAAGGGCACCGCGTTTCGAATCATCCTCCCGATAGACGCGCCGGGACCGACAACACCAAAGGAGCAAGAAGAAAGATAGGCAGCCGCAACCCTGCCGATCTTTTAACGAAAAACATCATGGCTACAGCTATGGGCTATCGGAATCACATGGACTCCGACGAACCTAATATACACAGCTACCCGGCTCGGCTGCTCGTCGTCGATGATGAAGAAAGTGTCGCGGTAACTATCGGCGAAGTATTGCGCATGGAAAGTTTTCAAGTCGATATCGCGTTTAGCGGGCAGGAAGCTCTGAGCCGGCTCCAGGAGACGCAATACGATCTCGTGCTTACCGATCTTCATATGGAAGCCACCAACGGGCTGTCGGTTTTGACCGAGTTGCGCCGGTCGTCGCCTCACACAATCGCGCTGGTGCTGACCGGCTTCGCATCGCTCGAATCCGCCATTGCGGCGATGAGACACGGCGCATACGACTATCTGATAAAACCCTGCGTCATCGAAGATCTGAAACTGACGATTCAACGCGGCCTCGAGCATCGCAGCCTGATGCTCGCGGAGCGGGACGCGCGCGCCAACCTGGAGCGGTTGAACCGGGAGCTGGAGCAGAGAGTCGAGGAACGGACCCGCGAGCTTCAACGCGTTAATGAGGATCTCGAAAGAGCGAGCCGGGCGAAAGATGTTTTCTTCGCCACGCTGTCGCACGAGCTTCGCACGCCGCTGACGCCCATCCTGGGATGGTCGCGGCTCTTGCGTCGAGGCTCGGTTGAGCCGGCGCTTTTGGATCAAGGGCTCGATGCAATCGAGCGCGGAGCGAGACTGCAGGCCCGGCTCATAGACGATCTTCTCGATATCTCGCGAATCGTATCCGGCAAACTTCACCTTACGCTCGAACCCATCGACCTGCGAATGGTTGTCGAAGCCGCTCTGGAAACGGTGCGGGAGAGAGCCGAAGCGGCGGAAGTCCGCTTGACTGTTCGAATGCCAAAGCATCCCGTGGTGGTTCAAGGTGAGCCTTTGCGAATGCAGCAAATTGTCTGGAATCTGCTGTCGAACGCCATCAAATTCACTCCTGAAGGCGGACAGGTCAGCGTCGAGTTGAAGCGAAATCGAGACGAAGCGCACGTCATTGTCTCGGATACCGGCCAGGGAATAGAACCTCATTTCCTGCCGAACGTGTTCAGCCCGTTTTCGCAGGCCGATATCCTGAATGCGCGCCGTCACGGCGGGCTGGGATTGGGGTTGGCAATCGTCAGCAAGCTCACTGAAATGCATCTAGGCACGGTTCGAGCGGAGTCCGACGGCATCGGAAAAGGCTCGCGGTTCAGCGTCACGTTTCCTTGCACGAAAATCGAAGGCGTACATAGCAGCAAGGAGATCGTTACGGATATCGTCAATCCTCCGGGCACGGTGCTGATTGTCGACGACTCGCAGGACACACTCGAAATGATACGCGTTTTCTTCAGAAGCCTTGGCTGGCGCACCCTTGCCGCGGGCTCCGCCGAAGAAGCGTTGAAGATGGCGAAGGACGAAAGGCCGAGCATAATAGTTTCTGATATCGGCATGCCGGAAGCCGACGGCTACGAGATGATCGCGACCGTTCGCGAAACACCCGGGCTGGAGGATGTTCCTGCCATAGCATTGTCAGGATACGCAATGGAAGAGGATCTCTCTCGGGCTCTGGAATCGGGGTTTGATGCTCACATGGCGAAGCCGGTTGATCCTGATGAGCTCTTTGCTCTTGTTTGTAAACTCGTGCAGCGCTCGACCAGGTAAGGCCCACGATTTGGGTGACCGGGCCGCGCAGCTATCACTAATGGATTGATACGAACTCCGCTTGCGCGGCTACGGTCTATCCCGGCGACTACGATCTATTCCGTTAGATGCGCTGACGGCCAGACGCTCCATATCTTATAAATTCAGATTTTCTCTTAATAAGGTTCGAAAGCCTGCCTGTTGAAAATGTCTATCTGTTGTTAATGCCTTGGTCAGGCGCCTCTCCCTCATCACAACGAAGGAAATACAATCTGTTATGCCCCATTCTTTATCATCTTTGGGAGAAGATAAGGCAATAGCATAGGCTGAATCCAGAAAGAGTTCAGCTCTAGGCATTATTTCTTTCTTCCATTTTGATCTTCTTTAAATCGAGTCGACCAATCAGGCGGTCCATCTAATTTCAGTGATCGAGCTGCACGTAGAAATACGGACTTTTTGGGTCGTGACGAAGTTTGGGTCAAACTACTTCCCGCCACGGACTTTGTCGCCTTGCCACTTCGGCTATCGCGCAATATGTTCGATGCCTTCTTCGCTACAGATTTGGAGGTCTGTACGCCGCTGCTTGAAAGTTTAGCAACCGAGACTCTGTTAGACTGTTTTGAATTAATAGTTTTGGCTTTCCTCATTGATATCTCCCATGTCAGTATAAGTTATCATTTTCCTACTACTTTACGCATCGTAGCAAAGGCGTGTCGCAGAGGGAAAACATCTAACGTTCTCTCGCGCGTTCTCGCGCGCACCTTCATATTTCCACATTAGACCGGGCAGAGCGGATCGAAGCCCGCCCGCCTTTCTATCGATTCCAAATCCCAGCGCCTGCCATCTGTGTATTGTCTCCATACTCTCCGTGATTGGAATGCGGACAGCCTTGAAGAGGTGTTGAGGCTGCATTCGGTTCTCCAAGCGAGGGCCAGTCGTCATCCGTGAGATTCACTGGGTATAGGAAGGAGCAACCTTCGGTACTGTTCTTGCTAATTCCCAGTCGACGGCGGCACCGCCTAATTGTGGGAAAAATGAGGATCAGGGAGAAAGTCATGGAAAAGCCAAGGGTATATCTCGGGAAGTGGGACCGAAAGGTCGTCGGGCTTAGAAGGCCGACTACTATTGAGATCGTCTGTGGAGATTGCTCTGTGCGTGTGGATGAGGCGGGAAACACAGAATTACTACCATTAAGAACGCTGCTGGCGGTCGACGGCCGCTGCTACACCTGCGGGGGCAGAAGTTTTGTCGTCGCCTCCCAGCTATGCGGGGCGTTGCACCGTACAATAACCGAGCGCAAGAGATTCAGGATCGTAGAAGACGCGGCGCGTGAGAACGAGCTGACCGAGAAAACCGCGCGGCCGTTCTGGGACGGCGCCGCAACAAGCGATGTACTTGTCGCCTAGCCCCAATTAGTTCTGTCGCCTCCATTCGCGAAGCGGCTCGCATCATAGATGCCGCTATTAGTCAGGTGAGTATTGCTCCGCGGCTTATTCAGGTGTCTGTACACGATGTATTTGGTATACTACGGCGCTGCGTATGTGCGCCTCTATGACCTCTGAACATCGAATCATTTCAATGATCGCAAGCGCGACCGAGATCATCTGCGCGCTTGGTTATGAGTCCGACATGATAGGAAGGTCGCACGAGTGCGACTTTCCTGCTTCGATCAAGGATCTTCCCGTCTGCACGGCGCCCAAGTTCAACGTCGAAGGCACGAGCTGTGAAATCGATCAGCGCGTAAAAGCGATCGTTCAGGATTCATTGAGCGTCTACCGCGTAGATGCGCGAATCCTCGACGAGCTTCAACCAACCCACATCGTCACGCAGTCGCAGTGCGAGGTCTGCGCCGTGAGCCTGAAGGACGTCGAGCAGGCGGTGTGCGAGCTCACCAGCTCTCATCCCAGGATCGTATCTCTCGAACCGAACCAACTCAGCGATGTCTGGAAGGACATCAAGCGAGTGGCCGATGCATTGGGAGATTCCGAGAGCGGAGATCGCCTGACGGCGAGACTTCAGGATCGAATAAAGGCGATTGCCGAAAAAGGCGCTTCCGTTGATTCGCGTCCAACCGTGGCTTGCGTCGAGTGGATAGACCCTTTGATGGCCGGCGGCAACTGGATGCCCGAGCTGATCGAGATGGCGGGGGGCGTCAACCTGTTCGGAGAAGCGGGAAAGCATTCTCCGTGGATGACGTTTGAGGAGATGGTTGAGAAAGACCCGGACGTTATCTTTGTATCACCATGCGGCTTCGACATTGCTCGAACAACTGAGGAGATGCACCTGCTGAGCGATAAAAAAGAGTGGCAGTCGCTTGCGGCGGTTCGAAACGGCCGTGTTCACGTTGCCGACGGGAACGCTTTCTTCAATCGACCTGGTCCGCGGCTCGTTGAGTCACTCGAGATACTCGCGGAAGTTCTTCATCCGGAGAGATTCAATTTTGGTCATCATGGCTCCGGCTGGATTCGATACGAATCGTGAACCTTCAGTAGCTTCGAAACTGTCACCTCAACCCAGCATCACGCACGCTTAGAAACTGTTCTAGTAATAATGAAGCCGGTTCGGTGTGTGTCAGGTCCGGCGCTATCGACTTTTTAAAAACCGCAGAATTGCCGCCAGCGAGGCTTCGGGCTTATCGGTCGGAAAGATGTGACTCGCGTCTTTCAGCATAACCAGCTCGGACCCGGCTATCGCCTCGGCGAGGATTCGGCCATTGTCCGGCGGAATTAACTTATCCGTCTCACCCTGAATAATCAGTGTCGGAACCGTGATGCCGGCAAGTCTGCTGTGCGAGCCCCACGATCTTATGGCGCGGAGCTGAGCAAGGTAGCTCTCAGGTTGGGGAAAGGTTCGAATCCTGATAGCGAGATCCTCTTCGACCCGCGAGCGCGGCGTCGAGTCGTCGTAGATGAACGGAGCCATCGCCCAAACGCCCTCTTCCGGCGTCATCGTTGCCCGCGCGCTGAGCACCTCAAGCACCCCTGCCGCGGCGGAGACGGCTTCGCGGCCTCCGCAAGCCGTGCATCCGAGTATTAGCGATTTCACTCGGTCAGCATGCTGAAGCGCCAACTCCTGCGCGATCATTCCTCCCATCGAAATGCCAAAAACATGAGCGGCGGCGATCCCGGCTGCGTCGAGGACGGCGGCAGCGTCATCGGCCATATCCTTCATTGAAAAAAAGAGCGAAGATGCCTCGCTCCGGCCAACGCCGCGATTGTCCAATACGACTGTTCTGTAGTGCTCTGACAGCGCGGGCCTGACGCGATGCCACATCTCGGATGTGTAGCCGAGGCCCATAATGAGAAGAACCGGGTCTCCGGACCCGGATTCCTCCCAGTAGATTCTTGCGCCGGCGTTGTTCGCGTACGGCATCGTTCAGTCCTTCACTGTCTTCAGGTATTTCTTCGGCAACGGGTTATCTTTACGCTCGCTGTCCCAGAAAACAGTTACGACCCACCAGCGCTTTCCGTCGTTCATCAGTTGAATGCTGTTAATGCCTCGCGTGAAGGGCTCTTTGTCTTCTTTCGCGTGTCGTGATTCGTACGTGCTGAACAACTGAACCATCTGGCCGAACTTTTCGGTTCGGCGCGCAATCTCGCGCTCGTAAAAGCCTCCGGCGGCCAGGGCCTTGTCCGCGAGAGTGATGAAGCCTTCGGCATCCACCATTCGAAGAGCGTAGCCGCCCTTTGGATCAACGATAATAGGCATCAATCTGGCTTCGGGAACGAACAGAGATCTGAAGCGGTTCCAATTGCGCGTCTTTCCCGCGGGCCCGGAGATGACGTCGTACAGCGCCGCTACAATCGAATCGACGGTAGCGACATCGGCGGGATCTGCCGCGGGCTGCTCGTGCTTTGCGCTTGCCTGAATCGTCGGTTCGAGGAATCGAACCACCGCATTCTGCATCGGCATTTCCATTCGGCGCATCTGAGCCGGCTTGTTGTCGGGTTTCCAGCCGAATCCTTCTCCCTCCTTTTCAAACCACTCCAGGACATAGGGCAGACCTTCGGAGCCGAGCGGCGAAGTGCCGTCGGTAATGTGAAAATGGAGATGGGGTTCTGTCGAGTTCCCGCTGTTGCCCACGAGACCTAACACGTCGCCGCGTTTAACTCGATCGCCTGCTTTCACGCGAATGCTTCCCGGCTGCAGGTGTGCATAGAAGGCGAACTTTCCGCCGCCGATATCGAGGACTACGTGATTGCCGCCGACGGTTTCAAGGGTGATGGGCGTCGCTCTGGAATTTTCGCCGGGCGTATTTTGAGGAATGCCGTCTTTCACCGCGACAACGGAGGCGTCGGCCACCGCGATTGCTTCAGCGCCGTAGGCAAGATAGCTGGCGTTGTCCTCTTTGGCGCCCTTCCAGGTTTTGCCGTCCTCTCTGATCCGGACCCAATCAATTGCGAACCTCTGAGCTATGTGAGCGCCTTCGACGGGTACCAGAGCGCGTCGATGGCCGGATATATTTGACGGGCCGTTAGCGGCTAGCCATTCGCCTCCTTTCAACGGAGGTCCGATCAGCACCGGACCGTTCTTTACGGCGACGCGGGCCGACTCGACTACGAGCGATCTCAGGGATTCGCTTCGAGCCGTTTTCTTCTCTTCCGGAGTAAAGGTCAATCGATGCACGATCGTCGCCGGTACGTCCGGAGGCGCGTCGAAGGTCAGCCACATAAAGAGCACCGCGGACATTCCGCCGGCTATGCTTCGTTTGTCATCCGCGCTTGCGGCGCTTGCCGCTCCGGGCCGGGCCAGTCGCGTCGTCAAATCCGAAGTGTCATAGCTTACAATCGGCGGGATCTGGCGATCGCCCGCGAGGGCTTCGACGCGAGTGAGTATCCACGGCGCTGTAGAAAAATTAGTCAGGTGAAGCTCGTATGAGAGATGAATCTTGCCGTTACCAGCGACCGCGGTCGGCGGCACGGGAATCTCGATAGAGACGGGAACGTCTAGTTGCGCGCTAATGGACGTAGGCCGGGCGACCAGCGCGATTACCAGAATAACGAAAAGTCTTATCGCTTCTCTTCGTTTGGTTCGGAACGCCGATAAAACGGTTCCATCATGGGTTGCGCGGAACGCGTGGACAGGCCTGCGACGTAGACGCGAAATCATTTGTACTACCTCTGTAATGGGATTCCGACGGACTCGCTAATCTACTCTGTGGGATTCGATTGCGTCAACGCACGACGAGAGGCTGGGTGCTCTACGGTATCAGCGGCCGCTAAGGTTGTCGCGCGCTCAAAGAACCACTCGAGGGCAGTGGTGAGTGTATCAAGGCGAAAATAATCGAGGCAAAGAATGAGCCGGACCGGAAGGACTTGGTCCGTAGCAAGTTCCACACGAAGTAAGAGGCCGACAGGGCTGTGTCTCGTCGCGAAGACGAGAGCTGGAGGCGGGACAGTCGACGTGGAACAACCGAATATTTCTAGTTCAGACAAGACAAGCCGGAAGAACTAAAGATGAGGAATTCCCTTATGCGTTCCCTCGGTCTTGATCTGCGCGCTTCAATCGCGAGCGCCTGCTGCCGGCTGCTATTACTTCGGGCCGCTCTTGAATCGCAAGGGAATTTCTTGCAGCAGCCAGCTATTTCCGTCTGGATCGCTGAAGCGCGCGAAGAGGATGCCTCCGAGGTCCAGGATCTCGCCCACTTCGACGCCGCGCTCGAGCAGCAGCCGCCGAGACTCGGCAATGTTATCGACTACGAGGTGGAGCGCCTTTACGGAGCCGGGCTCCATATCGGAAATCTCCGGCAGTCCCGTGCCAACGACTATTGAACAGGCCGAACCTGGAGGCGTCATCTGCAATACTCGCGCGCCTTCCTGAGGACGCACGTCGTGATCCGCGCGAAATCCGACTTTCTCAACGTAGAATGCCTTCGCACGATCGACGTCTGAGACCGGTACCGGCACAAGCTCGAGCTTCATAGCGGGTATGTCAGACGGCTTCTGCTGCTTGTCATCGCTCATATTATTCACCTTCTTATTTCCGTATTGCTAACGGTGGATCAAGGAGGCCGTCATTTTATTGAGGCACTGTTCCAGGCCCATCCTCGAGAGATTCAGCCATTGATCGGAGGTATACCCGTACTCCGTGATGATCATCTCGGTTTTGTTGTCGCCGAGCGTCTTGAATGTGATCACATTGCGCACGTCTTGAGGAAAGTCCGACGGCAAACCCATCGATGCCGGATCTACCTTCTTGCCCGTTTTGTCCGCCAGGTTGTGAATATATTCAATGTGCTTTAACGGGACGATCTTCTTGTAGGCCCATGTGCTATAGAGATCCTGTCCTTCCGGTGTGCGCATACAAACAAGCGACTTTCCTCCGACTCGGAAATCCATCTTAGCAACGGGAGAGGTGAATCCATCCGGGCCCCACCACTTTCTGACGTACTCTGATTCCGCCCAGTACTTCCAGACTTCCGCTACTGGAGCGTCGATAGTGCGCGTGACTACGAGATTCTTACCCGGCCCGCCTGCAGTCGCAGGCTTCCTGGCGGTTGTTTGGGATTGAGCGACAACAAACACTGTTGCCATAGCCATTATGACGGCTAAGAAACTTCGCATTATTTTGTGCATATTCATGTGGATATTCATGTTTATGAGGACCCCTTCTTTCGGATAAGCAGCCAAGCTTATCTCTTATGATTTCCGATCGGCCAATCAGAGAATATGGCTGATCGCCGCAATCTTGATCTTCGTCGATCGTCTGACACCCGACACCCGGTGCCTGACACCCGGCGCCTATTCCTTCCTTTTCGGCACGGCTTCCATCAGAAGCGCGAGCGCTCTTCTGAAGGACTCGGTTCCGGGTTCGCTCCCTTTGTAATGGCCGAGTCGCACCACGACCAGATCATGCGATGGAATAATCAGAGTAGTCTGCCCACCGGCTCCAGCCATATAAAAAGCTTCTTTTGGTACGGGAAAGGCGCTATCGCCATTGATCCAGAAGAATGCGCCGTAGACCGGCCGCTTATCGGCCTCCCAGGCAGGCGCGAGAGTGCTGACGAATTTCACAAAGCCTTCTGGTAGTATCCGCTCGCCGTTCCATACACCGTCTTGAAGATAGAGGTTCCCGAGTCTTGCCCAATCGCGGCCCGAAGCAAACTCATAGCCTTGCGTGAGGAAATTGCCGAAGGGATCAGTTTCCATAACCATCGTTCTGATGCCCAGCTTATCGAACAGCACCCGCCGCGGAAACGAGAGATAATCTTCGCCTGACTTTTCCACTCCAAGGCGTACCAGGTAATTGATCAGCACCGGATCAGTATTGCGATAGCGGCCTATCGTGTTCGGCGGCCATTGCTGCGGCCGCGTAGCCGCATAATGAAATGAATTCACGCCGCCCGTGTAGAGATAAAGATGATCGGGGTAGCCAAGAGAAGGATCATAGTCAGGATCCTGCGGAGCCCGGATTCTCAGTCCGCTCGACATATGCATTATGTCCGCTATGCGAATCTTGGCTCGTGGATCGCCCGCGCTCTGCCACTCCGGAACCGGCGCAGGCTGCCACAGGTCGTACACTCCGCGTTTGACCAGTATGCCCATAAGCGTCGCGGTAAGACTCTTACCCATTGACCAGCTCTCGAGCGGAGTTTGCGCGGTTATCCCTCTACCGTAGCGCTCCCCGATCAGCCGGCCTTTCCAGGTGACGACGAAAGCAGCGGTCAGCCCCGAGGCCGGCTCGAAAGCCGCATCCAGAGCCTGCTTGAGCTTATTCGAATCTATCTCCGCGGGCAGCGGGTCCTTCGGCAGTACGTCTCCCATGGGCCATCGTTGCGTGGAAGCATCGGGCAAGGTCCTCTTCACCTTCACCGGCTTGAAGCTCAGAGAGTCCTTGCCGGTTGGAAACGTCACGCAGCCCTGGTCTCCGAGGAATTTCGCTACCCGTTTCACTCCATTCGGAAGAGTGATCGTGACGGTCTTATTGACGCGGTCGACGACCGGTTTGCCGAATTTCGAGCGCTCTTCAAAAGGAGCAGTAAAGCCCCCGACGTTCTCGGCGGCGAAGTCGGGATCGAGGCCGGTTATGAACACTGCCGAGCACATGACCTTTGCGTATCCCGCCGCATGATGTTCCAGCGGATCGCCCGGAGGCGGCGAGTACTGCGTTTGAAGCTCCATTGATTTTGCTCGTTGTATTAGGGTCTGGAGAGATGAGCCGGTTTGGGCTTGCGCTGTACCTCTGAGTGTTACAGATATCTTGGCGACAAATGCGAGCATTGCTGTTGCGAAGAATGCAAACAGGACGAGCTTCGTGATCGGATAGAGACGCATTCAGTCACCTCCTCATAGCACGGATTTCTTAATTGCTGTTGCTCTTCTCGAAAACTCGGGACTTCGATAACGTCGTGAATTTCCAAAACAACGTTGTGAACTTCCAAAACAATGTAGGAGACTAACTCTGCTTGTGCCGGATTGACCAGCCGCACCGGCATCGGACGGTGGCTGACGGTTTTAGGAAGGAACGCAACGCGAGACTTTGATCAAGCTACGCGAGAGAAGCGAGGCCAAATAACTTTCTGGAGAATCGACGAGGGAAACGATTCGAGCACTGACAGCGCGGCATGAACGCATCTCATAATTTCGAGTATTCTTCTTCTCTTATTTTTCGTCTTATTTCGAAAAAGGTTGACAAGGGACTTTGGGCGCGCTTATAGTCTGAAACTTTGAATGGCGGCGCTTGTTTGGTTCTGGGGGTGCGGAGGCGCTGTCAGAGTGGTTGAAAGCGACGTTTTATTAAACGTTATTGTGGCGTAAAGGGCAGCTTGAAGCGTCAGCCGCCTGATTCGTAGCACGACCTTGTGATCACGCCACAGATAAGTTTAGGCCTTGGGGAGGCCGAATCTGCACTGACTCAATCAGGACATCCCCGGTAAAGTTAAAGCTAAAGATTTGTCAGCCTGAACCCCAGGCGAGAGATAGGTCTCTCGATGGGGATAGAGTTTTCCAAGTGTCGGCCTTCGAATCTATTATTCGGAGACCGGCGATTTCGGAGGAACGACGTGCCAACGCTGAATCAGTTAGTTCGAAAAGGCCGCGAAAAGGTCAAATACAAGACCTCGAGCCCGGCGCTCCAGGCCTGTCCTCAAAAGCGAGGCGTCTGTACTCGCGTTTACACCCAGACTCCCAAAAAACCCAACTCCGCTCTCAGAAAAGTCGCTCGCGTGAGACTGACTAACGGGATAGAAGTGACAACTTATATTCCCGGCATCGGGCACAACCTGCAGGAGCACTCGATCGTGCTCATAAGGGGAGGCCGCGTCAAAGATCTCCCCGGCGTCAGGTATCACGTCGTTCGCGGAACCCTTGATTCGGTGGGCGTAGCGGGACGCAAGCAAGGCAGGTCAAAATACGGCGCCAAGAGGCCTAAAGAAGCCGCACCAGCAAAGAAATAACGGATAACAGTAATCTAGACTCGAGGAATCCATGCCAAGGAGAAGAGTAGCAGCGAGGCGCGAGGTATTACCGGATCCGGTATACAACTCGACCATGATCACAAAGTTCGTGAACGCGATGATGTTCGAAGGCAAGAAGTCCGTCGCCGAACGAATATTCTATGCGGCCCTGGATCACATTCGCGAAAAGACTCAGGAAGACCCGCTAAAGGTGTTCAAGAAGGCGATCGATAACGTCAAGCCTCGGGTCGAAGTCAAATCCCGGCGAGTGGGCGGATCGACTTACCAGGTTCCGATCGAGGTTGATCAACGCACGCGCGGCAACAGCCTTGCCGTCAGATGGCTGCTTTCTTACTCGAGAGGGCGTGGAGAAAAGACAATGGTCGAGCGATTGGCCAACGAGATTCTCGACGCAGCATCGAATCGCGGCAATGCCATAAAGAAGAAGGACGATACGCATAGAATGGCTGATGCTAATAAGGCATTCGCGCACTACAGATGGTAATGGAAGTTCTGGAAAATTTGGAGCAGGGCCGAAGGGACGCACGGGCGGTCATCGGGTCTAGGGTTTTATCAAGGGATATGTCTAAGCAGTTACCACTACAGCGATTCCGAAACATTGGAATCATGGCCCACATAGACGCGGGCAAAACTACGACGACCGAGCGGGTCCTGTACTACACCGGTGTGTCTTACAAGATCGGAGAGGTGCACGAAGGCACGGCGGTGATGGATTGGATGGAGCAGGAGCAGGAGCGAGGGATCACTATTACGTCAGCCGCAACGACTTGCTTCTGGCAGAGAAACGGAGAAGAGCACCGCATAAATATCATCGATACTCCGGGTCACGTTGATTTTACAATCGAAGTCGAGCGCTCGCTCAGAGTTCTTGACGGCGCTGTCGCCGTATTCGACGCGGTCGCGGGTGTTCAACCTCAGTCCGAGACGGTTTGGCGGCAGGCGGATAAATATAACGTTCCGCGAATCGCCTTCATGAATAAGATGGACAGGCCGGGCGCGGATTTCCAGCACGCGATCCAGACTATGCGTGACCGCTTGAGCGCCAACCCTGTCGCTATTCAGATTCCGATCGGAGCGGAAGATCAGTTTCGAGGCCTTGTCGATCTGGTCGAGATGAAAGCAATTCTCTACAACGTGGAGGACAAGGGCGCCGATCCTGAAGTCGGCGAGATTCCGGCGGAATTCGTGGAAGAAGCGAACGCCGCTCGCGAGAAGATGATCGAAACGCTTGCCGACTGCGACGACGTGATAGCCGAGAAGTACCTGGCGGCGGAGCCGGTTTCGCTTGATGAGATTCGCGAGGCCCTGCGCCGCGAAACGGTCGCCATGAAACTTGTGCCGGTCATCGCCGGATCGGCTTTCAAGAATAAAGGCGTCCAGCCGCTTCTCGACGCTGTAGTTGACTACCTGCCCAGCCCGCTCGAAGTACCCGCCATCATCGGCACGAATCCAAAAACCGGAGAACAGGAAGAAAGAGGCGCCGATGACCGGGAGCCGTTCTCGGGTCTCGTGTTCAAAATTATGGCCGACAAACATATCGGCCAACTTTCATTTGTCCGTATTTATTCTGGAACTCTGAAATCGGGCTCCTACACCTTGAATACGACCAAGGGCCAGAAGGAACGCGTCGGCCGAATTATGCGAATGCACGCTAATAAGCGTGAAGATATTGAAGCCGCGACGGCGGGTGAGATAGTCGCGGTAGCCGGACTCAAACAAGTAACTACCGGCGACACTATTTGCACGGAATCACATCCGATCGTTCTCGAAGCTCTCGAATTTCCCGCCCCGGTCATCTCCCAGGCAATCGAACCCAAGACCAGACAAGATCAGGAGAAGCTCAGCATCGGGCTCCAACGCCTTGCGGCTGAGGATCCTAGTTTCAAGGTGAGCACCGATCAGGAAACCGGGCAGACCATCATAAATGGAATGGGTGAGCTCCATCTTGAGATCATCGTCGATCGCTTAAAGAGAGAGTTCGGCGTCGACGCCAACGTGGGGCGTCCGCAAGTAGCCTACCGCGAGACGATTCGAAAAGAAGCAGAAGGTGTCGGAAAGTATGTCAGGCAGACGGGAGGCCGCGGCCAGTACGGGCACGCTGAGGTCAAGATCGAGCCGGTCGAAGCGGGTAAAGGTTTTGAATTCGTCAACGGGATTGTCGGCGGCGTCATTCCTCGCGAATACATCAAGCCTGTGGAGGCGGGAATCAAGGAAGCCATGGAAGGCGGAGTGCTCGCCGGCTATGAGATGGTCGATTTGAAAGCCACGCTTCACTTCGGAAGTTATCACGACGTCGACTCTTCGGAAATGGCCTTCAAAATCGCGGGTTCGATGGCTTTTAAGGATGCGGCTAAAAAAGCAAATCCGGTCCTGCTGGAGCCGGTGATGAAGGTCGAGGTCGTTTCGCCGGAAGAGTACATGGGGTCTATCACTGGCGACATAAGCTCCCGCAGGGGACGAATCGAGCACCTGGATATGAGGCCCGGCACCCGCGTGATTACATCTTTTGTTCCGCTTTCGGAGATGTTCGGGTATTCGACCGATCTTCGATCGATGACGCAGGGCAGGGCTACGTACACAATGCACTTTCATCAATACGAAGAGGCCCCGCGAAGCGTGCGCGAGGAAATCATTGCCAAGGTGCAAGGCACGGCTAAGTAAGACACGGCTAAGTAAAGTATGGCTAAGTAACGGTCACATTTTCCATCAGACGCGCCTGAAGCGCGCGGAAAAAGGAGCAGAGCAATCATGGCGAAAGAGAAGTTTGACAGGTCGAAACCACACGTGAACGTAGGAACGATAGGGCACATCGATCACGGTAAGACGACGTTGACGGCGGCTATAACGAAGGTGCTGGCCAAGAACAATCCGAAGATTCAGTTCAGGTCGTTCGATTCGATCGACAACGCGCCGGAAGAGAAGGCGCGAGGAATCACGATCGCGACGGCGCACGTAGAATACGAGACCAAGAACCGGCACTACGCGCACGTGGATTGCCCTGGTCACGCCGATTACATCAAGAACATGATCACGGGAGCGGCGCAGATGGATGGGGCGATTCTGGTGGTGGCGGCGACGGACGGGCCGATGCCGCAGACGCGGGAGCACATTCTGCTGGCGCGACAGGTGGGAGTGCCGGCGATGGTGGTGTTCATGAACAAGGTGGACGCGGTGGACGATCCGGAGCTGCTGGATCTGGTGGAGCTGGAAGTGAGAGACCTGCTGACCAGCTACGGATTTCCTGGCGACGACATACCGGTAGTAAGAGGGAGCGCGTTGGGAGCGCTCAACGGAGAAGATCAGTGGGAGAAGAGCGTGGACGAGTTGATGGCGTCGGTGGACAGCTACATTCCGCAGCCTGAGCGGCAGGTGGACAAGCCGTTCCTGATGCCGATCGAGGACGTGTTCTCGATATCGGGAAGAGGAACGGTGGTGACGGGGAGGATCGAGCGAGGACTGGTGAAGGTAGGAGAAGAAGTAGAGATAGTAGGGATCAAGGCAACGAGGAAGACGGTGGTAACCGGAGTAGAGATGTTCAAGAAGCTGCTCGACAGCGGGATGGCCGGGGACAACGTGGGCCTGCTGCTGAGAGGAGTGGAGCGGAAAGAAGTAGAGCGAGGGCAGGTAGTGGCGAAGCCCGGCAGCATAACGCCGCACACGAAGTTCAAGGCGGAAGTATACGTGCTGACGAAAGAAGAGGGAGGAAGGCACACGCCGTTTTTCAATGGGTATCGACCGCAGTTTTACTTCAGGACGACGGACGTAACCGGGAACGCGACGCTGGGAGAGGGAGTGGAGATGGTGATGCCCGGAGACAACACGGCGGTGACCATTGAGCTGATAACGCCGATCGCGATGGAGAAGGGGCTGAGGTTCGCGATCCGAGAAGGCGGGCGAACGGTGGGAGCCGGAACGATCAGCGAGATCATCGAGTAAGATCGGGCGGCGTTGGCTATTGATGGGGGCGTAAATATGTTGAATGAGAAGATAAGAATCAGATTGAAAGCTTATGACTATCGGGTGCTAGATCAGTCGACGGCCGAAATCGTCGACACGGCCAAGCGCACCGGTGCTCGGGTCGCAGGGCCAATCCCGCTTCCTACCATCAAGAACAAGTACACGGTCCTTCGCAGCCCGCATGTCGACAAAAAGTCGCGTGAGCAATTCGAAATCAGGACTCACAAGAGGCTGATGGACATTCTCGATCCGACTCCCCAAACGGTTGATGCGCTGATGAAGCTCGATCTTCCCGCGGGTGTTGACGTCGAAATCAAGGCATTCGGCAGAGACCATAAATAGGGTAGAGAGGGTAGGGAACAGCACCCCTGTCGCCTGTAACCTGTAACCTAATGAGTTGATATGGTGAACGGAATAATCGGCAAGAAGCTTGGAATGACGCAGGTGTTCGCGAAGGACGGTACGGTCACTCCGGTGACGGTTATCAAAGCCGGTCCATGCGTGGTCGTCCAGCGAAAGGACGTAAACACCGACGGATATGATGCCGTCCAACTGGGGCTGGTCGAAGAACGCCCCCCGCGCCGCGTCAATAAACCAATCGAAGGACATTTCAAGAGGGCCGGCATCCCTCCAACCCGGATTCTTCGCGAGGTGAGGATCGATAAAAGCGAGGATTCGACGAACGTCGGCGACAAGATTCTCGTGAATCAATTCAACGAAAACGATCTTGTGGACGTTATCGGCACGTCGAAAGGACGGGGCTTTGCCGGCTTCGTAAAGCGGCATGGTTTTGGCGGAGGCCGCGCCACGCACGGCTCGATGTTTCACAGGGCGCCGGGCTCGATTGGCGCGTCGGCTTATCCGTCTCGCGTCGTCAAAGGCACTCGTATGGCGGGTCACATGGGGAATGCCCGGACCACGCTGAAGAATCTCAGAGTGATTTCGGTCGACGAAGAGAACAACCTGCTGATGGTTCGAGGCGCGGTGCCCGGACCTAACGGCTCTTACGTTTTGATAAAGAAGGTGCAGGGTTAATCAATCCTGTGTAACGGAGCGAGCGATGCCAGTGGTGAAGGTCAAGAACCTGAATAACGAAGAGGTCGGAGAGCTGGAGCTTTCCGAGGGCGTTTTCGGAGCGCCCTTAAACAAGGCGCTGATTTACTCCGCCGTCAAGTGCTACCAGGCGAACCAGCGGGCCGGAACATCGGCAACGAAAACACGCGGCGATACGAGCGGTTCGGGCAAGAAACTCTGGAAGCAGAAGGGCACAGGCCGTGCTCGAATCGCGAGCCTCCGGAGTCCGCTCTGGAAGGGCGGCGGCAATGTTCACGGACCCCAGCCGAGGGATTGGTCGTATACGATTCCCAAAAAGATGCGAAGGGGCGCAATATGCGCCGTCCTGTCTGAGCGCCTTCGTGAGGGCGGATTGGTAGTCGTGGATTCGCTCGATCTTCAGTCGCGGAAGACAAAGGATTTTCAAGCGGTTCTCAACCGGCTCGGCCTTGAAAATCAGACGCTTCTCATAGATTCACTCGAGAACAGCAACCTCGCCCTTTCATCCCGAAACCTCCGGCACGTTAAACACATTTCTCCCGGCGGCGTGAATGTCTACGAGCTGCTGGTGCACGAGCATCTTGTTTTTACGCGCGAGTCGGTCGGCGAGCTGGACAAGCTGTTGGGCAGGCAGGAGGCGTGAGATGAACAGTATATGGGATGTGATAAAGGGGCCGGTAATTACCGAGAAGGCCCTGACAATGAAGGACGAGATGGAGTCGATGGGGCGCGCGGGGAACGATCGCCAGATGCTCACGCTCAGAGTGGCGATTAATGCTACGAAGCCGGAAATTCGAAATGCCGTCGAAAGAATCCTGGGCGTTAAGGTCGAGGAAGTGAGAGTCGCCAACTACAGAGGCAAAGAAAAGCGAAGCCCCGGCCGGCGTCAGTCCGGCAGGCGCGCGGACTGGAAAAAGGCATATGTCACTCTTAAGAGCGGACAGCCTTCCGTGTTGTATGAAGATGCTATTTGAGGGTTTGAACTCCGGTGGTTGCTTGAGACGGAGCGCAACAGAGTCTGTATAAACTTTTAATAGCCGCTAATTGGGATTTGCGAAGAGGCATAGATGGGTATCAAGAAGCTTTCACCGACATCAGCAGGGCGCAGGTATCAGACATTTCTTACCCGCGACGAGATTACAAGCGAGCGCCCTCACAAGCCGCTTCTGTCGCCGAAGACGAGAATATCGGGCCGCAATAATGACGGTCACATCACGATGCGACGGCGGGGGGGCGGAGCCAAGCGCCAGTATCGCGCGGTCGACTTTAAGCGAGACAAGGCCGGCATACCCGCGAAGGTCGCGACTATCGAATACGATCCGAACAGATCCGCTCATATCGCGCTGCTTTATTATGTCGATGGTGAGAAGCGTTATATTCTCGCGCCGGTCGGCTTGAAAGTTGGACAGAGCGTTGTGTCGGGGCCGCAGGCGGACATAATTTCGGGCAATGCGCTTCCGCTCAGGAACATCCCGCTTGGAACTACGGTGCATAACGTCGAGCTGCGGCCGGGGAAAGGCGCTCAGATGGTTCGGGCGGCCGGCGGCGCGGCGCAGTTGATCGCAAAAGAAGGCGATCTGGCGTCTCTCAGATTGCCTTCCGGCGAGATCCGGCAGGTACTGATGGATTGCTATGCCACTATAGGGCAGGTTGGCAACATCGAGCAGAGCAACATCTCGCTTGGTAAGGCGGGACGAAAGCGATGGCTCGGGCGCCGGCCGAAAGTGCGCGGAGTTGCAATGAACCCGGTCGACCATCCTCATGGTGGAGGCGAGGGCAAAACTTCAGGCGGGCGCAATCCGGTTACGCCCTGGGGCCAGCCTACGCGAGGATATAAGACGAGGAATAACAAGCGAACCGATCGATTCATCGTCAGAAGACGAAAGAAATAAAGGGATCGGTTCGAGCGTTCAGTTTAGAAATCGATTGACCGAAGTAAGAATGAGATCGAGAGCTTAGACCGAAAATTGGAA
>Ga0209687_1000150_pt1 | contig 25870 bp, 22 predicted proteins | sample GraSoiAngelo_136_FD_185893 | JGI IMG/M metagenome (GOLD analysis project Ga0209687, IMG submission 185893) | Grasslands soil microbial communities from the Angelo Coastal Reserve, California, USA - 14_0929_09_20cm (SPAdes) (version 2) | ecosystem: Environmental > Terrestrial > Soil > Grasslands ...
TATCCTGGTATTTTTCTGGGCAATCGTCGCGGCGTTGGTTCATCTGGTATTCCTGGTAATCATGATCATTACGATCGTTAAGGCGTTTACGGGCGTCCGCTGGGACATTCCTTACATTGGCCCGGTTGCGCGGAGGCAAGTGGAAAGCACGTAGTCGGCGGTTAAACACATCACCTTTCTCCGAGCAGCTTAACGACCACTTCAGTCAAGATCAGTTCATGATCGAGCTGCGTCGTAACCAATTGAACATTTGCTGCGAGACACGCCTGCATGGCCTGAATTAATTGGGTCGTTTCGAACCGGCCTGCCTGTTGTGCGGCGATCCCAAGGGCGTAGGCGTTGACCGAGCCATCTTTCTTACGCGGCAGATGATCTGTTGCCTCGGTAGGCAGGCGGTTGATTCCGGAGATGAACTGAAACGGCGAGTGCGGTCTTGGGAGGCGATAGCGTTCCATCAAATCTTTGGCGAGTAACAAATTGCGAACGGTAGGAACAACCGCCACGAGCAAGATCCCGATCGCGCTTTCGCCCTGGTCCAATAAACGCCGCACCAGCTTCAGGGATAGTTCGAGGTCCCGCGCCGCCAGCGCATTACCTAACTCGAAAATGACGCCTGCGCGCGAAAGCGGCACTAGCTCGCGGACGAGTTCGATGTTCACTCCGCGATCCTTTCCAAGAAAAGTCTCGATTTTTTCCAGTTCGTTATCGATCTGTCGAGTATCGCCACCAGTCAGTAGCACAAAAAGGTCGAGCGCTTCATCATCGAATTGGAGTTTTCTTTTTTTTGCGCGCTGCTGAACCATCTCAAGGGCTTCTTCTTCCCATCCGCCTCGGCTGGAATCGAGCCGGTCGAAAACCTGCACCTCCGCTCGTTTAAGCAGCGTCTTATAAAACGAACGGCGTTTATCTAAGTCGGTCGCACTGATCAAGAGTGTGACGCCGGGGCCGAAACCGCTATCGACTAACTCGGACAATTCTTCCAACGCCGATTGCACCGCGGCCGAGCGCGCCTTTTGATCGTCGCCCAGAAAATTAACATTCTTTAACCAAACTACTTTTGTGCTGCCAAAAAACGGCAGCGTTTGCAGTGCTTCGATTGCCGATCTTATTCGCGCTCCGGCCTGGTCGACGTTGTCGACAGCTCCATCAATAACATCCAACCCGAAATCGCCTGCGCCGGCTGGCGTCAGATTAGACGCGAGTTCCGCGGCCACGCGTTTAACTTCCGCTTCGTCGGAACCGAGTATGGCGTATATGTTTGTGCTTGCCGCTTTTGTTTTTGTTTTCGGCATTGCGATTTTATCGCATGCTGATAAGGACGCTACAAGATCGCCTTGGTCCCAGAACAAGTTGGGCGGGAGTTACGCGTTTACTCTATTCGCCTGCGCCGCGCTGCACCGCCGCTCGCGCATATTCGCGATTCAGCTTGGCAATGAAACTGGCGCTAATCTCCGCCGGGCAAACTGCCTCACATTCGTATGTATTGGTGCAATTACCGAATCCTTCTGCATCCATTACGGACACCATTCGCAGCACGCGGCTCTCTCGTTCCGGGTGACCCTGCGGCACGAACGATAGATGCGAGACCTTCGCGGCGGTGAAAAGCATGGCCGATCCATTTGGACAGGCCGCGGCGCATGCGCCGCATCCGATGCAAGCAGCTGCTTCCATTGCTAAATCGGCGTCGCGTTTGGGAATCAGAATCGAGTTCGCCTCCGGCGCGGAGCCTGCGCGCGCGGAAATGAATCCACCGGCTTGCACAATACGATCCAGCGCGATGCGATCGACTACCAGATCTTTCAGGAGCGGGAACGATCCCACTCGAAACGGCTCGACTGTGATCGTCGCGCCGTCGCGAAACTTTCTCATGTAAAGTTCGCACACCGCGCCAGGATGATCGGGTCCGTGCGGTTCGCCGTTGATCGTGAGCGAGCAGGTGCCGCAAATACCTTCGCGGCAATCGGAGTCGAACGCGATTGGTTCCGTTCCGCCTGTGACCAAAGTCTCATTGAGAATGTCGAGCATTTCGAGAAACGACGTGTTTGGCGAAATGTCGCGCACTTCGTAATCGACGAGTTTGCCGCGTGATTTCGCATTCGGCTGGCGCCAAATTCTCAACAGAAAGTTCATGGTTGAGAGTTGAGTGTTGAGAGACGGAAGCTCTGCATGCAGTTACTTCGCGGCCAAGAGGGATCTGCGTAAGCCGCTCAGCATTCGACTCTCCTCCTCGGCTGCCGCGTAGATTTTTCGGAAATTGTCATCGCTGAGAAAATTCTGACGTCGCGCGACAAAACATTCGGAAACCACTTCGAAGACAGATCCACCCGCGATTTCGACAAAGCGTGCAAAGTCAATTTTTGAACTTCGCGAGGACCCCTCTGCAATATTCGATGAAATTGAGACAGCAGCGCGACGTAGTTGAGTCGTTAGGCCAACGCGCTCGTCGGTGGGAAAGCTGCGAGTATCGGCATAAATGAGGTCGGCAAATCCAATCGCCTTTTGCCACACGTCTAGTTTTTCAAAGTTAAACATGTTCTCTCCTTGTTCTGTTTTTGATCTCTCAACTCTCAACCAACAACTCTCAACTTTACTTATAGCTTCTTTGCGTCAGATGCACGGTTTCAAAATTGAGAGGCTCGCGATGCAATATCGGCGGTTCTCCATCGCCTTGAAATTCCCAGGCAAACACCGCGGCGTGATTTTCATCGTCGCGCAGTGCTTCGCCTTCCGGGGTCTGGTGTTCTTCGCGAAAATGCGCGCCACAGGATTCGTCGCGCTCCAGTGCGTCGATACACATCAGCTCGGCGAATTCCAGAAAATCGGCAACACGTCCGGCACGTTCCAAAGATTGATTGAAATCATCGCCGTCCCCCGGCACACGTACCTCGTGCCAGAATTGTTCGCGAAGTTCGGGAATTTTTTTGAGCGCCTCGCGCAATCCCTTTTCGTGACGTGACATTCCGCATTTGTCCCAGAGAAGCAGGCCAAGCTCCCGATGGAACGAATCGACCGAACGAGTGCCCTTGACGTTGAGCAGTTTCTCGATTCTGGCACGAACATCTTTTTCACTTTCTCGGAACTCCGGAGAATCCGGCGACGGCCGCTTTCCCATCTGCCCCGCGAGATAATTCGGCAGCGTGTTGGGCAAAACAAAATATCCATCAACCAAGCCCTGCATGAGAGCGCTCGCGCCGAGACGGTTTGCGCCGTGATCGGAAAAATTCGCTTCGCCGATCACAAACAATCCGGGCACATTGCTCATTAGGTCATAATCCACCCAGAGACCGCCCATCGTGTAGTGAACAGCCGGATAAATCCGCATCGGCACTTTGTAGGCGTCTTCGCCGGTGATCTTTTCATAAACCTCGAACAAATTTCCATAGCGCTCGCGAATCGTATGTTCACCCAGGCGCTTAATGGCGTCGGCAAAGTCGAGATAAACGCCGCGTCCGCCCGGACCCACACCGCGGCCTTCGTCGCAAACTTCTTTTGCTGCGCGCGAGGAGATATCGCGCGGCGAAAGATTCCCGTAGCTCGGATATTTTCGCTCGAGATAGTAATCGCGATCCATCTCGGGAATTTCACCGGGCGCCTTGTTGCGATCTTCCTTACGTTTCGGAACCCACACGCGTCCATCATTCCGGAGCGATTCGGACATGAGCGTGAGCTTTGATTGATATTCGCCACCGACCGGGATGCAGGTGGGATGAATCTGCGTGAAGGCCGGATTCGCAAAGAGCGCGCCTCTTTTGAAAGCGCGATAGGTCGCCGTGACATTGCACCCGCGTGCGTTGGTCGAGAGATAAAACACGTTTCCATATCCGCCGGTGGCGAGCACGACAGCATCCGCGGCGTGTCTTTCAATTTTTCCAGAACACAAGCTACGAGTGACAATTCCTTTCGCGTGTCCCTCGACAATCACGAGATCGAGCATCTCCGTTTGCGGAAACATCTGGACCGTGCCGGCCGCGATTTGTCGGCAAAGCGCTTGATAACAGCCGAGCAGAAGCTGCTGACCGGTCTGTCCGCGTGCATAGAATGTACGCGACACTTGGGCGCCGCCGAAGGAACGATTGGCCAGTAGCCCGCCATATTCGCGGGCAAACGGCACGCCCTGTGCAACGCATTGGTCGATGATGTTGTTGCTGGTCTCAGCCAGGCGATACACGTTGGCTTCACGGGACCGAAAATCGCCGCCCTTGATCGTGTCGTGAAATAATCGGTAAACGCTGTCGCCGTCGTTTTGATAATTTTTCGCTGCGTTGATCCCGCCCTGGGCCGCAATCGAATGCGCGCGTCGCGCTGAATCTTGAAAGCAAAAACATTTTACTCGATAACCCAATTCTCCCAGCGTGGCCGCAGCCGATCCCCCAGCCAGACCGCTTCCCACAACGATGATCTCGAACTTCCGCCGGTTGTTCGGGCTAACTAATCGCGAATGGTCGCGATGGTTTCGCCATTTCTGGGCGAGCGGACCGGGTGGAACCTTGGCGTCGAACCTTCCAATCATAGCTCTTAGACGGGCTTGACCACAGCTTGCTCGCCCTGGCGAGGGCGCGCCGAAAGGAACGATTGCACTCTCACGGTCGAACTTCTCATAGCTGTTGCGTTGGTTTAACCAAACCGAAGAGAACCGCCACCGGGATCGAGGTGTAACCGATAAATATGAGCCATGCGAAGATTCGACCGCCCAACGCGAGGCGTGGCGTCAGTTTCTTATCATTTAATCCAAGAGACTGGAAAAAGCTGGAAGAACCATGGCTTAAATGAAGCGCGAGCAAAAACAGTCCGAGGATGTAAAAGCCCGACACATAATAATTCTGAAATCCGTATACCATCATGGAGTAAACGTCGTAGTGCCCGAGCGGATCAGCCTTAAGTAAGCCAAACCTGGGATCCGTAACGCGCACTGTGAAATGCGCGAGGTGATAAACGATAAATGCCAGCACGATCAGTCCGCTCATCACCATGTGACGCGACGCAAACGTTGCTTTGACGTAGCTCTTGTCTATGTACCTCTCAGGGCGGGCACGCCTGTTTTCGATTGCCAGTTGGATGGTCACGTAGATGTGAATGACAACAGTGGCCAACAGGAAAATTCGGATCAACCAAAGCAGCGGACCGAGATCGCGCAGATGTTGCGAGTAGCCGTTGATCCAATCCGGGCCGATGAAGATTTGCAGATTCCCAAGCAAATGTCCGATCACGAAGAAGATCAGAATGATGCCGGTGACGGCGACGATCATTTTCTTCCCGACCGACGAGCGATAAAAAGCTGCTAAAACATTCACACTACAAACATGTTACAGGGACAGCGGAGCGCGTTGTCCTCAACGCGTTGCCGGATCAAATGCGACTTGCCGCCGAATTTCAGATTATGGACGCCGGTTGGAGCGTCAAGCTACAGCGATTGTGCCCTGCGGCGCGCCTCACGCTTACTTGCTTTGCGGTTCTTCGCGTAAGACGTTTCTAACGTGATCCTCGAGTGCGAAAAGACGCTTACGATTAACGAAATCTATCACTCAATTCAGGGCGAAAGCACATGGGTCGGACAGCCGTGTGTGTTCGTGCGTCTGACATTTTGCAATCTGCGCTGCAACTATTGCGATACCGAGTACGCCTTTTACGAGGGAAAGAAGCAAACTCTGAACGAGATTCTAGATGCGATCGCAGGATTTGGCTGTCCTTTGGTCGAGATCACCGGAGGCGAGCCATTGCTCCAGAAGAACGTGTTGCCGTTGATGTCGATGTTGTGCGACGCCGGTTATACTGTTCTGCTCGAAACCGGCGGCGCACACGATATCTCGAAGGTCGATCTGCGCGTCCATCGGATCATGGATTTGAAAACGCCGGGCAGCGGTGAAGTGGAAAAGAATCTTTGGTCGAACATTGACCATCTCGCCTTGCGTGACGAAGTGAAATTTGTGATGGGATCACGCGAAGATTACGAATGGTCGCGCGACAAGGTGGAGCGGTACGATCTTCATTCTCGTTGTCACGCTGTGCTATTCTCGCCGATCTTCGGCAGGATCGATCCACGCGAAATCGTCGAATGGATTTTGGCGGACAAACTAAATGTTCGTTTTCAGCTTCAGATGCACAAATTCATCTGGACCCCGACGCAGCGAGGCGTTTGAGCATGTGTCTCAGACCGTTACCCTGAGTCGCGAAGACGGCGAAGTACCTCGCACGGGTGATAGATCACACAAAAGTAGCTCACATGATCTTCAGAGTTTATTGGAGGTCTCTCTCTTCTTTCGGGATGAAAACGCAGCATGGAGGGGTGAGCCCTACGTCTGGCCCGTTTACGCCTCCAAGTGTGGCATCGCAGAGCTCCGCCCTCCATTCCTCGTGATGACAACGTGCACGAGACGGTGCAGCTTTTATCCGAGTTTATGCGGGCACGTTTGACGAAAGATTTCACTTTTGAAGCAGCGCAAACCTTGCCGAATGCTCCGGAGGGCCATAAATGCCGTGGACTGCATGGGCACAGCTTTAAGGTGGAAGTTTCAGTGGAAGGCGATGTCGATCCAAAACCCGGATGGGTTTACGATCACGCAAAAATCAGTGATGCCATGAAACCGCTTCTGAAAATGTTGGACCACGCTTATCTAAACGATATCGAAGGCTTGGAGAATCCAACGATCGAGAACATGGCAGATTGGTTCTGGAAGAAATTGCAATCTCAATGTCCCGGCCTCTGCGAGATCGTCGTGCACGAAACCCCAACAGCACGCTGCGTTTACCGTGGTAATTAGCAAGGAACGACGGCATTGGCGGCCGTCGTCATGCTGATCGAGGAATCTTCGACATTGTGTTTTTGGGGAGTGTGTCGTTAGGCAGTTGAAGTGTTAAAAACATCCGAGCCTATCGTTGTCATGTTGAGCGAAGCGAAACATCTCTGGTTTAACCTCGCGTTGCCTGAAAAATTAATCAGAGATTCTTCGCTTCGCTCAGAATGACAATGCCGGTTTCCCGCTTCAACCCTCCGGCGCTTTATCCTTCAACGATCCCAGTCGCGAGAAAAAATCTTCGAAGAGCGCGTCGTAGATCTTTCCACGCTCGGGGTGATATTGGACCGCCAGAGCGAATGGATAATCGCGCAGGCGCACTTGCTCGATGATGTCGTCATCAGTGCACCACGCTTCGACTTCGAAACCGTCTGCGACACGATCGATCGCCTGATGATGTGAACTGTTTACGTTTTGGTATTGATGTTTCACCTTCCGGTCGTAACGCAGTGGTTGAATGTCCTGGTCTTTTTGTTCCGGCAGACCATGACCCGGGATGTCGAGTATGAGGGTGCCACCAAGTGCGACATTCAATACTTGAATGCCTCTGCAAATGCCGAGAATGGGCAGTCCACGCGCGAGCGCCTTTGAAATCGCTTCGAACTCCCAGCGGTCCCGCTTGGGGTCAAGATCGTCCTGGTAGAGCAATGTCGGATCGACATCATCCTGGGGCAGAAATTCAGGCGTGATGTCAGAGCCGCCTGTCAGGAGCAGGCCGTCCATCTCCTCCGTCGGAACTTCGCCTGTGCGCGCGTCGAAAACACGAATGTCAGGATGCTTCGCAAAAAATTGTTGAAACCATTTTTCGTCCTTCGGACGCATCCAGACGGCGAGATTTGGCATTATCGAATTTGCGACTTGCGAATGGGTATGTAAAGAGCACTTCCATGTCGCGCCGTGACGTCTCCAGCACTTTAACTGAGGAAGTGGAACGATTGGCGGCCGAAAGCAAGGCTCGAGCGACTGCAGTATCGGTCCACGATCTCGAGAGTGGCTTGCGCTTTTCCCTGCGGGGTGATCGCTGGTTTCATGCTGCAAGCACAATTAAGGTTGGAGTGCTTCTGGCCCTTTTCCGCGCCGTGGACGAGGGGCGAGTTCGGCTGGATGACTCGCTGCACGTGCGAAACCACTTTTTCAGCGCAGCAGACGGCTCTCCCTTTCAGCTCAACCGCGACTCCGACGCAATGCCTGAGCTATATCAAGCCATCGGGCGAACAGCGAAGATCGCTGCGCTTGCGGCAGGAATGATTACTGCGAGCAGCAATCTCGCGACCAATTTGCTTCTCGATTTTCTGGGCGTGGCATATGCGCGAAATGTTCTACGCGACGCGCAAGTTCAAGGAGTAGAACTGCGGCGAGGTGTTGAGGACCATGCGGCACATGAAAAAAGCATAAACAACGAAGCGACTGCCGACGGTTTGGTGGCGTTGTTGTCCGCCCTGCGTGGTGATTTTCTTCGCAGCGAGAGCAAAGAACAAGCGATCCGTATTTTGCTGGAACAACGATTCAACTCGATGATTCCTGCTGGCCTACCGCCGCACGCGGCAGTGGCGCACAAGACAGGCGAGATCTCGACTGCCTGCCACGACATGGGAATTGTCTACTTACCCGAACGCGAACCGTACATTGCAGTTATTTTGACGGAATTTGATTCCGAGAGGGAAGGGCGTCGCGAGACCGTCGCAGCTATTTCCGAAGCGATTTATCATTCGGTCATGGGAATGAAAGGCGAGATCAAATGACCGTTGAGGGGTTGCGCGTGGTTGATGGCTGTAATCTGCCTGAAGGGTATCGCGCATTACTGCGGCCTGGCGAAGCGGAAACGGACCCGCACGGCAATGTCCATCATCTGCCACGATTTTTTTACGAAATCACCAGCTGGCAGGAAGCACACGAAATTCGGCTGGCACGGCACTTCAGGCTCTCGGAATTAATGCTCGTGGATTGCCGTGAGGCGAGACTGCTTCTCGGCCAGTTTCCCCATTATGTGCCGTGCGCAATCGCGTTGCTTGCGACATGGTTGGAGAATTTTCGCCGCGAAGTCGATGCGCCGGTTTTTATCAGTGCAAATGGCGGGTATAGGTCGCCGGCACATCAGATTGGCCGCGCAAAAAGCATCCACGTCTGGGGAACGGCTGCGAACATATACCGGATTGGAGACACTTTTCTCTCGGAGGCGAAGTCCATTGAGAAATATGGGACTGTCGCGGCGTCGCTTAGCCTAGCGGTCTTTGTTCGTCCGTTCGGCTCGAAACACGGTGAAACCAGCGACCATCTTCACATCGATTTGGGATTTGCGACGCTGACTCCGCGCGGATGCAGCGAGGCGGTTTGACCTGCTATTGGACATATGAAGGATCTCGAAACAGCACGGAGCGGCCGGCTTTTTCGTGAGCACGCGGCTCGCGCAACCCCGCCGCGGGCCGTGATTGGCTTGGAAGCGGAGTTTAATCTTTTGGTAAATGGACGGCGGCGGCGCCCCGAAAAGGTCTTTGGTGATCCTAGCCGGCTAGTACGACGCCGAATGATTCCGCGGACCGGCAAATCGTTTCAGTCTCCCGCTGGCGGTGCGATTTATTTCGACACGGGAGTAATCGAAGTCGCGACGCCGATCGTTGAACTGGAGCCCGGCTGTTGTTATCGCGCGACGCGCCTGCTTTGGGAGCAAATCCGGTATTTACGAGTGGAGCTCGATCACTGGGCGAAACGCAACGGCTGCGAGTGCTGTCTGCAGGGTTTTAGCACGCATTATAATTTTTCATTTCCCAATGCGCGGAGATCAAAATTTCGCAACGCGACCAAGCTGGCGTATCTGCTAACGCACATTTTGCCAGTACCCGTGATTTTGCTGGCGACGAATCGACAGAGCAGTGCGGTCGGGGTTCGTCCACGCAGGACCCGGCTTGAGGTAACAGCTGATTTTACGCCGGATCCCGCGTTAATGCTGGCGACGTGCGCTTTCATCGCGGGCGCTGTGGAAACTGTCCTCCGTTGGGAGGATTTTGGGCTAAGGCAATTGGACCGTAACGGAATTCCTCGGATAACGCCGTTTCGTTTGCGAAAGCATTCTTCGCGGCGCGGCTGGCGTGTCACGGTCCATTCGTTCGGACGAAATCCGTTCGCCGCGGACATCAGCGCGCCGCTTTGGAAGTTGCGCGATTGTCGACTACTTAGCTTGCGTGCCATCGCGGCGGAAACTTTGATCCCTTTTCGGCGGCACATTCGACGGATTAGCGATTCGAACACGACGGAGCACATTGCCGCAGTTTTCGCTGGAGACGCGCGCTCGCTTCTCGACTTTGAGAAGCGTCCTGAAACTTACGACGACGTGGGGAAGGGGATCGATTGGGGACGGCGCCGGAAGCGACGCTGGTCACGCTCCAAATACGAGAAAATTATCCACCGGGTGATCGCGCGCGAACCTATGCGCATCGGGCAAAAACGCTATCGAGTGATCCGAATGAACGGGTGGTATCAGGTCGATTTTCGAGAAATTGGAACGAATCGGCGCCGGACGTTTAATCTTGACGAACTGGTACAGTTGTCAGCTGCGAAAAAGACAGCTCGCGCTGTGCCGCACAGACGCAAGCCTGGCAAAAGGCATCACGCCAAATAATTCGCAACGCGTTGAGGACCACGCGTCCACCTATAGCCCCATTAACTCGCGAACGTATTTCACCGGTGGGCTGCCGTAGGAGATAACCCGGTCGTTATATTTCCTGAGATCGAAATCCTTGCCTAGTTTCTTTTGCTCCGCTGCACGCAGATCGAGATGCTCAGTGGCGCCAACAAAATAAGTGGAGAGCTGAGCTGAGGTGAGTCGTGCACGCTTCCATTTGGCCACGGCTTCGCCTTCTTGTTGGAACGTCTCTTTCATCATCAAATCCATCGCTTCCTTCTCGGTCATGTTTCCGGCGTGAATGCTTTGATCGAGAATGGCGTTGCCAATGGCGCGCAATCGCATCTTCAACTGCTGCATCTTCACTTCCGGGCCGCCGTAGCCCTGTTCCGCCATCATCTGTTCGCAATAAACCGCCCAACCTTCAATGAATGTGCCGCTACGAAAGATCGCCCGGACTAAGGTGGGCGCGCTGAATTCGTTTGCGTGAGCGAGCTGCAAATAATGGCCCGGCATCGCTTCGTGCACGGTCAAATCGCGAATCATGTAGTTGTTGTATTCACGAAAGAACGATTCTTTCCGTTCTTTTGACCAATCCTTCGGCGTCGGCGCAACGGCGAAAAATGTTTTGCCGGTTTTGTCGAGTGGACCGGGAGAATCGCAATATGCAATAGCCACGCCGCGTTTGAATTCAGGCATCGCGATTACGTCCAGCGGTGTATCTGGAATGGTCACGAGATTATGCGACCTGACGAAATTGGTTGCTTCGCCAACAACTTCTTTTGCGTAACCGACAACAGTTGCGTCGTCGGGATGTTGTTCGGCAAGTTTATCGAGTACGGCCGCTGTTACCTTGTGTTTGTCCGCAAGCGTTGCGGAGTCTGCGCTGGGAAAATACTTTTTGTAGATTGGGACCGCAGTTTCGTAGATAGCAGTTTGCGTCTGTTTCAGGTCCGCCTGCGCCCGCTTCATGATTTCTTCCATCGACAATTCCGATGCGAGCGCGAAACGCAGCTTCTTTCGAAACTTTTCCGCGCCGAGGCGGAAGTTGCCATCGGAGCGTGGCAACAGATCGTTTTGAAGCCACTTTTTGTAGTCCTCCAGAGCAGCTGCCGTTTTTTGCTGTAAAGGCGCCAGTTCGTTTTTCATCTGGGGCGCGCGATCAAGGAGCGGGGCGAGTTCTTCACGCACGAGATTGATTGCGCCTTGTGTTTGCTCAACCGCTGTTTCTGTGTAAATGCGCGGCGAGTGTTGCAAGTTACCCTTTGCCTGCGCAATCACGCGGGGAATTTCTTCCATGCGGTGGCGCAAATTTGGAATCCGTTGTTCCGGCGACGCGAAATCGCGCGCGACCAATAAATAAAGGCTGTTGGCCAGGCTCTGCATGTACACGAGAGGATTCCACTCCGGTTCCTTTAGCTCTTCAGCCCTGAAGATTTGGTAATCGATGTTTTCTTTGAGGATGCGAAAATCGATATTGTTCGCACCCGTAAGCTGTGAGCCATCGATGTCGCTCAGCTTGCCGCGAAATTCCTTTTGCGTTGCCAGTTCTTTGGCCTGTGCTTCGGGTGAGTAGTCAGTGAGCTGACCGTCAAACCGATGGTCGCCAAGCTCTGTCGCGTCCTCCGGATTCGCCCGCAAGTACTGTTCGATGTAGTCGTGCGCGATTTTTTGAAACGCGCCGTCCTGTGGAGTGGCTGATGCGTTTAGCATCCATAACGACAATGCGGATGCAGCTGCGACAACGATTTTCATCCCCCCGTCAGCTTGGTGTGCCGCCGTGAAGGATCGGCTCCGTAGCAATCTCATCCGGGGTGAGCTGTTGCGTTTGCAGATAAGTCCGGCCTTTATAGAAAGAGGCGACAATCACGAAGACGACAGCGGCGCCAAACATCAACCAGGTGAAAAAGGTGAAATATTGATAAGCGCTGAGCTTGTGGCCTCCGCCCAAAATCCATTTATTGACCAGAGCGACGAAGCCCTCGCCCGAGGCGACAGTGAGGAGCCATAGGGCCATCACCGAGCTCTTCATCGAATTCGGCGCCTGCGTATAAGAAAACTCCAGACCGGTGATCGAGACCATAGCTTCACCCAGTGTGAGGATGACGTAGGCCAATAATTGCCAATTGATGCTCGGCTTCATTCCAGCATCGATTTGACCTTGAATCCAAACGATCACGACGAATGACAAGGCCGTGATGAAGAGACCGATGCCGATTTTGCGAAGCGGGGTGAGAGGGAAAACTTTGTCGATCGCCGGATAAATCAAGTAATTCACGACCGGAATGAAAATTAAAATAAGGATGGGGTTAGCCGTCTGGACTTGGGCTGCGATCAAATTCATGCCCATCCAGTGCAAATCCATTTTCTCTGCCTGTAACGTCCATTCAACGCCATTGCTCATTCCCCAAAGCGCCCAAAAAACCAAAATAAAAACATAGACCATTGCAATGCGGCCGAGCGTGATCAGACCTTCCTTGCTGAAAGTTTCTTTCAAATAGCCGAGTCCCGCCGGCGGCACGTGAACCATCTTCTTGCGACCGCCCCAGAAAAATAGAGTAGCGATTAACATTGCTATGCCGGGAATTCCGAACGCCCAGCCCGGGCCCCACTTGGAATTCGCAAGAAGCCATGGACAGAGAATGGAAGAAATAAACGAGCCGGCGTTAATCGAAAAATAAAACCAGCCAAACATCTTTGAGAGCAGATGCTTATTCGATTCGCCGAACTGATCACCGACGTTTGCTGAGACGCACGGTTTGATGCCGCCTGCACCCAAACAAATGAGGAACAGTCCGATGGCGAGCATCGTTCGCTGTCCAATTGCGATCCCCCAGGAAGTGGCCATGCAGGCGAGCGTGAGGTTTCCCAAGCAGTAAACGATCGAGAGCGACAGAATCGTCCGATATTTCCCGAAAAAACCATCGGCGAGGATCGCGCCGAGCACTGGGAGAGCATATACGCCTAACACAAAAACGTGGCTGTACATGTACGCCTGGTTGTCACTCATCGGCGCTAAAACGCCCGACTGATTCAGAAGGTAGTGCGCCATGAACACGGTCAGCACCGATTTCATGCCGTAATAGGAGAAACGCTCGGCCGCTTCGTTGCCGATGATGTACGGCACTCCTGGGGGCATGCCGGTGAGATTAGGCGGCGAGGTTAGATAGTTGTGTTTAGCCATATGGTCTCCTTGGGCTAACGACCTTCATGCGGAACCTCTTGCGGCTGCTGCGGCGCAGATTCCGATTTTTCCATTTCGCTTTTTTCTGACCAGTTCGTTTTCGCCGGGTCGCTTTGTTCGCGCTGGACTTCCGGCATCTGACCGAGCGGATGTTTTTCGCAAGATATGCAAAACAGCAGCATGCAGAGCGCAACAGCAGTTACGCTGCAGCGGAGGAAAAGAGCCATAATGCGCTGGCACAGTTATCAGCCTCTGCACGGGCGCGCAAGAGTAAACCGCAACGGGAGGGCACGACCCAGTTTACCCGCCGTGCGCGGGCCGGGCGCGCCGCTCAGTGATTCGATCACGATTATGAGCAGGAGCACGAGCGAGAGTAAGTGATTGAAAGACGCTGCTGCGGGATTACTATCAGACGCGGTGGCTCGCACAGACAGACACAGCGCTTGGAACGAAGTATTCGCACTCATTCTACTGTTCTCGGGGACCTTGCTGTTTTTTGCGCTGATTTCCTATACGCCGAAGGATGTACCTTCGTGGGTTTGGTTCAGCAATATTTCGCCCGCGAACCATCCTGCGCAGAACTTCATTGGGCCAGTGGGCGCAATTATCGCGGGAATTTGCTATCAATCCATTGGAGCGGCCGCGTACCTTTTAACGGCGATTCTGCTCGGATTCGGGGCGGCTAAACTGTTTTATCCCGGATTGCGCGTCGTGCCGCGTTTGGGCTGGATCGGTCTATTTATCGTATCGGGTGCCTGTTTGCTGCATGTGCAACCGTATCATTTGCGGGGTTGGCACGCCGCCTTCAACATCCAGGGACCGGGCGGATGGATCGGATACGCTTTTGCCGATGAACATCGTGGGTTACTCCGCAACGCTCTTGGTCCACTCGGTACACTTCTCCTGCTAGTTGGCATTTACGTGACCACACTAATTTTGGTCACAGGACTGCGTCCGATTCATCTTGTTCGCGAGACCGTTGCCCTCATGCGACGCATGACGGTAAGGCTGCAGGAATGGCGATTGCGCGACAGGCTACGCAGATCGGATCTCAAGGGAAAGCTGGAGATCAGTGAGCAGCAGCTCGCCAGGCAGCGGCGATTGCTCGAAAAACAATTAAAGAAGAAAGGCATGCGTGCTGGTGAGTTGAATGGGCCGATGATTTCGCCGGAGGAACTGGCGAATCGGCCCAAACCAAAGGTCGTCGATACAACCGCATTGCCGAGCGAGCAGGAAACTCGCAGGAAACCGTCTCTCGCCGAATTGCGTGCAAGCGAGAAAGGAAGGTCGGCTCCAAGTGTGATGACTCCGGCTTGGAGGTCGGAAAATTATGTCCTACCCGGGATGGATTTACTGGACGAGCATAGCCTGGAGGGACGCGGCACCGCTGATCCTTCAGAGCTTGAGGACGTCCAGCGCGTTCTAATTGAAACCTTGGGGCAATTCGGGATTGCGGTGGCGCCAGGCGACATCACAAAAGGACCAACCATCACCCGCTACGAGGTCTATCCAGCCAAAGGTGTGCGTGTGGACAAGATTGTAAGCCTCGAGCGTGATCTCGCCAGAGCCACGCGTGCGGAACGGATTAACATTCTCGCGCCGATCCCCGGAAAAGACACCGTGGGCATCGAACTGGCGAACAGCCGAAAAGTGACAGTAAAACTACGTGAACTCTTGCAATCATCCGATTGGGAAGAGGCAAAAGGACAGGTCAAAATTCCGCTGGCGCTTGGTAAAGACGTTTACGGCAAAACGATTATCGCCGATCTCGCGCAAATGCCGCATCTGCTGGTCGCCGGTACCACCGGCAGCGGGAAGAGCGTTTGTATCAATGCGCTGATCGCCAGCATGCTCTTTCGTTTCACCCCGGAAGAGCTGCGTCTGGTGATCATTGACCCGAAGATGGTTGAACTTCAGGCGTATAGTTCGCTGCCGCACCTTGCGTTCCCTATCGTTGTCGATCCAAAAAAGGTGATGCTTGCCTTGCGATGGCTGATTGATGAGATGGAACGTCGGTACAGAATTTTTGCCCGTGTCGGCGTGCGCAACATTGTCGGTTTCAACGTGCGGCCGAAGAAGAAGAAAGATTCGGATGTGGAGGAGGATTCCGATCGAGGGCAAAGCTCCACCGACGCCGGGCTTGCGGGAGCTCGCCCCTCCAGTGAGATCAAGGTTCCGCGTGAAGATGACCTCCAAATTCCCGACAAGATGCCGTATGTCGTCGTCATCATCGACGAGCTGGCTGACTTAATGCAAACCGCGCCCGCGGACGTTGAAAACGGCATCGCGCGCATCACGCAAATGGCGCGCGCGGCTGGTATTCATATTATCGTGGCAACGCAAACTCCGCGCGCGGACGTTATCACCGGCGTGATCAAAGCGAATATTCCGAGCCGGATCGCATTTCAGGTGGCTTCCAAGATCGACAGCCGCGTGATTCTGGATGAAAACGGAGCCGATCGCCTGCTCGGGCAGGGCGATATGCTTTATCTGCCGCCGAGCGCTTCGCGTCTCATTCGAGCACAGGGCGTGCTCGTTACGGATGATGAGATTCATCGGTTGGTGGAATTTGTTTCCAAGCAAAGCCCGCCGGCTTTTGATACCGCGATGCACGAGAAGCTCCAATCGGCCGCAACGACGGAGGAAGGTGTCACAGATGAAGACGAAGAGCTGGTTGAAAAATGTCTGGAAATCATTCGACAAGAGAAACGCGCCTCCACCTCTCTGCTTCAGCGCCGCCTGCGACTCGGCTACACGCGCGCCGCGCGAATCGTTGATATTCTGGAGCAGCGCGGTATTTTAGGTCCCGGCGAAGGCGCCAAACCACGCGAGATTCTGGTCGATCTCGATGCTGCCGTTTAGCCGCTATTTTCTGCGCAATGACGATAGAAGGGCTTGGTAAAAAATTTCAGGAAGCGAGGCTCGCGAGGAATCTTACGCTCGACGAAGCGGCCCGGATGACAAAGATTCGTCCCGCGCGCCTGGCAGAGATTGAGGCGGATGATTTTTCCCAATTCCCCAGCCTCGCATACGCAAAAGGTTTTCTTCTTATCTACGGCAAATTTTTAGACGTCGATGTCACGCCGTATCTGGACGCGTTTGAGGATTCCGAACGCATGACGGTCGATGGCTACTCGTATCTTCAGGAAAATCGACCTCAGAAACCAGTTAGTGCGCCGGTCGTTCGACGGCGCCGTCCCGTTCCTACTGCTGGCCCCGACCGCATCTCACCAATGCCGCTCATTTTCGGTGTGCTCGTGTTGGTGGTTGGTTTTTCCGTGATGAAGTTGATCCTCAATGTGCAGCGGCTTGCACCCGGAAAGTCGGCGTCCACAGCCCAGGTTTCACCGAGTGCGTCGCCGGTTCCGAGCGCTAAGACTGGGCAACCGGGGGCGGCGGGAGCGTCACCAGGCACTGTGGCGTCTGCTCCTACAGTCGCGCCTTCGGCACCACCAGAAGCTGCCACCTCGCCTGTTGCGACAGCTGGGCCGCCAGAAACCCGAAAAGCTTTGGCGGCTTCCACGGGGCCAGGCGAACCGGAGGTGCGTCGGGCGAAGCCGGTGACTCGCGAAGATATGGGGAAAGCGCAAGAAACAACGAATTCGTCGCCAGCGGAATCAAGCGAGCAGAATCGCGTCGCTATTAGGCCACTTAAGAGAACCTATGTAAAAGTGACGGTCGGCGACAAAGGCGGAAGTCCCGCCTTCGAACGCTGGGTCTCTCCAGCAGATGGGGCTGTAGAATTCCGCGGCAAACATGTCTCGATTCGCGTTCTCGATCCGGATGCCGTCCAGATCACAAAGAATGGAAAGGCGCTGGAAGACGATGACGAAGACGTGACGGTTAACTGAGACCGGGTCATGAATTCGCCATTTAGAGGGGCAGCCATGTCGACCGCAAGTTCCTGTGGGCAAGCTGAGGAGCAGGTGAAACGGCTTCCCAAAGCCCCGCTGCGGCAGACACCGCTGCCCCTACCACGCACCAAAGTCGGCATGGTCAGCCTTGGCTGCGCAAAGAACCTAGTCGATGCCGAAATTATGCTCGGGAGCGTGTTGCAGAGGGGCATGGAAATCACTTCGCGCGCGGAGGATGCCGACGTTCTCGTTGTTAACACATGTGCGTTCATTGATTCAGCCAAGGAGGAATCTATCGGAGCGATTTTGGAGGCGCACCAGCGACGCGGCTTGAACAAAAAATCCGGCCAAAAACTCATCGTCAGCGGCTGCATGTCGCAACGGTTTGCACGCGAGCTGCGAGAAGAAATGCCGGAAGTCGACGCGTTCATTGGACTGGATCAAGTCGGTCAGCTTGGGGAAATTGTGGAGAAGATTCTAAAAAAACGTGCCACGCTCAACGCAGGCAATTCAATGTTGGATGTTGATTCTCACAACGTTGATGCCGATCTGGCTTTTGCTGACAGGCGCCCTACTTACATCCCCGATTATGACACGCCGCGCTTCAGACTTACGCCCGCGCATTCCGCCTACGTAAAGATTGCCGAGGGCTGCAATCATCCGTGCAGTTTTTGCGTGATTCCGCAGATGCGAGGGAAACACCGCAGCCGCACGCCACAGTCGGTACTAGCGGAAATTCGAAGGCTCATCAGCGAAGGAGTTCGCGAGATTAATTTAATCAGCCAGGACACGACCTATTACGGGATGGATCTTTGGACAGCGAAGGCCGGACCCCGTCAACCAGTGGACTCAACGCGTGGCCCAACGCTTGCCGCCCTTCTTCGCGAAATTCAAGAAATCGACGGGGAATTCTGGGTGCGCTTGCTTTATACGCACCCAGCCCACTGGAGTGATGAACTTATCGACACGATCGCACAGTGCGACAAGGTCGCCCGCTACATAGATATTCCTCTGCAACATATCCATGAGGCAATGTTGGGACGCATGCGCCGAGAAACGTCGCGGCAGCATATTGAAAATTTGATCTACAAGCTGCGCTCCGGAATTCCAGGGGTGACGTTGCGTACCACTTTCATCGTTGGATTTCCCGGGGAAACCGAAGAGGAATTCGCCAGTCTTCTGGATTTCATCCGGCGCACTCGATTTGAGCGTCTCGGAATATTCAAGTATTCGCAGGAAGAAGGCTCGCGCGCTGCGAAAATGCCGGGCCAAGTCCCCGTAAAAACTAAAAACGCGCGCTATCGGATGGCGATGTCGATTCAGCGAGAAATCGCGCATGAAACTGAGCGTGAAAAAATCGGAAGAGAATTGAAATTATTAGTGGATCAACCCCATGTCGCGCGGAGCGAAGCCGATGCTCCGGATGTCGATGCGCATGTCATTTTGTCGAAAGAAGCCCCAGTCGGCGAGTTCGTTTGGCGACCGATCGTCGGAAGCCGTGGCTACGATTTGCTGGCCTGAGTCGATTGATTACAAAAGTAAATTTTTTAACAGAGCCTACTTAACACGTGACAGCCGTCCTTTTCCTGAGCAAATTTGCTGGTAGTTATTTAGCTAGATGACCGAACCCAACGAACCGAAAAAAGAGACGACTCGCATTTCCTTCGCTCCTGCGGCTGAGCAAAAACCGCCAGACCCAACCACGAAATCGCGCGACACAGTTCGAATCCAGTTGCCGCTTCGTGAGCCGCCTGTTCACGTTTTACCCGAACCGCAACCTGCCGTTCCGGAAGTTCCGCCGCAGTTCTTCCAGCCGCCACAACCTCCACCGGTGCCGGTAAGTGCCTCGGTCATGCCTGCACCAGATCTGCCTTCATCGGGGCCGATAAAAGAAACGGTGCGCATTCCTCTTAGCGCTGTTCAGACGAAAAAAACTCAACCCCTCGTCGCCATGCCTGAGGTAGCACCGCAGGCTCCTTCAGTCGCTGTGGCGCCAGTCGAGAAAAATTCGATGCCGCTGTTGTGGCTGGTGCTTGGTGTTTCCGCGGTGATTTTGATTATTCAGATTTGGACTTATCTTTCCTAAAGCTATGGATAATTCCTCTGTTATTAAGCTAGATGAATCCAATTTTGACCGTGAACTGAAGCAGGACGATAAGCCTGTGATCGTCGATTTTTGGGCGGAATGGTGTGGTCCCTGCAAGATGATCGCACCGTTACTAGATGAGATTGCTCGCGAAAAATCAGGCTCAGTTAAAGTAGCAAAAGTTAACGTAGACGAGAATCAGAGCCTTTCGCTCAAGTACAATATTCGGGCCATTCCAGCTTTACTCTTTTTCAAGAACGGCCAACTGCGTGATCAAGTCACGGGAGTCGCCAGCAAGAAAGACTTGTTGAATCGAGTCGACGCGCTGGCCTGAGGAAATTATTCAAAAATTTCCAAGCAAATCGCGACAGTGCCGCAAGTCTTCGCGACTGTCACCATAGCGTAGACAATGTCACGGCTGTTAGAAGCTGATCTTTAAGATTCGACCATCCGTACCCACGAGCCATCCGGCTTTGGGAGTCGCAAAAGCTACCGCCCAAAAACCGCTCACATCAGGCAACGCGAACCATGTGTTTCCCTCATCGGGCGTCCATGCCGCGCCGCCATCGTTGGCCGTAATCACCACTGCGCGGCCGCTGTCTCCGACACCGCCACCAGAGTGACCCACGTAGCTCAAACCGAAGATGGCTCCCGTAACTGGCGGAGGGTTGGTAAGAGTCCAGGTTTGACCGCCATCGTTCGAAATCGCAGTGCGCGCGTTATTGGGGTCGCCGGGGTCCAAATCACCGCCACCCACGATGCCGTTGTGAGGATCACGAAAATCGACCGTGAAGGCGCCCGCGCTAGGCGAGCTTACCAGGGGAGTGTTATACGCATTCCAAGTGTCGCCTCCGTCTCTGGTGGCGAGGACCCTTGCGATATCCGATCCACCCGTGCAAATCCATGCGTTCCGCCCACCTTGGGTTGTGACGCACGTGCCACTCGACGCGAAGGAGGCTTCGCCCGGCAGTGCCGGCGGCATATTGTTACTGATATCCTGCCACGTCGTTCCGTCGGTAGTGCGCAGGTCCGGGAACACTCCATTTACCGAGTCGCTGTGTGCAATGCCCCGATTCGGCGTCCAGAACGCGAAGCCGTCGTAGAAAGCGTTCGGATTCTGATTTTCGAACTGAATCGTCCAAGTCGCCCCGCCGTCCTCAGTCTTGTAGATACGAAAATCTGTTGGATTCCCGGATGTTCCTATCGACATCAAATAAGCAACGCTCGCGCTGAAGGCCTGGACATCGCGGAATTGCAGTGCTTCAGCACCCGGCACGACGCCGGCTGTCCACGTCTGTCCACCGTCAGTGGTGACGGTGAACGTGCCGGCGCGACCGCATGCCCAAATCACTTGCGGGTTTACTGGCCACACCGCGATCAGGCCGTTGGTGGTGCCGCTATTTTGCGGAGTCAGAGTGGGTTGATGCAAATGCGTTGGTGAGAGCTCCTGCGCGATGACAGTCGCACAGGCGAGCGCCGGAATGAAGAGAGCAGTCAATGATCGTTTCAACATGGAAATTCCTCCAAGAGTAGGTTCGTGGCTGGCAGCATAAGTGCGCTGCAAAATGTCCCTTATACTCGCCGTGCTGGCCCGCATTTACAAGATTTCGAGAACTTCACTCGATCGTTACCGTAGAACGAGGTGACAATGAACACACGCGTTGATCGCACGCCACTGCTGGCAAGACATGTAAGGAAACTCAATTGGATCGCGACCAATCGAAAAAGGAAGCCGCCAATGAAAGTGAAAAGCTCACGTTTTGATAGTTTTGTCGCTCGTTATTACCCCGCTGTTTATAACTTCGCTTCTCGACTCACCGATGACCCCCGGGAAGCAGTGGTGTTAACGCATGACGCCTTCAAGAGCATACGAAAACAACTCCGGAACCGTCGCGACGAGTCCGCTCTTGCGTCAATCCTTATATCCGCTGTAATTCGCGCAGGCCTTACGACCGCATAAAGCCAGGCTTACTGTTGAACCGAATCAGGGCGGTGAGATAGGAGATTGCGCGGCGCGAAAATTCCCTCTGAGAAGTGAGATGTGATTGGTGAGAGGTTTGCTCCGACCGGATCTCATCAAACATTGTCTCACCTCTCACTTTCTCCTAAAATGCGCTCGGCATGGTCGAATTTTGAATTCTAAAGCGAGATTGTAAGCCCAATTACACAGCGCTAAACTTCCAACTTTATTATGCTGCAATCATCGGTCCGCGCGCTTCCTCAGGGAGTGGAAATCACGGGCGCGATTGCAACGGGGTACGACGAAATTCTCACGCCGGACGCGTTGTCGTTTATCGCGAAATTGCATCGCGCGTTTGAATCGCGCCGCCGTGAATGTCTCCAACGCCGACAAGATCGACAACAGGCATTCGACTGTGGCGAGTCGCTGGATTTCCTAACGGAAACTAAACACATTCGCGAAGCTGATTGGAGCTGCGCGCCGATTCCGCGCGATTTGCAGGACCGTCGAGTAGAAATCACCGGACCGACGGACCGCAAAATGGTGATCAACGCGCTCAATTCCGGCGCGAAAGTGTTCATGGCCGATTTCGAGGACGCCAACGCGCCGACCTGGGCCAACATGGTGGAAGGTCAAATCAATTTGCGCGACGCCATCAGACGCACGATCACGTTCACCAATCCGGAGGGAAAAGAATATCGGCTCAACGAGCGCACCGCCGTCTTATTCGTTAGGCCACGTGGTTGGCATCTCGACGAGAAACATCTGCTCGTTGATGGCAAGCCGGTTGCCGGCGCGTTCTTTGATTTCGGTCTCTTCTTTTTTCACAACGCCAAGGAACTGATCGCGCGCGGGAGCGGCTCATATTTTTACCTGCCGAAAATGGAGAGCCACCTCGAAGCGCGCATTTGGAACGATGCTTTCAAGCTGGCTCAGGATGAGCTTGGCATTCAACAAGGCACGGTTCGTGCGACGGTTCTAATCGAGACCATTCCGGCCGCATTCGAGATGGACGAGATTCTTTACGAGCTGAGCGAGCATTCTGCCGGGCTCAACTGCGGCCGCTGGGATTATATTTTTTCCTGCATCAAAAAATTTCGCCACAAACCGGATTTCCTTCTGGCCGATCGCGCGGTCATTACGATGACGACGCATTTCATGCATTCATATTCATTGCTCTGCATCCAGACCTGTCATCGTCGGAAGACTTTCGCGATGGGCGGAATGGCGGCGCAGATTCCGGTGAAGAATAATCCGCGCGCGAACGAAGAAGCGTTTGCCAAAGTGCGGAGCGACAAGGAACGCGAAGCCGGCGATGGTCACGATGGAACGTGGGTGGCGCATCCCGGAATGGTCCAGCTCGCGACCGAAGCATTCGATCGCCTGATGCCGCAGCCTAACCAAATCGCGCGCCAGCGTGACGATGTCGATCTTTGCGCGAAAGACCTGCTCGATTTCGGTCCGCGCGGCCCGATCACCGAACAAGGTTTGCGCACGAATGTGAGCGTGGGCGTGCAATATCTCGAGGCGTGGCTGCGGGGCAGCGGTGCCGTTCCGATTTTCAATTTGATGGAAGACGCCGCCACGGCGGAAATCTCGCGCGCCCAAGTCTGGCAATGGATTCGGCATCCCGATGGAAAACTGAGCGATGGCCGCAAAGTGACGAAGGAACTATTTCGCGAAGTGCTGACGGAAGAACTAACGAAAATCAAACAAGCGATCGGTGTCGATCGTTTCGCCAGCGGGAAATTCGAAATTGCCCGCGATTTGTTCGACAAGATGACCACTGACGATGAGTTCGCCGAATTTTTAACGTTGCCCGGTTATGACAAACTCGAATGAAGCCGATGTGCGCTGGCGCGGCATAACAAGACCATACTCCTCGACAGACGTGGAGCGCGTGCGTGGCAGCCTGCGCATCGAGCACACGCTCGCGCGACGCGGCGCGGAAAAACTTTGGCAACTATTGCAGAACGAGGATTACGTCGCGGCTCTCGGCGCGCTGACCGGCAATCAAGCGATGCAACAGGTCAAAGCGGGCTTGAAAGCAATTTACGTGAGCGGGTGGCAGGTGGCGGCAGACGCAAATCTCGCCGGCCAAATGTATCCCGATCAAAGTTTGTATCCCGCAAACAGCGTGCCGGCACTCGTTAGGCGAATCAATCAAGCCTTACAGCGCGCCGATCAAATTTACCACGCCGAAGGTAACGCCGATATCGACTGGTTCGCGCCCATAGTAGCCGATGGCGAGGCCGGTTTCGGTGGACCGCTTAATGTTTTCGAACTAACCAAGGCAATGCTCGAAGCCGGCGCGGCCGGCGTACACTTCGAAGATCAACTCGCAAGCGAGAAAAAATGCGGCCACATGGGCGGGAAGGTGTTGGTGCCGACGCTCACTGCCATCAAGCATCTCATCGCGGCGCGTTTGGCAGCGGATGTTTGCGACGTGCCGATGATTCTGATCGCGCGAACGGATGCAAACGCCGCCGCCCTCCTGACAAACGACGTGGATGAGCGCGATCGCGAATTTCTCACAGGCGAACGGACGCCAGAAGGTTTCTTTCGGGTGCGCGCCGGACTGGATCAGGCGATCGCGCGTGCGCAAAGTTACGCGCCGTTTGCCGACATGATCTGGTGCGAAACGAGCGAACCGAACTTGGCGGAAGCAAAGCGATTCGCCGAGAACCTCCACGCAAAATTCCCTGACAAGTTACTGGCTTACAATTGTTCGCCATCATTCAACTGGAAACGGCAACTCGACAGCGCCAGCATCGCGAAATTTCAGCGCGAGCTTGGCGCGATGGGTTACAAATTTCAATTCGTTACGCTTGCTGGATTTCATGCGCTTAATGCCAGCATGTTCAATCTGGCGCGCGATTATCGCGACCACGGCATGGCGGCGTATGCGGTATTGCAGGAGGCGGAATTCGCGGCCGAACGCGATGGATATTCGGCGACGAAACATCAGCGCGAAGTCGGCACAGGTTACTTTGATCTCGTCGCGCAAATCATCGCCGACGGTAAGAGCTCGACCGCGGCATTGGACGGCTCGACCGAAGCGGAGCAGTTCCGTTGACTGTAAGATCGACGATCGCCAACGAAAATGTTGCGCAAGACTCTTCCGCGCTGACCAACAGTCGTCTCGCCGCGTGTTGCGCCGAAACCGCGCTCGAAGCTTTTTTCGACTACGAAACGCGTTTCAACGCCATCACCCGGCGTGCGCGTGAGCGTTTTTTGGCGCGCGATTGGGCCGGCAGTTTCGATGACGCTGCCGAGCGTCTGCATTTTTACAATGATGTTCTCGACGGCCTGACAAATCGCATCCGCAAATTGATGGGCGCGCGTTTGTCGGAACACAGCATCTGGACGGGCATCAAAGCTGTGTACTCATCGCTCATTGCGCGCTCGCCGGCGTGGGAAATCGCCGAGACATTTTTCAATTCGTTAACGCGCCGCGTTTTTGCCACCGCCGGCGTGGACCAGGCAATCGAATTTGTCGATACCGATTTCGACGCGCCGCCGCCGAACGCCCTGATCAATATCGCGAAAACCTATCGCGGCCAAAACCTGCCCGAACTGCTGTGTTCGGCGTTGACAGATGCTTTTGAGGAAACCTGCTGGGCCGATCTGCAGGAGACAGCGAAGCTGGCTTCGGCGCGAATTGAAGCCGTGCGCGAGGCGAAAAATTCGCAGCCCGAACTGGAGATTGTCTCGAGTGTCTTTTATCGCGGACGCGGCGCCTATTTGGTGGGACGCGTCGTGTGCGAAGGACAGTTGCCCTTGCCCATCGCGCTTTGCCTTCGTTACGAAAATGAGCGCGGCATCAGCCTCGATGCGCTGCTCCATGGAGATGTCGATCTCGCGATTTTGTTTTCATTTACCCGCTCTTATTTTCGGGTTGCGGTTGAATGTCCCTATCGGCTGGTGCGTTATCTTCAGCAGTTGATGCCGCGCAAACGTTTGATCGATCTTTACAACGCCATCGGTTTTCATCGGCACGGTAAAACGGAATTCTACCGCGATTTCATCGCCCACCTGCGCAGTTCGAGCGATCGTTTCGTCGTGGCCGAAGGAGCTCGCGGAATGGTGATGAGCGTTTTCACGCTGCCGAGCTACGACGTCGTTTTTAAACTGATCAAAGATCGATTTGACTTGCCGAAAGACAGCACTCGCGAGGATGTGCGGCGGCGGTACCGATTAGTTTTCGAACATGACCGCGCGGGACGATTGGTCGAAGCGCACGAGTTCGAGCATCTGCGCATCCCGGCAGACCGCTTCGACTCCGAGCTGCTGGCCGAACTTTTGCGCGATGCCGCTTCCATTGTGAAGATGGAAGGCGGCGACGCCATCATCGCGCACGCCTATGTCGAGCGTCG
>Ga0209687_1000152_pt1 | contig 25583 bp, 28 predicted proteins | sample GraSoiAngelo_136_FD_185893 | JGI IMG/M metagenome (GOLD analysis project Ga0209687, IMG submission 185893) | Grasslands soil microbial communities from the Angelo Coastal Reserve, California, USA - 14_0929_09_20cm (SPAdes) (version 2) | ecosystem: Environmental > Terrestrial > Soil > Grasslands ...
GCTCGATAATTTCACCCGCCACTTCCGGCGAAATTTTCACTTCCGTTTCCGGTTGAACTTTACCAGTCGCCGAAACCAGCTGCAGGATCGTTCGCTTCGCCGCCTTCTCCGTTGTCACTGGAATCGGCTTCTCGCGCTTACTTACGATGACCGCGCCGACGATCCCAAGCAAAATCAACGCGCCAATTCCGATGAGGATGTAACGTCGGCGCCGTGATTTCCGCCGCCTCGGCGAGACGGCCGGTGTGGGCGCGCCTGCCCCGGTCGGCTTCGCGGGGGATGGGCTCGTTACCTGCTGGTGCATTGCGGGCTGCAATAGACGCTCCTTGACTATTTAAAGATTAAATGGTTCAGGCACATACCCGTTAGACGCGGCTGGTAATGATTACAGATTCAGCAATTCACTGCAAACGCGCGCTCCTTGATTCGCTCGATCGCCCATTGCGCGTGCTCCGCAATTAGTGGCTCCGCATCGACCGCTGCCCGCTCCAATGCTGGCAAATCATCGATCGTTCCGACGTTTCCCAACGCCACGCAAACGTTTCGCAGTAACCCGCGCCGTTTCGTGCGCTTGGTTGGCGAATTGCGAAAGAGCCGGCGAAATTTGTCGTCATCAAGCCCTAGATAATCGCGCAACTTCATCGCCGCGACCTCGGGCCGCATCGCGAAGGCCGTTTCGCGCGAGACCTTGGCGAAACGGTTCCAAGGACAGGCATCCAGGCAATCGTCGCAACCGTAGATGCGATCGCCGATCAGCGGCCTCAATTCGATCGGGATCGAACCCTTTAATTCGATCGTCAGGTAGGAAATGCAACGCCGCGCATCTACCTGATGCGGCGCGGTGATCGCGCCGGTCGGACAGGCATCGATGCAGCGAGTGCAACGTCCGCAGTAATTTTTTTGCGCGGTGTCCGACGCAAACTCCAGCGTGGTCAAAATCTCCGCGAGAAAAAACCAGGTCCCGAGTTCGCGGTTCAACAACATCGTGCTTTTGCCATGCCAGCCGATGCCGGCACTCGCGGCGTGATCGCGCTCCAGCATCGGCCCGGTGTCCACATAACATTTCTGTCTACCGCCGCATTCGCGCAGAAATTGATCGATCACCGCCAGTTTCTTTTCGATCAATCCGTGGTAATCGTCCCCCCAGGCGTAACGCGCAATGCGCCCTGTGGTGGCGGCCGGGCCGGTCGCACCCTTTGCAGGCGACATGCCTGCCGCTGCAGATTCCCTTCCCTGAAAATAATTGAGCGCGAGAACGATCACCGTTTTCACATCCGGTAATATCTGCCGCGGATCGCACCGCCGCGCCGAGTTACGCGCGAGATAATTCATTTCACCGGCATCGCCCCGATCAAGCCAATCTCGAAATTCCGCGGCGTGCTCCGGCGTTTCTGCTTTCGCGAAGTGACAAAGATCAAATCCGAGCTCGCGCGCCAGTGCGACAACTTGGGCACGCGTATCAGCTGACCCGTTCTCTATCTTCATAGGAGAGGCTCACTCCCAAATAACTCGGTGGAGCGAGATATTTCGGAAATCCTGGGCAGTTGCATCGGATCAACGCTAGAGTAGCGAGATAATCTCGTTCGTCACTTCCGCGATGCTGCTGCTTGAGGTGTTGATGCGATAATCCGTCGCCGTCTGATAGAGTGGTAGTCGTTCCCGCAGCAACTCGGCAAATCGCGCCCGCGGGTCCGGGGTTTGGAGCAGAGGACGGGTACTGTGACGTGAAGCACGTTGCCACAGAATTTCTTCATCGGCATCGAGCCAAATGATGCGGCCCATCCGGCGCAAAAGGCGCACATTTTCTTCGCGCAAAACAATTCCTCCTCCGGTTACGACGATCCCTCCCAGTCCGGGTTGCAAAGTTTTGAGCAGTGTCGTTTCGGCATCGCGAAACGCCAGCTCGCCGTGGCGCGCGAAAATATCCGGAATCGAAATGCCGAACTGGCCGCGAATCATTTCGTCGGTATCATGTCGAGGCCAGCCAGTGCGGCGCGACAGTTCACGCCCAACCGCTGATTTTCCCGCGCCCATGAAGCCGATCAGGGCAATGGCATTGTCGCCCGCGTTCACACAGCACGATAATCGCAAAGCACACTGGTGACATCGCAAATCGCGTTGCGGCAATCGCAACATCGTTAAGATTGGCCCATGCCGAAAACGCCACCGCTCGTCGCTGTAATCATGGGCAGCTCCTCAGATTGGGAAACGATGTCCCTTTGCGTGAAAACGCTCGATGAGCTTGGGATTGCAAACCAGGCACACGTTCTGTCTGCTCATCGCACTCCCGACGCCACCGCCAAGTTTGCGCGTGAAGCGGCTGATCGCGGCATTCGCGTGATGATCGCAGCGGCCGGAGGCGCGGCGCATCTCGCTGGCGTCATCTCGGCCCACACTTGGCTACCTGTGCTCGGGGTCCCGATTCAGTCGTCGGCCTTGCATGGTTTAGACTCGCTCCTTTCGACGGCGCAAATGCCGGGAGGCATTCCCGTTGGCACACTCGCGATTGGATCTGCGGGTGCGAAGAACGCGGCGCTTTTGGCGGCAGCGATTCTCGCGATTTCCGACAAGAAGATTCGCCAAAATCTTCAGGCTTTTCGCAAAAAACAGACTGAAGCCGTGCTGGCGGCGAAACTGCCGAAGTGAAAACGGAAATCGTTTCCGCGCATGAGTGCGCGAAAGCGATCAGGCTTTTGCGGGACGGCGAAGTGGTCGCTCTCCCGACTGAGACGGTTTACGGACTGGCGGCCGACGCTCTCAATCCAGATGCGGTCGCCAAAATTTTCGAGGCAAAAGAACGTCCGCGCTTTGACCCGCTGATTGTACATTTGCCAAATCAGGAGGCGCTGGACGAGATCGCGATTATTGGATCGCAAGCCGCACACAAGTTAATGGAAAAATTCTGGCCCGGGCCGTTGACGATTATTTTTCCGAAGCACGAAATTGTTCCGGACATTGTCACGGCGGGATTGCAAACGGTGGCGGTGCGAATGAGCGCGCATCGGGTTTTCCGCGAAGTGGTCAGGAGGCTGAATCGCCCGCTGGCGGCGCCGAGCGCGAATCGGTTCGGGCGTATCAGCCCAACAACGGCGCAACACGTGTTCGATGAGTTAAGCGGCCGTATTCCGCTGATTGTTGATGGCGGTGCGACGGAGCACGGAATCGAATCGACCATTATTCAAATTACAAATGGCGTGATTGAGGTATTGCGGCGCGGGCCGATCACGAACGAGATGCTTCGTCCATTTGCTGAAGTTCGTGAACAAACATCATCGGCCCCTGTTAGCGCGCCCGGGCAATTGCCGACACACTACGCGCCCCGAACGAAATTGATCGTGGTTGATGATTTGAAGAATTTCTCGCCACCAGCCGGCAAACGAATCGGTGCGCTTTGCTTTCCGTCTGTAGCCGCGGTCGCTGGCCGCGGCCCCGTAAGTTATCAGAGTTCGAAACCGAAGCCGCGGCCGGCGACCGCGGCTACAAGCGCACCGGCCAAGTTCATAGGGTTCACGGTGATACGTTACTTAAGTGAGCGAAGCGATCTACGCGAAGCCGCGGCGAATTTTTTTGGAATGCTGCGCGAACTGGACGCGCAAGATCTCGATCTCATTGTGGCCGAACGTGTTCCGGAGGAGGGGATTGGCGCGGCGATTAACGACCGATTAGAACGCGCATCGACCGGGACCGCTCCCTAATTATTGGATCGCGCCGCGCACATCCATCCGTCATCCCGAGCCGCGCAGACGGCGAGGAGCTCACAATGTTCCAGGTCGTTAACGAGCTTTGTGCGGTCCTTCGCTGCGCTCAGGATGACCGCACCTGGCAGAAGTTGAGGCTGCACCAGCGCTCAAAGGCGCACACTGCCGTCGCCCCGGCTGCGAAGATTAATGCGAGTCCGGCTCGGACCTAGCCCTGATGCGCCAATGCAGCCTGGATAAACGCTTTGAACAACGGGTGCGGCTTGTTCGGTTTGCTCTGAAATTCGGGGTGATATTGGCAGGCCAAAAAATAGGGGTGATCGCGTAACTCAACCAACTCGGCGAGCGAGCCATCGGGGGAAGTGCCGGAAATTTCGAAGCCTTTCTCGCGCATTTGCTCACGATATTTCATGTTGAACTCGTAACGATGCCGATGGCGCTCGAGCACTTCGTCGCTTCCATAAATCTTCTCCGCGAGGGTACCGGGTTGAATCTTTGTCGGCCACGTTCCAAGCCGCATGCTGGCGCCTTTGTTGGTCACCTCGCGTTGCTCATCGAGCAAACAAATCACCGGATCGGAAGAGGTCTGATCGAACTCGGCGCTATTAGCGCTGGCGATGCCGCAGACATTGCGCGCGAACTCGATCGTAGCCACCTGCATGCCGAGGCAAAGGCCAAGATAGGGCAGCTTATTTTCGCGGGCGAAACGCGCCGCTTTAATTTTTCCTTCCACCCCGCGGTCGCCAAAGCCGCCGGGAATGAGCACGCCGGCTACATCTTTGAGCTGGCCATCCACTCCATCCTGGAGCCGCTCCGCATCGATCAATTTCAGATCGATCCCGCAATCCTGGCTGGCGGCGGCATGGGTTAACGATTCGTAGATGGATTTGTAGGCGTCCTGCAAATCGATGTATTTGCCTACGACCGCGATCTTCACCCGTTTTTTGGGCGAGACCACGCGCTCGACAAACTTGCGCCAGTTGCTCAGATCAGGCTCCGGCGTTTGTAGACCGAGCAATTTACAAACAAGCGCATCGAGTCCTTCGGCGTGAAACATCAGCGGCGCCTCGTAAATAGTGTGTGCGACATCACGCACTTCGATCACAGCTTCCGGTGCGACGTTGCAAAACATCGAAAGCTTCTGGCGCAACTCCACGTCCAGCGCGTGCTCGGTCCGGCACATCAAGACCTGCGGTTGCAGACCGATCTCGCGCAACTTTGCGATGCTTTGCTGGGTCGGCTTGGTTTTTAATTCCCGCGCCGCCTTAATATAAGGAACAAGCGTGACATGAATGTTAACGACATTCTGCGGACCGACCTCGAGAATGAATTGCCGGATCGCTTCCAGGAATGGCAAGCCTTCAATGTCACCCGTGGTTCCTCCCACTTCCGTAATCACGACATCGTATTTTGATTCATCGGAAAGCTCGCGGATACGTGCTTTGATCTGATCAGTGACGTGCGGAATGACCTGCACCGTTTTGCCAAGGTAATCGCCGCGCCGCTCGCGATTGATGACCGATTCATAAACCTGGCCGCTGGTTAGATTATTGTGCCGCGAAAGAACGCAATTGGTGAAACGCTCGTAATGCCCGAGGTCGAGATCCGTTTCTGCGCCGTCGTTCAACACATAAACTTCGCCATGCTGAAACGGGCTCATTGTTCCCGGGTCGACGTTGAGATAAGGATCGAATTTTTGAAAAACAACCCGCAGCCCGCGTAGCTCAAGCAAGGTGCCGAGTGCGGCCGCAGCCAGACCCTTGCCGAGGGAACTTACTACGCCGCCAGTGACGAATATGTATCTCATCGGCGGGCCCTCGATTTTTTTAGCCGTAGCCCTGCGGAGGTCGAGCCTTTGCGCAGCGAAGCGGCTACCGCTTCGGCATCTGCCGGCGTATCGACGCCGGGCGAACCATGTTTAGTGACGAGCACATGAACCCTTACACCATTCTCCAACGCGCGCAATTGCTCGAGCGATTCAGCCTGTTCCAGCGGTGTTGGTTTCCATTTCACAAATTGCAAAAGCATCGCGCGGCGGAAGCCGTAGATGCCCTGATGACGGAGAAACAGGGAGGGCCCGCTACTCTTGGTCGGTGGAACCGGCGCGCGCGAGAAATAAAGGGCGTTACCGGCGAGATCGATTACGACTTTCACCTGATGCGGTGAAAGCGCATCACGAGAATTTTCGAACGGGTGCGCTGCAGTAACGATTCCGACCTCACGATTTTTCAAGAGCGTCTCGACCATTCGGTCGATTAACCGGGGCTGAATCAGCGGCTCATCTCCTTGCACGTTGATGATGATCGAGAAGCTTTTCGCCCGTGCCGCAACTTCGGCGATTCGATCCGTTCCGCTCTGATGTTTTGGGGACGTGAGTGCCACTTCCGCGCCCCAGGCGAATGCCGCTTCTGCAATGCGCATATCATCGGTCGCGATAATGGTGTGATCGATTTTTCGTGCGCGCCGGCAACGTTCCCAGACATGCCGAAGTAAAGGTGTCCCCTCGATTTGATAGAGTGGCTTTCCTGGAAATCGGCTCGAACCCCAGCGCGCGGGAATGATGACGACATTCCTGCTCATCTGTCATCCCGAGCCGCGCAGACAACGCCAGTCCGGCTCGGACCGAGGAACCTCGCGAGTCCGGTATTGGTTACGCAAGTTAGCTTCGGTGATCCAGGAGTGTAGGCGGGGTCCCTCGCTTGCGCTCGGGATGACGGAGGGACGGGCGTTGCGCGGTTCCTCATCGACGCGCACCCCGCTCATTGCGTTGTTTGTTGCGTTGCAAACTTCGTCAGAATAATCTCGGTCGCCTCCGCGAAATCCTGCGCGATCCAGTCGGCCGAACTATCGGCGGTGTTACTTTCAAAACCGGTCTGGGCACGAATCGCTTTGATTCCAGCGTTGTGCCCGCAATGCACATCAATCTCTTTATCGCCAATCATAATTGAACGGCTGAGGTCGGCCGCGTGCTCGCGCGCGCCTTGCAGGATCATTCCTGGTGCGGGTTTGCGGCATTTCGATTCCACACCGGGGACGTCCGGACAAACGTAGGTCGCATCAATCAACGGTTCGCCCAATTGTCGAAGCACTTCCGCGTGCACCGCGTTGTATTGCTCGCGCGTGAAATAACCTCGTCCGATCCCGCTTTGGTTCGTGATCATGATTAATTTGAAACCGCGCGCTTTTAATTTTCGCAGCGATCCCGCCACGAAAGGGAATACATGCACATCCTTTGGATCGGAGCAGTAATTGACATCGTGCATGATCGTGCCGTCGCGATCGAAGAAAACGGCTGGCGTTTTTCCGTCAGCCATCTTCGAAATTCTTTCGCAATTCTTCCGGCGAAACCGTTGCCGTCCCCAGTTTGCCCACGACAACGGCGCTGGCGTGATTGGCAATTTCAGCCGCTTCCAGCGGTGTCGCGCCACTGCAAAGCGCGAGCGTGAACAGAGCGATAGCGGTATCACCCGCGCCCGAAACGTCGAAGACCTGTCGAGCCTTGGTTGGCACATGATGCGGTTTCTGACCGTGCTGGAAAAGCATCATTCCCTCTTCGCCCAGAGTGATGAGGACCAACTCCGTCTGCCATTTTTGCAGCAAAGTCGCCCCGACTTCTTTCAAAACATTATCGTCCGCGTCTGACTCTTGCAGCGGAATCCCGGCGGCGTGAAACGCTTCACCGCGATTCGGTTTTACCACCGACAAGCCGCGCCACGGAATATTGTGACGCGGGTTCGGATCGGCCGCGACTACCTTCTTTCTCTCTCGCGCCGGAGCGATAATTTCCGAAACCAGTTTTTCTGCGAGAAATCCTTTGCCGTAATCTTCGAAGATAATGCCGTCGATTTCCGCCAACATTTTTTTCACGTTCGCGACAATCGACCCGATCTGCTTTTCATCCGGGGCCAGAACTTTTTCGCGATCAACCCGGACGACTTGCTGCTGCCGCGCAATAATCCGGGTTTTGACGATGGTGGGAAAATCCGGCGAGATCGAGCAGGCGGAAGTATCGATTTCTTGGTCAGCCAGTAACTGCCGAAGCTGTTCTCCGCCGCGGTCACGACCAATCATTCCGACGACGCCGACATGCGCAGTAAACTCGCGCAAATTGCGGGCGACGTTGGCGGCGCCCCCGGGATAAAACGATTCGCCGGAGACTTCTACCACCGGCACGGGCGCCTCGGGCGAAATGCGACCAACCTTGCCCCAAACGAACTCGTCCAGCATCAAGTCGCCGATGACGAGCATGCGTTGTTTGCCGGCCCGCTCGAGGATTTGTTGGAGTCGTTCTGGATTCACAAATCGGAGAGTGGATGCCGCCGCGCGATAGGGTTGATGCGATTAAAGGAAGTCAAAGAGTGGAGTTGAGCAAAACTTACTTCCATTTAGAGTTGCATTAATCCTGAATACCGGGTCGAAATCAACAGTCGAAGCAGCCGATGATTTCAGTACTTAAAATTAACAAGTGGGCGGGGTTTACACTCGCAGTGATTGGGTTCAGCGCGCAGGCCGCGCAAGCGCCGCAGCATATCGATGTAAAGCAGTATAAGAAAGTGGAAGATGTGGTGGTGCCCTTGCCGAATGAAGTCTTCGGCGCCCTCAACAAACTGGGCCCGGTAAACTGGAAAGAATACGTTCGGACGGAAAAAGGGACCAATTTCAGCGAGCGACCGAGGACCGCGCTGCTTCTTGGTAACGTGATCGCGGACGGCTTTATCGCGGTCCAGGCGCAGGATGCGCCCGCGGTTAAAGACATCGGGCAACGCGTGCTTTCGCTAGCCAAGGGGATTGGAGTGGGCGCTTCCATCACCCCACACGCGAAAGCAATCACGGAAGCGGCTGACAAACGCAAATGGGAAAGCGTGCGCCAGGAGCTGGATCGCACGCAAAGTAGCGTCCAGGGGGCGATGAACGAGCTGCAGGACCAAAAGCTCTCGCAGTTGGTCAGCCTTGGCGGCTGGTTGCGCGGCACGCAGATTTTGACCGCGGTGGTGAGCAAGCATTTTACGCAGGAAGGCGCAGAGCTTTTGCATCAACCGGACCTGCTCAGGTACTTCGGCGATCGATTAACCGCCATGCCGGAATACAGCGTGCCCGTGGTGGAAAGTATTAAACGCGCGTTAGTGGAAGTGCGACCGTTGATTAATTCTGGGAACAAACCGATTTCACCGGAGGCGGTAAAGAAGATCAACGAAATCACGACGCGCCTCGATGGCGAGATCGTGACGCGTTAGGGATGAATCCGCGCCGCCAGGTCATATTCGTTTTAGTGATCGTCCCGCTCATTCTCGGCGCGGCTGCGACCGCGTCGGTTGACGATGCCCAATCCTTCGCGCTACAGGCCGCTGAGCCTTACGTCCGGGAAGGGTTTCAAGTGCGCGAAGACTATTGGGGTGGGGATCTTGCGGCGGGCGAAAAAAAGGCCGTGCGCCAGCAGCTGTTCAAAGGAAACGAATATTGGTTTTGGATGGGCACAGAAGTGCGCCACGCAAGGATTTCGGTGCATATTTACGACAAGGAAGGAAAAATAATCGAGCAACCAGATAGCTGGCAAAAAGGGCCTTTTGCCGCGGCCCATGTCGTCCCAACCTCCACCGATAGCTATTTTATCATCGTCTCGATCGAAGAGTCGCCGGAGGAACGCACGCATTGGGCGCTGGTTTACGGATTTCGGTAACAGAATGTTGGTGTCACGAAGCGCAAGGAATGGCGGTCTCCAGGCCGTGGGCGATCTGAAGATCGCCCTTCCTTGATATGACATGACAGAAACTCGAACGTTGGAGTTTGAAAGCGCGCGGGCATTGCAGTCCCTCTATGCCAACGATATCAAGCTCCTGAAAAACCTGGAAGATTCCCTCGGCGTGCGAGTGACGACGCGCGAAGGATGGGTAAAAATGGAAGGTGAGCCGGAGAAACTAGATCGCGCCCAGCGCGTCTTCGATCAGCTGGAAGAAGCGCGTAAACGCGGTGTCGATATTCAAAAACATGAATTCAATTACGCCCTTAATTCCGTGAGTGAAGAACGCGCCGATAATTTATCGGATGCCATCTCCGCCCGGATCGTGACCTCGTCGCGCAAGGCGCCGGTCATTGCGCGCACGGTTGGCCAGAAAAATTATGTCGAGGCGATCGAGAAATACGATGTCGTCTTCGCCATCGGCCCGGCCGGGACCGGCAAAACTTATCTTGCAGTTGCGATGGCGGTGGCAGCGCTAAAGAAGGAACAGGTGTCGCGAATCATTTTGGCTCGCCCAGCGGTGGAAGCCGGGGAAGCCCTTGGATTTTTGCCGGGAGATTTGCAGGAAAAAATCACGCCTTATTTGCGGCCGCTCTATGATGCTTTGCATGACATGATGGAGGCGGAGGAATTGGAGCGCGCACTTTCCCGCGAAGTCATTGAAGTAGCGCCGCTCGCCTATATGCGCGGTCGCACCCTCAACAATGCGTTTGTCATTCTCGATGAGGCACAAAATGCCACCACCGAGCAGATGTTCATGTTGCTCACGCGTATCGGCATGAATTCCAAGTGCGTCGTTACCGGGGACGTTACCCAAATTGATCTGCCCGCGAATAAACGCTCCGGCCTGGTGGAGGCCTTGCAAGCCCTTAAGGCCGTGCCCGGCATCGCAATGAGCTATTTTACCGAGCGGGATGTCGTGCGTCACCCCCTGGTTCGTGCCATTATTAATGCCTATCAGCAGCATCGGACGCCCTCGGGGCGCAAGTAATGATCGATTTTCTCAAACGTAACGAACTGGTCCGCCGCGGCTTGGCTTCGGGAAAATTGCGACGCCGTCGTGCCCGTCACGAAGTGTTGCGAGGGCTGGAGTATTCCTGGGGCATGAAAGGGGTCCTTTTCACCGCCTTCATCGCCGGGCTGGCCTTGCTCATCTTCAGCGGCAACCAGCCTGAGCCAACAAAGAATTTTGTCATCGCACTGCTCTTTTTCCTGATCGCGCTGATGATGCTCTGGATCAATCAGCCGCGCACTTTTTCGCAAAACTCGCGCATTCTCCTCGTCTTCGGAGTGATGCTCCTGCAGTTGGCGCTCACAAAATTTATCTACGTCGTTTGCAGCAGCGGTGTCCTTCGATTGCAAACCGACATGGCGGAATTGCTCACTCCCTTTGCACTTGCACCGCTCTTGCTAAGCGTGCTGCTCGGCCGCAATCACGGATTATATGCCGCAGTTTTCGTCAGTCTCTGGAGCAGCGTTCTTTTTGGAAAAATCGATGCGCCCTTGCTCGTTACCGGAATGATCAGTGGATTCACCGCTGTTTATCTGACGCTGCAAGTGCGTCGCCGTAGCAAACTGGTCCGTGCCGGTCTGGGTGTCGGCATCGCGATTTGGATTTTGTCGCTCACCTTCGGTTTCATCGGCCCGATCAATCTCTTTCCGCCCACGGCAAATGATTGGCCGATGATCGGATTGCAAAGTGCGTTTGCGATCGGCAATGGAATTGTCACCGCCACGATCGTCGGCGGCGTTATCCCGATGTTCGAGCCGTTGTTCCAAATCACTACCGATATTTCGTGGCTGGAAGCGTCGGATTTGAACCACCCGCTTTTGCGTCGCATGACCATCGAAGCGCCGGGTACTTACCATCACAGCTTGGTGGTCGCGAACCTGGCCGAAGCCGCGGCCGAAGCGATCGGGGCCAACGCCACCCTCTGTCGTGTCTGCGCTTATTTTCACGATGTCGGGAAACTAGTGAAGCCCGACTATTTCACCGAAAACATGAGTTTCGAGCGCAACCCGCACGAGGATCTGGCGCCGACAATGAGTGCCTTAATCATCATCGCGCACGTGAAAGAAGGGGTAGATCTCGCGCTCAAACACAAACTCAATCAGCGCATCATCGACATTATTCAGGAACATCACGGGACTTCACTGGTCTACTATTTTTACAAACGCGCCCAGCAAATGCATGAGGATGCGCGTGCTGGCGGCAAAATCATGAAGATGCGCCAGGACGATATTCCGGAAGTGCGCGAGGAAAGCTTCCGCTACAGCGGCCCGAAGCCGCAAACGAAAGAAAGCGCAATCGTCAGTTTGGCTGATGCAGTGGAAAGCGCGTCACGTAGTCTGGAAAAACCGACGCCGGCGAAGATCGAACAACTGGTTAACGATATCATTGACCAGCGTATCAGCGATCATCAGCTCGATGAATGCGATCTGACTTTGCGCGACGTGCGCGTGATTGCGGAGCGTTTCCGATTCACTCTCATGATGATGCTCCACAGCCGCATCGCCTATCCCAAGCAGGAAACGAAATCGCCCACGCCGCGTGACGATTCGCTCCGGCCCGATGTAATGGTGACAACGCGGAAGCCGGCGACCGCGCCACCGGTCTCGGCCGCGTGAGCGCGATCCGGGTGGATGAGGCGCTCCGTCGCGCGATGCTGACTAACATGCGGCCTCGTCGCCTAAATTCTAACGTCGAGTCGCCATAGGAAGGGCCTGTTCGACCCTTCAATGAGTGACGCGCGGCAGCGGCTACGAGATTGGAAGACAGAAATTGCGATCATTCTCGGGTCGGGCCTGGATGCGATCGTTCAAGACCCGATCGAATCGATTGAGTACGCTGAGCTTTCTGAACTGCCCGAACCGCGCGTCCCCGGCCACGCAGGAAAATTTTCGCTCTGCGAAATCTCTGGTGTGCGTGTGATTTTCGCGCAGGGCCGCGTCCATTTGTACGAAGGCTATTCGGCGGGCGAGGTGACGGCGAATGTGCGCATGCTCGCGCACGCCGGAATTGAGAAGCTTGTGGTTACAAACGCCGCCGGGGCGCTGAATCAAAAATTCAAACCGGGCGATTGGATGATGATCAACGATCATCTAAACCTCACCGGAACTTCGCCCCTGATTGGTCGGCCAGAATTTCTCGATCTGAGGAACGCTTATTCACCGCGATTGCAGAAACAATTTGGCGGTGGGGCGCAGAAGATCGGCGTGTTTTTGCATCAGGGCGTTTACGCCGCCGTCGTTGGCCCGCAATACGAAACCGCGGCTGAGGTCCGAATGCTGGAAAACCTCGGCGCCGATGCGGTCGGGATGTCGACGGTGCTCGAGGTAATTCAAGCCCGCGCTCTCGAGATGGAGGTTGCGGGATTTTCTTCCATTACAAACTTAGCCACTAGACTTCCGCCAACCACGCTTAGCCACGGCGAAGTATTGGAGACTGGCTGCAAGGCAGCAAAGGATTTTTTCCGCGTTCTTGGGGAAGCATTGCCAAACCTGTAGCCCGCACCTACGGGGACACGTGCCCTCCGTTCCGATTAAGGCCTAATTTCGATCGGTGTCCCATCGGCGACTGATCCCCAAATCTCGTCGATCTCGGAATCAGTCACGGCAATGCAGCCCGCCGTCCAATCGCGCAAGTGATGGGCTGGTCCCAATGCGCTGAAGCCATTCGGTAAACCGTGAATCATGATATCTCCGCCCGGCGCCACACCCGCCTCTGCCGCTCGTGCGCTGTCGGTCGCATCCGGATAGGAAATATGCAAGGCGCGATGGAAGGCGCTGTCGGACTTGTGAAAATCAATTGCGTATTTTCCTTCCGGTGTCCGCCCATCGCCTTCGCGTTGCTTCGGCCCAACCGGAGAAAAACCGAGCGCGACCCGATACTCTTTTAATTTTCGCCCAGCACAAAATAGCGTTAATCGGCGCGCGCCTTTTTCGACCAATATCCTGTCGGCATTGGTCGGCGCATTTGCCGCTGGTTTCTGCCGCGCTTGAAACAAAAAGGCGGCGGCGGCCGCAATCAACATTCCGGCGAGCGCAACCGCGAGATAACGCCGCAAGGTCCAACTATTGGTTCAGATCGGGCCGCTTGGCGCGCGGCTCGCGATCTTTTGCCGTCGCGGTCGACGGTTGAGTAACAAAGGGTCCGCCTTCCATCGGTGCGGCAGAGGTGAACGCGACGTCGGGCATCTCACTGGGCAAACCCTCGAGCGGAAAATCCTTTCGCAGCGGAAAGAATGGATACCCGTCCCACATTAGAATACGGCGCAGATCCGGGTGGTTGTTGAAGCGGATGCCCATCATGTCGTAAATTTCGCGCTCATGCCAATCGGCCGTTGGCCAAATGTCCGATACCGTATCGACCGCGCAGACTTCTTCGCTGACCGCGAGTTTGAGCCGCAGATGAACCGCGAGCGTCATTGAGTAAAGCTCGTAGACGACCTCGAATCGCGGTTCGTCACCGAAATTATCGACACTGGAAATATCGATTAAGTAATCAAACGAAAGTTCGTCCCGGCAAAACTTGGCCACTTCGCGCAAGTCTTCCGGCTGAATGCTGAAGGTTGTCTCGTGACGAAATTCAATCCGGCTCTGAATTTTCGCGCCGAGGAGAGGGCTGATTGATTTGAGCAGCTCCTGTCCGGTCATTTCAGCCACCTATTCCTAATCTTATTCCTTTTCTTGATAGAGTAGGAATAGGAGCAAGAATACGAATAGGAATAAAATTCATGCGACCGAACTCGTGGACGGCGCAGCGCCCGTAACGCCGCCGCGGATGGAAGGCGTCGGGTGCGTTCGCTTCTCAATTTCCGGAATAAGCTCGTGGGCGAGTTTTGGCTTCTGATTCAAGAACGCCTGTTCGCCCTCAATTTTTTTCTGCAAGCGGATCAATCCTTCCAGCAGCGCTTCCGGCCGAGGAGGGCATCCCGAAACGTAAACGTCTACCGGGATAAGTTGATCAATGCCTTGCAGCACGGCATAGCTGCGATACATCCCGCCGCTCGATGCGCACGCCCCCATCGCGATGCACCATTTCGGTTCTGGCATTTGCTCCCAAATGCGTTTTACGGCCAGCGCCATTTTGTAAGTGACGGTGCCGGCGACAATCATAACATCGCATTGCCGCGGCGAGAATCGCATTACTTCGGAACCGAAACGTGCAATATCAAATCGCGAGGCGGCGGTCGCCATCAGTTCAATTGCGCAACAGGCTAGGCCCATCGGCATGGGCCAGAGCGAATTCTTGCGCATCCAGTTCATGGCAGCGTCGAGCTGCGTGAAGATCACGTTGCCCTCAATTTTTGAATCGTAGGCGGTGGTTTGCGGCACAGCCCAACACTAACTTGAGCGGGTCGGCATGCAAGATAATGACCCAACTCAAGGTAAAAACTTCACCTTGCCATCCTTACCGGCACAAAGGACCGAGGAGCGCATAAAATCTGCTACATCGGTGGAGCTCCACGTCCTTTGCAATTAGATTTTTCGATTGTATAGAACGCCTCCTCAAAAACTTTAATAATGATGACTCGCACCCATCTCGACCGGCTGGAAAACCAGAGCGTCTTTATTTTTCGCGAAGCCTACCATGCCTTTAAAAATATCGCGATGCCGTGGTCGATGGGCAAAGACTCAAATGTCTTAATCTGGTTAGCGTCCAAAGCCTTTTTCGGCCGGGTGCCATTTCCGGTTTTGCACATCGATACCACTTATGAGTTCCCGGAGATGCTCGAGTTCCGTGAATGGGCGACCGCGCATTACAAATTGAACCTGATCGTAAAGATTAATGAAGAAGCACGCGCCCGCGGCATCGGCTACGAAACACACGACCCAGTGACGGTGACGCATGAGTTGAAAACGGTCGCGCTTCAGCAAGCGATGGCGCAATACAAATGGGACGCCCTCATCACTGGCATCCGACGCGATGAAGATCCGACCCGGGCCAAGGAGCGTTATTTCTCGAAGCGTAACGCACAATTCGAATGGGACTACAAAGATCAGCCGCCGGAATTCTGGGGACAATTCGCCACCACCGCTGCGGACGGCGAACACGTCCGCGTGCAACCGCTGTTGGATTGGACTGAGGTTGACATTTGGCGCTACATCCAGCGCGAAAACATTCCAATCCCGAAGATGTATTTTGCCAAAAATGGCCAGCGCTATCGCTCGCTCGGATGCAGTGCAATTACCAAACCAATCGCGAGCAACGCCGATACCATTGACGCCATCATTGCTGAATTAGAAACCACGCGCACGAGCGAGCGCGCCGGCCGCGCCCAGGACCACCATGAGCGCAACGCGATGCAGAAGCTACGGGCAAAGGGGTTTCTCTAGTTGCCGATGCTGCGCGCCGACAGATCAGAAAATGAGCAAACGACAATCAAGTACCAAAGATAGGACATCCGCCATCCAGCATCCAGCATCCAGTGGCGAGGCGACGCTCCGCGTCGTCTTTGTCGGCCACGTCGATCATGGCAAGTCCAGCCTCATCGGTCGCATCCTGAGCGACACTAATTCGCTGCCGGAAGGGAAGCTCGAGCAGGTGCAACGCGCCTGCGCTGCGGAAAACATGGAATTCGAGTTTGCTTTTCTTCTCGATGCCTTGCTCGAAGAACAAGAGCAAAACATCACCATCGATACAACACAGATTCCGTTCAAAACGGCGAAGCGGAACTACATGATCATCGATGCGCCTGGTCACAAGGAGTTCTTAAAAAACATGATCACCGGTGCTTCCAGCGCGGATGCGGCCGTCCTTGTGATTGCTGCCAATGAAGGTGTGCAGGAGCAATCGAAGCGGCATGCTTATTTACTGAGTTTGCTTGGGGTCCGGCAATTCTGTGTCGTGGTCAATAAAATGGATCTGGCGGACTATTCCGAGTCTCGCTTTCTCGAGATCGAAAAGAAGTATCGCGAGTTTTTGAAGGCGCTGCATTTGGAGACGAACGTTTTTATTCCAGCCTCGGCACGATTCGGCGAGAACATCGCTGTCCGCAGCACAAAAATGGAGTGGCATCGCGGGCCAACTTTGGCCGAGGCGCTCGATGCGATGACGCCACTTGCCCCACCAATCGATCTAGCGCTGCGTCTTTGCGTGCAGGATGTTTACAAATTCGACGATCGCAGAATTATCGCCGGCCGTATCGAAACGGGAACGCTTCAAGTTGGCGACGAATTAGTTTTTTCGCCCGCTAACAAAACGTCGATTGTTCAGTCGATCGAACATTGGCAGCCCGCTTCCACGGCTGCAACGTCGCCTCGCGGAAATGGCGGAATGGCGATCGCCGGCGATTCGATTGGAATCACGTTGCAGGAACAAATTTTCGTCGAGCGCGGTTACGTCGCCTCGCATTCAAAAGATACACCGATCGAAACGAACCGTTTTCATGCCGACCTTTTTTGGATCGCGCGTCAGCCGGCGCGTTTGTCACATCTTTACACTGCGCGCCTGGCGACTCAGGAAGTGAAATGTCAGATTGTATCGCTCGATGAGGTGATGGATTCTTCGTCTCTCGAACGGACCCCCACCAAGGCCGACCAGCTCGCGCGCAATGAGGTTGGGCGTCTAACCATTCAAACCCGTGCGCCGATTGTACTCGATAACCACGATCGGCTTCCACCACTTGGTCGCTTTGTTCTGGTGGATGACGGGATGATCTGCGGCGGCGGGATTATTCACGGCGGCGTTTACACCGATCGCAGCGCGATCAAAAGCAAGAATATCTTCTGGAGCGAAGGAAAAATCACCGCGCAAGCGCGCGCTGCACAACATGGACATCGTGGTGCCGTCGTCTGGCTAACAGGGCTTTCCGGCTCTGGCAAATCCACGATCGCGCAAGCGCTCGAACGAGAACTTTTTATCCGGGCAATGCATCCCTATGTCCTGGACGGTGATAATGTGCGGCATGGCTTGAATTCCAATCTCGGGTTTGCGCCGGAAGACCGGGTCGAAAACATTCGGCGCGTGAGCGAGGTGGCAAAGCTGATGGCAGACGCCGGCAATGTCGTCATCACCGCTTTCATCTCACCTTACCGGGCGGATCGGCAGCGGGCTCGTGCCATTGCGATGGAAGGTAACGCAGAATTTATCGAGGTATTTGTGGATGCGCCGCTGGAAGTTTGTGAAGAGCGCGATCCGAAAAATCTCTATAAGAAAGCGCGGGCGGGGCAGATTCGAGAGTTCACCGGCATCGATGCACCGTATGAATCGCCCGTCGATCCCGAAATTGTGGTGCAAACAAATCGGCAAAGCGTGGAAGAATCGGTTGCGAGTATTCTGGAGCGACTTCTGCCGCGGTTGAAATAGAAAACCGGCCAGTCCGCTCGGACTTTTGCTCGCATTTCGCGAATTGGTTCGGCATTTTGTCATCTCATGCGCACCTATCTGAGGATTTTTAATCCGTTAATTACTCTCCTTATTTTCATCCTCTGCTCATTCGCAGCCGTGAGAGAGGACAAAGATAAACCGATCGTTCCGAGAAATATTATCGCGGCTGGAATCCCGACTTACTTTTTCGCCAAGGGAATGTTTTGTGGCGTTGCTCTTCTCTTGCTCGGCAAGATTTTAGAGAACCAGCTCGGCCGCGATGATCGCCAGGAGTGAACCAGAGCCCGAGAAGGCAGTGAACATTGCATTGTTGCACCTGCAACACTCAATTGTTAACTCGCCTACTGCCTGCAAATCCAAGTTAGGCACGACTTTATCCGCCCTGATTCGATAACTTCACCGGCGGTGCGACCAAGCTCGCCGGACACCGGGAGCGAGGCGTTTTCGGCAGAGAGCTCCATATCAGCATGGGGCGTCACGATTACGAAGCAGGTAGGCTTCCCAAGCGAGACACCCTCAGGAAGGCGCTTGCACCTGATTTTCAGCGGGTTAGTAGCGAACGCGAACCAGATAGAGGCCTGCTGCCGGAGCAACAAAACGGGCAGATGTCCGTAAAGGCCGTTCCAACCGCAATTCTATTGATTGGAGACTCTCTTTCCCGAGCGCGCAGCGGGCCATCGCGCCCACGATCAATCGCACCATCTTGTAGAGAAATCCGTCCGCCGAAAATTCGATCTCGAACAGATCGCGCCGGCCAGTGACCCGGACGTATTCCATCGTGCGCACGGTGCTTCGTTCCTTTTTTCCGCGATTTGCGGCAAAGGCGGCGAAATCATGCCGGCCAACGAAGAATTTGGCCGCTCGCCCAAGCAACCCCCGATCAAGCGGAGAGGCGATATGCCATGCCCTGCCGATCTCCAGCGGCGGCCGGACCGTGCCATTTATGATCCGGTAACGGTAAGCTTTACCCTTCGCAGAAAATCGAGCGTGAAAGCTTTTCGCGACAAATCGCGCCTGCAAAATCCGAATCACTGGCGGCAGCACGCCGTTTAGGGCTTTGAGCCAGCGTTCGGCGGCGAAGTGCGCCGCTGGAACATCCACATGTGCGCACTGCCCGAGCGCGTGCACTCCGGCGTCGGTCCGTCCCGAGCCGGTCACGGCCAGGCGAGTCCCGCAAACCCGTTCGAATGCTTCTTCGAGGCGATCCTGAACGGTGTTGCCGTGTTTTTGGCTTTGCCAGCCGGCGAAATCCCGCCCGTCGTAGCCGATAACCAACTTGAGCCGGCGCGATTCACGCATTTAGCCGGTCGAGATAACTTTGCAGGATGATTTGTGCCGCGACCTGGTCCCGAATGCCGCGCGTCTCGCGTGTTTTCTTTCCTGCATCTCGTAACGCCCGTTCGGCCGCGACGGTCGAAAGCCGTTCATCCCAAGTTACGACTTCACACGAAATGAGCGGCCGCAATTTTTCGACGAAGTGTTGTGCATTTTCCGCCGCAAGACCGAGCGCACCATTCATTTGCTTCGGCAATCCGACGACCACGCAATCCACTTTCCGTTCCGCTACGATCTTCTGAACTCGCCGCGCTACCGTCTCCGTCGAACCGCTCTCGATCGTCTCCAATGGATGCGCCAGCATGCGCAATTCGTCGGAGAGGGCGACGCCGGTGCGCGCCGCTCCGAGATCGAGGCCCAGAATTTGGTTCACTGCAATGCCTCCGGTAATTTTGCGACCAGATTCTTGATTTTCTCAGCGTGATGCCGATGGCAAACCAGCACCGCATCGCGCGTCCTAACGACAATTAGATTGTTTACACCGAGAAGAGCGACGTTATTGCCAGCATCGTCAAAGACAATGTTATCGCCGGCCTCGAGCACGGTGAGACCGCAGTTGGCAACATTGCCCCGGCTGTCTCTTGGGAAATACCGCGCCACTGCCGGCCAGCCGCCGACATCGTCCCAATCGAATTCCGCTTCCAGCACAAGCACCCGATCGGCGTGTTCCATCACTGCGTAATCGAACGACGTTCTGGGAAGCTTCGAGAATTTCTCGCCCCAGCTCTTCTCGAAAGCGCCGGGGGAGCTCATCATAGAGATGAATCGTCCAAATTCCGGAGCGTGCCTGTTAAACTCGGTGAGAATTGTCGGCACCGTCCAAACAAACATGCCGGCATTCCAGCGAAAATTTCCTTTGCGAATAAAAGATTCGGCCAGGTCGACATTTGGTTTCTCGCGGAAGCGGACGACCCGGAAGAGACCTGGTTTGCCTGGAATTGGTTCGCCCATTTCAATGTAACCAAAACCGGGATGAGCTGAAGCCGGCCGGATCCCGATCGTGATCAGCGCACTCTTTTTTTCCGCAGCTTCTACCGCATCGCGAATAATTTTCTGAAATGCCGCTGTCTCTTTAATCACGTGATCGGCCGGCAGGATAACCATTGCGGCGGTGTGATTGCGCGCGGCGACCCAGGCTACGCCGAGCGCGACGGCCGCGGCAGTATCACGTTTTGACGGTTCGGCAATGATATTGCATCTCGGAAAATTTTTGAGCGATTCACGTACGCCCTTTTCCTGGTCGACGTTCGTTAGAATAACAATGCGAGCAGGGGGGATCAATCCGTCCAAGCGCGCCACCGTTTCCTCCAGCAGCGAGCGACTCGAGACCAGGCGCAGCAATTGCTTTGGTAAGGCACGCCGGCTCAGCGGCCAGAACCTCTCGCCGCTGCCGCCGGCGAGAATCAATGCATAAATTTCCATGTCCGCTTTGACGTTCGTCGGTCGTTTTTTACACGCTTGCAACAATTTCCCATTTATTTTTCGCTCCCGCGACGTATAGGAATACGCGAATGCCGCTAACGATATCCATTCCGAAACCACCCAACGATCTACCGGTCGATCCGCTTCTCGCGCTCACTCGCACCGCGATCGGACTCGGTGTCGGTTTGCTCGTGGCGGATCGGATCAAACGCCCTGCGCGACAAGCCACCGCCATCGCCCTGATGTCCGTGGGCACGCTCGCGGCCATTCCCTTTCTCCTAAAAGTAGCCGCAGGCTGTCTCAATCGGGCCGATTCCGAGCGTGGCAGTCGCAAGCGCTTAAGCAGCATCCGCGGCGACTCCGGTTATCATTCCGATTCGGACGCGTACTAAGGGGCTTCATATTTCGCAGAGGGCCGAGTTCTCGCGAGCTTGCGTTGCGTAGGCGTCGCGGAGCCTCCGCCCTCCATGGTGTGAAGCGCTCGTAACTTTTGAGATGGCCTAATGGAGGGGCGAGCTCGGCGAGCCCTCGCGCTTGAAGTAACGCCTGCGCCGGATTAAAGCGTCCATCGCATGTCCTCACGAACCGCCAGAGCCGAAACGATACGTGACCGCTGCGGCAAAATTCGCGCGGAAGAAGAGCAGTTGCGCGAAGGCGGTGGCAAAGCTGGCCAGGAACGCCAGCATAAGCTCGGACGTCTGGTCGCGCGCGAGCGCATCGCACGTTTGCTCGATACCGACGCGCACTTTTTCGAGATCGGACTTTGGGCCGCCTACAAAATGTACGAGCAGTGGGGACGGGTCCCGGCTGCCGGTGCCGTCGCCGGCATTGGCAACGTTGCCAACGTGCCGTGCATGATCGTCGCCAATGACGCTACCGTGAAAGCTGGGGCATTCTTCCCGCAGACGGCAAAGAAATTAATTCGCGCGCAACGGATCGCATTCGAAAACAATTTGCCACTGATCTATCTGGTCGATTCCGCCGGCGTATTTCTGCCGATGCAGGACGAAATCTTTCCAGATGAGGACGATTTCGGGCGCATCTTTCGAAATAATTCGGTCATTTCCGCGGCTGGCATTCCGCAGTTCGCCGCCATCATGGGCAATTGTGTGGCCGGCGGAGCTTATTTGCCGGTGTTGTGCGACAAGATTTTAATGACCGAGGGCAGCGGGCTTTACCTTGCCGGCCCTTCGCTGGTCAAAGCCGCCATTGGGCAAATCGTCGATCAGGAAGAACTCGGCGGCGCGAAAATGCATTCCGAGATCAGTGGTACGGTCGATTTTTTCGAAAAGAACGATGAAACGTGTCTGGAAAAAGTGCGTTCGTTGCTGAAGTTGCTGCCGGAGGCTAACGAGAAATGTGCAATGCCCGGCGTCAAGGACGCCGCGAAACCAGGTGATGCCGTCTACGATTTAATCAGCCTGGATGGTCACAAGAATTATGATGCGCGCGATTTACTTGCCACTATCATCGACGCCGATTCGCTCGATGAATACAAAGCTGATTACGGCAAGACTTTGGTAACAGCTTATGCGCGAATCGGCGGTCGTGCGGTCGGCATCGTCGCCAGCCAGCGTCTGCAAGTGCGCACCAAGACGGAAGGGATCCAAATGGGTGGCGTCATTTATTCGGACAGCGCCGACAAAGCCGCACGCTTTGTCATGGATTGTAATCAGGTCGGGCTCCCGATTCTTTTTTTCCAGGATGTGACCGGATTCATGGTCGGAAAAGCTGCGGAACAAAGTGGAATCATCCGCAGCGGGGCGAAGTTGGTAAATGCGGTCAGTAATTCAATCGTGCCGAAAATCACGATCGTGGTCGGTGGCTCGTTTGGTGCCGGGAATTACGCGCTCTGCGGCAAGGCTTACGACCCGCGTTTTATCCTTGCTTGGCCAAACGCACGCTACGCCGTGATGGGTGCGGCGCAGGCCAGCGATACTGTTTTTTCCATTCTCGCTCGCGCGAAAGAACGCGGAGATAAAAAAGCCGCGCCGGAGGAGCTCGAAGAATTGCGCGCCAAAGTGAAGGCAAGCTACGAAGAGCAAACCGACATTCGTTATGGCGCGGCGCGGGGCTGGATCGATGCCATCATCCAACCTCATGAAACGCGTGACGTCCTCATCCGCCTTCTCTCCTATGTTAGCCGTCCGCCCGCGAAAGGGCGCTTCCACACCGGCGTGATTCAAGTTTGATTGCCCGATATTTCGTTAGTTGAAAATTCGCCGCTGATGGCGGCATTCAGCGCCACGACTTTGGTGAATCGCCCATTTACCGGGAGTGTCAGGCCGCGCTGTTGCAATGCACGCAAGACTTCTTCCGTCGGGATATTCCCGACCAATTTATCTTGCGCGAAGGGGCAACCGCCAAGCCCGCCAATGGCGGAATCGAAACGCCGGCATCCAGCGTCGTACGCAGCCAGCACTTTCGTCACTGCTTCTGCGCGCGTGCTATGCATATGGATGCCCATTTCACATTCAGGACATTCGCGCACGACCGCCGCCACCACGCGATGAACCAGCGCCGGATCCGCTGCTCCCACCGTGTCGGCGATTGAGACGGAACGAATACCAAGACCCACGATGGTTTCGGCGGCCTGCGCGACTTTGTCTTCGCTCCATGGATCGCCATAAGGATTCCCAAAAGCCATTGAAATGTAGGCAACCATTGCCAGACCAGCTTCGTCTGCCTGCTTGCGAATTTTCTTCAACAGCTCTTCGTTCTGCTCCGGCGATTGATTTTGGTTTCTGCGCAGAAACGTCTTCGAGATTGAACACGGATAGCCCAGCGTGCTTACCGCCCCGGTCGCGATCGCGCGCTCCGCGCCTCTTTCGTTCACAACAATGCCGATGATCTCAACGTCCTCGAGCGGCCCAAGTTGCTCGAGAACCTTCTCACTGTCAGCCATCTGCGGCACAGCTTTCGGCGAGACGAAACTTACTGCATCAATATGTCGGAAGCCTGCCGCCACCAGGCCGCGCAAATATTCCGCCTTTCGCTCGGTCGGAATCTGACCGGGGAGACCCTGCCACGCGTCTCGTGGACACTCGATGAGCTTGATGGATTCCATCGCGGAAAGTTACTAGCAGATTAAGTCGAAAGTGCGACGTTTGCCGCGCTGCAACCAGGAAAAGCGTCCCATGCCTGTCGTTCTTGTCGAAAAGAAAACACCGCAGATCACCGTCGTAACTCTGAACCGCCCCGAACGCCGTAACGCGTTATCGATCCAGCTGCTGACCGAGCTGATCGCGTCGATCAAACTTGCCTCGGACGAGATAAGGGAGCGCATTCTTATTTTGAGTGGCGCGGGAGCGGCATTCTGTACTGGTTTGGATTTGAAGGAAGCGCAGAATCAAACCAAGGCGCACGCGACTGCAGATTTGGTTGCGCACGTGCTTGGCGCGCTCAACGAGGCGCGTCCAGTAACCATCGCGGCCGTCCATGGAGCCGCGGTTGCCGGTGGCGCCGGCATTATGTCGGCCTGTGACTACGTTGTTGCCGCGGAAGGAACGAAGATTGGTTATCCGGAAACGCGGCGCGGGCTCGTCGCTGGGTTGGTCATGACCTTCCTACGCCGGCAACTGCGCGAACGCGATATGCGCGAATTGCTTTTGGGTGGGGAACTGATTGATGCAAAACGCGCTCTCGAAATGGGCTTAGTGAATCGTGTCGTGCCCGCGAAGGAGGTAATGAATGAAGCGCTGAAGTTCGCTGATTCTGTTTTGCAAGGCGCGCCAATGGCGGTTCTGCAGACGAAACGGATGATTGAAGAGCTTTGGTCGACCTCAGTAAAAGACGATCTCGAGCGAGCATTGAAGCATCATATGCAGGCGCGTGGATCGACCGAAGCGCGTGAAGGCATTACCGCCTTCAACGAGAAGCGGAAGCCAAATTGGGCGCTGTAAGCGGAAGCCGCACAAAAATAAATCTTTTCTCGAATACAGAATCGTCTTCGCTACGATTTGGCGGCGCGCGTTTCCGCCGCCGGAATCTTGAACTGCTCGATTTGCTCTTTGATTTCGTGCGCGAAATTGGCAGCACCAGCACCGTTCACGACCCGATGATCGAAGGTGAGGGAAAGCGTGATCACCTCCGCTGTTTCGTTTTTCCTTCCGTTGCGCAACATTTCACGATGAGCTGAGCCGATGAAGAGCGTCCCGACTGAAGGTGGCACGACGATCGGTGCTGCCGCCCGCACGCCAAAGGCGCCGAGACTGCTGATGACAACAGGGGCATTCATCGCATCAACGCGTCCGGCGCGAGTCTCATCGACAGTCTTGCGATAAATCTCGGCGAATTCATCCCAACTTTTTCGGTTCGCTTCCGTGATGACGGCGGTGGCAAGGCGATCCCCCTCGATCGCTACCGCAATACCGAGATCGAAATTTTCGTTTTCGACAATTGTCTCATCCTCCAAAACCAAACGACGAAACGGCGCATGTTTTTCCATCGCGCGCACAACCGCCCATGCAATCATAACCGATGGCGAGGGCGCGTTCCGGTCGTTTTTCTTTTTCGCCACGTCGCGCGCCTTGCGAATAGCATCCCAGCGCGCGTCGATTTGCAGGTTGGCGGGAATGACGCGGCTGAGTTTGCGGGTGATGGTCGGGGAAAGCGCAGGATCTCTTGTTGTAGCCGCGGTCGCTGGCCGCGGCTTTTCCGGAGTCAGGCCCCGGCCAGCGACCGCGGCTACAGGTTCCCTCGGCGTCGCCTCGACTTGATCAGCAGATTCCGTTAAAATAGTTCCCAATTCCTGACCGATCTCCACCGTGGCGCCGACTTCGACTTTCCATTGGCCCATTGTTCCAGCGAACGACGATTCAATCGGATAAACCGCTTTGTCGGTTTCAACTTCGCAAAGTGCGTCGTCCAATTCAATGGGATCTCCCGGCTTCTTCAGCAATGCCACAACTTTGGCCGAGCGAATTCCTTCGCCCATGATTGGCACGGTGATGCTTTGCGTATTTGTAGTCGCGGTCGCCGGCCGCGGCTGCGGCTCTCGGCCGCTGTAGGGGCGGGCGCGCCGCCCGCCGTCGTCCGATTCTGCAGCCGACACGGCTGC
>Ga0209687_1000157_pt1 | contig 24839 bp, 15 predicted proteins | sample GraSoiAngelo_136_FD_185893 | JGI IMG/M metagenome (GOLD analysis project Ga0209687, IMG submission 185893) | Grasslands soil microbial communities from the Angelo Coastal Reserve, California, USA - 14_0929_09_20cm (SPAdes) (version 2) | ecosystem: Environmental > Terrestrial > Soil > Grasslands ...
CTTTATAGGAAGCGTGGGAATCCAGCGCAAGAATCCGGACTACTACGCGCTGCTGGTGTTTGACACGATACTTGGATCGAGTCCGGGATTCACCTCTCGCATTCCGCGCATTCTGAGGGACGAGCAGGGACTGGCATATACGACCTTCAGCAACATGACGTCCAGCGCTCGGCTCGACCCCGGCCGTTTTATCGCTTACATCGGGACATCACCGGAGAACCTCGACAAGGCGCTTGCCGGCTTGCATCGCGAGATTGCTCGAATCGTGCATGAACCGGTGAGCCCTGCTGAAGTAGAAGGAGCAAAGGCGTATCTCACCGGCAGCTTTGTCTTCGATTTTCAGACCAACGGGCAAGTCGGTCAATTCCTGATCGAAGCCGAGCTATATGACCTCGGCTTTGACTATCTTCAGAAGTATCCGCTTCGAATCAATGAAGTGGATGTTGCGCGGGTTGCGGAGGTCGCGGCGAAATATGTGCACCCGGACAGGCTCACGACCGTTGTTGTCGGTCCGGTCGATGAGCACGGCGCCATAGTGAAGGAAAAGTAGTGCGTTTCATCCTGTCCGTTTGGCCCGACCTTTCTTCCTCGGCTTGCATCGGAACCGGCGGCGCTCGATAATTCCTGGCGAATCCGGCGGACGGCTGTGTAACTGGACCACTCGGAGGTCCGCGACTCCCGACACTCCCACATTGATCTCCCGAAGGACGACATTCGAATGAAACAATTCCTGCTTAGAAGGGCGGTAGCAATCGCCGCAATAGCATCCATAGCGCTGCCGGTCGGCGCGAGCAACTTGCCGCTGCCGGCGCCTGAAGCAACCGCCGCAATTACAGCCCGCGACCTGAAGCGGCATTTGAGTTTTCTGGCGAGCGATGAGCTCGGAGGGCGCTATACGCTGAGCAGCGGGAATCGCATCGCGGCGCGTTACATCGCCTCTCAACTCGAATTCTATGGTTTTCACGGCGCGGCTCGCGACGGTTCCTTCTTCCAAAAGGTTCCCATCGTGACACAGAAGATAGATTCCGGGTCGACCGGGCTCACGATAGCATCGGGTGAGACGAAACAGTCCTTCAAATATGCCGACGATTTCATATCATCCGCTCCTCGCGATGCTGCTCTTACCGGAGAACTTATATTCGTGGGTCAGGGAATCTCCTCGCCCAGGACCGGCCGCGATGATTACGCGGGACTCGATGTGACCAACAAGATCGTAGTCCTTGCCGCGCCGGACGAGAGGGCGCAGGCCAAATATGAAACAGCAGAGAAGGGCGAAGGAGCCGCAATCAAACACGGCGCGGCGGCGGTTATACTCACGCCGAGTTCGGCGTTCCTAAGCGCCTGGTCGCAGATCAAGTTCTATGAAAGCCGGGAGCAGACAGGCCTGGATCGGAGGTCCGTTCACGGCAAGAGCGTGCCGGCGCTGCTAGCTGGACCCCCTTTGATCAAATCGCTTGCGGCGTTGCTGGGTAAAGAGGCCGGCTATCTTACGAATCCTTCCGCTAAGCCGCCCGAGCCCCTGAAACTGGCCGCCAGAGCCGACATCAAAATGAAAGTCGAGGCCAAGCCCAATCCCCAGGCTCAGAACGTCGCGGGAATATTGGAAGGCGCTGATCCAAAGCTAAAGAATGAATACGTCGTATTCAGCGCTCATTATGATCATCTCGAGACCACCCCCAAAGGCGAGGTCTACAACGGGGCGGATGACGACGGTTCGGGAACCGTATCGGTGCTCGAGATTGCTCATGCTCTTGCTGTCGGCCCACGGCCGAAGCGATCCATTCTCGTCGTCTTTCACACCGGCGAGGAGATGGGCCTGCTCGGGTCGGAATACAACACCGACTATGAACCTGTAGTCCCGCTCGAGAAGCTCGTAGCCGACTTCAACATTGATATGGTCGGCCGGAGCCGGACGGTTGACAATCTGGATGTTCGCGATAAGGAGCTGACCGATAAGGACTCCCTTTACATTATAGGCGCCGACAAGCTCTCGACCGAGCTGAACAAACTGAGCGAACAAACTAATGCCGACACATCACGGATGAGATTCGACCTGACTTACAACGACGAGAACCATCCTCAGCACTTCTACTACCGTTCGGATCATTACAACTATGCCAAGCACGGCATACCCATAATCTTCTACTTCACCGGGGTTCACCGAGACTACCACCGGACCACCGACGACGTTGATAAAATCGACTTCGAGAAGATGGAGCGCATAGATCGAATGATCTTCGCTACAGGGTGGCGCGTCGCAAACCTCGATCATCGCCTGGTAGTCGACAAGAAGCCGGCGCCCGCGCCTCAATAATAGACCGAGCGTATCCGTAGCGGGACTTCAACAGGGCCTGCCATCGACAGGCCCTCCGAGACCGATCCGAGTTGCGATTCAAATACGCTACGACGACACAAGACCGTTATGAAATTGTGATTGGGAAAGGCATGAAGGCCAATATGAAAGCAATCGCCGCAGCCGCGGCAAGCGCGATTCGCCCTTTACCCAACGGCTCGTTCGTAAATGTAGGCGGGTGCCCGACTCTCAAGAGGAAAAGGAGTACGACCGTCCACAGAAACCAGATCGGCGATCGATAAAGCACGAACGAAACGACTGCCAGCGTCGCTACCGCGAGGAACGTGAGCCGCGAGATCCACTTGTGCATCGTCGGACCGAAAATCGCGTATACGACATGGCCTCCGTCGAGTTGACCAACCGGAAAGAGATTCAAGGCGGTGACTAACAACGTCGCCCAGGCGGCCCAGTAGATGGGATTCCAGTCTATCCACTTCGGCAGGCCGAGCAGTTTTTGAATGATGATAAACAGAAGAGGATCGTTGTAACTGAGAGTGCCTTCCGCCCCGGCAGCGGGAGGAGTGACTCCATGGGCAATAAGCAGGCCGATAATAGAAGCGGGCAGCGCCAGTGCGAACCCGGCCAACGGACCCGCAATACCAATGTCAAAGAGCGCGCGCCTGGTCGTAATCGGCTCTTTGATTCTGATCACCGCGCCGAATGTTCCGAACGGCGTTAGAGGAATCGGCGGAGCCGGTATGAAGAACGGCAGCGTCGCCCGAATTCCGTAGTATCTGCAGGCGAAGTAGTGCCCGAATTCATGCGCGGCGAGAATAATAAGCAAAGTAAATGAAAACGCGATGCCGGGTAATAAGGGTCCGAAGTCGCCGGCTGTAGCGGAGGTAATAATGGTTTTGTAAACGCCCAGAATCGAACTTGCTTCGCCTAGCAAGGGCCATGCAGCTCCGGTAAGCGTGGTTGTCGCTATCGTGGCTAAGAATAAGAGGCTGTGGAGAACGATACGCCTGACGGAAAGCTCGTTGGCTTCTCGTCTGGGCTGTGGTATTGATGCGATTACTTCTGGAAGATACTCATTGGTTGTTTCCACGAACCAAGCATACAACCCCGCCAGTGTCGCCTGTCAACTCAGCCCTAACTCAGCCTTCCAACGAGCAGCGCCTTTCATTTTTCCAGAACAAATATCTTCTCTCGACCGCCGGGTATTAGAAAGCTGGTTTTGACAGAGCAGTGATAATTCTCGAAGAGCGCATCCAAAGTCTCTTCCGTGAAGCGAAGGGCCTCCGCGCCGTGGCCCGAATCCGTGAGCCGTCTGCCCAGTTTCGCGAGAATTCCGATTCGGCTCGTGGTTAGATTGGTGATCGGCTCGGCAATGATAACTTGCCTGTCGGCGGCCCGGAGCAAACGATCGATTACGGGCGCGGCGTCCGGCAGGAAGTGATACAGACTGGCCTGCATGACTACATATCCGGCGTCGGGCAACGGTTCCTCGGTTCGCAGATCGCGGATTCTCGCATCGACGCCAACCGATCTGAGCCCGTCAATAAAGCCCCTGTTCATATCGAGGCCGACATACGAGACATTTTTCTTCGAGAGGTATCGAGTGTACAGATTGCCCGGTCCACAGCAGACATCCAGCACCGATGCGCCGCCGGGAATGAGCTGCGCGATCGCGCGATAACGAGAGAAATAATGACGCCCGTAGAGCACCAGCATCGCGGCATCGTAAAGAGCGGCGCTCCTGTAAATCAGACTTGTGCCCAATGCCTATCTCGCGCCTATCTCGTCTTGATGCGCAGTCGGAAGGTCGACCTCTCCGCGATTCAGGATCTTCCGAACGGCCGTCTGAGGCTTGCGGTTAACCGCAAGGTAGGTTCGTCCCGCATACTCTCCCAGGATGCCGAAGAAGACCATTTGAATTCCGCCTATGAGAAGAATCGCTACCATCAATGACGCCCAGCCCACGGCGACCGGCGGAAAGTCCTCAGGGAAAAACACGCGATAGCCAATGACAACGAATGTAAGAATGAGCCCCAGAACGGCGAAGATAAATCCAAACCAGGTCACGAGCCGAAGCGGCTTTGACGAAAACGAGAACGCCAATCGAGCCCCGACTCTGACCGACTTCCAAAACGTGTATGCGCTTTGTCCCGCGTAGCGGTCGTGATGTTCGGCCGGCGCCTGAGTAACTCGACTGGTTACCTGCAACAATAATCCGTCGATATAAGGGTCGGGGCCTTCATAACGACAAATTAGTTCGGCGGCCTCTCGCGATATCACTTTATATGGAGACAGGTAGATGTGCTTCGGTTTGTCGAGGACCCATTGGGCTACTTTGCCGTTTAACCAGCTCCCGATGTTTTTCCAGAGCCGCTGCCGCTTAACCCTGAAATCGGCATACACAACATCGTACCCTTCCCTGATTCGCTCCAGCATCGCGGGAAGCTCGGCCGGATCGTGCTGGAGATCGTCGTCCATTATTGCGACGTAAGAGCCTCGCGCGAGCCGCAACCCCGTGAGAATTGCATTATCCTGGCCGAAATTTTTCCTCAGGTCGATTCCGACAATGGCTGAATTTCTTGAGCAAAGGCCTTCAATCACCGCCCAGGAATTATCCGGAGAGCCGTCGTTAACAAGAATGATCTCGAAATTCACGCGCGCAGCCGAGAGGGATCGTTCAGTTGCGTCGACGAGCTCGTGCAGACAATCTTCGCTTCGATAGACCGGCGCCACAATGGACAGTTCGATCTGTTCGGATGAGGAGCCGATAAAGCCGCTGTTATTCATACGCCCGCTATCTCGCGAAATCGCTCTCTGAGTCAGCGTTTACCGACTCGCCCTCGCCAAAGAAACGCTCTTACTTCTCCGGCCACCGCCATAAGATCGCTTTCCTCTATATCCGAATAGAAGGGGAGTCTCAGCAGCCGATCGCTCAGGTCTTCGGTAAACGAAAGATCGTGTCGCTTATATCCAAGCCGCTCGCCCATCGGAGAGGTATGCAGCGGAACATAGTGAAAGACGGACTGGATTCCCTGTTGTCTCAAATGAACCATCAACCCGTCCCGCGTAGCCGCATCGTGAAGGAGGATATAAAACATATGGTAATTGGGCGCGCAGCCAGGCGGAATGACGGGAAGGCTGAGCAATCCATCTTCTTCCATCTCCGCGAAATGTTCGCGGTAGAATTCAAAAATCGCCCGGCGTTTTTCGGTCAACGCATCGAGAGCCTCGAGTTGCGCTAACAAGAAGGCGCATGAAATTTCGCTCGGGATGAACGACGATCCGACATCAACCCACGTATATTTGTCGATCTCGCCGCGCAGAAATCGGCTGCGATTCGTTCCCTTTTCCCTGATGATCTCGGCGCGCTCGATCATCTCCGGCGCGTTTATGCAAAGGGCGCCTCCTTCGCCGCAAACATAGTTCTTAGTATCGTGAAAGCTGTATGCGGCGAGGTGTCCTATCGCGCCTAACGCCTTTCCGTGATAGAAGGCGTTTACCGATTGCGCCGCGTCTTCGACGACCAGCAACCCATGCCGCTTCGAGATTTCCATTATGGAGTTCATCTCGCAAGCAACCGCGGCATAATGTACCGGAAAGATCGCCCTCGTTCGCTCGGTGATTGCCGTTTCGATGAGGGCCTCGTCAATGTTCAAAGTATCGCTCCGAATATCGATGAAGACGGGACGCGCGCCCATCCTGAGAACCGCGTTCGCGGTCGAGACGAAGGTAAACGACGGCATAATCACTTCGTCTCCCGGCTCCAGAGCGCACAACATAGCCGCCATCTCCAGGGCCGCGGTAGCCGAAGGCGTTAACAGGACTCTATTGATGGCAAAGCGTTCTTCGAGGAGGCTCGCACACTTGTTCGTATAAGCCCCGCCCGCTGAGATACGGCCCGAGCTAATCGCATCGCTAATATAGTCAATTTCCCTGCCCGTTATCGCAGGTCGGTTGAATGGTATCTTGTCTCGCATGTCGGCTAGTTAGTTTAGGGCGCCGCGATTTGAATTAGATCAATACCAGAGCACGGATGCAATTGATAACTGGCGCCTCTTTTCGAACTGCTTGTCCCCTCGCTCAACGGATAGCTAGCCGTCTGATGTTTACAACCTATTCCCGATCCCCTATCCCCTATTCCCCGTCACTGGTCACTTCCGGCGCCTGACACTTGCACCTATTCATACCTGAGGGCGACCATTGGATCGACCTTAGCCGCCCTGCGTGCCGGAATGAAGCACGCTGCCAAGCCAACAGCCGCCAGGAGCGCGGCTACTCCGACAAAAGTCGCTGGATCGGTCGCGCTGACCTCGAACAACAGAGTCGCCATAACACGGGTTAACGTGAACGCGCTTAACATGCCGACACCGAGTCCGACCGCAGTCAATCGAAGACCCTGCCTCATAATCATCGACAGCACTCCGCCTGTAGTGGCTCCCAGAGCCACTCTCAGCCCGATCTCCTGAGTTCGCTGGGCCACCGAATAAGCCATGACTCCATAAATTCCAACAGCCGCAAGCGCCAGCGCGATCACGGAAAACGCGCCAAGCAGCAATGAAAGGAACCGCGGCCTTACCAGCGAATCCGCTACGATGTCGCCCATCGTCCTCAATTGGAAGACCGGCACATTGGGATCGATGGACGCAACAGCGGAACGAATGTTTGAAGCGGCTGCCGAAGCCGAGATCCCTTCCGTCTTTACGACAAAGTTCATGCTGGTGCTTACGCCGAAGGCCGCTGTTTGCGGAGTGAGGAAATACATTTCAGTGCCCGCGGGCTTCTCGACTCCGAGGTTCTTTGTATCTTCCACGATTCCCACTACCGTGAACCACACGGGCGGGTTTGCGAAGCCGGGATTCACGCGTCTTCCGATCGGACTTCCCTGCCAAAAACGGCGCGCCATCGCGGTGTTGATGACAACTACCTTCTGGGCGTTCTCATTTCGATCGGCCCTGTCAAAAAGCCGGCCCTCAAGAGTGCGAATCCCCATCGTTTCGAAATAGTTCTCGTCGACGAGGTTCCAATAGTCGACATTCTCAACGGGCGTATCCGGCGTCGATTGATAATCCTCAATATCGGTGTCATTGGCGTCGATCGGCCGAAGCGGGGGGAGTTCCCCCGCAAGAGCCGCCGATTTCACGCCGGGCAGCGAGCTGAGCTTCTCACGAAGCGTGTCCGCGAAGTGCAAGCGATCCGGATTCTTATATTGAGTGCCGGGTAACTGTAGGCTGAACGCCGTAACTCCGTGCGGCTCGAAGCCGAGGTTTACCTGTCTGAGCTTCCAGAACGCGCGGATCATCAGGCCGGATCCGATGACCGGAACAACCGCGAGCGCGATCTCAGCAACAACCAGCGTTGTCCGCAGCCGATGGCTGCCCGCCGCTCCCGAGGTTCGCTGGCCCGAACCTCTAAGTGTGTCGGCGAGACCTCGATCGCGCATTTGAGCAAGCGGCGCCAGGGCAAAGATGATTATCGATAAGATCGAAACGCCAAGCGTGAAGAAGAGCACGTTGGGATCGATCCCAATGTCAGTTGTGCGCGGTATGCTGTCAGGAGCCGCGGTCAACACGATGGCCAGGCCCGCTTTGGCGAAGCCGATCCCTGCTAACGCGCCAAGCGCGACCAGTATCATGCCCTCCGCTAGAAACTGTCTCAGGAGCCTGTTTCGGGCGGCGCCCAATGCAAGTCGAATAGAAAATTCCCGCCGTCTGGCTTCGGCGCGGGCGAGGAGGAGGTTGGCCACGTTAACGCATGCAATGAGAAGCACGAATCCGACAGCGCCAAGCAGCATCAGCACCGCCGGACGCGCGGCTCCGACGACATCCTCGTGAAGCGGAGCCATAAGAATCGGGTGGAACTCAGGGTTCGGCAGGTGCTGCGCGCGGTTCTCGCTTCTCCATCCCGCAATTAGCGATTCCATCTCCGCTCGCGCTTGAGAGATGGCGACCTCCGGCTTCAGGCGGCCGATGACATACAAGAAATGTCCTCCTCGATTTCCCGGATTGGCGGGATCGAACTGAAGCGAAAGCCATATTTCAGCGGGATCATTGCTGCCGGGAGGAAAGACAAATGAGGGCGGCATCACTCCGATCACGGTGACCGCTTGTGAGTTCACCTGAATCTCTTTGTTTATTATGTCGTCAGCGCCCCCAAACGCCCGATGCCACAGGCCGTCGGAGATCAAAGCGGCCGCCGGTCCGCCTTTTTTGTCTTCTTCGGGGCTGAAGTTTCGGCCCCGCGCAGGCTGGACGCCTAAGGTATCAATCAAGCTTCTGGTGATAAACGCAGCGCTCACCCTGACCGGCGCTTCGGCCGCAGCGATGTTGCGTCCGCCGGTCGACCATGCTCCGATGCTCTCCCACGATTGCGCTTCCTTTTGAATGTCGAGAAATTCCGGGGCCGACATCCAGAACTTTTTCAGATTCATCGTCGGGAATTCGGTGTATATGCGAACGAGCTTGCCCGGCTGCTTGTAAGGCAGGGGCCGCAGCAATACCGCGTTCACGACGCTGAATATCGCGGTGTTTGCTCCGATACCCAGCGCAAGGGTGATCACCGCTACTACGGCGAAGCCCGGCTTATGCGCGAGCATTCGAATTCCATACCGAAGATCTTTCCAAAGTATTTCCATAGATTACTCAACTGATATCTGATTTATTTTTGCCGGACTTGAATTTAGTCTCTGGTAATTTGTCGCTGGTCATTTATCATTTTGTCGCTCCCCTTCACTCGTATCGCAATGCGACCATTGGATCGACGCGAGCCGCGCGTAGAGCAGGCGCCACACAGGCTCCGAGAGCAACAAACGCAAGCACGGCCGCGATGGCTATGAAAGTTGCCGGATCCGCGGCGCTCACGTTGAAGAGCATGGTCGACATCAGCCGTGTCAGCATTAGCGAGGCCGCCGAACCGATGCCTATGCCTATAGCCACAAGCAGCATCGCGCGGCTGACTACAAGGCTGAGCACGTGACGCCGCTCGGCCCCAAGCGCTATGCGAATTCCGATCTCATGCGTTCGCTGCGTAACCGAGTAGGAGATCACTCCATAGATTCCGACGGCGGCGAGGATCAATGCGACCGCCGCGAATACTCCCAGCAAAAGCATATTGAATCTGCGTTGAGACATCATCTCCGAGAGAATGGCGCTCATCGGCCTTATGTCGAATACGGATTGATCTTTATCAATGGCCCAGACTTCGCTTCGCAGCACGGCGGCGAATCCGGCCGGATCCGCGGTCGTTCGAGCAATCACCGTCAGTACGTTATCCGCGGCTTGTGCTTCCGGCAGGAAGGTCTCCGGGCGAACCGGCCTGTCGAAGCCGGTTCTGCGCGTGTCGGCAACAACTCCTACAATCGTAATCCACGGGTTATCGGGCGCGGGCCGGCCGTAGACGTAGCGCTTGCCCACCGGCTCTTCATCCGGAAAGAAGCGGCGCGCGAACGTGTCGTTTATGATCGCCACGGGAGTCGCTCCATTGATATCGCGATTATCAAACTCTCGCCCTTTCAACAGAGGAACTCCCATCACTCCGAAGTAACCGGGAGTGATCGAATCGAGCGGAACCTCGATCGCCTCGGCGCCTTGCGGAACAGGACGGCCTTCGATGGAGAAATTCGTGGAGTTCGGAGTATCGGTCAGGAAGACGCTCGATGTTGCTCCGACCGCTTGTATGCCGGGAACATTCTCGAGACGGGTCAGCAGTTGCTGATAGAAGTCATTAATCGGTTTTGCGCCGCGATATTTTGATCCCGGCAATTGAACTCGCATCGTGATTGCCCGGTCAGGATTGAACCCGAAATCGAACTGCTGAAGCCGGATAAAACTCCTGATCATAAGACCCGCGCCAATCAGCAGGATCAACGAGAACACGACCTCCGCGACTACGAGGATGTTGCGAATCCTCATTCCTCGAATGCCGCCCGTCGAACCGCGATCTCCCTCTTTAAGAGAATCCGTCAGATCTGGGCGCGTCGCTTGCAGCGCCGGAACGAGTCCGAAGATGACACCCGTCAGCAGCGATATTCCAAGCGTGAACGCAAGCACCGGGAGATCCACGCGAGTGTGGTCAAGCCGGGGAATGTCGGCGGGACTAAGCGCAACAATAAGCTTGAGTCCCCATATCGCAAGCAGTAGACCTGCTGCGCCGCCCGCGAGAGCAAGCAGGCCGCTTTCCGTGAGCAGCAATCTGATCAGCCGCGCGCGTCCGGCTCCCAGCGCAAGGCGAATTGCGACTTCTTTCTCGCGCATGGCCGCGCGCGCCAACAGGAGGTTCGCCACATTAGCACAGGCGATGAGCAATACGAACGCGACCGCTCCGAGCAGCACGAACAGGGCTGGCCGTACCTGCCTTGTCTCCTGATCGTGCAAGAGGACCAGATTAGTTCCGTATCCCGATTGCGAGTACTGATCGTCAAGCCGCTTTGCTATCGCGCCCATATCTTCGCGGGCTTGAGCCATCGTCACCCCGGGCTTCAGGCGGCCTACTGCTTTGTAAGAGATCGCGAAGCGCGCCTGTCTTTGTCTCGGATTCAGCGCTAGAGGTATCCAGAACTCGGTCTTCTTGTCGGGAAACGAAAAGCTTGCGGGCATTATTCCGATCACGGTTCTGCTGACGCCGTTCATGCTGATCGACTGGCCGATGACACCCGGATCGCCGCCGAAGGTGCGCTGCCACAATCCGTGGCTAAGTACGACCACCAGATCCTTGCCCGGCTCCTCCTCCGCTTCGGTGAACACGTTGCCCCGCGCGGGATCGACTCCGAGAACGGAGAACAGACTTGCTGTAGTCCATATGCCGCTGACTCGTACCGGTTCGCCGGCGCCGGTCAGGTTGAAGCTTCGAGTATTAAAGGCTGCCATATCCTCGAATACCTGATTTTGCTCTTTGAAATCGAGGTAGTTCGGGTACGGATGCCAATCTTCAGAGACCGCGAGCTTCGGATTATCCATCCAGATCATTGAAATCCGATCTTGATTTTTGTAGGGCAACGGCGTGAGCAATATCGATTTGACTACGCTGAATATCGCGGTATTGGCCCCGATCCCAATCGCGAGCGCTACGATCACGATGATGGTGAAGGATGGCTTCTTTACAAGCATCCGTGCGGCATAGCGAATATCCTGGTTTAGATTTGTCATTGATCACCTGTCGCTGATCTCTCCACGGAAATCCAACATCGGAGTCTTCTATAACCTGTTCCCCGTCCCCTATTCATATCTCAGAGCAATGATCGGATCGACCTTTGTAGCGCGGCGCGCAGGCACGATACAGGCTCCCAGGGCTACAATGGCCAACACCACGGCCATAGCGGCGAACGTAGGCGGATCGTTCGCGCTTATGCCATACAGCAGAGATGCCAGTATCTTCGTCGCGAAATACGCGCCTCCAAGCCCAAGCACCAGCCCGACCGAGGAGAGCACCATGCCGTGGCCAAGAACCATCTTCACGACGTCTCCAGACCTCGCGCCCAGGGCCATTCTTATGCCCATCTCATGCGTCCGCTGAGCTACCGAATAGCTCATAACGCCGTACAATCCGATCGCCGTCAGAACCAGCGCCAGTCCGGCGAAGATCGACAGCAGAAATGCGTTCAAGCGAGGCTGCGCTACCGACGAAGCGACATAGTTTTCAAGCGTCTTCACCTCATATACCGGGAGATCCTTGTCCATCGCCTTGATCTCGTCCTGAATTGCCCCGTTGAGAAGTCGAGGGTCGCCATACGACCTGACGACCAGGGTCATCGAATCGAATGGAAGCTGTGAGTGCGGGATATAAGCCTCAGGATCGGGAGGCACGCCCAGCTTGCGATGTTTGACGCTTCCAACAATGCCGACAATCTCTCTCATTATCGGGCGGCTTTCATCGGTCGCAATGCTGGGTTTAATCCGGCGGCCGACAGCATCTTCGCCGGGAAAAAACCGCTGCGCAAACGTCTCATTGACGATAATGACTCCCGGAGAACCCTTGGCGTCCTGGTCCGTAAAATCCCTGCCTTTGATTACAGGTATTTGCATGGTTGTGAAGTAATTCAGGCCCACGCTTCGGACCTCGGTCGAGGGTTGATCGGCCTTGGCTACGGGTCGTCCTTCGGTTTCAAAGCTCACGCGCATGCGGTCGCCGCTCAGCGGAAGCGGCATCACGGCGCTGGCGGAATTCACGCCTGGAATACCACCGATTCGGCCGATGAGATCGTGGTAGAAAGCGCTTTGCTGTTGAGCCGAATACTTGACTTCGCTCAAGCCGAGGTTCAGCGCCAGCACGTTGTGAGGATCGAATCCGGGGTCGACGTTCTGAAGTCCGCGCAGGCTGCGAATCAGCAGGCCGGCGCTTATCAAGAGAATCGTCGCGACGGCGATTTCTCCTATAACCAGCAGGCTTCGAATTCTGTTTCGACGGATTCCGTCAGACGAACCTCGCCCGCCTTCTTTTAACGCATCGGTGAGATCGGGTCTCGCGGATTGGAACGCCGGAACGACGCCGAACAGCAAACCCGTCAGAAGCGACACTATCAACGTGAACGCGAGAACCTTTAGGTCCAGCCCGATTCCCGCCGACCGAGGAATGTCGTCCTTGGCAAGCGTAACGAGAAGATCCGCGCCCCAGATCGCAAGCAGCAGGCCCAGCGCGCCTCCGGCGACGGCGAGGATCACGCTCTCGGTCAATAGCTGTCGCACGATTCGCATCCGTGTTGCTCCGATCGCGGCTCGAATGGCTATTTCTTTATGGCGGGTCGTCGCGCGAGCCAACAGCAGATTCGCCACGTTTGTACAGGCAATTAAGAGCACGCCGCCGACCGCGAACAACAGCATCAAGAGCGCAGGCTTTATATCGGTTACCAGATCTTCAAGCGAAGAAATAAGGCGCACGCCGTGGTGCGAATTCTGATCGGGATACTGGGTCTCCAGCCGAGCCGCGATCGTATTCAATTCAGCCTGGGCCTGATCGAGCGAGACTCCCTGAGCAAGCCTTGCGATCACATTGATGAAATGGGCTCCTCGCTGTTGCGTAGCGGGTTTGTCTCCCGCGCTGTCGGCCGCGAACGTGGTCCAGATTTCGACGGGCTCGTTCTGAACCGGGAACTTGAACCCGGCAGGCATCACTCCCGCTACGGCATAGCTGTAACCGTTGACGGTGATCGTGCGATTGAGGATATCGGGGTTCGCGCCGAATCGCGTACGCCACAGGTCATAGCTGAGAATTGCCGCGCGGCTCCGATTACCCGGCTGCTCTTCCTCAGGTACGAACTCGCGGCCGAGCATCGGCTGAACGCCCAGCAGTGAAAACAGATCGGTTGATACGATTGCGCCGCGAAGCCGCGCCGGCTCCTGCTCGCCGGTCAGGATAAAATCATTCTGATAGAAGGCCGAGATCTTCTCGAATACATGATTCTGGTCGCGCCAGTCGGCGAAATTGGGATACGAACAGGACGAGCGAGACTCACCGCGTTGAAGATTCGTCTCCCACACCGAGACCAGGCGTTGTGGTTCAGGAAACGGAAGCGGGCGAAGCAAGACCGCGTTCACCACGCTGAAGATCGCGCTATTCGCGCCGATCCCCAATGCGAGCGCGATAATCGCAACAACTGTAAAACCAGGAGCCTTGATCAGGTTTCTGACTCCGTATTTGACATCCTGAGTGAGATCGTTCATTTCAACTCCTATCGGAACAGCCAAGAACAGGCGCCGGTGTCAGGTGTTGGGCCGCCCGGCGCCTGACACCTAGTCATGCCTCGCGCCTATTCATATCTGAGCGCGATCATCGGATCTACTTTTGTCGCGCGGCGGCCTGGAACATAACTCGCCGCCAACGCAACGACTCCAAGCAGCGCCGCAATTGCCAGGAAGGTCACCGGGTCGCCTGCGCCGACGCCGAACAACAGGCTCGACATGAATCGCGTGACTCCGTATGCCGCTGCAAGTCCGATTACGATACCAAGCGCCGTCAGACGCATCCCCTGGCCTACGACGAGCCTCAATACATCACCGCGAACAGCTCCCAGAGCCATTCGCACGCCGATCTCATGAGTTCGCTGCATGACGGAATACGAGATCACTCCATAGATTCCCACTGCCGCCAACAGCAGAGCGAGCGCCGCGAAGATTCCAAGAAGTAACAGAGTCAGGCGCTGTGGCGCTACGGATTCGGATCGCACCTGATCCATCGTTTTCACATTCGACAGCGCGAGATCTTTGTCGAGAGCGGCTACGTGCGCGCGAACGGCCGAGGCAATGCTCATCGGGTTCGAGCTAGTTCTTATGGTCAGAGTCATCGCGGCCGACGGTACTTGGCCTTCAGGGAAGTACATCGAAGGCCGCGCATCCGCGTCGAGGCCGAAGTGCCTTATGTCTCCAACCACTCCAACGATCTGACGCCATTTCGTTTTAGGTCCTCCTCCGGAGCCGATTCGCTTGCCGACCGGGTCTTGTCCCGGGAAATATCGGTCGGCGGTCTTCTCGCTTATCAGTACAACCAGCGGCGAGCCGTCTTTGTTGTCTGCATCGGTGAACCAGCGGCCTCTAGTTAACTTCAACCCGAGGGCCTGAAAATAATTCGGAGTGACCGAGACATACCACGCAACCGGGCTCCTGTTGGGTTCCGGATCGGGTTGGCCTTCAATTACAAAATCACTGTCGCTGCCGTCCCCGCCGAGCGGCAGGTTTGAAACCGCGCCCGCGGATTCGACTCCCTGCGATGATTGGACCCGCTCGATCAATTGTTCGTAGAACGCCGCCGACTGTTGAGGCTCTCGATATCGCACTCGCGGCAGTTTTATGTTCATCGTCAACACGTTTGTCGAGCTGAATCCGGCATCGACATTCAGTAGGTTCACGAAGCTTCTGATCAGGAGGCCTGCGCCTACGAGCAGCATGAGCGCGAGGGCCACTTCAGAAACCACAAGAGCGGCTCGCATCTTCCGGCCCTTGGCAAGCCCTCCCGAGGTCTTGCCGTCCTTCAACGAGTGATTCAGATCCGGCTTGGCCGTCACCATCGCGGGAATCACTCCGAACAGCAGGCCCGTGAGCATCGCTATTCCGAGCGTGAATGCAAGCACGTGCCAGTCAATTGCGATCTCATCTATGCGCGGCATACCCGGAGGACTAACCGACACAAGCGCGTTAACCATCCAAACAGCGAGAGACAGTCCCAACGCGCCTCCGGCAAGCGCAAGCAGCAGGCTCTCGGTTAATAACTGACGCACGATTCTGGATCGACCGGCGCCGATAGCGGCTCTGATCGCAATCTCACGTTCTCGCGTCGATGCGCGGACCATCAACAAGTTCGCTACGTTGGCGCAAGCGATCAAAAGAACGAAGCAAACCGCTCCAAGCAAAACAAGCAGCATCGTCCTGACATTGCCCACGATCTGCTCCTGCAGCCGGATGATGGTTACACCGATCTCTTTATTTGCATCGGGTATGCCTGGGCGAGAGACGCGGAAAGTCCGGTCATCTCCGAACGCGCGGATTCAAGCGTGGTTTCGGGTTTCATTCGCGCTATAACGCGCAGGACTACGCACGCGCGACCGCAGCGCGGCGATAATAATGGACGCAGCGGCCTCCATATTTCCGCGTTCGTGATTAGCGGAAACCGAAAGCTCTCCGGCATGACGCCGACAACCGTAAACGACTCTCCACCAAGATTGATCGATCTTCCAACCATGAATCGATCGGATGCGAATCGCCGTTTCCAGAGAGCGTGGCTCAAAACTACTACCCGCTCCGCCGTCGGTTGATCCTCCTCCGCAATAAAACTGCGTCCGAGCGCGGGTTGAACTCCGAGAACGGAGAACATGTCGTGAGACACGCCGGCGCCGATGAGGGTTTCCGGTTCGTACTCGCCGGTTAGCGTCGGCTGCCAGTCGATCAACGCCGCCACGCCATCGAATGACTGCGTCTGGTCGCGCCAGTCATAAAAATTCGCAGGCGACACCCACTCGCGTTCCGGACCGTTTACGGCCCGATAGTCCTGCCATAGCATGACAAGCTTATCCGGAGTTTTGTATGGAAGCGGATTAAGAAGCAGTGCGTTGACAATCGAGAAGATGGCGGTGTTCGCGCCGATTCCCAGGGCAAGCGCAATAACTGCAATTGCCGTAAACCCGGGCTTCTTCAACAGCATTCGAACTCCGTAGCGTACATCTTGAAAGAATGTTTCCATAACGCCTCCAGATAGGTCTCAGGCGCGCCAGGCGCCAGAAAACAGTGTCAGGCGGGCCGGGCGCCGGTCTCAGATGCCGGATGCCAGGCGCCGAGTGTCAAGCGCCAGGGGTTGAGCAAACAGGGCTCATTGCAACCAGCATCAGCGTCCAACAATCAGCAACTCGACCATCAATCTATCACCCGTTCTCTCTTACCTGTTCCCTGTTCCTATTCCCTATTCATATCTCAGCGCAATCATCGGATCGACCTTAGCTGATCTCCGAGCCGGCAAGTAGGATGCGGCGAGCGCAACGGAGCCGAGCGCCGCTGCGACCGCGCAAACGTAACGGGATCGGTTGATCCAACACCATTAGTCACGGGCGGGTAATGCGCTGGTCAGTTCCGGAAAGCTATTGAAGTTGTTCTGCCGGACGATGAAATAGGTTCCAGGTGTCGGGGCCGGGTGTCAGGCTCCCGCCGCCAACGGTCAGCCATCAGACACCAGGGCCTTAATGTACCATCGATCAGCGCTCTCAGCCACAGGTTAGTCAGTTCAGTCAGAGCGATCGGCGGCGAGAAGCATAAACACACCGGCAAATGGTGAGCACGAGAGCGGTATAACGATAGTCTACTCGCAGCGAAGCGCTATCAGAGGATCGACCTTGATCGCTCGGCGCGCAGGTATCACGCTCGCGGTTATCGCGACCGCCGCCAGCAAGAGCGAGATTGAAATCATAGTGAGCGGATCGTTCGGTTCCGTTTCGAAGAGGAGGCTTGATAACAATCGGCCCGTAGCCAGCGTTCCCGCGAGCCCGATCGCAAGGCCGATAAGCGTCAACGTCACTCCCTGCCGAACAACCATCTTGAGCACGTCGCCGCGGTCGGCGCCAAGCGCCATCCGAATTCCTATTTCGCGCGTTCGCTGGCTCACCGTGTAAGAGACGACGCCAAAGATTCCAATCGCGGCCAGAAGCAGTGCGACTCCTGCAAATCCCGACAGCAGGATACTGTTGAACCGGGCTCGCGATGACGCGGCCGCAACCACTTGTCCAAGAGTCCGCACATTGGAAATCGGCTGATCACGATCTACCGCGACAATCGATGCCTGAACCGCGGATGACAACGAGCTTGGATCCTGCTCCGTCCGAACTACAAGCGCCATGGAAGCGGTTGACTCCTGCGAGCTTGATACATACATGGCCGGGCGCGGGGCCGTTGAGAGGCTCCGCTCGCGCACATCTTCACAAACGCCTATAATCGTCATCCAGGGCCGCGGCGAACGCGGCGCGCCGAGCTTTATGCGTTTGCCAATGGCGCCGTCACCGGAAAAGAAATCATTCGCAAGAGTCTGATTAATGATTACTCCCGGATTAGCAGGGTCGGCGGAATACCGATCAAGAGCATTCCCCTGCCTGAGTCTCACCCCCAGAGCGTCAAAAAGGCCGGCGCTGACGATCCTGTAGTCCGCTGACGAGAGTTTTGTCGGATCGAAGGGGCGGCCTTCGATAGAGAAGGGCCCGTCGAATCGGCTCCCGCTCATCGGAAGTATGGAGACGACGCCGGCGCTCTTTACTCCGGAGAGTGAAGTGACTCGATCAAGCACTTCCTGGAAAAATGCACGCCGTTGCTGCTCGCTCGAATATTTGGCCGCCGGTAGATCTATTTCCATCGTCAGCACGTTGCGAGGATTAAAACCGGGATCAACATGGCTGAGCCTTATCATGCTCCTTACCAGGAGTCCTGCCGAGACTAACAACACGAGCGAAATCGATATCTCCGCCACGACAAGGAGGCTTCGAAGCCGGGTCTGGCGACTTTTTGCGGAGCCAAACAGATCCCCGCCGTCTCTGAGCCATCTCTTGATCTTCGTCGTCGATGCCTGAAGAGCAGGCGCCGTCCCGAAAACCAGGGCAGTCAGCACGGACACTGCCGCCGTGAACGAGATCACGCGCCAGTCGACATCTACCTCCGCAAGTCTTGGAATCCGGTCGGGATTGATGGCCAAAATCAGATCCTTGAACCAGAGCGTCAAAAGCAGTCCGAGGCCGCCGCCAAGAATGGCAAGCACGATGCTCTCGGCCAGGAGCTGACGAATGATGGCGCCGCGGCTTGCTCCGAGAGCCATTCGAATTGCAAGCTCGCGGGTTCGGCCGGCAACACGGGCGAGCATAATGTTAGCCGTATTTGCGCAAGCGATCAGTAACAACAGAACAACCGCGCCCATCAGAATCAAGAGCGCGGGTTTAACGCTGCCTGTGATTTGATCCGACAGCGGAACGACTGTTATTCGCCAGCCCCCATCTTCGCCTCCGGGCCCCAGATATGAACGTGGATACTGCTGAATAAAACTGCCGGCAAGCGCATCCATCTCGGAACGCGCCTGATCGAGAGAGACACCCGGGCTGAGTCGAGCGATGACTCGCAAATTGTATCTCGAGCGTTGCTCGAGCATCTCAGGCGCGAGCGGTAAGGGGAGGAATAGATCGGCGCGCTCGGCGAATTGAAGATCGGGATGCGGAAATTCGAACCCTTCCGGCATCACTCCAACGACCGTGTGAGTGACTCCGTCAAGCAACACCTGTTGACCTACGGCGGACGACATCGAGCCAAATCTCTGGGCCGCCAGTCCCGCGCCAAGCACGACCGAATTTCGCGCCGCTTCCAGCTCCGCGCTCCGAACAAATAAGCGGCCGAATGCAGGCTCCGCTCTCAGTAAGCGGAACAATCCGCCGGTGATCTGGGCGGCGGTTACACGCCGCGGTTTCTCGCTTCCGCCGAGGTTCTGCCGAACATTATTGAAAGCGGCAATTTCTTCGAATGATTTTGTCTGATCGCGGTATTCCACGAACTCGGGCGGAGACGCGCCGAGCTGCTTCATATCGAGCTTGAGGAAGTTCCCGTCGATTATTACGAGTCTGGAAGGATCCGAGTAAGGAAGCGGCCGGATAAGCACGGCGTTGACTACGCTGAATATCGAAGAGGCGGCGCCGATACCGAAAGCGAGCGTGATTACAATAGTCGTGGTTACAGAGGGTTGGCGTCGAAGCGTTCGGAAGGCGAATCGCAGATCCTGAATAAGCTGTTCCATCAGCATCGTCTTTCAGCTCAAAGCGACGAGCGAAAGTCGGAGCCCTCCTTTTTTCACGTTCCTATATTCGACCTCCCATCGTGACCTGTATGACCCTGGCGAGTCAGGCGGAAAGGCAAAGGGCAAAAAGCAGGAACATAGAGATAGAGATTAGACCCGTTCCTCAGGCTTCGCTCAAAAGCGCTCTGCTTGCAATCTCACGGTTTCTGCCTTTTGCCTTTTGCCTCCCGACCGCGTTCCCTGCCTACGGAACCTGAGCTTATGGAACCTGAACTGGCGCGCTCAATTGCAAATTTCCCCACGCAATTCTCAAAACCACGTCCTTCATCTTTGTCTTCTCGAAAATGAGATCTATGACGAGCTTCTCGCGCATCTCGCTGCTCTTCTCCGAAGTCATCGGGACTTTGAAGGCAATCGGCGCTTGTTGTATCTGCGACGCATCAAGATGGGTTGCCCTGGCTTTGGCGGGATCTATAAAGACCAGCGACCAGGCCGCTCCATCCTGAGATCTTTCCAATCCTAGATACCACGAGCCTGCCGGTATCGATTTCCCGGCGATCTTAAGCGGCAGATCAGTATCGAGCACCGTCCAAAAATTACTGCCGAGACGCCAGACTTGACCCCTGGTCATCTTGTCGAACCTGCCGCTCTCTTCGTACTCCTTGCGCCACATCGGCTTGCCATAATCAATCGCGAACTGTCCGGCTCCGCGATTCTTCGTGTTGTCCCAATAACCAACCCGCGTAGTACCCCGCTCCGGCGAATCGCTGCCAAACACTATTATTGGCGGCCGTTTCTCTTGAGCGAGAATCTGGAGCGTGAGGCAGAGCAATACTGAGGCGCTAAAGAGCGCACGAGTCACTCTATTCAATTGCACAGGATTCCTTTGCTTAGTCCGCGCTGGCTTCGAGTCGGCCGTCCTCCTCTTCGACGACTCGACCATCAAAGAGGTGGATTCCGCGATCGGCATGACGCGCATATCTGGGATCGTGCGTCACCATGCAGATCGTAGCGCCTTCGCGGTGAAGATCGCGGAGCAGCTCCATAACCGCTTCGCCGCTTCGTGAATCGAGGTTTCCAGTCGGCTCATCCGCGAGAAGTATCGACGGCCTGCCCGCAACCGCTCTTGCAACCGCGACCCTCTGTTGTTGACCGCCGGAGAGCTGGCTGGGAAGGTGTTTGGCGCGATGAGCCATGCCGACCTTCTCAAGAGCCTCATTGACCCGCTGCTTGCGCTCGTTGGACTTCATGCCGCGGTAGGTCAAAGGCAGCTCGACATTTTCGAAAACGGACAGGTCGCCTATCAGATTAAAACTCTGAAAGATGAACCCGATTTCGCGATTTCGAATGCGAGCTCGCGCCGAAGGATTCAGATCAGCCACCGCATTATTATTTAGCGTATAGCTGCCGCCGGTTGGAGAATCCAACAGCCCCAGTATCGAAAGGAGTGTGGATTTTCCGCAACCAGAGGGACCGGCTATCGAGATGTACTCGCCGGTGTTGATCTCAAGATGGATGCCGGACAGCGCGTGAGTCTCAATCTCATCCGTGTAAAACACTTTTTGTACGCCGTCGAGCCTTATGAGAGGCTGGCTTGAAGATGTCATTGGTTTCTCCGTTACTTCAATCTGATCCGATCAGTGCTGTCATAGGTCTTCATATCGGAGAGGATGACCTTGTCCCCGATCTGAAGCCCATCTTTAATCTCAACCGTGGCGACCGAGCTCTTCCCGAGTCTCACCTGGACGCGAACCGCGTTGATTCCATCCGGCTCGACTTTGAACAGCCCGATAGTGCTGTTCTCCTGCCCCATCACCGGCCTTCCGACGAACATAATGTCGTCAAGCCGCTCCAGCTCGATCGTACCTTCTACGCTGAGATCCGCAACCGCTCCCTTCGGGAGATCGCCGGTCAACTCGGCGTCGACCGTTCTCGTACCGTTCTGAACGGACGGATCAATACGAATGACTTTTCCTGGAATTACTCCGTTTCGAGTGTCGACGGAGACAGGCTGGCCGATCAGGATATCCTTGACCTGGGTTTCAGCAATCTTCAACTCGGCTTTCAGCCTCTTGGGATCGGCGACGCGAGCTAGATTTTGACCCGCCGTGACCTGTTGACCGACTTCCGCCTGAACCAGTTGAAGCACGCCCGAGATACCCGATCGCACCTTCAATTGCTCAACCTGTGTCCTCTTCAATTTGGCGGCCTGTTCGAGCTGCGAGACTCTCTCTTCCTGCGCCGCAACCTGGTTCTTTATCTCGTCGGCGGTAATCGACAAGCGCTCCGCCTCAATGTTATCGCGATTCTTAAGGTCCTCCGCTTTAATCTTGGAAAGGTTCACAAGCAGCTTGGACATCAGTCCCTGCTGGCCGAGCGATTCATTCACTTCATACTGAAGTTTCGCCGATCGGTAATCGGCCCCGACCGACGCCGCCGTCGAACGCTGATCCAGCACCTTTTTTTCACATTGCACTTTTAGGCTGGCAAGGTCGGCCTTCGCGCCGCGCCACTGTGATTCGGCATCGAGCGCGGCCTGCTTAATTTCGGGATTATCCAGCTCCATCAAAACCGTGTCGGCGCCTACCACATCGCCGGGTTTGGCCAACCGGCGTTCGACACGGCCCTGCGTCATCGCCGGCACCCATCTGATTTCTTCGGGAACCAGGGTTCCGAGACCGCGAACCTGCCGGAGCATCTGGCCCTTTTTCACCGTATCAAACAGTACCGTGCTTGGATCAACGCTCGGCGCCGCCGGTTTCAGCCTTGAAACCCCTACGGTAATCGCGGCCACCGCGCCGATCGTGAGCAAGGAATAAACAGCCCGTTTGATGTTACGCTTTGTTGTTTGACTTTTTCTCGGAATATCCATATTGCCCTCGTCCGGTTATACCCAACTGACGTGCCAACGTGGCGTAAGCGACCAAATCTTAGCGGCACTTAGTTTAGTCCCAGGAACCTGAAATCAAAAGGCCTTTTGGTGTTCGGTTTTGGGATTGCGCCTTCCCAAAACCGGAACCGTTTAACCTGCCTAATCGATCCCTTCACACCCTCTCCACGGATTGCTATCAGATTTCCACACACGTCTCTACAAGCACTCTAGAGCCCATTTCAGAGCCCATGGTTGCCGCTCAAAATACCCGCTGTTATAGTCAATCTTTCGCTCGCAAGCTACATTGATCATCTCAGGTTCGTACAGATTTCATTGGAGCAAGCAATGATCCAGATCAAGCGACTGTGCCGCGAGAAGGCCGCGCTCGTCGTCATAGACATGCAAGAAGCATTTAGGACCGTGATTCCCGATTTCTCAGCGGTCAGCGCTCGAATCGCAAAAGCCGTACAAGGCGCCTGCTTGCTCGAAGTGCCTGTAATCGTCACGGAACAGTATCCGCGAGGCCTCAAGCGCACGGCCGAGGAAATAATACCCCACCTTCCCAAGCCTCCCAAGATCATTGAAAAGCTCTGCTTCAGCTCGTGCAGAGTCGAAGATTTCCAATCTGAATTGATCAGCCGCAACGTGAAGCAGATCATCGTCTGCGGGATCGAAGCGCACATATGCGTCACTCAGACCGTGCTCGACTTGCTGTCACAGGATCTCGATGTATTTCTGCTCGTGGACTGCATCACGTCGCGCAAACCGGAAAGCAAAGAAGTTGCCCTGGCGCGGCTGACACAGGCGGGCGCGATCCCGTCCAACCTGGAGATGGCGCTTTTCGAGATGATGAAGACGGCCGAATCCGCCCAATTTAAAGCTCTTCAGCATCTGATCAGATGACTGTCTGATCTGTTCGCCGCCGCTGGATCTCGAGCCCTCAAAAATGCCGAAAGCCGATCTCAATCCTCAACAACTGGAGGCGGTTCATACCGTCGAAGGTCCAATCCTGATCATCGCGGGAGCCGGCTCCGGCAAAACCCGAGTGATCACTCATCGTATAGTCCATCTGATCGCCAGCCACACTTGCCGGCCCGACCAGATACTGGCCGTCACATTCACCAACAAGGCCGCCCAGGAGATGAAGTCGCGAGTCGAAAGTCACCTTAACGAGGGACAAATGATTTCTTCACCCTTGCTTTCGACCTTTCACTCGCTCGCGGTGAGAATCCTCCGAAGAAACATAGACAAGCTCAACGGTCCCTACACGAGAGACTTCACCATCTATGATGAAGATGACCAGGCCCGCCTCGTGCGCGCCATACTGAAGGATCTCTCTATAGACGATAAGTCGCTCACGCCGAGACAGGCTCTCTCGTCGATAAGCTGGGCGAAGAATCGCGGTCTGTCGCCTATCGCTTACGAAAATCAGGCCGAGTATGTGACCGAACGGCGAGAAAAGGTCGCGGCCGTCTACAAACAATATGAGCCGAGGCTCGCCAAAGCCAACGCAATGGACTTCGACGATTTGTTGATCAAAGTTGTCGATCTTCTGGATAAATCCGGGCCGACTCGCGAGTACTACCACGGCCGATTTCGGCACGTGATGATCGACGAGTTCCAGGACACCAATCACATTCAGTACGATCTGGCGCGGCTGATCATAACCGGCTTGCCTCTCTCTTCTAAAGATAAAGCGATTGAGCAGTCGCATTGGAGCGGCCGCAGCCTCTGCGTGGTTGGAGATCTGGATCAGAGCATCTATTCGTTTCGCGGCTCGGACTTCAACATCATTCTCGGATTTCAGCGCGACTTCCCGGGAACTCGCACCGTTAGACTCGAACAGAACTACCGATCTACTCCGGTAATTCTCGATGCGGCAAATCGCGTAATTGAGATCAACGAAAAACGCCTTCCCAAGGAACTCTATTCAGCCGACCCGCAAGCGCAGGGAGATAAGATCCGCTACTACCAATCCTATGATGGGGAAGGCGAAGCCGCCTTCGCCGCCGAGAAAATCCAGGAGCATCTCCGCCATGGACAATATTCAGCCGTGCTCTATCGAACGAATGCACAGTCACGGCTCTTTGAAGAGTCCCTCAGAAGAAGAGGCGTGCCGTACAACATCGTCGGAGGCTTCTCCTTCTACGATCGCGCCGAAGTAAAAGACATCATCGCCTACTTAAAACTCGCAATGAATCCACGCGACGATATGGCCCTCTCCCGCGTCATAAACGAGCCGCCGCGCGGGATCGGCAAGGCAACGCTGGATACCCTGGCTCAGAGACAGGCTGCCGAAGGACTTTCACTCTGGGAAGCCATGCCTGCCGTCATTGAGCAGAGATTGGTTTCGCCTCGCTCGTTGAGCGCGCTTCGGACGTTTCGCGAAATAATAACCGGGCTGATCGAGAGAGTGTTGAAAGAAGA
>Ga0209687_1000159_pt1 | contig 24631 bp, 23 predicted proteins | sample GraSoiAngelo_136_FD_185893 | JGI IMG/M metagenome (GOLD analysis project Ga0209687, IMG submission 185893) | Grasslands soil microbial communities from the Angelo Coastal Reserve, California, USA - 14_0929_09_20cm (SPAdes) (version 2) | ecosystem: Environmental > Terrestrial > Soil > Grasslands ...
CAACGCCTCGAACCGGTTTGCCGGGTTAATCGACGCGCCTCGCGCATGAAACTTCCGAGGATGGACGGTGCGCGCCGCGTTTGGAATTTCACGCACATTCTTCCACAAGTTTTTTCCATCGGGCTTTCGCTTCACGTGATATGTTCATCTGAACATTGACCTCTGTCGAGCCATTTTTTGTGGATGGTTTTGCCGCGGTCAGCGACCGCGGCTACAACATCGAGCTAAAAATTCGCGGGCCAGCCGCGCGGCTTGCCCAACGGGTGCTCAGTGGCACACTTCTCGGAACGAAGAGCTCGGAGGGGTGGTCGAGTGGTTGATGGCTCCGGTCTTGAAAACCGGCAGGGCGCAAGCCCTCGTGGGTTCGAATCCCACCCCCTCCGCCAACTCAATTGCGGATTTGCGACTTCGGATTGCGGATTGAAAGCCAGTGAGCAACGAACACCGCACAGATCACGCCCAGGATCGCGGCGAAGGTGACGTCGGATAAGTAATGGGCGCCAGCGATCATACGAGAAAGTGCGATCAGGATTGGAATCAGCAATAGCGGCGCACCCTGTTTTTTGCGCGCGAGAAACAACGCGACAAAGAATGCGGTAGCTGAGGCGGTGTGACCGGATGGGAAGGCGTGATATTTGGAACTGAATTGCGGGCCGTTCCAACGCGCTTCGGTTTTGACCGATGGACGCGCCCGGCCGGTTGCAATTTTGATGGCGCGTGTGGTAATCCCGGCAAGCGCAAGCGCGATAATCATGGCGAGAAAAATTCGCATCCAGGCTTTGCTTCCGACGGCGAAGGCAATCGCAATTCCAATCAGGCCGGCAATCACGTGGGCCGGCCAATCCCCCACCCTGCTGACGATTCGCATCACTCGTTTTAATTCGAGCGAGGAATGTGCGTTGATCCAAGCGGCGGCTAATTGATCAAAAAAAAAGGCAGCAACCAACGCGATTACTGCCAGCACGACTAATGTGATCCAAATTTTTCGTGACCGCATCCGTGTGATTTCAGCTTCGGTTTTCACTGCAACGGCTGCTACTTTCCGGTTCAATCGTGCGACCGGCAATGCGCAATTACATCGTGCTGTTTGTTGGGTGCCTGCTTTTTCACCTGGCGGGCACCTGCAGTTTGCCGTTAATCGACCGCGATGAGCCACGTTTCGCCGAAGCGGCGCGGGAAATGCGCGAGCGCGCCGATTTCATCGTCCCCTTTTTCAACAACCAATTTCGTTTCGATAAACCGCCGCTGACCTATTGGTTTCAAGTCGCGAGCTATCGTGTCTTTGGCGAAAATGATTTTGCCGCGCGTTTCCCGACCGCAGTCGCGGCCGCGTTGGTCGCGCTGGTTTTGTTCAGCTGGGGAAAACGAATGCGAAATGAGAAGGTTGGTTGGTGGGCGGCAATAATTTTCACGCTTTCGCTGCAAAGCTTCATCCACGGAAAAGCCGCGGTTGCAGATATGTGGCTGGTGTTGTTCGTGACGCTGGCGCATTGGGCGGCCTGGGAACTCTTCAAGGCAAACACCGAACATCGAACATCGAACATCGAACACCGAACGGCCTTTTGGTGGATTTTTTATTTCTCGTTAGGACTCGCTTTTCTGGCCAAGGGGCCGATCGGATGGACACCGCTGTTAACGGTCGCAATCGCGCAAAGATTTTACCGTCACGAGTACCTTGCTGCCCGCTTCAAATTCTTGCGCGGAATTTTGCTTGTGCTGGCGGTGGTCTGTGCTTGGGGATTTCCGGCGCTCGTTCGCACGCACGGCGAATTTTTCCGAGTCGGAATTGGAAAACATGTGGTCGAACGCTCAGTCGCCACGATGGAAGGACATGGTGCATCATCCGTCTGGATGTATCTGGGGCTACTGCCCTTCTATTTTTTGACTGTGTTCGCTAGTTTTTTTCCCTGGTCGATCAAACTGCCGGCGCTTTGGAAAAACCTGCGCGCGCAACGCGATGACACTGACCAATTCTTGTTAGCTGGCGCGCTTATCGTCTTTGGAATTTTCACGCTGGTGCAGACCAAACTACCTCATTACACCTTGCCGGCCTTTCCATTGCTGGCGCTGCTGCTGGCGCGACGCTTTGAATGTTTGAGACTTTCGAGGGCGTTGCCCATCGCAATGACCGGAGTTTATCTCGCGATCTCGTTTTTTCTCAGCCCGTTTCTCACAAAGTTTTTTCCCAGCTACAACCTTGCCCATGACAGCCGGCCTAACCTGAAACCCGAAATGGAATTCGGCGCCATTGATTTTGCGGAGCCGAGCCTGGTTTGGTACTTTCGCGACGGCATCCACGGATTCATGACTCCATTGAAACGGAAACAAGCCGCCGAATTTATGAGTCGCAGCGGAGGGCGTTTTGTCGTGCTACCGACGACAGCTGTCGCAGAGGTTTTTCCGAACGTCGATGTATCCTGGCGGAGCTATCGCGCAACCGGATTCAACATCCCGAAAGGTCGGCGCGTTGATCTAACGATGTTGCTCAAGCCCGATTAGTCATCCCGAGCGCTCGGGATGACGTGAATTGTTGCTTTGCAGATTTCCGCGTCGCAGTTAGGGATTCCCCGCATGATCACATTTCTTCGTGGCCGCCTGGCGCACGCGCTCCCGACGCAGGCGACGATCGATGTTGGCGGTGTTGGCTACGAGGTTTTTATTCCGCTTTCGAGTTACGACAAACTTCCCGGAGTCGGGCAGCCGATTGAAATTCTCACGCATCTGCACGTGCGCGAGGATGCGCAGATTCTCTACGGATTCATGAGCGCGCCGGAGCGCGATCTCTTTCGCTTGCTGGTCAATCACGTCAGCGGGATTGGACCAAAACTGGCGCTGGCGGTGTTGAGTGGAATGAGCGTGAACAATTTCAAAGCTGCGGTGGTGAACAACGATGTCGCTTTGCTTTCGAAGATCAGCGGTGTAGGAAAGAAAACGGCGGAGCGAATGGTGCTGGAGTTGAAAGACAGGGTCGGCGTCGCGGCAGCGTGGGAAGCGGCGAGCGCGACGCATGCACCGACGCCGGAGCAAGAACAGGCGAACGAAGCGGTGCTAGCGTTAATCGCGCTCGGTTACAAGCAGGTCGATGCCCACAAGCTGGTGCGCGATTTACAGGAACGCGAGGGCGCGGGGAAGTCGGCCGAGGAGCTGGTGAAGATGGCGCTCAAGAAATTCGCGAGCGGACGCTGACTGGAAGTTTGATGTTCGACGCTTGATGTTTGATGGGTACTGATGGCGGCTATGCAGTTTTGAAATCAAACTTCAAACATCAAACCTCAAACATCGCGGCGACTGCCGAGAGCGAAAAACTGGATGCCATCCGCGCCGCGTTGCCCGCGGAAGGGCTTTTCGCGGACAGGGATTGGCTGATCTCACCGGATCCGTTTCCGATTTCAGAGAAATTTGTCAGCGAGCTGGAGCAACTTGGCCATCGTCTGTTCGTTTTCCAACGCGCGTGTAATCAGCTTTATCAGCTGAGCTTTCGGGGGAAGCACCCGGGATGGATCGCGAAATATCTCGATGCCGGGAAACCGGCCAAACTGGTCGAATTGTCGCGGCAGAAAATTTTTCGCGACGAATTGCCGCGCGTTATTCGGCCCGATCTCATTCTGACGGAGAAGAGTTACATCATTGCGGAGATTGATTCCGTGCCGGGTGGAATCGGATTGACCGCTTGGTTAAATCGGACCTACCCGGCGCTCGGCCAGGATGTGATCGGCGGCGAAGACGGGATGCTTGATGGATTCCAGACCGTGCTCCCGAATGGCGGTGATATTCTGGTTTCGGAAGAATCGGCAACGTACCGGCCGGAGATGGAGTGGTTAGCGGCGCAATTGAACCAACATCGAACATCGAACATCGAACATCCAATATCGAATTGGCGCGTTCTAGCAGCGGAAAATTATGAGCCACAACCAGGCCACGATGTTTACCGATTCTTCGAGTTATTCGATCTGCCGAATATTCCGATGATCGAGGCGCTCCTGAAATCGGCTAGTGACGGAAAGGTGCGGGTGACGCCGCCGATCAAACCGTTTTTGGAGGAGAAAATGTGGTTCGCGCTTTTCTGGCTCAAGCCGTTGCGGGAATTCTGGCGACGCGAGCTGGGCGAAAAATATTTCCTGAAATTGCAAGAGGTCATCCCGTACACCTGGTTGCTGGATCCGACGCCGTTGCCGCAACACGCGGTGATTCCGCGACTGGAGATTCACGATTGGCGCGAGGCAGCGAAGTTCAGCCAGAAAGAGCGCGACTTGCTTTTGAAAGTGAGCGGCTTCTCGCCGCTGGGATGGGGAAGTCGCGGCGTCGCGCTCGGGGCGGATTTACCGCACAGCGAGTGGGAGAAACGAATCGACCACGCGCTAAATAATTTTGCAGCGCAGCCAACGATTTTGCAGCAATTCCACAAGGGAAGCTTGTTCGAGCATCGTTATTACGAAAACGAAAACGCCGAGGTGCGATCGATAAAAGGCCGAGTTCGTTTGTGCCCGTACTATTTTGTCGAAGGCGATCGGGTGAAATTGCGCGGCGCCCTAACGACAATTGTGCCGGCGGATAAGAAGTTAATCCACGGAATGCGGGATGGCATTATGATACCGACCAGTGTTGCCGATCTAAAAAGCCGGTCTTAATTTCCAAGTCATTAAATACACTTCGAGCGAGAACGAAGGTTGCCCCGCTGGAAATCAAAAGTCCTTGCCCAAAGCTTTGGCAAGAGATGCAGGGAAATCGCAAGACACGCTTTTGTGATCAATGCGAACTGCACGTCCACAACCTGTCGGCGATGTCACCGCATACAGTCGAGCAGAGCAGCTGATTGCGCGCGGAAGGAATGAACCTGTTTGAACAAGTTACGCGCTCCGGCCAGATAGAAACATGATGACGCAAAGGGACACATTGCGTTACGCGCTTCATCGCCCGCTGCGGCGCGCACTGGCGTGGGTTTTCGCGATCTTTTCGCCTCTCGCTTTTAGTTCCTGCGAGACGCAAAACCAGCCAACTAAGCAAGGTCAGCTGACTGGAAGAATTGGACCTTGCTGCGAACCGCAACAAAAAACGATCGATCGATCCTCTGGAGAACCATTCCCGCGGTTGACCGGCATGGTCGCGCCTCCGGAGGATCTGTCTCGTTAGCTCGAGTCGTCCGCGCGAATAATTCGCACTTCTCGGTGAATGGCGCCACCAGCGGTAAGTTTGCTTTCATAGAGCGTGAAAGACGCGATACGGACGAGGCCGGCATCATAATCACGATGCTTTTTTAAGAATAAGTCAACGAGCGCTTTCGAAATGCCACGAGCGCGAGCGATGGTAAAATGTGGCGTCCAAGCGCGCTCTTCGATCGGTAAGTGGCAAGCCAAGGCAGCCTCGCTCACGCGCTTATGCAGTTGGAAAAGGTGCGGGTGCGCATGGCCGACCCCAATCCAGAGAATCTGAGGCATCCCTTTTCTTGAAAAAACGCCCAGTCCGGCAACGGGAAGAAAAAAGGAACGAAAGGAGATGGCAGCGAGTTTCTCTTCGAGCGCGGCGGCGGTGCCTTTTTCGACCGCGGCAAAAAAGGCGAGAGTGAGATGCATTTGCGCGGGTGGTGAAAAAATCAAACCGCGGTAGTGGGGATCGAGCGCGGCCAAACGTTCCGCGATTTCGTCGGGATAATCGATGGCAACGAAGAGGCGTTGCGTGCTCATGAAGTTTGGGCCGGCGCTCTCGTCATCCATGCTTGCGATTGAAGCGCGCGACTTCGCGGGCGGTTTCGCGATCGGTGGCTCGCTTTTTCAAATCGGCACGTTTATCGCGCGCGACTTTTCCCTGCGCGACTGCTATCTCGGCTTTCAGTTTGCCGTTTTTCCAGTGCAGATTGAGAAGGACCAGGGCGCGGCCGCCTACCTGGGTTTCGCCATAGAGCTTGTCGATCTCAGCGCGGTGGAGCAAGAGTTTGCGCACTCGTTTCGCTGACGGAATTTCGTGACTGGCGCGTTCGTAAGGCTGGATGTCGGCATTATAGAGGAAGGCTTCACCATTTTCGATGCGCGCGAAGGCATCGTTGATGTTGGCCTTTCCTGCCCGGATCGATTTGACCTCGCTGCCTTTGAGTTCGAGCCCGGCTTCGTAGCGCTCGAGAATATGAAAATCGCGCAGCGCTTTGCGGTTGAGAATCGTCTCGGCAGTCATTAACCGAGCGATGTTAGCCAAAAATCACGCGCCGTCGGTGGACGCGCTCTGCTCTTCAAAAGTGAGTTTGCCGGCAATGATTTCCTTAAGAGCAATGTCGGTGAGCGATGCCCGCGGGCCAGTCTCGACCATTGGCCGATGCCCAAGACCAAGCTGACGCACGCGCTTGGATACAACGTTGATAAGCAGTTGCGGGTTGGGAATGATCTGGCTGGCTTCCTGCAAGAGTTGAGTCGTCATAATGCGCAAGGTATGGACGGCGCGGGTAGGCTCCGCCGGGAACTGGAGAATCGTCGGCGCGCAGGACGAAATGGGACCAGGGAAAAGACGAGAGCCGAGCATCGCGACGAAAAAGAAATGGTGAATGTGAGAAGCAAGCGCGCCCTTGTCAAACGATTTGTGAACTCAATGTTCGGAATGTGTCCGAGGACGCGGCCCGTCCCCGATGAGGAAATCGCAAGGATCGGCCACGGCCCGGCGACATTGGTCCCAGTAGAATCTTCTCGGCGATATCGGTGGACAACCGAGGCACGATCGCCCGTTGGATTAAACATGGTAATTATAGCTATTAGGACTGGACCATGTTAATCTTGTCTTTGTGGCTCACTCCATCGCTGGCTATTACGGACAGGTGATGCCTCGAGTCAAAGCACTGAACAATCTCCTCAGCTGCGCTAAGGGAGCGGCGGGGGTCGTTTGGACCCAAGGAGTCCTCTCAAGTGGCACCAGTGTTGCTATATCCAGAATTTCCATAACTATGGCCTGTGGCCAGAGGATATTCATGGGAATCGATTCAAACATTGACGAAAAGGTTGGCGCTCTGACCAGCGATTCCAACCCTCTGAAAAGGCGCCGAAAAATGCTCGCGCAACACGAACGAGGAACCACGCTGGTCGAGGTTGCCATCGCAGGGGCGTTGCTCGTGCTCGCGCTGGCGAGTTTATATGCTCTTTACGGAACTACCGTAAAAGAGGCGAAGGCTGGCGACACCGCCGCGATCGCGGAGCAAAATAGCATCGCGCGAATCGATCAGATAAGAAATCTCAACTGGTATAACACCACCGCCCCATCCAACATCGCGACGCTGCTAAATACGCCCACTTCCTCGGATAATGCTTCGACGATTTCCAGAGAAGTCATAAGCATTTATCCCGCTGCTGTTCCGCAGACTTCGCCCCTTCCAGCACCGACTCCATCTCCAAGTCCCACGCCGGGTTCCACCCCATTCTTTTCCGTGACCAAGATAGGCACAGGAACACCCGCCATCAGTCCCTCTGCTCCGAGCAGCATCCTCGGTGAAAGATTGATCCGGGTAGAAGTTACGACCGAGTGGGTTACCTCGGCGACGACCCATCAGCGTCAATTATCGACCTTGATCAGTAAATCGGGGACCAAAACCCGATGATCGCGCGACCCGTATCCTACAAGCAAAGAGCGGCTGCGGGAATGACGCTGCCGGAGATAATGATTGCTTTGGCCATTCTCGGAATTGTTCTTTCTGTGTGCTACGGTTCATCCGTCGCGCTGCAACGTGGTTTTGCCTCAACCACTTCTTGGGCCGACGCGCGAAACAGTCAGCTGCGCGTGCTCGATTCTTTGGCAGCGGATCTCCGCAATGCTACCGCCAAATCATTCACGATAAGTGCGGACGGTCTCACGAACACGCTTCCACTGACATTGACGATCCCCATGCGATACCAACCGAATCCAAGTCCCTCTCCGGCTTACGAGACAACCGGACCGCTTGCAGGCGATCCCGCTCGCTTCGCTCTCCGGGTCGAGCCAGGAGTCTATCCGACGACCGGAGGTATGCAATATAGGGATAGCAGCGGACAACAAGTGGCAATAGCCGTGACTTATAGATATGGCGCGAGTGGAACCAAGCGAACGATTGTTCGCCAGATTGATTGGCCGTACACTGCGCCAGCGACTTCGACACTAGCCTTATCCCAACCATTACCCGCGGCCGCCAACACCGCTAGTCGCGAGGTTGGCAGCTTTACGAACTACTCCAGTGCAAGTCTCTCTGACCCAAACAATATTTTAAAGGTGACATTCACGAACAAGGATATGCAACTGATTAGCTCTTCGGATACCGCCGTCGTAGTCAGAATTGAGGCGAGTCCCGATTCTCGTCACCCCGGAAACAAATCAATTTTGAATGATACGGTATTTCTAAGAGAGGCAACTTTTAAGTGACGAAGTATTTCTGACCACGTCTGGTCAGATAGCGTTCCAGTTAACCATTATGAAAATACGAAGCAACAGCCAATCGCGCACAGCGTCCGCCCTCGTTGCGGTGATCATCACTATTACGATCCTGGCATTACTGGCCAGCTCTCTTGTTGTGAATGTGAACAATCGCCGCATGACGGTCAGCCAGGCATCGGCCTGGCAGGAAGCGTTGGCTGCGGCTGAGGCCGGCGTTCATCAGGGAATCGCCCAATTGGAGCAAGGATTGGCCCAAAATTCTCTTCCGTTAGCGGGCCCTAGTCCGATAGCTTGGAGTAGTCCGTTTCCAAGCGGCACGACTACATCTACATCCATAAGGGTGTACCTAAACCATGCTGGTGAAGGGCCATCTGGCGCATCTAACAGCTATGCCGACTATATGTTGACTCTGAATGAAAACACTACGCAGACAATCCCGAGGCCTTACTACTGCATCGTCTCGGTTGGAACGGTGGGACTTCCGGGAGGTAAATCTCTCAGTATGGATAGCGCGGATGCTGTATTGCGGAAACTAAATCTGCGGACCGCCACCCGAACAGCGACCCGCACGATCGAGGCATGGGTCAAACCGGTTTACACCACACAGGGCCCGCTGAAAACGGATCAACCCATCAATTTAAACAATCATAACATCTTTGTTGATTCTTTTAACTCCGCCGATCCCACTCGTTCTGTCAACGGTCTCCCAGACGCTCGAGATTCCAACGGACATCTTCTGACTAATATTGGACAGTTTGATGCTCCAAATTTCAACGTCCCTCTGTCAGCCAATATCGCTACCAATTCACCATTCGCCAATATCGGTAACGCGAGTGTTTACGGCGATGTCCTTACTAATGGCGGCGCCACTGATGCAAATGGGGCCACGGTTACAAACACGTCTAACGTTAAGGGTCAGATTATCAATGATTATTACGAACCGCTTGAGCCCATTTATGCACCGCAGTGGAGTAACGCAACTGTAAGCGGATCGGTTAATAATTCCAAGACTTACACCGGAGGCACCGCTACAAGTCCTGCTCGTTACCAGGTCGGTACTATCGCAAGTATTGGCAATATAAAACTTTCAGGTGGAAAGCAGGTGACGTTTGATTTCGGCACCACGAGGGGTAGTCCCGATCCGAGCAAAAATTACATCGAACTCTATGTAACCGGAGATTTTACTACAAGAGGGTCAGGCTCAACCGATGGCTCGGTTGTTATCGTAAATGGAGTCAACGTTAAAATCTATGTGGCAGGGGATTTGAACTTCTCTGGCAATGGATTGGTTAATTACAACAACACGGCAAAGAGCTTGGAAATCTATGGAATTAGCCCACCGGATGGAACGACTCAGACCTTTACTCTAGCCGGAAACTCGGACTTTTATGGAACAGTCTACGCTCCGGGGGCGGACTTGAAGCTCGCCGGAGGTGGCGGCAGCGGCGAGTTCGTAGGAAGCTTTACAGGCAAATCAGCCTTTCTTAACGGAACGACGCAGATTCGCTATGACGAAGCGCTCGCTGGCAGTGGGCGCATCAGCAGTTTTAAGATTGCTGGGTGGTTCGAAGACGTTAAGAAAACTGGAACTTTTACGGGCCAATTGCAATTCTAGGCGCTGCGCTCGCTCAGCCCAAATCGAGATGGATTCTGCACCAGCGTCAGAATGGCGTTCGCTTGTGGTCAGAAGCGGCCGCGCCTTTCGGCGGGCAAAGCTTTGGCGACAGACGTCGGGTGCTTCCCGGCGGCGGACGCCTCTCAAAAATCGCTGCCCGGTTTGGGACCTAGAAAAAGCCGGGGCTACGCGGAAGTTGCAGTTATAAGAGTCGTCATCCCGTTTTTGCGATCGTTGGCATGCACGACTGGCGAAATTTGCGAGATCCTGGCGGAAACGACTGGCACGGCCGACTGTCCAGCTAGCGGGTGAGGACGCGCTTGCGCTCCTAACATTGCTCTCTGGCGATGGAAACTCGTTATCGGGTCATTGGCGGGGGGTAAGATCATATGTCCTTCTATCTTATTTTCGAATTCGATAACTTGGTCTCATCGACTCCCGGCACACGAAATGCATACTAGCCAATACAGATGGATCCGTTGATCGGTCGAATGGAGAGCGGACTGCGCCTAAAGATTCTTTCGTCTACTCGACGCAAGGATTTCTTCGCTCATTTGAAAGGAGCTCAGCAGGTTCACTTTGCCAATAAGATTGCGGAGCCCGGCAAATGCAGGATTACCAGCATCCATCCGTCGGGAGTTGGGCGTGTACACCCCACACACGATGTCACAATGTATACGGATGAGGCATTTCGTCTGCGACGACGCCTTGCAAAATTGCACAGGAAGATTCTGATCACTGGAAGGATTACTTGATACACGCTTCCCGTCATTTGCCGTAACCGAATCCGCACTCTGGGCTTCCACAGCGCATCCGATCAAAAGCCATCGGGCATTGTTGAAAACTTGATCATCTACCAGACGGTGCGTCTTTGCGGTTGGATATCTTGCTGGCGTGAGGATTTCCGTATAGAGCCAGGGAGGCTGGGATAAGCATCGGAATGACACAGCTATGGAGTCTGCTGTAGCATCGGAGTCGGTTTGGGCAGCATCGGCGTCGGCTTCGGCTTCGACGTCGGAGGGGGCCCCAGCACAGGGGTGGGCTTCGGCTTCGGCAAACCTTTGAGGGAAGAATTAGCTGGAGAAGGCGTTGCGTGTGCTTTTACGACGGCTTCTTCTTGTTTTTTTCTTAATTCCAGCGCTGCTTTTTTTTCATGCTGTTTTTGCAAGAAGAAAACCCAGCCAAGACCGAGAAAAATGACCACAAAAATGGTATACTTAATCACAAAAACCAGAGGAACCGTGAACTATACCCTACCCACCCTACGTGCGTTTGACAGCGTTTTTCTACCATCGTACAGATAATTTTCTTGGGTCGAGAGCCCACAAGGTCCCGCCTTCCCGCTACTGATCCTGTTTTTAGTTAGAAGTCGCTAGATGGTTTGCCAGTTGACCTCGCTGTGCAGCAAACCTGGTGAACGTGGGAAGTTGGCGCGTCGTTGTTATCAACCGATTTCTGCGAGCGCGCGAACAAGAGCGCGCATTAGCGGGTGTCCTCTACGTAGCTGGCGATACGAAAATCCAGGACTTCGCCCTCACTATTGAGTGCGCGATCATAATGCCAGCTTACGTTTCCGTTCCCGTAAAAAGTCTTGCAGACCATGGTCCCAATAAAATCAGGGTTCCCATTCAAGGTGACATCCGCGCTCGGCGCGTAGAATGTCATGGCAAGAGTACTCGGCGTGGCGGAATTAAGTTGGATAGTTTGTGTCCATTGCGGAACGCCGTTCACGTCACGCGGTGGACTAATACCGTAGAATTGGAGGTTGCCGGCGATTGGGTTCGCGAGACTCGGATTCTGGTTTATAAGGTTATTGTTTTTAACGTCAATATTGCGGTCGAAATAAATCTTAAGGTGGACATTCGGATTTACCGTGATGCCGGCGGAGTTGCCCGAAATATTGCCTGTGACGTGGATAGCGATGTAGGTGTCCGTTCCCGCTGCTGTGGGATTCACTTTCAACGCACCGGTGAGCGACGAAATAACATAATAGACTGGGGCATTTGAGCTTCCGTCAGCCGGTGGCGTAAGCGTTGTAGAACTCGAGACGGCCAACGGCAGCTTCCCCGCTCCGGTCCCAGCCGGTTGGTACGCCCACGCCGAAGTGTCAGGCATATGATAATCGTCGAGATTAAAAGGCACATTATTATCTACAGTTCCGGTTATTTGAGATGAACCAACAATGGTTCCTCCGTTTGTCGCCACATCCCCGTAAAGCATGCCTTTGACAGTTGCCGTGGAGCTGCCGATTTGGAGGGATCCATGACGTGAATCGGGATAACGTGGGTTAGTCGGATCATTCGCGACGAAGACATAGGGACCTTTTCGCGAATCGTAGCTGTCAAGCATGGCGGCGGAGCCAAGGCCGTAGAAGCTGGCAGACGCTTTAATCGCCGCGTCGAAGAAAGGTGTCACCGGGGTGACGATCTGCTCGATCCGTCGCGAGATTTGCGGAGTCGCCCCGATCGCCGCGGGATCATTCCTCGTTCCGAGCGGATCATCCCAATCATTTCCATAAGTGGTTACGAAATGGTCATATTTAAAATCGATTTTGCGTAAGACGCTATCGCCGTTGCCTCGGGCGGTGATATCCTGCATTGCTGTGGAACCCTTCGCAGCAAAGTGGCTATGACCATCATTGATAAGCGTGTCATCCATTCCGGTTCTCTTAAGGCCTGGAAGAGGCATCGTACCTTTGCTTCGAACACGATACCAGCTATTTGCGTTTGGATCCGGATTTGCCCCAGGATGGAAAACTCCTGAGCTGTCGAAATAGCACGTTTCTACTACTGTCCGAGCCTTAAGGTTGTCGCTGCCGAAAGTGGTTACCGGACTCACGTGCGTGGTTCCGGAATTAGTCCATCCCATCCACGGGCTCGGGCTCGGGGTCGGGCTCATCCCGGGGACTGTCTTCCGTAGCTCGGCAAAGGCCATATCACCACCTGCTTCGGCGGCGGAGAGCGCTTCCTTCCATGCTCGCACCTGATTGGATGAACTATTGAGGCGTGTCGTGGAATTGCGCAGAACATTAGCGCCGATAAGTGATACGACCAAAATCGCACCTAACACGCAGATCAAGACATTACCGGATTCGTTGTTGTTGCTCTTAATTTTCATCTTTCGTTGTTAGTTTCTAAAGGGAACGCCGCCGGTTTCTCAGGTAAGCTGTCGAATAAACGACTGTGCCGTTTCGGTCGGCCACGGAAATAGGCTTAAACGTAATCGCCGTAGTAGTGTACTCGGTATTAGCTAATTCTACGTCGACCGTTTCCGGGATTAGATTGTCAGTGCTCGAGGCAATCGTTGTCACGACACCGTCTTCCGTCCGCAGAATGGAAGAGCCGCTTATTTGGTACAGGACTGTACTAATCTGGTTGGTCGCGGTACCATAATTTATGTTGTAATCGCCACTTGAGATAGCCAACCTTGGCGAGCGCGGAGTTCCTATGGTGGAAGGAGTTGCATCCGCATCGGCCGCCTGAATAATATACCTGGGGATTTTCACCGTTACCGTTTGCTTATCAAGGGACGAGGTGACGCTAAATCCACGCCTCACATCTCGGGCGAGATAATCTACAATGCGGATTTGCTGCATGTGTGTCGCGAAATAGTTGTCCACTGAATTAAAACTCTTTTCTAGAGCGATTGACGAAGTCAGCGTGACACCCAGGATCGTGAAAGCAATGGCGATCGCGATCATCATTTCTACGAGAGTGAAGGCGCGAATCTTTGCGAGTTTTTTGAGTTTCATTTCTTAGTGCCGTTTGAAATAATGCTGCTTGTCTGTTCGATTCGGCTGCGACCACCCACGGCCATAGTCCAGGAGTCTTGGACGTCCACTTTGAGCAATCCCGTGCCAAGGTCCGTGGCTATCGAGTCAGTGGTGACCGTGCCGTTAGGTGCGCGTGTGAATTTGGTTACTCCGTTGGCTGTCGGATACTTGCTAATCGTGACTACCTCGGTTGCCTTCTTTGAAAAAGGTGCCGGATTAGCAGCCGTGTTCATCAGATTCTGCACAAACGAAGTGTTCGTTAGATCAGAGAAGGCAATATTACGCAAAACCTCGCTGCGATCCTGAACGCTTTGCACCGCGGCGAGTGACTCTTTACTAGCGTCGATGCACCGCAGACAGACGGCATTAAGCTCGAAAATCGAAGCGAAGAAGGTCGCGACTAGCACGACTGCGATGAGCACCTCAGGCAGTGTATTAGCTGCGTTTGTGACGCTCCGGGTCTTATTCATTTTCATAAATGAGGGGATTTATTAGAATTACTATAGCAGTGCCGGTGCCACGGAGGGTTGTGTCTAACACTAGACACGTAAACACCAGAAAAAGTCGAACCTCTGATGTGCAAGACTACAAAAGGCAGCCATCCCCTAACCGATTGCATCCTCGAATCTTCTCCTCATTACGACTTTTCTCGGACGCTTCCTCGCTTCAATCGACGGGTGGCAAAAAAATGCGACACTTTCTTTCTTCGCAATGGGATAAGTCGAAAAACGCGCGATCTTCTTGCTATCGCGTCCCAAATACGCGAAGTAGTCAGCTAAGCCGCGGCACTCCGCGGCCGCACATCGCGGGCTGTGGCTCAGCTTGGTAGAGCGCCTCGTTCGGGACGAGGAGGCCGTGGGTTCAAATCCCACCAGCCCGATTAAACGCGCGGGGTCAAGGCATGAACGAAACCGTCCTCACTACCATTGCGTTTACCGGATTCACGGTGGCATTTTTCACGCCGCGATTCCGACCCACTGGTTGCCCTTCGTGGCAGCGGGTCGTGCGCAACGCTGGAGTCATTCCAAAACACTCCTAATTACCGCATTAGCCGGCACGGGCCATGTCCTCACAACTGCGCTACTCGGTTGAATCCTAACGATTTTTGGAGTGGCGCTGAGCTGGCGCATTGGCACGTGGTTCCCGCGAATCGCGGGAGCATTGCTCATCGGACTCGGTCTATTCTACGTCTGGCGACAACTTTCCGGCCACGCTCACAGCCACACTCACTTATTTTCGAAAGGCGGCCACGGTGGGAACGAGCATGAGCATAAACATCAGCATGAACTGAAGGAATCGCTGGCGCATTTTCGTGCCCGGATATTTCGCGCACCCGCACTCCGACTGGGTCGCAATTGGCAGCCTGTTTGCCATGCTTACCTTCTTACCCTGTGAAGCGTTTCTGCCGATTTACGTTTCGGGAATTCGCTTCGGCTGGGGCCGTTTGTCCTGCTAATCCTTATTCTCTCCACCGCCGCAGTTGCAGGAGTGTTGGTTTTCACCTCTCTGGCCCTGCTCGGAATTTGCAGCATCGGACTTGGTTGGTTTGAACGCTATGAAAGCCTGGTGATGTGATCGCTGCTATTATTAGTTGGTGTGATGGTGCTTCTTTTCGAAAAGTGACCGCGCGATTTGATTACCGAAACTGTTTGCCATCCTACGCAAGCAATGCTTGCGTTTCGCCTCACTGCCACGCCAAATTTATCTTTCCGCTATGGGTTCTCTCAAAAAAAGACGCAAAGCGAAAATCTCCAAGCACAAACGCCGCAAGCGAATGAAGGAGAATCGCCATAAGAAGCGTCTGCGTTACAAGTCGTAACGGCGACTGTGCCGGTTTGCCTCGGCAGACCGGCACAGTAGATTCAGGCAGGATGATGATTGTGCGCAAGCAGGGAGCTTATCTTGCGCTGCTTCTGCTGGTATGCGGCATCGGAAAAATCTCATCCGCGCGGGCACCATCTACGCGATCGCAAAAGGCAACGGCGGCGCACGCGGCACCGAAGCGAGCCGATGTAATCGATGATTCGCTGGCCCTACCTCCTGCGCGAGATTTGAATCTGAGCATCGAGGGTGAACACAAGGCCGAGGCCCTCGCCCATTTCGTCGAAGGAATCGATTTTGAGGAGAACGGCGAAATGGAAAAAGCTGTCGAAGCTTATCGTCAGGTTCTGAATGTCGATCCGGGGCAGATCGAACTGGCGGTTCGTGTCGCGGCGTTGCTGACGCGGGACGATGATTATCCGAGCGCGATTGATGTCTTAAAAGACGCAATTAAGGTACATCCGAAAGCGCCCGAGCCTTATCTGGAGCTGGCTTTTATCTACGCAAAGTATTTGAAGAAGGTCGGTCAGGCGATTGAGTTCGCCAACAAAGCCATCGCGCTGGATCCGCTGAAAATTGATGGCTACCAGCGACTGTTTGAGATTCATCTCACCGCTGGCGATGAAAAAAAGGCGGTCGAAACTCTCGATCGCGCCGCCAAATTGCCAAGCGACGATCCGATTTTCTGGGCAAGGCTTGGCCGACTTTACGGCTCCGTCATTTTGAAACCAGATGCCAAGCCGGTTCCGGAGCAAATAGCGCGTCTGAACGACGTTTTTAAGAGGGCGGCCGCGAAAGGGCAAAACGATGCTGCCGTTTTGAAGGAGGTGGGGGATTACTTCGCCTCCACCCAACAGATCAAGGAAGCACTTCCGTTTTATTTGCGCGTGCTTGAGTTGCAACCTGACGACGCCAATGTCCGCGAAAAACTGGCAACCGGATTTGTGTTAACAAATCAGCGGGCACGCGCCGTGGAAACACTTGAAGCGATTATCCAGGAACACCCTGAAAAATATCAGCCCTACGAGTTGTTAGCCCAATTGCACGATGATGAAGCGCGCGCGCTGCTTCGGGACAATCAAACCGACCCGGCGAACGTGGAATTCAAGAAGGCGGCACAGAACTATGAACAAAGCCTGCTTATTAATCCAAATCACGCGGCCACATATTTACGGCTCGCGGAATTATTGCTGGCGCCGCTGAAACAGAGCGAGCGCGCCGTTTCGATTTTGACAGAAGGGCGCCGGCGTTATCCCGAAGCTCCCGAATTCGCCTACTATCTCGCGATTGCCCTGCGCGAGTCGAAAAAGGCGAAAGAGGCGGTGGTCATGTTCGAAGAAGCGCTCAACGAAGCGCAGAATGCGCAGGCTGATTTTCTGAAACCACGTTTTTACGTTGAATATGGCGCCGCGGCGGAAGAGGCCAGTCTCTATGATAAAGCGGCCGAACTTTTCCACAAAGCCATCGCGATGGATCCCGCCAATGCGGCCGAGCCCTATAATTACCTTGGCTACATGTGGGCCGAACAGAACAGTCACCTCGACGAAGCAGAAGACGCAATCAAGCGCGCGCTTCAACTCGACCCCGACAACGGCGCTTACCTCGATAGCATGGCCTGGGTGCAATACCGTCAGGGAAAATACGATCAAGCCCTGGAAAATTTAAAGCGCGCCGTTGAAAATTTGCCGCGCGAAGACGCCGTCGTTTTCGAACACCTTGGCGACGTCTATTCGAAGCTGAACCGTGTCTCCCAAGCACTCGAATCCTGGCAGAAGGCAAAAACACTCGACCCATCGAATAAAAATCTCGCGGCAAAAATCGACGCCCAAAAAACCCGTGTCAGCAAAACCAATCCAACTGGAGCGAAACCATGAGTGACTCTGGCGGCACGCGTTACCCGGCAGAATGGCAACGCAAGGCCATCTGGGCTGCGGTCAGCGCGCTCGCCATTAGCTTCCTCATTTTCGTATTCGTGGCAGCGGTCTGGATCATGGCGAACGTGATCAGCTTTCTGCAGCCGATTTTAATTCCGGTCGCGATCGCGGCCATTCTTGCTTATTTGCTTGACCCGGTTGTCACGCGAATGGCCGCCAACGGTCTTGGTCGCACGAAATCGATCATGCTGCTTTTTGCTATTGCCGGGCTCGCGCTTGTCGCCATCGGCACCTGGCTGGTACCGGCAATTGGAATGCAGAGCTCGAACTTGGTGAAGGAATTACCCCAATACACCGTCAAGGCGCGCGATAAAATTGTCGATGTAATTTATCGCTACGAACGGACTTTTGGCAGCACTGACAAAACGCGAGCGAAAGCCACCAGTGGGATCGTAAATTGGTTGCTCGGCTCAACTCCGGCTCCGACACCGAAACCGAGCCCGAAGCCTACTGCAACCGCTGCGCCGGAGGAGGCTCTTCCGATTCCTTCATCATCGGCCACCCCGCCATTGGAAGAAATCGCCCCCGCTCCCTCTAAATTGACCGATGCGGAGCGCGGCCGTCTTCAGGAGTTAGTGGAAAAACAGCTGCCCAACCTTGAAAAACAACTACCCAACCTCAGCGAGAAGATCTGGGCGATCATTAAGAAAAGCATTGGCGGATTTCTCGGCGTCACCGGTTTTCTTTTGAGTCTGATCCTGGTCCCGATTTATTTGTTCTTCCTTCTTAAACAACGGCCCGCCATTCAGCGTCGCTGGAAAGAATACCTGCCGCTTCGTAATTCACCGCTCAAAAACGAAGTCGCCGACGTTCTCCTGCAGATCAACAGCTACATCATCGCCTATTTTCGTGGGCAACTCCTCGTCTGCCTCGTCGATGGCATTTTGATTGGCACGACTCTCTCGTTCCTTCCGCCGCCAGGATTAAATTTTGCCGTCCTCATCGGTTGCCTTGTTGCCGTTCTCACCATGGTTCCGTACATCGGGATCATCGTTTGCTGGATTCCAGCCGCTTTGATCGCCGTCGCGCAATGGGGCGACTTCACTCACCCATTGCTTGTCACGTTAATCTTCATCGTCGTGCAAAATCTCGAGGGCTTATTTTACGCGCCGCGCATTGTTGGCAATTCGGTCGGGCTTCACCCGATGACCGTGATTGTTTCGATTTTCGTCTGGGGTTTGCTCATTGGGGGTTTGCTCGGTCCAATTTTGGCCGTGCCCTTGACGGCGACGATCAAAGTATTGCTCGCACGTTATGTTTGGGGTGAGCGTCTGCGCGAGGAAGCGATTGAAGCGATCGAGGAGGTCCCGGTCGTGGCAGAAGAGGAAGCCGCGGTCGAAACGGCGCGCGCTTGAACGGCAATCTTGGTTAAAGGGAACCGCACGTTGTCGTAGAAACACAATGACAGATCCGGTAATTCACCAGCTTCGGCGACAGACAAACAAAACTGCTTCGGTGGGTCAGACCCGTTCTGTCCGCGGCGGTCTAATCGTTCTGGCGGTCATTGCCGGATTCGCACTCGGACTGCTTGTTTTCACCATTGGTCCAAAACTCGTTAATTCCTGGCGAGAATCGCGCTGGCTTCGACAGGCCGAAGCGAATCTGAAACAGGGAAATTTTAATGGCGCGAATGATGCCGCACAACAGGCGTTACAGATCAATCATGATTCTTTGCCGGCCTATCAAATTCTGGCCGAAGCAACCGAGAAACAAAATCGCGCTGAAACCGTAGTCTGGCGCGCGGAAATCGCGCGCTTGCGGCCGCGCGAAATTGATAGCCAGCTCAACCTCGCCTCGGCCGCTTTGCGCTTCGGTCAGCTCGATGCAGCCCGCAAAGCACTCGAGAGTGTGCCGAAGGAGAATCGCGAAAGCGCGCCTTACCATGTCGTTGCCGGATGGCTGGCGCGCGCGCAGGGCGATGAAGCAGGCCAAGAGCGCCATTTCGCCGCAGCTTTGGCAAAGGAACCGGGCAACGAAACCTATCAATACAACCTCGCCGCGGTTCGGATCAAATCGCCCGATCCGCAGAAAAACGCGTGGGCACGCGCAACCCTCGAGCACCTGATCAAAAGCGCTCCTTTTCGCGCCGGTTCCCTTCGCGCTTTGCTAAATGATGCGATCCAGCACAGCAACCTCGAGGCAGCCGATCGCTTCGCGCAAGAACTACAATTGAGCCCACAGGTCACTTTTTCCGACGACCTGCTTTGCTTGGATTTTTACAAAAAACTCGATCAAAAAAAACTGGCGACATTGCTGGAGAAGATGAAACCCCTGGCGACGCGACAACTCGACGATCTCGCGGCGTTGATGGCATGGATGAATGGCAATGGCATGAGCGCCGAACTCCTGCGATGGATGGAGAAGTTGCCACCCGAAAAAACCGCTAATCCTCCGCCAGCAATAGAAGTTGCCGCTGCTTTTACTGCACAAAAAAATTGGTCGCGCCTTCGCCGTTGGACGAAGGGCGGTAACTGGGGCGACTCTGAATATTTACGGCTCGCCTATCAGGCATATGCGAAACAGCAGTCTCGACCGGAAGGCACCGATGCGGAATCTGCCTCTCTCTGGCACGATGCCGAGCGCGCCTGCGAAGAGTATCCCGAGCGTGAAATTCGACTGGCTCGTCTCGCTTCGAAATGGAATCTACCGAACCAAGCGGAGCAACTCTGGTTGCGCGTCGCCCATAATCCATTGAGTCGTCGTGAAGCGCTCGATGCCTTGTTTGGGATTTATCGCGCCAGCAATGATCTCCCTAATCTCTACCTCACCGCCATGCGTCTGCATGAAACTTCTCCGGAAGAACCGCTGATTGCAGCGGAATATGCCCGTCTGTCCATGATCCTCGATCGCAACCCCAGCGAAGGTCAGCGCGTTGCCAAAGAGGCCTTCGATCAAGCGCCGACCGAGCCACCCTGCGTGGTTGCCCAGGCGCTTTCTTTAAATTCGCAAGGCCGAACCTCTGATGGAATCGCGGTCTTGCAAAAACTCGCGCCGGAGAAACTGCACGACGCCCGTGTCGCCCTCTACCTCGCAGTACTCTTGCTTGATGACGGCAAAGCCGATGCCGCTCATGAATTCATTGACGCCGCCAATTCCGGCTTCGTTTTCCCCGAAGAGAAGAAACTTTTGCAGGAAGCGTTGCAGAAACAGTCTAGTTCCACGTCTTCAACGCCGACACCTTCGCCGACGATCTCACCCTCGCCCGCCAATTCTTCACCGCGTTAATCGAATCGCACCGGTTCGTGTTGTTGGCTGCTCGTACTTTCTGAGGAACTTTTACGCTGCCGCAGTGTTTCCAGTTTGTATAGCTTAGGGATCAAAGGGAAACGCCGGGAGCGTGACGCTTCCGGCGTTTATTTTACGGCGCGAGTAATTTCCACCGCTCGACTTCGCTTGCCGTCGTCGTCGGACGAGCACATCGCATCGCAAAAATTGAGCTGAAACAAACTTCGCGAAATGGCAGGCGTATTTTATCGGCTAATCTTTGCTTGGTCTCTGGCGGCAATTTTGCATAAAGCAAACTTAGGTGTGGGTCGATGAGGTAACCGTCCCCCGCCCCGCTCGCTTTCCAGATCGCGTCGCCTAGCTGTTGCAATGTACTGTTTGTTGCGAATTGGACGAAAAGCGTCTTCGTAAATTGTTCGCCGAATCGAATACTATGAATCGTTAGTTCGATTTTAACCGGTGGAAGTTTGCACAAGACGTCGAGCGGAGGCCGCGAACTTTCCGGTGCGACAAAAATCGTTACGTGCGGTTCGAACAATGGAGCGCCAAATCGCCTCGCCAGCACCCTAATTTCGCGCGACAACACTGCGCGCGCCGCCGTTTCCGGCAGCAACCAATAAGCAACTGCTTGTGCCTTCCTTGCCATTTGATCTGGCGCCACCTTCCCAGTCATCCCGAGCGAAGTCGAGGGATCCCGCGGAAGTTACCTTAGAAGCTTCCCCACGGGATCCGTCGGCTTACACTGGGGGTGACAAAAACGACCACCCCATTATCCTCTTCCTTATGCCCACAAATGTCCTCGGCACCGAGCTGCAATCTTGCTGCCGCGATCCACTCACGGGCTTCTATCGCGACGGCTACTGTCGCACCGGGCCCGGCGACGTTGGGTTGCACACCGTTTGCGCGCAGGTGACTCGCGACTTTCTCGATTTTTCGGTGCTGCAGGGAAACGACCTGGTCACACCGCACCCAGAGTGGGAATTTCCCGGGCTTGAGCCGGGTGACAAATGGTGCATCTGCGTGACGCGTTGGAAAGAAGCATTGGACCGCGGCGTCGCCTGCCCGGTTGATCTCGAGGCAACTCACGCCTCCGCGCTAGAGTTTGTCACCCTCGAAGAATTACAAGCCCACGCGTTGAAATAATCGCGTTCACCGGCACCGTTAGCGCGTTTTGAAATTACCCTTCAGCCTCTTTCTCGCGCTGCGTTATCTAAAACCGAAGCGCACATTTCTTTCCATTATCACGCTGATTTCGGTGCTGGGCGTTATGCTCGGTGTCACCGTCCTCATCCTCGTGATCTCGGTGATGACGGGATTTGACCGCGAACTGCGTCAGAAGGTGATCGATTTCGACGCTCACATCCTGGTTACCAGCGAAACCACCCTAAATAACTGGCGGGAGCTGACAGAGAGAATTCGAGCAATACCCCGCGTTGTTGCGACTGCGCCTTACGTTCAAGGGCCGGTGATTGTCGAACACGACGAGCAGCGGCTCGCCCCTTTAATCCGGGGTATTGATCCGGAGCAGGAAGAAAAAGTCGTTTCCCTGCAAAAATTCGTAAGGTGGGGAACGCTCGATCTCACCGGCGATACCACCGTACTCGGGGTCGAGCTGGCGCGACAATTAAATGTGCGCGTCGGCGACAAGGTGACAGTCTACTCGCCGGGCAACCTCTCAATCGTCCTCGATCGCATAAAGAAACTCGAGAACGCCACGGGCGAGGAAGAAAAAAAAGCGATCGAAGAATTGCGCGAAGTCGTGCTGCCAAAGGATCTGACAGTGACCGGAATCTTCGAGACCGGCCATTATGTGCACGATTCGCAATATCTGCTAGTGCCGCTTTTCATCGGGCAGGAGCTTTACGGGTTAGGCGACGCCCTTCATGGAATCACGGTTAAAACCGAAGACCCTTATGATGTCGATGAAGTGAAAGCGCAGATCGAAAAATTCCTCGAAGTCCCCCAGTCCGCGCGGACCTGGATCGATATGAACCACCAGATTTTCGAGGCAATCCGGCTCGAGCGTAATGTGATGTTCTTTCTCCTCTTCTTCATCGTCGTCGTCGCCGCCTTCGGTATCATGAGCACGCTGATCACGGTGACGGTGCAGAAACGGCGCGAAATCGGAATTATGAAGGCACTTGGCGCGAACATTGCGCAAATCGTCTGGGTTTTTCTGGGACAAGGAATGGTCGTTGGATTTTTCGGGACCCTAACGGGACTTGGACTCGGGATGGCTCTGATCCGTTATCGCAACGAATTTAGTCAATGGCTGGCCAACACTCTTCACATCGAAATCTTTCCGCGCGAAGTTTATCAATTTTCATCGATTCCGGCGGAAGTGATTCCGCGTGACGTAACCCTGATTTGTCTGAGCGCGTTTTTGATTTGCTCAATCGCTGCGCTCATTCCGGCATACTTTGCCGCGCGCCTAGATCCGGTTAAGGCGTTGCGCTTTGAATAACACCGTCATCCCGAGCGAAGCCGGGGGATCCCGTCGCGATGCCTTTAAGGTTTCATTTCGGGATCCCTCGACTTCGCTCGATGACCAATATTTATGAAAGAAAGGCGACGTCCTTTCGGAACGTCGCCCCTCCCCTCGCTGCGATATACGCCGTTATTTCCCCTTGGCTTCGTGCAATTCTTTCATTGCGTTGTGCAGGTCTTCATGTGCCTTGATGATGGTATCGAGCTTGGTCTGCTGCTCCGGCGTAAGCAACGGACGAATCTGCGTGATCGAAGCATCGATCACCACCTTGGCCTTCGTCATCGCCTCCTGATGGATCGCCTGTAGCTGCGGTTTCGCCTGATCGACGATCGGCTGCACCTTCGCTTTTTGCGCATCCGTCAGGTTAAGAGTTGAACTCATTTCCTCGAGTGGATTCAAATGCCAGCCTCCGTGCGGCCCGCCCGGAGGTTGCGCGTGCGCCAAGCTAAAAGCGCCGAGCGCGATTGCTGCAATTACTGTCAATGTTTGTTTCATGTTTTTGTAAGTTTGCGGCGCATGATTGTGCCTTTGCTGACTATTGACCGCGAACCCCACGCTGCGGTTACATATTTCTTGTCATCCCGAGCGTAGTCGAGGGATCCCGCCATGAGACATTAAAGTCTTCGCCACGGGATCCGTCGGCTTTCGCAGGGGATGAGAAATTTTTGTAACCGGAACGACTTGATTCCGGTCACGTTCTTTGGTGTGGATACCTTTCTCTACGCATGGATGACGATGAGCACGCTCGCGCATTGGTCGATCGCGCGCGCGGCGGTGACGACAACGCCGCCCGCGAACTCATCCGCCAATTGTATCCGTTGGTGGCGAAGATTGTGCGCGGCTATCGGCCGCGCCGCACTGCCGAAGAGGATTTAGCGCAAATGATTTTCGTAAAGGTTTTCCGAAACCTCGCGCAATATTCCGGCAAGGTACCGATCTCGCATTGGGTGTCGCGCATCGCGGTAAACACCTGCCGTAATCAGTTGATGGCGGAAAAAGCGCGCCCGGAACTGCGTCATGCCGATCTGAGCGAAGAGCAGGCTGCGATGCTGGAAAATCTTGCCTCAGAGCACGCCCTGTCCCCCGATCGCAAACTCGCCGCGCGCGATCTGGTGGAAAAGTTGCTCGCCATGTTAAAACCAGTGGAGCGGCTGGTTATCGATATGCTTTATCTCCAAGAACGCAGCGTGGCCGAAGTGCAAAAGCTCACCGGTTGGACCGCTGCCACCATTAAAGTAAGAGCCTTTCGCGCCCGCCAGAAGCTGCGCAAACAAATTGGAGGCTTGCTGTGAAAAATCGAGACGAAATCTTGGATCGTTTGTTTCGCGCGGCCGCAGGTCCCGCGCCGCCCGCGGAAATGCCGTTCGGTTTCGACACTCGCGTTCTTGCACTGGCTCATG
>Ga0209687_1000161_pt1 | contig 24487 bp, 22 predicted proteins | sample GraSoiAngelo_136_FD_185893 | JGI IMG/M metagenome (GOLD analysis project Ga0209687, IMG submission 185893) | Grasslands soil microbial communities from the Angelo Coastal Reserve, California, USA - 14_0929_09_20cm (SPAdes) (version 2) | ecosystem: Environmental > Terrestrial > Soil > Grasslands ...
CGACGAAGCCGCGCGCCAAATTATCGCCGCCGGTGTGAGCGCGCTGGTCGATTTCACGACCGCCGTGTCGATGCGACTTCAGCTTGAGACTCCGGAAGTTCGACTGATGGGGGGCTTGTTCGAAAACCAGAAATTTTATGGAGTAGCATTCGCCAAGGCTCTCAGCGAAAAAATTCCCGGCGCCAAGGTCGCGCTGTCCGAATCCCCGCCCGAGGTAGGGGCGGCCTGGTTGGCGGCGGACGAGAGATTGCAAATTGCAAAAACCGAGGAACCGGCCGGAGCGGTTCAGCTGGTTTCATCGACCGAGGAAGCGAATCCAAAATCAGCCAATCTCGACCGATTGGGTGCTCGCGAAATCGTCGAGCTTTTCGTTGCGGAAGAGAAATCGGTAGATGAGGGATTGCGTCAATGCGTTGGTCAATTGGCGCGGGCGATCGAATTGTCGGCCGGCGCGATTGGCAATGGCGGACGCGTGTTTTACGTCGGCGCCGGAACGAGTGGCAGGCTTGGAGTTCTCGATGCTGCTGAAATTCCGCCAACCTTTGGCGCGTCGCCAGATTTGTTCCAGGGGATCATTGCCGGGGGCGCGTCTGCGCTGCGGCGAAGCATTGAAGGCGCGGAGGACGATGCGCGCGCTGGTGCGCTGGCGATGGACGAGCGCGAGGTCAAGCCGGAGGACTTGGTGATCGGAATTTCGGCGAGCGGCCGGGCGGCATTTGTAATAGGGGCGCTGCGACGCGCGCGAGAAATTGGCGCGCAAACAATTTTGCTAACCTGCAATGCAAAACGCAAGCCCGGCGGCGAGTTTGATTTGGAGATCAATCTCAAGACCGGCCCGGAAATTGTTACCGGCTCCACGCGTCTGAAAGCGGGAACCGCGACAAAAGTCGCGCTGAATATCATCAGCACGGGCGCAATGGCTCGGCTGGGTCGGGTGCGCGGGAATTTGATGATCGATCTTCAGCCAACAAACAAAAAACTGCGCGAGCGGGCGATCGGCCTTGTTTCGCAACTCGCCAGGTGCGACCGCGAGAGCGCACGGGCGCGCCTCGAGCGCGCGGACTGGAATCTACGTGAGGCATTGAAAGAGGAGTAATGGAGTAATGGGCCGAGCGAACCCCTCCCAATACTCGCGCGATCCCGCCGACCGCGAAATTTCGGCGTCATAGACCGCCGCTACAGTTTCACGACGCTAGCGCCCCTCAGCAGCGTCAGGGTGCAGCGTTCGCACCGAGCGTGGCTCCAAGGGAATCGGTTGAAAACGCGGGACGCGGATTGGAATGGTTTCGTGCGGACAAATTGGAGCCATTTCCTTTTCGCCCTTCGAATAGCAGCGATGGCGCGGTGGTACTAAATCCGCGTCATTGAAATAATCGCCGACTCGATATGAATTGAACACCTCGGCCGGAACGAGTTGCCAGCGGATGTGCCCGAGGCGGTCACGGAGAGCGAATTTGTAAGTGGCATCGATCCCCAGACTGTAAGCGAAGGGCAAAGGCCGGCCGGCTTTCTGGACGATCGTCCCTTGGTAAGCGCAGGCAATCAAGAGCGGAGCGACGCAGAGAAAAAGAAAGGTTTGGAGTCGCACGAGCGTTTGGGGGTTGGTTCGAAATCAGCGATTTTTGCCGTTGACCAAATTATAGTATTTTAGGAACTCCCGATCAATTTTGAAAAACTCGGTCATATTCCATAAGCGCAGTTGGTCCCTCTGCCGCGAACCAAAGTAAAGTCAACTCAAGGAAATCATTATGCTTTGGACAATCTTCGTCATTCTGCTGGTGCTCTGGCTGCTTGGTTTGGTCAGTTCATATACCATGGGCGGATTCATTCACATTCTGCTCGTGATCGCGGTCGTGATCCTGATCATCAACCTCATCGGCGGCCGGCGGACCCTCTAGCCCGATGAAGCCCGCGGGCATTGTCGGGATTATCTTAATCATCGTTGGCATCATCGGGTTTGCCTACGGTGGACTGGGTTGGAACACCGAAAAAAAGGACGCGCAACTCGGTCCCATTGAAATCAAGCACCAGGAAAGACACGGGATCAATTTCCCGCCGATCTTGAGCGGACTTTGTGTGGTCGGCGGGATCGTGCTGGTGATTGTGGGAAGCCGGCAGACGTAAGTGCTGCTCGGTGGATCGAGCCGCTCCGCGGGGCGATGCCAAAACAATTGCGGCTGCGCCGCCTTAATCTAACATCGAGCAGGGGACTGCTCGATCCACCTAACTACTGCGTGTTCGCCTTCAGCACCGCGAAGGTTTTGCTTCCCTGGCGGTCGAGATAGAGCAGGACGCCTCGTTTTGGGTCGCCTTTGCTCAGGGCTTCGCGGAATGATTGCACATTTGTGATCGGCTTCCCGTCCACTTCAGTGATGACGTCTTCGCGCTCGATTCCTTGCGCGGCCGCGATGCTGTTATCTGCGACGTCGGTCACGATTACTCCCTTTGCATCGCCGAGGTGCAAGCGCTCCGATATTTCCCTCGTGATGTCCTGCACTTGTAACCCCAACTTGCCGACATCTTCCGGGGGGCCTTGCTCCCGCGGCACGATCTCATTGGAAGCGCGCGCGATCTCATTCGGCAACTCGCCGGTCGTAACCGGAATTTCAATCGTCTGGCCTTTCCGCCAAACTGTCAGCTTCACCGCCTGGCCGATTTTCTTTTTTAAGATCTCGCGTTGCAACTGCGTATCGGTCGTCACCGGCGTGCCGTCCACCTTGGTGATGACATCAAACGGCCGCAGGTCACTTTTGTTCGCGGGCGCGTCCGCTTCGATCGTGCGCACCACGACACCTTTGTCGATCCCCTTCAGTAAATCGCGGGTGTTGGGATTGTCGCCGATCGATTCGATTCGAATGCCAAGCCAGGGTCGCGCAATTTTCTTGCCGGCGACCAATTGCTGGCCGATTTCGTTGGCCAGGTTGCTCGGAATAGCGAAGCCAAGGCCGCGGTTCAATCCGTTAATCAGCGTGTTCATGCCAATGACCTTGCCGTCGATGTCGCAGAGCGGGCCCCCCGAGTTACCAGGATTAATCGAGGCATCGGTCTGGATGTAATCGGAGATGCTGTAACCGCCGTTAGTGAACAATTTGCTCCGGCCTTTTCCGCTGACCACGCCATAGGTGAAGGTGTAATCGAGTTTAAATGGCGCGCCGATGGCGAAGGCAAACTGCCCAACCCGCACCGCATCGCTGTCGCCCATCTGAACCACCGGCAAGTCCTTGGCGTCGATCTTGATTACCGCGATGTCGGTCTTCTCGTCGGTGCCGACGACTTTCGCCGGAAACTCGCGACCATCTTTCAATTTAACATCGACATGCTCCGCTCCTTCGACCACGTGGAAATTAGTAAAGATGTATCCATCAGGCCGCACGACGAATCCGGAGCCTTCGCTCTGAATCGGTTGCAAGTTACGTGGACCGCGCTGCTGCGAATTGTCGTCAGGCTGTCCTTGAAAAAATAGATCGTCGAAGTTGAAGCCCTCGTTGCCGTCATTCTTTTTCGAGACCTCGATGATGACGACGCTGGGCGCGACAATTTCGAAAACTTTTGCGAAAGCATTGTTCAGCGCGTGAACGACATCCTTTCCCGACTCGGCTGCGGCCGGCGGAACAGTGGAGGAAGTTTCCTGCGCAAGAAGGGACGAGACGCTCAGGGTGCCAGAAAAAATAAGAGCCAACAAAAATCGCATGAGTTGGAATTTCGACATGATCAGGCTGGCGGTTGTTCAAATGTAACAGTGCTTTGCAGGCACGCCACTCTTGCGGCTGCGGCTTTCCCTACTCTGTCATCCCGAGCGCAAGCGAGGGATCTTGCCCATGTCCGTGGATCACACAAGGTTGTTTGCGTGTCCGATTGTCTGCTCGTGAGGTCCCTCGACGTCTCCGCGTCGCGGGATGACGGGGGACCGGTTGACGCGATCTTCTCGTATGCGTAGAGCAATTCGATGCTGCTTCGGATTCTCACTCTCGCGCTGGCAATTTTTCCGATTGCAACCCGCGCTTGCGATCTTTGCGGGTGCTACACCCCGCAAGTGGAATCGATGCCGAAGGAGAAAGTTTCCATGAGCGGGTTCTACACCGCGATCGCCGAGCAGTTCACCCATTTCGGCTCGCTTCAATTCGACGATCGTGAGGTCGCCAATCCCACCGGACAACGATTGGAAAGTTCGATCACGCAGTTCGTCGTCGGTTACGGAATTAACGATCGCTTCGCCCTGCAATTTAACGCGCCGTTTATCTACCGCGAATTCCGGCGGCCGGAAGGCTTTGCCATCGACGAAGGAAATGTGAGTGGGATTGGCGACGTCTCGCTTTTGGCTAAGGCCGTGCTGTGGCATTTCGCTTCAACCGCGCGCCGTGAATTCAATCTCGAAGGAAAGAATCCGGTCGCAATCGAGCACGAATCAGATTGTACGTGCTCAATTGTCGCGCTGGCAGGGTTAAAATTTCCGACCGGCGATTCCAGCCGGCTAAAGGAAGAATTTCACGAAGTAGAAATTCCGGGCGCGCCGGAGAGCGGCATCCATGGGCACGATCTCACGCTTGGCACCGGTTCGTATGATGGGATTTTCGGCGCGCAGAGTTCTCTGCGTTACAAGAATTTTTTCGCAGAAGCGAATGGCCAATTCACTCTCCGCGGCGATGGCGCGCACCAGTATCATTTTGCCAACGATCTGATCTGGAGCGCGGGGCCGGGATATTATCCCGTTCGCAAACGCGATACTTTAATTGGATTCCAATGCGTGGCGTCTGGCGAAAGCAAAGATGTCGATCGTTTTCAAGGCCGCGCCGCCGAAGACACAGGCGTTACTTCGGTGTTTATCGGTCCGCGCATTATTGCGTCGCACGATCAACTCAGCGGCGAGCTCGCTGCTGAGTTTCCGGTGTTGATGAACACGACGGCGTTACAGGTGGTGCCGGATTATCGTTTGCGCGCAAGTGTCGCAGTCAACTGGTGAAGATTTGGAAAACATTGCTGCTCGTTTATCGCGAGCTGGATATTCATTTGCCGGTAGGACGAGACTCCGTCGAGCCGCGCAGGCTTCGTTCTAGTGCAGCGCAGACCCATTTCCATCACGTTGCGAGCGAGCGCGAGCTGGCTGATGCGCTCGATTCCTTTCGTGGATTTCCGCACCTGGTTTCGGAGCTAACAGGTGGCAGAGCGGGAATCGAATACGAAATTGTGCGGCCTGATCACGCGCTTACTTCTCTCACCCGCGAATCGTCATCACATTTCTGGCCGTCGCCTGATGATACTCGGGCCGATCTGGATGAGTTCGCACCGCCCGGGAAGTACGATTCGATTTTCATTTTCTGGCCCCAGCGGAATTTGAAAAATGGAACGGCGGTTCCATGTCATGCCTGGGGTTTGGCGATGGGCGCGAGCGAATCGACTAATGGCGCGACCTACGCCGCTATTGCCAACGCGCCGTCATCGGCATGGGAAAATGAGGCGCGTGGTGAAGTCTGGCTGCACGAATGGTTGCACGGCGTTTGCGCGCATTTTGCGCAGCGTGGTCATGTCATGCCTGAGCACGACGCGGATGGCGGTGAGTTGCACGGTTACGCTCGTTCACCAACGGCCGGTTGGACCGATTACTATCGTGATTTAATGAGCGGAAACGTTTTGGAAGATGGAAAACGTTTCGGCATTCCGGCCGATGCGTGGGTGGCGTAAGCCGCTTAGCACAGTCTTCGACGTCAAACCGGCCATGAATGACGAAGCACGAATGACGAATGACGAAAGAAGGACGAAGCCCCAATGACGAGATCGCAGGATAGAGGACAGTCCGTCCTGTAGCGGCGGTCTATGACCGCCGAATCTCCATTCCGGGGAGCGCACGCGCCCTCGCGTGCTGCATTCGGCGGCCCGCCGAATGTTTGTTATAAAAAATCCGCGACGGCTGGCAACCGTCGCCAACACGCCAGCGGCGTGTGCTTTCCCGAAATTGAATAACCGTAGCGGCCTGGCGTCAGACGAATCCATTCAGAGGCAGGCAGTTAGAATCGGGCGCGTTGACACGATTGTTAACGACGTTAAGTTTTTTCTACACAAATACGAACATGGTGAATCTCACCGAGGGAATTGAGCAGGAAAAGGCGTTCCGCTCCCACGCGCAAGGCTATTGGTCTCGCAATGGCGGGGTTGCGCCGGAACTTTGGAACGACTGGAAATGGCAGCTGAAAAACCGCGTCACCAAGCTGGAGCAACTGGAAGAACACCTGTTGCTAAGCGAGGAGGAGCGAGCCGGCGTTTTGCTCTCCGGCGATAAACTCGCGCTCGCGATTACGCCGCACTTTTTCAATCTGATTCCGCGGGAAAATCCAGACGATCCGATCCGGCGTCAGATGATCCCGCGGATCGAAGAAACATGGAGTTCGCCCTACGACATGGCTGACCCATGCGGAGAAGATTCACACATGCCGGTCCCGGGGTTGGTCCATCGCTATCCGGATCGGGTGCTCTTTTTGGTGACCGACCGGTGTGCTGCCTATTGTCGCTATTGCACGCGTAGCCGCGTCGTCAGTGGTGTGGGCGAACAGGAATTGCACACTGATTTCGAGGAAGCCTTCCGCTATCTGGAACAACACACCGAAGTGCGCGACGTGCTGCTATCGGGCGGTGATGCGCTCCTGTTCAGTGACGGCAAACTGGAGAATTTGCTCAGCCGCTTGCGCGCGATCCCCCACGTTGAATTCCTTCGCATCGGCACGCGGGTCCCGATTTTTCTTCCGCAACGAATCACGCCAGAGCTTTGCGCGATGCTAGCGAAGTATCATCCGCTCTGGATGAGCGTGCACGTCAATCACCCGCGCGAGCTCACTATTGAAGTGAAAGAAGCGCTGGAGCGGCTGGCCAATGCCGGCATCCCGTTGGGCAATCAAAGCGTCTTGCTGGCCGGCGTGAACGACGATCTGGAGACGATGAAAACGCTCGTGCACAAGCTCCTCATGTGTCGTGTCCGGCCATATTACCTTTACCAATGTGACTTGATTAACGGCTCATCGCATCTGCGCACGTCCGTCGCAAAAGGGATCGAGATCATCGAAGGGCTGCGCGGTCACACTACCGGTTACGCGGTCCCACAATATGTCATCGACGCTCCCGGCGGCGGCGGCAAAGTGCCGATCAATCCCGGCTACATCCTCTATCACGACAACGAGAAGATCGTGATTCGCAATTACGAAGGAAAAATCTTCGAGTATCCCGAGATCGGAAACGAAAACGTCCAGTTCGCGCCGCAACGTTAGTACCACGACGAGTATTTGTACTCGTAACGCGCGGCACGCGGCTCCGCAGAGCCTCGCCCTACCACCAGTGACCTTCGCAAGCACGCAATGGTAGGGCGAGAGTCCGTCGAGCCGCGACAACACCAATCGGGGTTTAGAGCGGAAAGGGCTCGTCATCGGTAACCGTGGCTGCTTAATTGCGAGAGGGTATGAGCTTCCTCCGTTTCTTCGTCTATATCGTCTGTGGCGCATTGGCCTCGTCAGTGATTGGCGGTATTTTTGCCTGCGTAGTGGCATTTGTCTCGCCGGAGTTCGTCAGCTCTCTCTTCGGGCGGGAAGTGAGCGGCTCGTCAGTGCGTGATGCGGCGGGCGTCGGAATGATCTGCGGGATATTTCTCGGTACCGCGGCGATGGCGTTTTCTCTCTTACTGGTCACGCTCATTCATATCGCGCGCGTCATAAAAAAGAAGAGCGACGAGCAGAACCTTTCGTGAAAGCTGGTTTTGCCGCGTTGCCGTGGCGCAAAAACCAATCAGTTGCCAGTTTTGCCACCTCATCGAGGGCACCCGGCTCTTCGAAAAGGTGAGTCGCTCCGGGAACGACTTCCAACTTCACTTCGGCGCGCATTTCGCGTTGCGCTTGTTCATTGAGCGTGATCACTACCTCATCCTTACCCCCGACGATGAGTAACGTTGGAGCCCGCACCTTTGGTAATGCGTCTCCGGCGAGGTCAGGCCGGCCTCCGCGGGACACGATGGCTGCGACATCAGGAAATTCAGCCGCCGCGACGAGGGCGCCAGCGGCCCCGGTGCTCGAGCCAAAATAACCGATACCAAGGTCCTGGGTATTGGCCTGTGCTCTGGTCCATTTCGTGGCATGCGACAGCCGCTCAGCAAGTAACTCAATATTGAAACGAAACTCGGCGGTATAGGAATCGATCCTTTCCTCATTGGATGTGAGCAGGTCGAACAAGAGCGTTGCCAATCCGGCGTTGTTCAATGTACGCGCCACAAACTGATTCCGCGGGCTGTGCCGGCTGCTGCCACTGCCGTGCACGAACAGAACCAATGTATGCGCCCGTTCGGGCAAGCTGAGAGCACCGGCCAGAGTGGCCGCTCCAGCTGGAATCGTGATCTCCGTAGTCATGGCTAACGGCTCTTCATTAATGATTCGCGGCGGAAGCAGAAAATGGACAGGCTTACCAGATTGAATCCCCTTGGAGGGCGCCGCGCTGTTGGCGCCCTGACGTTTGGGACACGACAGCGCGTGCCCCTCCATTATAGGCTCGCCTACGAGTGCACTGTCAGCGTCGTCTCCATCCCTTTCTTCCGGTGCTCGTCCAGTGGGCAATACGCAGTGTAGGTGCCCCGTTTGAGTTGGACGTGCAGTACTTTGGTCTGGTTCGGCTCCAGATCGACCATAAACTTGTGGGTTCCGTCCTTGCCGCGAACCACGAAGTTGTGTTTTACGTCTCCGCCATTCTTGACCACGAACGCAGTCTTGCCTGGCTCCAGGCTCGTAGGCATGTCAATCTTGTAGTTCGACAAGGTGACGTCGACGCGCCGCGCGTCTGGATCGGGTGTCACCGCATCGACCACTTTGTTGACGACTTTTTTGGTGCCCTTAACTACTTTGTGTCCGACATCTTTGGCTGTCTCGGCTGCGTCCTCTGCGACGTCTTTTGCCTTTTCGACCGGACCCTCTGCCCAGACAACACCAACGGAGAGAGCGACCGCGATGATAGTTGAAAGAGAAAGTTTCATAGTACTAAAGATATCGTATGTAGCCTGCGAGTTAGCTGCGCCAGTAAACGATCCCTCCGTCAATCCCCGTCATCTCGCAGCGCCTATTTGTCCTCGTGAACCTGGAGCGCGCGACGCTGTCGGCGCTCTGACATTCGGGACACTACCCATTCGACCATTCGACACGGCTCATGACCTGCAGCAGGCTCAGAGCAGGCAGCGCGTGCCCCTCCATTATTTTGCGTAAACAATCTCGCCGCCGATGATGGTCATCTCGCAGCGCGTTTTCAGGATCTCCGGCGCGGGAATTTTCATGATGTCTGCCGAGAGGACGGTGAAATCGGCGAGCTTGCCGACTTCGATTGAGCCTTTGTCGGCTTCTTCAAAGGCGGCATAAGCGGCGTTGATGGTAAACATCTTGAGCGCTTGCTCGCGCGATACGGCTTGCTCGGGATGCCAGCCTTCGCCCGATTCGCCTTTGATGCTTTTGCGTGCGACCGCAGCGTAGAATTCGATCATCGGTTCGCCCCGCTCGACCGGTGCGTCGGATCCGCCGCAGATGATTGCGCCTGACTTGATCAGCCTATTCCAGGCATACGCGCCGGCGAGACGCGCCATTCCGAGCCGTGACGGCGCGAAAAACAAATCGCTGATCGCATGCGACGGTTGCATCGAAGGAATGACGCCGAGCTTGGCGAAACGCGGAATGTCTTGCTCGTTCAAAATTTGCGCGTGCTCCACCCGCCAGCGAACGTCACTCAGCTTTGGAGGGCGGAGCTCTGCGACGCCGGGCTCGCCGGAGCTCGCCCCTCCAACCAGAACGTTTCTTTTTTCGGGCGGCACGGCTTTGAACGCCGCTTCGTAAAGATCGAGAATCAGCCGATTGGCGCGGTCACCGATCGCGTGTGTCTCGACTTGAATGCCATGGCGCAACGCTTCTTCAAACATTGGCCTCAGCTCTTCCGGTTTCTGCGTGAGGAAACCGGAGCTGTCGGGTTTGTCCGAATAGGGCGCGAGCAAGGATGCGCCGCGCGAGCCGAGCGCACCATCAAATATCACTTTGATCGTGCGCTGGGTGAAACGGTGATCGAATGCATTTAAAGTCGCGCCCTTTTTCAGCAATTCGTTGGCGGCTTCACCGGGGCCGTAGGCGGCATTGACCATGCGCAGTTTGACTTTTCCGGCATCGTAGGCGCGCCGGATGATTTCCTGATCCGACAATTCACTGCCGGCGTTTTGGATCTCGCACCAACCGAGTTCGATTTCGCGTTTGATGCCAATGAGCAACGCTTGTTCGCGCTCGGCTTCGCTTGGCGGGGGAATATTTTTTGCGACCAGATCCATCGCATTGTCGAGCAGCATCCCAATGGGCTCGCCGGTCTTGGGGTCTTTCAAAATTTCGCCGCCGAACGGATTCGCCGTTTCACGCGTAACCGCCGCGATTTTCAGCGCGGCCGAATTTGCGACCGCGGCGTGACCATCGGCGCGGGTGAGGAAAACAGGATTGTCCGGTGCGATTTTGTCGAGATCAGCGCGGGTTGGAAATTGGGGCGGCTTCCAGAACGTTTCAATCCAGCCGCGGCCTGTGATCCATTTGTCGCGCTCCGTTTGCGCGACGCGCTCCTTGACCTTCGCGACAAAATCTTCGCGTGCATTCGTCCCCTCGAGATTCAAAGTCATCTCGCGCTCACCGATTCCGAAAATGTGACAATGCGAATCAGTGAAACCCGGCATAACGGCTTTGCCTGCGAGATCAACGATGCGCGTTTTGTCGCCCCGGAATCTTTCGGCGTCCGCATTTGTTCCAACGAAAACGATGCGATCGCTCTTGACCGCGATTGCTTGGGCGGACAGTTGCTTTTCGTTAACGGTGTAGATGTTGCCGTTAATGAAAATTATCTCGGCCGTTTCCGCGTCGGCAGTAATGCCGCTCATGAACAGCAGGATAGCAGCGACAGCTCGCATCACCGGACTCTTTTCTGTCATTCCGAGCGAAAATGCCAGTCCGGGCTCGGACCGAAATTTTTTTTTTGCCAAGCAGTGGCGTGTTTATAGAATCAGCGCACACTGACGTGGGCGAAACCTTCGCTTCGGCAGCGCGTGCAACCTTAACCATTTGCTCATCTGAAACCGCCACGACTTTTCGCCAATTTTATCATGGAGAAAAATTGGCGGTGGCGGATGAGTTTGAAACGGGGCCGCTAACTTTATGGCGAACTTTTTCCCGCGCTGGTCAAATTGGTTGCCGCTCAAGCTGACCATCTGCAGCGTGATAATTGTTTGCGGCCTTACCGCCGGCACCTGGTATTACGTCACCCCGAAGTATACCAAGGTCGGTTACGAGCCGATCCAGCCAGTGCCTTTTCCGCACGACATTCACGTTTCCCAATTGGGAATGGATTGCCGTTATTGCCACAGCTTCGTGGAAGTCGCAGCGCACTCAAACGTGCCCAATACCCAGACCTGCATGGCCTGCCACCAGCAGGTGCAAAAAGACAATCCCAAACTGGAGCCGGTGCGCGCGAGCTGGAAAACTGGCGAGCCGGTGCAATGGGTATGGATTCATCGGTTGCCCGATTACGTGTTTTACAATCACGCTGCGCATGTGAATCGCGGCATCAGTTGTGCGAGCTGCCATGGGCAGATCAATCACATGCCGGTGGTTTCCGATGCGAAGCCGATGAGCATGGCCTGGTGCCTGGAATGCCATCGGCATCCGGAAAATTTTTTGCGCCCGGAAGACCAGATCACCAATTTGGATTGGAAGCCGGCGGATGTGAGTCCGGCCGAATTCGTTGCCAAGTACGGACAACCAAAAGACGCGCGCGAGGATTGGTCTAAGAAGAAACGGCTGACGCAACAAGAGATCGGACAGACGTTGAAAGAACGGTGGAACATTCAGCCGACAGAAAATTGCCAGACATGTCATCGATGAAGGCTTTACCGGACAACGCGCAGCGAAACACAGGTTTTCAACCGCGTGTGATTAGCGTCAACGGCCTCTCATGGAAAACAGGCCTCCGGTCTGTTGGGACTTCTGTAGCGGCGGTCTATGACCGCCGACGATTTTTGCGACGCATCCATTCCGGCGGTCATAGACCGCCGCTACAGGGGAAGATATGAAGCGCGTGTTTCAACATCCACCTGCGCCTACCTCGGGGCGACGCTATTGGCGCAGCACGGATGAATTGGCCGACACGCCAGAGTTTCGCGAATGGCTGGAGCGCGAATTTCCCTCCAGCGCGGCGCAACTGAATGGCGATGAATGGTCGCGCCGCAGCTTTTTGAAACTAATGGGCGCGTCCGTCGCGCTGGCTGGATTTGGCGTGAGCAGTTGTCGCCGGCCGGAAATGCATTTGGTTCCGTTTACCAAAACGGTCGAGTGGACCATTCCAGGAAAGTTCCTCTACTACAGCACCGCCATGCCGCGACGGAACGGAGCGATTCCGCTCCTGGTTACGACGGTCGATGGCCGGCCAATTAAGCTCGACGGCAATCCGCTTCATCCGGCGAGCAACGGTGCCAGCGACGTTTTCGTGCAGGCTGCCATTAACGAGCTTTACAACCCGCTGCGAGCAAAACGCATTGCTGAGAATGGCAAGACCAGCACCGCGTCTGCCTTTGAAAAATATCTTGTCGATTTGCGCAAGAAAATGGGAGACGGCGCCGGCTTGGCCTTTTTGGTTGAAGAAACGCATTCGCCCACGCGGGAAAGAATTCGCGGCGAACTGGAGAAAATGTTCCCGCGTATGCGTTGGTGCGTTTATGATCCGCTGCGGAGCGAAGCGCAAAATTTCGCCACCCAAGTTAGTTTCGGCGACAATTTGCGCCTTGTTCCCCGGATCGAACGCGCCGACGTAATTCTGGCGCTCGACAACGATTTCCTCGATTGCGGCGAAGGCGACATCGCATCGTCGCGCGCTTTCAGTTTTCGGCGTCGCGTCAGTTCGGCGAAAGACTCGATGAACCGGCTCTATGTCGTCGAGAATCGCTATACTCTCACGGGCGCGATGGCAGATCACCGGCTGCGTTTGCCGGCGAGCCAAATTCCGCTGATTACGCACGCAATTGCGACTAGGGTCGCGACCGCTACAAAAGATGCAGGCCTGGGTTCGGTCCTCGCCACTTTGCAGGTTCCCGTTGGGGCGGCGCAGTTCGACGAGCAATGGTTGAACGAAGCGGTAAACGATCTGGTTTCGAAATCGGGCGCCAGCCTGGTTTTAGCAGGACCGCAGCAGCCGGTCGTCGTCCAGTTGCTCGCTTACGGAATTAATTCCGCGCTGAAAAATGTCGGGCAGACGGTGGTGCTGCGCGAGCTCAATCGCAATCAGCGTGATAACAGCATTCTGCAACTCGCAGGCGATATCGCGGCCGACCGGATCAAACAGCTGTTCATCCTCGGTGCGAATCCCGTGTTTAACGCACCGCGCAGGGTTACCTATGATTTGGCAAAGGGCTGGCTCGATTGGCCCGACCTGCAAAAAAAGGTGCCCGATGTAGTCCGGCTCGGCTATTACGAAGACGAAACTTCCGCGCTTTGTCGCTGGAATCTGCCCGCCTCACATTTCCTGGAATCATGGGGCGATGCGCTCAGTTCGGAGGGACATTACCTGGCCATCCAACCGATGATTCTCCCGCTGTTCGGCGGGTTGTCCGAGCTTGATTTACTAAACGCGGTGATGGGCAAGCCGAAAGTCGACGGGCCCGAATTAGTTCAGGAAACTTTCCAGGCAAGCAAGCCCGTGGGAGATCGCGCGACCGCATGGTCGAAATTTTTGCATGACGGTTTCGCCTCGCACATTGTGCTGCGCGACCAGCCGCCTGCTTTCAATGGCAATACCGCCGGCGGCATCGCGCACAATCTCTGGAGCCCACCTGGGCCTGCGCCTACCCCCGAATCACCTGAGATCGTGCTGGTACGCGATTACTCGATCGATGATGGCCGTTACATCAACAACGCCTGGTTGCAGGAGATGCCCGATCCGATCACCAAATTGACTTGGGACAACGCCGCTCTGATCAGTCCGCGTTACGCCAAATCACTCGGGGTGGAGACGGGCGATCTCATTCAGATCGCGGTGAACGATGTTATCCCAACTGCTCCGCCACCCGGCCAAGGCAAACCTTCTCCCACGCCTCCTCCGCCGGCAACGCCGCGGGAGTTGGAAATTGCAGTCCTAATTTCTCCGGGTCACGCCGACAATTCGATCACCATTTCGCTCGGCTACGGTCGCGATAGTTTGAACAGTGTGGGCGAGCGTAGCGGTTTCAACGGCTATTTGCTACGCACCGCAAGTAATCCGCATTACATCGTTGCTGACGGCAAAGCGATCGCCAGCATCGCCGTCAAAAAGGTTGGGAGAAAGTATCCGCTGTCGATCACGCAGGATCATTTCAGCATCGAAGGCCGCGGGCTGGTGCGCGAGGCGACTCTCGAGCATTACCGCGAAGACAACGAATTCGTCAAAAAAATCGCGAGTGACGACGAGCTGCCAGAAAAATTACCGAGCCTCTACCGTCATCCGCCGTTGCTGTCGGCACAGCAGTGGGGAATGACGATCGATTTAAATACCTGCACCGGTTGCAGCGCCTGCGTCATCGCCTGCCAGGCGGAAAACAATGTCCCGGTCGTCGGCAAACTACAGGTCGCCCATGGCCGGGCGATGCATTGGCTGCGGATCGATCGCTATTACGCCAGTGAACATGGTTACGACCAGGACAAGGGAGAGCTTCCGGAAGATCCCGAGATGGTGCACGAGCCGATGATGTGTCAGCACTGCGAAAACGCTCCCTGCGAGACGGTTTGCCCAGTCAACGCAACCCTTCACAGCGAGGACGGGCTGAACGTCATGGCCTACAATCGGTGCGTCGGCACGCGTTATTGCGCGAATAACTGCCCGTTCAAGGTGCGACGCTTCAATTATTTCGATTACAATCAGCGGCCGGTCGGGAAAAAGAAAATCGCCGGTGCCCTCAATCTCTATAAGGAATACTTCGCGCCCTTCACTGAAAAGGGTGCGCCCGATACGATCAAACTCTCGAAGAATCCAAACGTAACCGTGCGCATGCGCGGCGTGATGGAGAAGTGCACCTTTTGTGTGCAACGGATCGAGGAAGCAAAAATCGCCGCTCACGTGCGCGCCGGCACGTCATCGGCCGACATCCGAATTCCACGCGATTCCTTCACCACGGCGTGCGCCCAGGCTTGTCCGAACGAGGCGATCGTTTTCGGCGACATTCGCGATCCCGAGAGCAAGGTTTCGAAAATCAAATTGCAGGACCGCAATTATCGCCTGCTTCAGTATCTGAACGTGAATACCCGCGTCAGTTACCTCGCGCGCATTCGTAATCCGAATCCGAAAATGCCCGATGCCCGCAAGATCGGTATCGCCAGCCCTAACGAGGAAAAATCATGACCGTCATTCTGAGCGGAGCGAAGCGGAGTCGAAGCTGCAACGCAGCCGACGTAGTCGGCGAGGCCAGGCTTTCCATCCCGAAGCGATATTTTAAAGCTTACGCAACGGGATCCCTCGGCTTTGCTCGGGATGACGAATAAGTATGGACGGCGCCACCACAGTACCAGAAGTAGAAGTAACTGAGAGCGAGGAGATCGCTTCCACCGAGCGGCCGCTTACGCGCGTGCCGCTGGTATTGAATCGGCGGAGCTACGGCTGGATCACCGAGCGCATCGCCGGCGCGGTGGAGAATCGCGCCCCGCGCTGGTGGTGGGTCGCCTTCGCCGTTACCGCGGGGATCGCCGGTTTCGGTCTTTTCTGTCTCGGCTATCAAATTTCCACCGGAGTCGGCACCTGGGGATTGAACCATCCCGTCGGCTGGGGCTGGGACATTACCAATTTCGTGTTCTGGATCGGTATCGGACACGCCGGCACTTTGATCTCGGCCATTCTCTATTTACTGCGACAGAAATGGCGCACCTCGATCAATCGTTCCGCCGAAGCGATGACGCTATTCGCGGTGATCTGCGCCGCCATTTTTCCGGGCATCCACGTGGGCCGCGTTTGGATGGCGTGGTATTTGGCGCCGCTGCCAAATAATTACGGAATCTGGCCCAATTTCCGTAGCCCGCTGATGTGGGACGTCTTTGCGGTCTCGACCTATTTCACCGTGTCAGTGTTGTTTTGGTACACCGGATTAATTCCTGATCTGGCGACATTGCGTGACCGCGCCACCTCGAAAATCAAGAAATTCCTTTATGGCATTTTTGCGGTTGGCTGGCGCGGATCGAACCGCAGCTGGCGCCATTACGAAATGGCCTATCTCTTGTTAGCCGGCATCTCCACTCCACTGGTGCTGTCAGTGCACAGTGTGGTCTCGTTCGATTTCGCTACTTCCATTTTGCCGACCTGGCACACCACCATTTTCCCGCCCTACTTCGTCGCCGGCGCCATCTTCGGCGGGTTCGCCATGGTACTGACGTTGATGCTGCCGGCGCGCGCCTTGTTCAAATTGCACGACATCATCACGCTCCAGCACATCGACAAAATGGCGAAGATCATTTTGCTCACGGGCTCGATCGTTTCCTATGCCTATGCCATGGAATTTTTCATGGCCTGGTACAGCGGCAATCAATATGAGCGCTTCGCGTTCTGGAACCGTGTTCTCGGGCCGTATTGGTGGTACTGGTGGGTGGGCATGCTCTTTTGCAATTGCCTTTCGCCGCAACTCTTCTGGTTCCGCTGGTGCCGGCGCAATGTCTTCGTCGTCTATTTCGTCTCTATGTGCGTGAACGCCGGGATGTGGTTCGAGCGTTTCATCATCATCGTCGGCGGGTTGCATCGCGATTTTCTGCCGAGCTCGTGGGGCTTGTTCATTCCGACCTGGGTCGACATCTGGACCTTTATCGGCACCCACGGAATTTTTCTCTCCCTCTTTCTCCTCTTCATTCGCTTTCTGCCAATGATCGCAATGAGTGAAGTAAAAATCGTTTTGCCCGAATCGGATGTGCACCGGCATCATCCGGTCGGCGCCGTGATGGAAAAGGAGTCCGTATGAGAACGCCTTCCGGCCACAAAGTTTACGCCGTCGCGGCCGAATACTCGAGCGCCTCGGAACTTTACGAGGCGGCCAAACGGGTGCGCGATGCCGGGTTCAAACGCTGGGATGTTTTCTCGCCCTTCCCCATCCACGGAATGGACGAAGCGATGGGACTCGGCAAGTCGTGGCTCAGCGCGGTGGTACTGATCGGTGGTATCACCGGTTTATTAACCGCGGTTACTCTCGAATTCGGTCCCTCCTGGCTCATTTATCCGGTGATCGTACACGGAAAACCGTTCAACTGGGCAACGGTGCCGGCGTTTTTCCCGATCATGTTCGAGCTGACCGTGCTTTTCGCGGCTTTCTCCGCCTTTTTTGCGAACCTGATCATGAACGGGCTGCCGCGCTGGCATCATCCCATTTTTAACTGGGACCGTTTCGCTCGCGCCACCAACGATGGATTTTTCCTCGCCATCGAAGCGCGGGACCCGCGTTTCAGTGAAATAGAAACGCACGATTTGCTTGTCGAAACCGGCGGGCTGCACATCACCATTGTGCACGAGGAGGATTGAAATGCTGCGCGGCTTTTTGCTCATCTTCCTTCTCGCCGGCATCGTCATCGTCGCGATGTGCGGTTTTCGCGGAGAACACAGCACCCGCACCCCATGGGAAATTTTTCCCGATATGGTGCGGCAACAAAAAGTCCGGGCGCAATCGCCGATCGATTTTTTCGGTGACGGCCGAGGCCCGCGGATTCCGATTGCGAGTACAGTCCCGATTGGTTACGAAATGCCAAAACCGCAGATGAAGGCGCCGCCTGAGATTACGCCGAGCGGTGCTGCCCCCGGTGAAGAGTTGTCGCGCACCCGGATTGGTTTCAGCGTCGGCACGGATTATTACAACACCGGCAAGATGGGCGCGAACTGGGGCACTGGCATTCCCGTCCCCGTTAACGCCGAATTGATGCAGCGCGGACAGCAGCGTTTCAACATCACCTGTTCCGTTTGCCATGGATTGACTGCGGCCGGCAACGGAATCGCAAAGCAGTACGGCTTGAACACGGTGGCCACTCTGCAAGACGAGCGGATTCGGAAAATGGCAGATGGCGAGATTTTCAACACCATCACTAATGGCAAAAACACCATGATGTCGTACGGGGGTAACGTGCCGGTGGCGGACCGGTGGGCGATTATTGCTTACGTGCGCGCCTTGCAGCGCAGCCAGAACGCCGCGGCTGCTGATGTTCCAGCGGAAGAATTGGCAAAACTGGAAAAGGCGGAGGCCAAACCGCCACAGAGTAAACCGGCCGCAACCCCGGAGGCGCAGAAAAAATGAGCGAGCGTTCCCAAATCGTCCCGGCGCCAGAGGGCGAGTATTTCGAAACAAGTCGCTTCAGCGGTTTATCCTTGCTGCTCGCAGGCGGAGCCGTTGTCGGGCTCTTGCTCTGTCTGATCGGCGCCCTAAAGGATCAACCGCAATTCAGTTTCTCCTGGTTGTTCGGCTTCTTTTATTTTTTCACCCTTTGCTGCGGCTGTTTGTTTTGGACGATTGTGCATCATGCCACCGATGCGGAATGGTCGGTCGTAGTGCGCCGGCAGCTCGAAAACATCGCGCTCCTCCTCTTCGCACTCTTTATTTTTGCGATCCCGATTTTGTTGCTCCGCCATCATCTTTTTGAGTGGATGAATATCGCGCCAGGCGAGAATCCAGTGCTCGATAGCAAACGTGAGTATCTGAACTGGCCGTTTTTCCTTTTCCGTGCCTTTCTTTATTTCGTTCTCCTCGGAGGCGTCGCATTTTTTCTGCGCCGCTTTTCTGTGGCTCAGGATCGCGATGGCAATCCGCGCTGCACCGTTTGGATGCGTAAGGTAGCCTTTGCCGGGCTGCCTATTTTTGGTCTGGCGCTGAGCTTTGCCGCCTTCGACTGGGTGATGGGCCTGAACTATCGCTGGTTCTCTACTATGTGGGGCCCGTACATTTTTGCCGGCGCAGCCGGCAGCTCAATGTCGTTACTCGTGCTCGTGACTACGGCGTTGCGACAGGCCGGCTACCTCAAAGTAGTAACGCTGGAGCATTATCACATCATGGGGAAATGGATGCTGGCCTTCTCCGTTTTCTGGGCCTACATCGGTTTCAGCCAATACATGCTGTATTGGTACGCCAATATTCCAGAAGAAACGCAGTACTATCTGGTTCGGAATACCGCGTCTTGGTGGCCGCTGAGCATGCTCCTGGTGATCGGACGTTTCTTCGGTCCGTTCTCGATTCTGTTGCTCCAGGGAATCAAGAAACGTCCGCATCAACTTTGCATCGTTGCCGGCTGGATCATGTTTATGCAGGCGCTCGATATGTATCTGATCGTGCTGCCATCGCTTCATGGCACCGGCGTTCACCTAAGCATTTGGGATTTCCTTTGCCCAATCGCGATCGGTTGTAGCCTTGCCTTCCTTTATCTGCGGTTAATTGGAAAGACATCCACTTTTCCAGTGCGCGATCCGCGGCTGATCGAGTCATTGCGTTTGAGGAACTGACATGGCCGTTTCCGCTACACCGCAAACGCCAGAACGCTCACCCATTTCTTTCGGCGCCTGGCTGGGCATCGTGTTGCTCTTTCTCTTTTTTGGAATTTTCGTGTTGGTGCTGGTAGCAGCTACGCCTCACGGCAATACCTACGAGGCCAAACGAGCCGAAGCGCGTGAGAAAAAGCTAAACGATACGCGCAACGCCGCGACGGGCGAATTGAACTCTTATTCCTGGGTCGATAAGGGCAAGGGTATCGCGCGTATCCCGATCGATCGTGCGATGGAACTTACCCTTCGCGATCTGGCGTCGAAAAAACCGGCGCCGGCAAATCCAATTGAAGCTCCCGCGCCCACACCAGTTCCCGCAGCATCACCCGCACCGGCAGTTTCGCCTGCCCCTGCTTTGCCCGGTGCCAGCGGGACGCCCAAACCGACATCCGTCCAAGGTATCAATTCGGAAAATCGTGGCCAGCCCGCTGCTGCCTCCAATCCACCGGGCGCAATACCAGGGACCCAGCCGGGTCCTGGTGCGACACCTGCCGCCTCGCCCCCACCGCCCAGCGGGCAACCCGCAGTTTCACCTTCGGCCACACCGGAGCAAAAGCCGCCCGGAACTCCTCCTCCCGAAAAAACGCCGGATTGATTTTTTGTGAATGAATCCCACTGAAATTCCACTCAAAAGCCCAAGCAGCGTCACCAATTTGAGCATCGGCGACGTCGAGCAAGTCGAACGCGCCTTGATCGACGCCTCAACCCGCGTTCCTGTGCTGATGTTTTACGCTTCGGCCGTCGTTTGGTTGCTGCTAGGGACCTTGCTGGCGGGTTTCACGTCGTTCAAACTTCATTCGCCCGATCTGCTTTCGAACGTTTCGTTTCTGACCTGGGGTAGGATTCGACCGGCGCACCTCAACGTCATGCTTTACGGCTGGGGTTCGATGGTGGGGATGGGCACTGCCATCTGGCTCATGGCGCGGTTGTGTCGCACGACCTTGCGTCATCCACTATTGCTCGTTACCGGCGGCGCATTTTGGAATCTCGGTGTGCTCCTTGGGATTTGCGGAATCCTGATGGGCGACAGCACCGGTTATCATTGGCTCGAATTTCCCAGCTATGCCGCGGTCACTCTTTTTATTGCCTACTCGATCATCGGCTCCTGGGCGGTATTAATGTTCCGGTTTCGTCGCGGCGATCCGATTTACATCACCCAATGGTATCTGCTTGCTGCGTTTCTCTGGTTCCCGTGGATGTACCTGGCTGCACAAACCATGCTTTTTATCGTGCCGGTGCAAGGCGTCTTGCAGGCCGCGGTCAACTGGTGGTACGCCAACAATCTCCTTTTCCTTTGGTTCGGATCGCTCGGCCTCGGCACTGCTTATTACATGATCCCGAAAGTGATCGGCCGGCCCGTTTACAGTTATCACCTGGCGGCGATCGGGTTCTGGACTTATGCGTTTTTTGCCAGTTGGACTGGAATGCAACGGCTCGTCGATGGCCCGTTCCCGGCTTGGATGATCACCGCCAGTATCGCGGCCATGATCTTGTGCATCATCCCAGTCGCGACAGTTGGCCTGAATCATCACATGACTATGCGCGGATATTTTCCGCTCATGCGTTACAGCCCGACGCTGCGTTTCACGGTTTTTGGCGCCATGTCCTACACCGCGTTTAGCGTGCTCGGCGTCGTTATTTCATTGCGTTCTTTCGCGCGTTATCTCCAGTTCAGCGAGGTCAGCGTGGCCTATAGTCACCTCGGTCTCTACGCCTTTTTCAGCATGATCATGTTCGGAGCGATGTATTACATCGTGCCGCGATTGGTCGGTCGCGAATGGCGTTTCGCTTCGCTCATCAAGATCCATTTCTGGGCATCTGTTTATGGCATTGGACTCATGACCTTGATGCTTCTCGCCGGCGGCATGGTTCAAGGTATGAACATGGACAACCCAACCCTGCCGTTTACCGAAAGCACACAGTCCGTTCTGCCGTATCTGCGCGGGCGCAGCCTTTCCGGAATTCTAATGACGGTGGCGCATTTTGTTTTCGCCTATCATTTCTTGCTCATGCTTCTCGGCCTTGGCCGCACCGCTAGCGTGCCGACATTTTTGAATCCGGTGAACCCTGAACCTCGGGAGATGGTCGCGCACTGATGAAAGGTTTTACTCCGCTCGTTCTTGGAATCCTCGCGACCCTTGCCTTTTCCTGGCTTGGGCTCGCTTACATTCCCGATTTGCAGATTGGTCATCTCGATCCGCAAAGCGACGAAGAAGGCACCGACATTTATCCGATGCCGAAATCCGGAATGGCTGAGCGTGGCCGGCGCATTTACGTCGCGAACGGTTGCTTCTATTGTCACAGCGAACAGGTCCGCGCCGATTACGCCGCTTCCGATATCGATCGGCCTCGCGACGCCGCTCCAAGTCCGCCCTCAAAATGGGGTGACCGCCGCAGCGCCCCGCGCGATTACATTTTCGATCGGCCGGCGTTGCTGGGTAAAATGCGAATGGGTCCTGATTTGGCCAACATCGGAAAAGCCGCTCCGGCCGAGGAAGAAGCCGCGCCAGCGCAACCAAGTCCAGCGAACCCGGCGAATCCCGTTCCGCCTGGTGCGTCGCCGCCCGTGGCCAATGCCTCGCCTCCGCCCGCGAACGCCGCCGCGCAACAAAACGCCAAGCCTGCCGCGCAACCATCGACTCCGCCTGCACCTGCCGCATCGCCGTCCGCGGCCAATGCTCCACCTCCGCCGGCAAACGCTCAACAAAACGCCAAGCCTGCCGCGCAACCATCCACTCCGACGGAACCTGCGGCGTCGCCGCCCGCCACCAATGCCTCGCCCACGCCGACAAACGCCACGGCCCAACAAAACGCCAAGCCTCCCGCGCAACCGTCTACTTCGCCTGCACCTGCTGCATCGCCCGCGCAAGCCGCCACAGCTCCTTCGCCTGCTGCCTCCCCTTCGGAATTCCCGGCGCCCTACTCCGCTGCCTGGCACCATCAACATCTTTATGCGCCGCGCAGTCTGAATCTCGATTCAGACATGCCAGCCTACAAATTCTTCTACGAAAAACGGCGCGTCGGTGGCGAACAATCAGCCGATGCCATCAATTTGCGCGGCGAGGGCGCGCCTGGGGAAGGCTGGGAAATTGTGCCGACCTACGACGCAAAATGTCTCGTAGCTTATTTGATGTCGCTCAATCAATCGCATCCGTTGAACGAAGTGAAATCCGCCGCACCACCGGCCGCATCGCCCGCTGCGGCTAAACCTGTTGCAAAATAATGAACGGCTCAGATTCCGCACCGCTGCATCGCCAGGGAATGGATTATGGCGAGAGCGAGGACGTGCAAAAAGTGCACGCTGCGATTCAGCGGGAGAAACAGGAACCGCGCGTGGGATTGGAGCCGCTTTCCCTCTGGCTGATCGGAATCTACGCCCTCGCCGTTTTCTTTGGCGGCGCCTATCTCGGTCGCTTCTCCGGAAGCTTTAGCGGCAATAGTTTGGATCCAGGCACCGTCCCGACGAAATCACACGGCCCCGGCCCCGGTGGCGGTGGACAGCAACCGCAGCAAGAGCTTACGCCCGCCGAGCGCGGCAAAAAGGTTTTTGCGGCGAACTGCGCGGTCTGCCATCAAGCGAGCGGACTCGGGTCGCAAAGCCAGGGATATCCGCCGCTTGCCGGTTCTGAAATTACCAACGGCGGCTCTCGTCGCGCCGCTATGGTCGTGATGAAGGGTTTGCAAGGCCCGATCACGGTGAAGGGACAGCAATACGGCAGCGCTGTCATGCAACCGTGGGAGAGCTTGGGTGACCAAAAGGTCGCCGACGTCCTCACTTATGAGCGACAGGAGTGGGGAAACCACGGCGGCCCGGTTACCAAGGAACAGATCGCGGCCTTACGCAAAGAACTGGCCAATCATCCCGCCTCATTTACGGGACCCGATCTGGAAGCTGTTCCCACCGACGCAAATCTGCCGGGTGGCGAGGAAGGCGCTGCTCCACCTAAGCCAGGCGAGCAAGCCAAACCTGGCGCGCCGCCGCAAGGGTCAGCGCCGCCAGCTACGCCCGGCGCTCAACCGCCCAAGCCCTGATTGTCCTCCCGAGCAAAGTCGAGGGATCCCGGTGCGCTACCTTAAAGCTCTCATGGCGGGATCCCTCGGTCCGAGCCGGACTGGCGTATTCGCTCGGGATGACAGGATTAAAAAATGAAAAACTACTGGCTCGTGAAATCTGAACCGGCCTCCTATTCCTGGGATGATCTCGTTGCCGAGGGCAAGACTAGTTGGACCGGCGTGCGCAATTTCACCGCGCGAAATAATCTTCGCAGCATGCACCTGGGCGACGAGGTTCTCTTTTATCACAGCGTCACAGACAAAGCGGTCGTCGGCATTGCCAAAGTCGTTCGCGCCGCCTATCCCGATCCCACCGCGAAAGAAGGCGATTGGAGTACGGTCGATCTGGCGCCGATCAAACAGCTGCGCAACCCCGTCACCTTGGACCAGATCAAAGCGAGAAGACCGTTGAAAAATATTTCCCTGGTTCGCCAATCGCGCCTTTCCGTCCACGCTCTTACTGCCGCCGAGTTCCGCGAAATTGTGCGGCTCGCCTAGTGGTCAAAAGGGCCGTCATCCCGAGCTGCGAAGACAACGCCAGTCCGGCTTGGACCGAGGGACCTCACGTCTGCGCAGCAAATCACACAAGTTGACATAACGGGTTGGCCAACTGTCCGGCTGCGAATGGAGATAGCGCCAGAGGGCCGGCGCACTCCGCAAGCCTGGCGCAGGTTCGCAGCCGCTCTCGCCCTCATGAAAGCCTTTTGGACTGCGGCAGCCCTGCTGCCGCTTTTGCAACGCGCGAGATAATACTCGCGCACGCCGAACACGGATTGCGGAATCCCAGCAGGCGTGGTGCGACCTTTCGGAGGGACTCCCGCGGCGAGTCCTCCGCTGGTCTTACAACAGCGCCTCAGCCAACAATTCTGCCATGTGCATCGGCCGCGTCTCCGAC
>Ga0209687_1000162_pt1 | contig 24423 bp, 17 predicted proteins | sample GraSoiAngelo_136_FD_185893 | JGI IMG/M metagenome (GOLD analysis project Ga0209687, IMG submission 185893) | Grasslands soil microbial communities from the Angelo Coastal Reserve, California, USA - 14_0929_09_20cm (SPAdes) (version 2) | ecosystem: Environmental > Terrestrial > Soil > Grasslands ...
ATGTTTGTAACGAAACGCAATCGCCGCAGAATCGAGCGCGGAATCGTCCAGTTCCAATTCCCGTTCGTTCGCCAGACGATCGCACTCAGCCACGCGCAAGAAATCTTTCCACAGAGGATCGATTTCGCCACGCACGAGCGCGCAATCGACTACTTCTTTGGCGGTGAATCCGCGCTCGCCGCTCGAAAAAATCACTCGATTCTCTCGCGTGATTGGCTGGCTGACTGGCATCGTTCTGAACGTAGCAGATCAAAAAACTGGGCCGCTTCCGTCCTCAATCCCACGGTGAGTTGTCGGTTTTCCAACCATTATTTCCCAGATGGTTGTCTCAGATTCACGCGTGACTGTCTCAAATTTAGGCCAGTGAAGTCAATAATTAACTGCCGCCGTCTTTCTTCCAAAGTCGGTCCCGCAATCCCGAACTCCGCTCTATTTTTCGTTCGATTGTTTGCCTCAATATATGCTCCGTGGCCCACACTTCCACTGTTTCACGCACCCTGGTTACTCCTGTATAAAGCAGCTCGCGCGTCAACACCGGCGCGTCTCTTTCCGGTAAGATAACCAGCGCATCACGAAACTCTGATCCCTGGCTTTTGTGCACCGTCAAAGCAAAAGCCGGTTGATGTGCCGGTAGACGCCCTGGCGCAAAATTGAGCACATCGCTGTCTTCGCCGCGAAAGAAAACCCGCAGCTCGCCACTGCTCGCGTCTGGCAGCACGATCCCGAGATCTCCGTTAAAAAGGCCGACATTGTAATCGTTTCGCACAATGATCACCGGCTCTCCCCCATGATAACGCCCATCACTCTCCACTCTTTCCCGCAGCATCCGCTCCAGCAACCTATTTACTGTTTCCGCGCCGAACGGTCCCCGACGCAACGCGCACAAGACTGCGAATTCCGCCAGTTGATTCAAGGCGTCTGCTGGATCGGTCAGCGTTAAGAACTTTTCGAATCGCGGCAAGACGCGCTCACGCAATTCTCGCTCAAAATTTTTTACCAACGGCGTTGGCCGCCAGCGAATTCGGCCACTGCTTTTCAAAACCGCGATTGCGCCTTCGGAATCGCCCTGATTGACGGCGCTGCTTAGTTCGGCAATTCCCGTTTCCGGTGTAAAACGGTAGTTGCGCCGTAATTCGACTACGACGGGATGAATCGGCGCTTCGCTCGCACTGGTGCCCTCCAATTCCTCGCCCGTGCATTTCGCGAAAGCCTCTGCTAGCGAAGCAGAGGTTCCGGGCTCGAGACCGGGCGTGCAAATGTCGCGAAAGGCGCTTCCCGCTTCTACCGACGCGAGCTGGTCCTTGTCGCCAACCAGAATAACGCGCGCATCCGGCCGGACCGCATCGAACAGTTTCGCCAGTAGCGCCAGGTCGATCATCGACGCCTCGTCTACAATCACGACATCGGCCGGCAGCGGATTTTTTGCGTCGTGCCGGAAATGCGGCGAGTCCCCTTTGACCCCAAGTAACCGCTGGATGGTTGATGCATCCGCCGGAAGTTTCACGTCCTCGGGCAGCCGCAGCGCGAGCCGTGTTTGCGCGATTGTTTCCTTAAGTCGCGCCGCCGCTTTGCCGGTTGGAGCGGCGAGCGCGAAATTGAGCTCCCGTTTTCCGGCCAGCGCGATCAGGAGCGCGCAGATCAAAACAATGGTGCGCGTTTTTCCCGTCCCCGGCGCGCCCGAAATGACGCAGAGTCGCGAGGTTGCCGCGACGAAAGCTGCGACTTTTTGCAAATCAGATTGCACGGGAAACAGTTTCTCAAGATTTTGGGCCAGCTTAGTTTGGTTGAAGTCCCGAATCGGATTATCCTTCAGGCGCGCCTGAAGATTGCGTCCCAGTTCATCCTCATATTTCCAGTAGCGCTGAAGGTAAAGCCGCTCGGCCTTATCTAGTATGAGGGGCGCGAATTCTCCCGGCCCGCCCACTACTCCCGAGGCGCGCAATTTTCTTACCCAGCTTTTCAGTGGCGGAACATCCGGAACTCCGATTTTTGACGCATGGATGGAAGTAATCGCTGGCAGCGCTACGCAAACATCTCCGCGCTCACGAAAATTGCTGACCAATTTGGCGGCCAACTCCAGTTCCGGCGACGGAACCTTTGCCAACCGGTTCATCAACGCGGCAAAATGCTGATCGATGAAGTGAACTTCGAGCTCAGGATCTGCCATGAAAAACTTCATCCAGTTGTTCCACAAACTTGCGTGGCGGACGCGTGAAAAATATCCCGTTGTCCAGTTTCCCAGGATCGACTCCGCGCAGAAAAATATAGAACGCGCCCCCGAAATTCTTCTCGTATTCGTAACTGGGGAAGCGCCGTTGTAAATAACGATGCAGCGCCACCGCATAAATGCTGAGCTGCAAATTGTAAAAATTCCGCGCCATTTCCGTCGCAATATTCTCAGGCGCGTAACTGCCAGAGTCGGTCCCCAGCCAATTCGATTTCCAATCGACAAAATAGAAATGTCCCTCGCGCTCAAGAACGAGATCGATGAATCCTTTCATGAATCCGTTGGCCGGCGCAAACTGCAGGCGATCGACTGCCAGCGGCAGCTCCTCCACCTGAAACGCCTTGCGCAGGCACGCCGTGGTCAATGCCGTAATCGGAAAAGTGAACTCCAGCTCCGACAAACGTGACGCGCGCGAGATTTGGGAAAGTGTAAAGCCATCCTCGCCCAGCGGGACACGCAACGTCTTCTCCAAAGTGTCGCATACCACTTCATCGAAATTTTCGAAATGAAAATCGCCCAGCTTTCTTGCCACCAGCGGCCGCAGTTGCGAAAGATCGGCGAAATCGAGTTCCTCCAGAATTAAATGGAGGCAGGTCCCGGCCCGCATCCCGCCGGGAAAAGCGTGAATCCCCTGCGTCGGCAGGACCGGCTCTTCTGCAATCTCGCCCCCAGGTTGCAGCCTATCGTAATCCGGTGTCTCAGGTTCTTCCGTTCGCCCGCTGATCAACGAACTAAAACTCGCGATCCGCCAGCTCCGATCGATCTCCTTATCGAAAACTCGCAGCGCTAGTGATGTGGGTAACGCCGGTGTTGGTGCAAAAACTTTTTCTCCACCTTCGGGCAAATCTTCAATCGCGATGGCATCGCTTTTGGCAAGTGCAGCTCGCATGCTCGAGCTGGTGTTGGATTCTCCCTTTTTCTCCAGAAATGCGTCGGCTGACGTTTCCTCGGAAAACAGCCACGCCAACGCCGACTTCGACTTTGTTTTCCTCTCCTGCCAAATCAGATAGCTGCGATGTTTCGCGCGCGTAAGCCCGACATATAGTTGCCGAACAGACTCTGCCAGCTCTTCGCGATTCTGGATTTTTTTGTGCTCCGCCGATTCTTCCAGGTCGAGCACAAGTTTGTCGTCTTCATGAAACTTCAAGAATTCCTTTGCCCCGCCCCACGGTTCCTTGCGCACAAACGGACAAAACGTAATGCCGTACTCGAGCCCCTTGCTTTTGTGGATCGTAACAATCCGGACCGCGTCTTCGTCATTTTCCAAACGCAATTCATGCTCGTCCCGCACTTCGCCACCCGGGGAAATTTGCCGCGCTAGCCACTTGATCAGCCCATCAATACCGAGGCGATTTTCCACACAAGCTGGATGCAACAGTTCGATCAAATGCAAAACGTTCGTCAGTCGACGTTCGCCGTCCCGCCAGCGGAGCAAACGCGACCGCACCTTCTCGCGAACGAGCAACTCCCGCATCATTTGGACGAAACCTTGGTCCCGCCACCACATGTGGTAATCGGCAAAGCGATTAAGCGTCGCTTCCCACGCGAATTCGTCGCCCAATAAGCTTTCCAGCGCGTTCGCATTTAAGCCGAATATCTCTGTCGCCAGCGCGGCCCGAACAATTTTCTCGTGCGTCGGCTGCGCCACTGCCAGCAACACACGCAACAACTCCAAGGCCTCGCCGGATTTGAGAACGCTGGCCGCACTGTAAACGACCGACGGAATTCGATAATCCGCCAGCGCTCGCTGAACCCCGACTGGCTGTGTGTTATTATTCACCAGAACCGCGATGTCGCGCGGCTCAATTTTCCTTGTCCCGATCTTCGTTTCACTGGTCAGCAATGATGCAATTTCCGCGGCCACCACTTTTCCCATTCGCGCCTTGTCGCCAGAGGCCGCGATCCAGAAATGCAGCGGTTGATCCCGCTGGTCACCAATCGTAAGGGCCTCGGCATCGGCTTTTCCCGATGCTGTCACTGGCGAAAGCTCGATGCTTTCAATGACAAAAGAATCGGTGCGCCGACTGAAAATCGCGCTCAGTCCATTGACCAACTTCGCCTCCGATCGCCAATTCTGCCCAAGGGTATGACGGCGATTCGCAACTTTTGCCGCTTCTAAATAAGTGAAAACGTCGGCGCCGCGAAATCCATAAATCGCCTGTTTGGGATCGCCGATAAAAAATACGGAGGCGTCGCTTCCCCGGTAAATTTGCGAGAAGATCGAATACTGCACCGGGTCGGTGTCTTGGAACTCGTCCACCAGCGCGACGGGGAAACGCTCGCACAAACTCTTCCGCAGCTCGCTCCCTCTCTCGCCCCGCAGTGCTTCGCCCAGGCCGGTGAGCATGTCGTCAAACGACTGCACTTGGCGATCCGTCTTTCGCCGGCGCAATTCCGCGCGCGCCCATTCACAAAAGTCCGACTCGAGCGAAATAACGAAACGTTCCGCCAATGCTGTCAGTTCCTCGCCATCGCCTCCCGCCTGGCACAGTTCGGTAATTTTCTTTTCCAGAGCCACGCGATCTTCCGCGGGCGGCCAAATGCGCAGCGTTGGATTGTTTGTCAGCTGCGTGAGTAACTCAACCAGATGCGCCGGCGTCAACCGCGCGCGCAACACCCCCGCCACAATGGTGTCGTCGTTGTAGAAATTTGCGCGCCAAAAATCGTCCACAACTTCATGCAAAAAGCGAGATTGATCCGCCACCAACTCGGTCTCGAAAGGCACGCCGCTTTCAAACGCGCGATCGGCCAGAACTCGCGCGCAAAAACTGTGGATGGTAAAAATTGAAGCTTCATCAAAACTCTGCAGCGCGAGTTTCAGTCTGAGCTCGAATTGCTTTCGGTCCGTGACTCTTTTGACGATCTCCGCAACGAAGGGCAGACGCGTCTGCGCCAGCGCGTCCGTGATTGTTTCCCGAATCCGACCACGCAGTTCCGCCGTCGCCAGCTCGGTGTAGGTAGTTACCAGAATTTGCTCGATCGGGATCCCCTGCTCTGTCAGCAAGCGCAAAACAATGGCGGAGATCGTCGTCGTCTTTCCCGTGCCCGCGCTCGCTTCGATAACGGTGAACCCTTTTTCCAGGGGAGTTTGGGCGGCATTGAATTCGGGTTTCATTGCCGTTTGCGCCCAGAAAAAATTGGCCCAAGAACGGAAAGACTGATCCTTTCCCACTCTTCATCGAGCGCGTCGTCTCGATTGCGGAACGCCAACTTGATGTAGGCATCATCACGCTCGCCCCTGCTCTTTTCGTCGTTCTCGTTGCTCTTCCAATCGTTTCCCGCCAGGTAACGCGCGCGCTCCCGATCTTTCCCGGCAAAAATTTTTTCCACAAAAGTCCAAGAACTTCGTGGGAATAATTGCAGCGGCTCGCACAGACCGCCCCAGTAGATTGTAAGCAAATCAGTCAGAACTTCGCGCGCGTTTTCCATCGGCGGAAATTCGTAGCCGGCGATCTCCTCTCCTTCTTTTCCGAAAAGCAACGCCGGTTTCTGCTCGGTCAGGTTCCGCGCCAAGTGCTCGATCCAGATGCGCACGAAATCCTTCGTTTTTAATCTCGTTAGCCGGTAATGCAGCAGAGTGTCGCCACGGACACGATCGATTCGACCGCTCAAAGTAAAATCGCCAATGTCCGCACGAATAATCGTTGCCGGTTGCGCTTGCACTGCCACCTGCTGACGAATGGTGTCGGCGAACGTCGTCACGTTCGTGCACAACTCATCAAAAATCACGCCGCCTGTTCCGCCCGGCGGTAAAACGCCCGAGGCCCGCACCGACGCAAGTGCGCTTTCCGGAACAACTCCGTCAAGCGCATCGTCCAGCAATTGCTGTTCAATGCCGTAGCGATCGAGCGAATCCAGCGCGAACGGTTCGCGATCGTCTGCTTCTTCGCGGTCGCGCGGCAGTTCGATTCCCAGTCGGTGCCGCACAAAAAATTTCGCGGGATGGGAAAAAAATTCCACGAGCCGAACAATTTCCACCTCGCACCATTTCTCATCCGGCTCGCTCAGGGGTTGATCGAAAAACGGCGGTGGCTCGCGACGATCCTTTTCCGAGACAATTCCCGCCGCGCGGTTGTCCGCCGAGTAACTGAACAAGCGGCCGTTATTTTGAAAATTGCGTGGGCTGAAGGCTTGCAGCGGATGTTTGATTACGAACTGGTCGATCGCTACATCGAAATTTTCCGCAATGTAATCGAGCAACTCGCTCGCCAATACGCTCGGCGGAAGGGGCTGGTTGTCGCGCAGTGATTGTCCGATGTAACTGAGATAAAAAACTTCGCGCGCCGAAAGAAGCGCTTCCAAAAAAAGCGCGCGATCGCCGTCGCGAATGTTTCGGTCTCCGCGTTTAGGGTATTGCGCCAGCAGATCAAAACCCGGGGCGCGATCGTGCCGCGGAAATGCCGTATCGTTTAGCCCGAGTAGACATACGACTTTGAACGGAACGCTGCGCATCGGCTTGAGCGCGCAAAAGGTCAGGTTCCCAGACAGGAAACCAGCGCCGCTGCTCGATTCTTCGAGAGAATATTCCAGTTGCGCCACCACGACATCGAGCGGCACTGCGCATTCATTTTGCGCGGCAGCGCCGATTTCACCGAGGGCGGCGATGGCAGCGCGGAGTCGATTTAATTCGCGTTGCGCCGCCTCGTCCGCGGCGAAAAACGCATCGAGTGTTTCGCGCAAATCGCGTTGCCAATCGGAGAGCGGGCGCGGTTTGCTGAATTCATTCGCACGCGAAAAAAGCCGCTCCACAAATTCGAGGAAGTTTCCGAGGAGTTCCGTATTCGAACCTTCGATTTCATCGAAGGGCAAAATTTCCTTGAACAATCGGCGGTTCTTCGGCCGCAGCGCCGACCCCAGCAGCATTCGGTCAAGACCGTGCCGCCAACTGTTTTCTGCAAAGGCGGGCAAGCCTAGCCGCCCCCGATGTTGCGCGTCGATCCCCCAGCGGATCGCACACTCGTCCACCCAGCGCCGAATTGTTTCGATCTCTGCTGGCGCAATTCCAAAACAGCGCTGCACCGCCGGTGCTTCCAGAATCGCAAAAACTTCGCTTGCCGTGAAGCGTCCCAACAAAATTTCCAAGATGCGAAAAAATGTGTCGATAACTCCGCTACCGGCGCGTGCTTCCCGGTCAGCAGTCGAGTACGGAATTTTCTGCTTCGGGTTCTCCGGCACGGCAAACACTGCATCGATGAAGGGCGCGTAAATAGAAACGTCTGGCATCATCACGATGATGTCTTTCGGCTTCAGCGCAGAATCCTCCTGAAAGAGATCGAGCAGATGATCGTGCAAAACCTCGAGCTCGCGCACGATGCTGTGGCAGGAATGAATTTGCAGGGAGCGATCGCTGGGCGCGACGGATCGCTTTACTTTGGCCGGGCCAGATTTCAGTTCGAAGATGTCGCTTTGAATTTCCAGCAACACCGGCACCGCTCCGGATTCCGTCTTCGCCGGCGAAATGAAATCTTCGTGCTCCGCCACCGGCGTGAGCTCAGCGATGAGATTCAAGAAGTCGCGACCCACTTTTCCGTTTGCGCCCAGCAGCTCGTTGTCGCCTGCTTCTTCCTCGTCAAAGCCGAACAACTCTGGTTGTTTCGCTCGTGCCTTTTCGCGTTTCGAACGAATATCGCCCCACCAAAGCGGCGTCGGTTCCATCACAAAAAGATGGACTGGACAGCGCGCGGAAATCTCGCCGATGAGCGAGATGTAAAACGGCGGCAGGGTCGAGACCCCGAAGATCGAGACGCGCTCCGGGACCGGCGCGCGGTTACGCTTGAGTGCATCGATCAATTGCGATCCGAGCGCGGCCTGGTGCCGGCCGGGAGCGGCTCGCTGCAATTCGCGCCAGAGCATCGGCTGCCAATCCTTCCCCTCGCCCGTGTCCCAATCCAAAATCATTTTCGGGCGAAAGACGACGTATTGGTCGAAAACGTGAGCGATTCTTCGGGCTAGCTCATAGGCGCGCAATTCAGTGCGTTCGCCGCGGAGGTAATTTGCCACCGCCGCGAACTCCGGACGGCTAGCAAGCCGCGGCAGATCTTTCATGATCCGCCACGTCATCACCTCCTGATCGAAAAGATTCGTCGCTTCGGATTGAGGGAAAGTGTCCTGCAAAAGATCGTGAAAGAATTTTTGTGGAAACGGAAACTGCACGTTCGAGCAAATGCCGTGGCGGTCTGCGATCTGTTGTTCGAGCCAGCGGCGCATGCCGTTGCTTTGCACGACGATAATTTCCGGCAGGAGAGGCGAGCGAAGTGGATCGGCGATGAGCTTGGACAGCTGGTCGGCCAGCCGCTCGAGACGGTTGCTGGTATGCAGAGTAAGCCCGGAACGGGACGTTGAGGACACCATCCTATATTAGATAGGGCGACGAAAATTTCGCGCGCGAAAACACCGCTAGGAAATGGCCGCCTCGCTTCGAAGCCGCGGCTCTTTCTTCCGACTCTGACCGTCGCGGTGAAGTTATTTCGCTTGCTTCTGTTTTTTCTTTGCAAGCGCGAGGCGCTCGGTTTTTCTCCGACGTGCCGCGCGTTTCCTAACGTTGTCTCTGCCTTGACTGTGTCCCATGGGTCCTAACTCTCAGCCTCCCACACACAGTTCCAAGCTTTTTCGCTTCATCCCGGGGTACCTGATCACCCACCGGCAGGCTCGCGATGTTCTACGCGGCCTTTTTCGTTTTCTTTCCTGTCGTGATTCCCGGAAATGGAACAACTTGCGGAGGCGTATCGCCGTTCTGGCCAAACGTAGACTCGAAGATCAGCTTGCCGTTCGCGATTTCAGTCAAGGCTATGTCGGCATGACCCATTCCGGGAGCGAACTCGACGAGTGGACGATGCCCGAGGGTGAGTTGACGGACACGACGTGAAACGATGTTCACAAGAATTTGCTGATTGTGGACTACTTCAGTGGCGGCTTTGACGAGTTCGGCGTTCATAATCGATTCAGGTAAGTCAAACGGCTGACGAGGATTAATTTCCAAGGCGAGATATGACCAGGTCGCGCTTTGGAAAATCGCAGCAGAAAAACTTCATCCAGTATCGCCCGAAAAGGAGAAAACGCCACTTCTCATTTTCGGGAATGCTCGCGCCTCGATCTACGTTCTGTTAGCCGTTTCCCGGCGCGAGCGGACGAAACCGGGGCCGGCGTCTCCGTTGCGGTTGCGCACGCGGCCGCGACGCAGAATCCTGGACGTTGATCTCGAAGGTTCGAAGCAAGGGCGCCAGGTCAATCACGTCGTTCGCGGCCGATCGCAATGTGTTCCCAAGATTTGCCGCGACCGAAGCCACTTCCACCCGGATCCCGTGTCGCCGCAATTTGATGGCGAGATATGCGAAATCGGCGTCACCGGTCACGAGGATAACAAGATCGGGTCGCATCTCGACGGAAAGCTCGACTGCGTCTATCGCCATCATCACATCTACGTTCGCCTTGTAATGCCCTTCTTCGGCGGGCGACCCATCTTTGGTCACGACCATGAATCCATTGGAGCGGAGCCAGTGCACGAACTTGTTTTTCTTATCGCGTTCCTCCTGCCATGCTGGAGTCGCCGGCGGCAAACCGGCATAAACCACCATCTCGATTAAGTCGCGGTCAGTGGCCGGCCCGGCCAAGTAATCGCGCAACTTGATCCAATCAAGGCCGCGGCCCGCTGTTCTTACCGAACTGCCGACGTTCGATTCATCCACCAAAACCAGCACTCTGGAGCGGTGCGAACCATCTGAATTTTTCTTTGGCACGACTGGAATGAACTATGTCCGTGCAATAGTAGCGAGAACTACTTTTGAAGGAGTGTCGGTCCCCCGAACCGCCGACGCTGTTAAGTGGCTCTTCTGTTTTGCCCTCTCCGCCAACCGAGCTTGGGTCATGCGTTCGCGCAGGCCGCCCTGTTCGACAAAAGATTTCTCCAGTTTGCGGATGAGATGATCGAGCAGGTAGTTAGTTTGGTGAATGAGGCAAATCAGGATATTTGCGACCACCATAGGACATATTCCTCATTGAGTTGCCCACTTTGCGAAATCAAAGCAAGCTTTTCATTAACGCCATTCGCATTTTACATTCGGCGATGATTCCGCTCCGAATTGTCTTTGCCATGCTGGTTGCCACCACAATTTCCGCCCAGGCTGATGAAGGGATGTGGCTGTTCAACAATCCGCCGCTTAGGCAACTCAAGGAAAATTATCAATTCGAACCCACTCCGCAGTGGCTTGAGCATCTGCAAAAAGCGAGCGTGCGTTTCAATTCTGGCGGCAGCGGTTCGTTTGTTTCCGCTGACGGACTCTGCATTACCAATCATCACGTCGGCGCGGATGCGCTGCAAAAAGCGTCGAGCGAGCAGCACAATTATTTGAAGGAAGGTTTCTATGCGAAGGCGAACGCGGAAGAAATCAAATGCGCCGATCTCGAACTTAACGTGCTGATCTCAATCGAAGACGTAACCGCGCGGGTAAACGCTCCGGTAAAAATCGGCATGTCTCCCGACGCCGCCAGCAAGGCCCGCGAGAACACGATTGCGCAGATCGAAAAAGAAAGCAAAGACAAAACCGGTCTGCGCTCTGACGTCGTCACACTTTATCAAGGCGGCGCTTATCATCTTTATCGTTACAAACGTTACGACGACGTACGGATTGTTTTCGCGCCCGAGCAGCAGATGGCTTTTTACGGCGGCGATCCGGACAATTTCGAATATCCCCGCTTCGATCTCGATATTTGCATTTTCCGGGCTTATGAAAACGGGCAGCCCGCCAAGATCGAGCACTACCTGAAATGGAATTCGAATGGACCGAGCGATGGCGAACTAACTTTCGTTAGCGGAAGTCCCGGGCGAACCGACCGTCAACTTACTGTCGATGAGCTGGCCGATCGCCGCGATCGCGAAGTGCCGACCTGGCTCCAGATGTTTAACCGGCGCGAAGTATTGCTGAATGCCTGGGGACAACGCTCGTTTGAAAATGCGAGACGAGCGCGAGACGATTTCTATGGCGATCAAAATAATCGCAAACGCTACGATGGATATGTTGCGGCTCTGTTCGATCCGGAGATCTGGAGCGCAATTGAAGCGCGCGAAAAGAAATTGCGCGACGCCATTTCGCGCGACCCGAAGTTGAAATCGACAACCGGGGCATACGATCGCATCAAGAAGGCGCAGGCGGAATTAGTCAAGATTGCGCTCCGTTATGATTATCTGGAACAGGAGCGCCCCGGCACCGTTGGTTATCGCGGCCCGCGCGCGTTCTACGGCACGCTGTTCAAATACGCACGCTTACTGACCCGTGCGATCGACGAGCGCGCCAAACCAAACGGCGAACGGATCGCGGCATTTCGCGATAGCGCGAAAGAATCGCTCGAGTTGGAGCTTTTCTCCAGCGAACCGGTCTACGATGATTACGAGATTCTTCGACTCACAGATTCGCTCATCGATTTTGCCGAGAGATTTGGTGGTAACGATCCGTTGGTGAAGCAGGTCCTCGCCGGCAAATCGCCGCACGCACGCGCGATAGAATTGATCAGCGGAACAAAATTGAAAGGTGTCGACTTTCGAAAAAATCTTTACGCGAAAAACACGGCGGCGTTAGAGGCGGCCCACGACCCAATGCTTGATCTCGCGCGAATGATCGATGCACCGGCTCGGGAAGCACGCAGAGCCCACGACGCGCAGGAGGAAATCAAGCGGCAAGCCTACGCCGAAATCGCGAAAGCGCGTTTCGCGGTGGAAGGGATGAGCAATTATCCGGATGCAACGTTCACGTTGCGCTTATCCTATGGAAAAGTCGTCGGCTATGAAGAAGATGACAAACAAATTCCGCCTTTTACGGACTTCGCCGGACTCTATCAGCGCTCCGCCGAGCACGATAATCGGCCGCCCTTCGACCTCCCCCAGCGCTGGATCGAGCGCAAAGCGCAATTGAATCTGACAACAAGGTTTAATTTCGTTTCCGACGCGGACATCATCGGCGGCAACAGCGGCAGTCCGGTCGTCAACAAAATGAACGAATTCGTCGGCATCATTTTCGACGGCAACATTCAATCACTCGTGCTTGATTGCATTTTCTCCGACAAACAAGCGCGCGCTGTTTCCCTCGATTCTGCGGCTATCACCGAAGCGTTGCGGAAAGTGTATGATGCGGGCGCGTTGGCAGACGAACTCGAAGGCAAGAAATAATGTAGGAGAACCTGTGGAGGCAGCGTCGCCGGACCAGGCCAGGTCCGAGCGCATTCAGGGCTCGCAGAAACGTCCTGCAATTATTTCGACCTAGTGCGGAAGGTAGTTGAGTAACTTCAGGATATCTGAAAACACACCCATGGCGGTGACGTCCGCACCCGCTCCCGGGCCCTGAACGACGAGTGGCGTGTGCGCGTAACGTTTCGTGGTAAAGGCGATAATATTGTCGCTACCTTTCGTCGCCGCGATCGGGTGATCGCGTGGAAACTCTTTGATCCCAGCACGAGCGCGGCTGCCTTCGAGGGTGCCGACGTAGCGCAAAACTGTGCCGCGCGACTGCGCACGCTTGAAGCGTGCCGACATCGCTGCGTCGTGCCTGGCCAACAGCGTAAAAAATCGTGGGGAAAATTTTCCGCCGGCCAAATTCCTGGGGACCAGATTCTCGACCTCAACATCCGATATCTCGATTCTCGATCCGGTCTGACGCGCGAGGATGAGTAACTTTCTGGCGACATCCTCACCGGAAAGATCATCGCGCGGATCGGGCTCGGTCAGACCATTGTTGTGCGCGGTCTGCACCAGCTTACTAAACGGAGTTGCTCCATCAAAGCTATTGAAGAGAAAGCTAAGCGTTCCCGAAAAAATACCCTCCACTTTTTTGATGACATCTCCGCTGGCGATGAGGTCTCGAATCGTGGACATCACTGGGAGCCCGGCACCAACGTTAGCTTCATCGAGAAAGTAAATCTGCCGTTCTCGCAAAAGGTCCATCAACGAGACGTACCGCCGCCAGGGCAGGACGTTCGCCCGCTTGTTTGGCGTGATGATGTGAAGGTTCGCTCGCACAAAGTCCGGGTAGGCCCGCACCACCGAATCGGCAGCCGTGCAATCGACAATAGCTGCGTCGGTCAGCTCCAGCTTCCCGATCTCGCCTGCCAACGTCCGCGGATCCATTCTTCGCCGCGAGGCGGCCAGCTTTTCGCGCCAGCGCCCGAGGTTGATCCCGCTGCCATCGAGAACAAAGCGTTTGCTATTCGCAACCCCAATCACGGTGACGTCAAACCGGCGAGAGAGAAGATAGGAGCGTTGCTCTTTGAGTTGACGGAGAAGGGTTCCACCAATGTTGCCGGTACCGATGACGAAAAGGGCGAGGCGCTTGCGCCTCTCGAAGAAAGCGCCGTGAATAATATTTAACGCGCGCGATTGCTGTGCCGTATCAACAACACAGGAGATGTTCCGTTCGGAGGCGCCCTGCGCAATGGCGCTGATGTTTATGTTGTGCCGGCCAAGCGCCCCAAACATTTTCCCCGAAACGCCGGGATGGCCTTTCATCTGATCACCAACGACGGCAATGATCGTCTGGTCTGGTTTTTCATCCAGCGAAGTCAATTTGTAGTCAAGCTCCAATCGAAATTCCTGTCGCACCGCCGCAGTCGCTGCAGCCCCGTCCGCATCCCGGACGGCAAAACAGATGGTGTGCTCGGAAGAAGCTTGGGAGATCAGGATGACGCTGACACCGCGAGAGGCCAGCGCGCGAAATAGTCGCTCGGCATTTCCCGGGACACCGACCATGCTCAAACCGCGGAGAGTAAGTAAGGTCAGTCCGGCAATGGAGGTAATTCCCTTCGCCAGGTGATCGCCACTCTTTCCGGCGCGAGAAATTAATGTCCCTGGCGCTTTCGGATTAAGAGTATTTTTGACCAGTAATGGAATCCCTTTCGCAACCGCAGGAGCGATGGCAGCAGGGTGAAGCACCTTGGCGCCGAAGTAGGACAACTCCATTGCTTCTTCGTAAGTAATCCGGGGTAGCACGAACGCCGATGCAACCGTATTCGGATCGGCACTGAGAACGCCATCCACGTCTGTCCAGATTTCAATGACATCGGCCGAAAGAGCAGCGCCCACAATTGCCGCAGTGTAATCAGATCCATTCCGACCAATGGTAGTTGTTTGGCCATCGCTGGTTGATCCGATAAACCCGGTGACAACGGGAATTGGCTGACGTCCACTGGATCTGAACAGCTCGGCAAAGTATCGTCGCGCCGTGCGATTGGTTTTGCCGAAAATCACATTTGCATTCGTAAACTGATCATCGGTGACGACGAATTTTCTGGCATCAACAAACCGCGCCGAACGGAACCGGCCGAGATGTGCCGACACAATCAAGGCACAGAGGCGCTCGCCGAAACTGGCGACAAGATCGAGGGCCCGGGGTGGACTGTGACCGAGGAGTTGGATGCCATGAAGAACTTCACGCAACTCGCTGAGCAGCGTGTTCACTTGCAAGCGGGTCCGGGCGCGAAGTTGTCTTCCAACCAGATCGTCGATAGCGGGGTGATGGCGGTGAACAATCTTCTTAAATGCGGCCTCGTAGCGTCGATCAGCCTTGGCCGCGAGGCGCGCACATTCGAATAACTGATTGGTCACGCCCTGGAAGGCGGAGACCACGACAATTACTTGTCCTCGGTGCGCTTGCTCGAGGACAATCTTGGCGACGTCGCAAACGCGACCGCTGGTCGCAAGCGAAGAGCCGCCAAATTTCAGGATTTTCATTGGTTGTGATTTGTGCCTGCGACCAATGTATAAAGATCGAACGTCAAACGCCGGGTGCTCAACCTTCAGCATTAACCGGGCGAGACTCGGCAAAGCGCCTGAGGCATAGTCTTCACGGTAGCACCGCGGGATTCCTCGGTCCGAGCCGGACCGGCGATTTCGCTCGGAATGACGAAGAGGTCCTATTTCCCCAATGGCGTGCTGATCTCCGTGCCGGGCGGTGGTGTAAATTCAAATTGACTGGCCGAAATAGTGGCGTGGCTGGGGCTCTCGTAAGTCGTAACGATGCGGTCGCCATTTGGCTGGAGCATGTCGGTCCGCTCGGCAAAGAGATCGTCGCTCAAGTGCAACAACAACTTTTGGAAAATACGTTTCATCGAGGGATTGCGCGGCGTGAGCTCGAGGTCGCAACCCTTTTCCGCTTTGTCGGCGATAATGTGAAAGGTGTGTTCAACATTCTCCAAGTTAAGCGCGGTCGTGATCGCGGAAATGGCGGCATCAAGCGGCGAGCGTTTGGCCAATGAATAATGCTCGGCTGATTTGAAGTTTGGGTAATAAATCCAAAGCTGTTGCCCGTCACTCACGGTGATGCTTGGAGCGTTGCCCCTGCGTTCGACGCGGAATTTGTTTGGGGCCTGAAACCAAATTTTTCCACTGCTGTTGATCGGCTCGTCCAACAAGTGAACCTTTCGTTGTTCCTGGAAATCGGCCTGCATACTTGGAGCTGCGGCGCGCTTCTCGCGAATACGTTCGAGCAAGCTCTTGATGTCAGCAGGCGATAGCGGCTCGGCTTTCACGCCGATGACGAACGACGCCACCAGAGAAATGACGGTAATTATTTTACGCATGTTCCAGTTCCGCTTCGGTAAAATGTTCCTGCGGCAGCTTCGGTTTAACTGCAACTGCCGCCGGCAAAGTGAAGAAGATGGTCGCGGCCAGGCTCCAGAACAAGCCGATGGCGCAGGCAATCCCCAGCCCGCTCAAGGTCGGATTATGCGCCCAGCCGAGTGAACCGAATCCGGCAATCGCAGTCAATCCCGCCAGCGCAACTGGTTTCACCACTCCCGTAAGATCGCGCGCGACATCGTGGCTTCGCTGCCAAACTAACAAGACGTAGATTCCATAATCAACCCCGATCGCAAGAACGAGGCGGAAGGCGAGTACATTTAATAAATTGAGCGGCACATGGAACAATTTCATCGAAGCGATCATGGCTGCGACCGCGAGTGCAAGCGTCGTCACTTGGACGAGCCAGAGACGCAAGTCGCGATAAAGGACCGCCAGAAGCGAGGCATCGAATATCGCCATCAACGCACTGATCAGGAGCAATTGCCGATGCGACCAAGGCACCAGATCGGTCAAAGTATAACTCCAGCCTGAGAGGGTGATCGGGATTGCTGCCACTGGCAGTTCGCGTGCGAGGACGTTCTTTTGTTCCTGCGTCGCCACCGGGGCGTTGGTGGTGACAAACCCGGTTGTAGTCAGTGAATCCTGCGCGAAATAGCGTTCGACCAAAAACCACCAGGCGGAACCCGGCGGCAATTGCGTGCGCCACGATGGGATTTTGTAATCAGGGGCAGCCGCGGCCTGGAGCTGATTGAGTAACTCGAACGCGGAAGCGAAGGCGCCGGGGCTAAATCGATTTTGAGTAAGCGCGTTCTGCAAGGCCGTTCGGGCCGCGTCGAAGTTAATCGAAGCGAGCTCCTGGCGATTGCGTTGCATTTCGCGCGGCGAAAGGGCGAGCGCGTTGGGAGTAGAGAAGCTCTTGATTTTGCCGGCGCGTTGCAATTCAGCCCAATGCTGCGAGATCGCTTTCCAGAAATCGTGCAACTGTTGTTCCGTGGCAGCGCGAACGATTCCAAGGACTGGTTCCCAGCGCACCGGCATTTTCTCCATGATCAAACTGAGCGCGGTGCCGGCGCGACTGTTCTTCGGCTCCAGCGATCGCGCGTTTGCCTCAAAGGTGAGCGGAATTTGCGGGACGATCGCAATGATCAGCAGCGCAATCAGAATGGGAGCGCTAATTGCGAGAATGGATCGCGGCCGGCCGAGCATGCGACGCACATAATTTCTCACTGCCCCTAAAATCCAATCGCTGCGCAACGGAACATTTCCTCGTGGCACGAACAGAAAAAAAACCGTCGTCATTAATAGGCCGGCGGCGGAAATTCCGATAGCGATGAGGACGCCGAGCTGAATAAATCCTGAGGAGTTGCTCAGGACGAGGGCGAGAAAACCGACGGCGGTGGTTAAGGCGCCGAAGAAAACGGCGCGGCCAAGACTGTGAATGGCGTCGGCAACGGCAGCGCGATGTCCGTCGCCTTCGTTTCGCGCTTGCTGATAGCGCCCGTAAATCAGAATGGCGAAATCAACGCCGAGCCCAACCAGAATCGCGCAAAAACCGACCGTCACCATGTTGAGGCGGTGAAAAATCAGGAGGCCAGCGGCGAGTCCAATCAGACAACAAAGTAGAAGGGCGAAGCCCATTCCAAGCAACGGGAGCCACCGCCGAAATCCGATAAAAAAAACGGCGCCGACCAGCGCGATTGAACTCAGCACCGTGGCAACGATGTCATGGCGCATGCTCAGCGAAATTTCCGCGACATAAGCGGAACGCCCAGTGATGAGCACTTCGAGTTTGCCGCCATCCCAGCCTTCGATCGCAGATGCGCGAAATGCGTTCACCTGCTTCATCAGTTTCTGGCAATCGAAGGCGCTAATGCTTGGCTGGTTCGTCACCGTCGGAAAAACGCGCATGGTGGAATCTGGCGAAGTCAGTGGCTGATCCGTTTCCATCGCGGCGTTCCCGGCAAACGGTTTGAGCGAGGGCGTGATTAGGCCGAGTGGATCGAGCGTCAGCTCTATTTCCGGCCGCGGCGAACCGCTTTCGATTTCCCGGCGCAATTGCCCGAGGCGTTCCTGAATTTTCTGCGGTTGAAGCAAAGAAATCGCGCGATCAAAATCGTTCGGCTCGAGATTGAGCAGAAGCGGGAGCGCGATTCGTTGCAGATCGCGCACTCCATCCGGCGTTTCCATGGGCGAACCCGCCAGCACGCGAACGCACCACGGTTGCGCGCGTAGTCGCTCGACGAATTTCGGCGCGAATTCTTCGAGCTTGTCCCCGTCCTCGGGCTGACAAAGAAGGGCGAAGGTCAGTTCGCGCGTCTGCGCAAACTCATTGTTGTAGGTCTTCAGGCCTTCGACCGAATCAAATTCGCGCGGCAACAAATTGAGGACTTCGGTATCGAGCCGTAAAAACGCCGTCAAAATGGCGACACTCACAATCGCGATCAGTACGACCACGCTCCACATCAGGCCACGGCGTTCCGTAACAAGAAAGGCAACCTTTTCGCTGAATCGCATCACAGAAACGCCGGCCTAGAAGCGGAGCACGAAAGTCTCCGATCCTTCACTCACCTGCACAATTCGCTTTTGCGGATTGCGCAGAATTTCCTGACGCAAGGCGAGCCAACCGCTGGCCCGCGCCGGCGGCTGCTGAAGCGGCCCTGACCAGGGAATGCGTGCGAGCGGGCCTTGCACGCGAGCGAAAGCGGGATCAGTACGCATGACTAACAAAGTGACACCCGGGCCTTTGCTGAAAGTCAATTCGAAATCGCCGCGATTGGAGTAGCGCACGAATACCTCGCCAATGAGCGACGTTTTTTTGCCGTGATAAGAAAGCTGGCCGTTGCGAGCGGTCCATGTCCGGCTCGGCGGCGCGAATTGATGGATGGCGCAGCTGCTCAGAATTAGGGCGACAGCCAGGGTCGACGCGATTCGCCCCATACTATATAGAGGCGGGCTTGAGTGGCTCTGTTTGGCCGTTCGTTTTGGGCACAAGCGAAAGTCGCGGGCAAAGGGTCCAGCGTTTTTGCAAACGCACGATCAGATAAAAAAGTTCCATTCGCCAGCGGATGGCAAAGCGGTTGCCAATGTTACCGCCGAGCACGGCATTCACCGCCGGTGGAATCTGCAAAAGCTCGGTCGGCGTTAGAAAAACCTCGATGAATTCCTTGCCGGCATACCACGATTCAACGAAGCGCAGATAAACGTCCATGGCGCGATTGACCAGCCGTTCGTAATGCCGGAACAGACGCCGGGCGCGTTTTGGGTGCTCAAGCACCTCATGTAAAACATCCGCCGCTTGTTCGCCGGCGAGGACGGCGAGAAAAACGCCGCTACTGAAAACGGGATCGATGAAACCGGCGGCATCACCCGCAAGCAACCAGCGATCGCCGGTGAGCCTCTCGCTCCGATAGGAAAAGTCCGCCGCGGTGTAAACCTGCGAAACGCGACGGCCCGCGCCGATGCGATTGCGCACGAGCGGCTGCTCGGCAATAGCGCGCTCGAAAAATTCTTCGGCGGAAAGTCCAGAGCTTTTGAAGTCCGCAGCCTCCAATACAATGCCGATACTGGTGCGGTCATTTTCCAGCGGGATAATCCAGAACCAGCTTTGCAAGGTGCGAACCATGCGGGTGAGCGTGCCATCGATGCCCTCCTCGCGTTCCAACCCTTCGTAGTGCGCAAAGAGCGAAAGCTTCTGCAAATGCTGATAGCTCTTCTTTAGCTTGAACTTATTTCCGATCACGGAATTCCGCCCGCTCGCGTCGATCAGATATTTAGCCCGAAGTTCGCGAGCGAATTTTCTGTGGCCGGGGTCGCTGACCCCGGCGGGGTCATCGGTGCTGAGACGCAGTCGCACACCATCTTGATCGAAATCGACGTTCTCGACCACGGTCTCCTCGCGCACTTCCGCACCCGATTCCGCCGCGTGATCCAACAACATCTTGTCGAATTTCGATCGTGTCACCTGATACGAACGATCGGTGCGAGAGCCAAAACCATCTTTGAAGTAAAACTTCGCTGCTTTTTCGCCACCGGCTTCCGCAATCTCGCCTCCAAATTTTTCGACAAAACCGGCACGCAATTTTTCCTGAATCCCCAGTCGGGTAAATGTTTCCATGCTAAAAGGCAGAAGCGACTCGCCGATGTGGAAACGCGGAAACTTGTCTCGTTCGAGCACGATCACGCGTCGCCCTGCTTTGCTGAGCAAGGTCGCCGCGGTGCTGCCGGCGGGGCCGCCGCCGATGATCGCAACATCATAATTTTCCACCGGCGAGAAAGTAGCCGACTTCACGGCGAAGCAAAGCGAGCGCGCAGTAGCGGCAAGAAATTTCGGGTAGCGCACGCATCTCGCCTTCGCGGACATTTCTGCAAAGATTGTTTCGGCGAGACGCCGAAAGTCCGGGCCGGACTGGCGTTAGCACGCGGGAGGCGCGCTATCCGGAACACTGCGGCGACGCGGCGGTTCACGCAGTTCGAGACACGCCGCACCTTGTAAGGAGCATGCTTTCGTATTAACGAATCAACAGATGAAGTTGATCGACCGTTTCGTCAGCCGCGAGCTGATCGTGAATCTTCTGTTCGCGATCTTTGTCCTCAGTCTCGTCCTTGTCGTCGGCAACATTTTTCGCAAGCTTCTGCCGTTGCTGGTGAATCACGACGTCCCAGTCGAGTATCTCGTTAGCTTTATTGCTTATGTGCTGCCGTTCTCGCTTATTTTCACTATTCCGTGGGGATTGTTGACCGCGATTCTGCTGGTTTTTGGACGATTGTCGGCGGATAACGAACTAGTCGCGCTCCGTTCCAACGGCGTGAGTGTGCCGCGCGTTTGCGTTTCGCTGGCTCTTGTCGCCCTCGCCTGCACCGCCATTAGCTTGTGGCTCAATGTGCAGGTGGCCCCAGCGGCGCAGGAAAAACTGCGCTCCAGTCTCTACGATCTCGCAACCAGAAATCCGATGGCGCTTTTTGGCAGCGATCAAGTGATCGACGAATTTCCGGGCCGCAAAATTTATGTCGGAAAGAAAGACGGCAATAAACTCGAGAACATTACTGTCTTTGAAATGAATGAGCAGTCCTTACCGATACGGGTGACTTTTGCGCGCACTGGAATGCTGGAAGCGGATCTGCCGAACAAGCGAATTCTGATGCGCCTTTACGATGCGCGTTATCAGCAGCGCGATGAGAAAAATCCGCTCGATCTTCGTAAAATTCGCGATGGTATCAGCATGGCTGAGGGCACTCTTCCGATCAGTCTCGACGAACTTTACGAGAAAGAGAAAAAACGACCGAGTCGCTCGGCTTTGTCAATTACCCAACTGGTCGATCAATTAAAGAGCGCAAACAAACGGGAGCGCAGCGCCAGCAGGACGGAGTTGAACAAACGATTTTCCTTTCCTTTTTCCTGCGTGGCTTTTGCCCTCGTTGGGGTGCCGCTCGGCGTCACGGCCCATCGGCGGGAAACCACCATTGGTTTTCTTCTTAGCCTGGTCATCGCCATTTCTTATTTCCTTTTTGTGATCATCGCGGACACCCTTCGCAACAATCCGAGGGTTCATCCGGAACTACTGGTCTGGTTTCCGAATGTCCTTTTCATCGTGCTGGGCGCGGTTCTTTTCGTCCGTCTAAGTAAGCGTTAGAGGACGCACGACCTTCCAAGTCGCCCACCCACGCAAGAGACAGAGATAAAATTTTCGCCGCTCGAAGCAACCAACCGGCACGGCCATTTCGATTGTGGTAACTAGGCGAGGCTCTCGTGGCCGCGGCTTTTTCCCGGAGTTATGACCTTGCAGATACTGGTGGTCGAGGATCACGGCGATACCCGCCGCGTCTTGACCGGCTTGCTCGGGCATTTCGGTCATTCCATTTCCGCAGCGGACAATGTGGAAAGCGCGCTTGCATTCCTGAGAGCGAAGCACTTCGACGCGATTGTGAGTGACCTGGCTTTGCCGGATGGCAGCGGGTGCGAGGTGATTCGTGAAGCAAAACGCCGGCAGCATCTCACCGGCGTGGCACTGACCGCGGACGGCGAAGAGGACGATGTCAGGCGAGGACGCGACGCCGGCTTCGATTATCATCTGACCAAGCCGATAGATTTCGCGCAATTACGCAACGTGCTTGAGCAGATCGCGCCGGCTCATAATGGCGGGCTCGCCTGAGCGACGCACAGCTATTTCACTTCTTCAGTGATGACGTGAAATTTGAGCAGCTTGGCGCTGCCGAAGTTTGTCGTCAGTGCAACGTCAGCGGCGTCGCGACCGACGGCCATGAGAATACGGCCGATGCGCCGTTGGTTGTGACGCGCATCAAAAGTGTGCCATTTCCCACCGAGGAAAACTTCGAACCATGCGCTAAAATCCATCGGGTAAGGCGCAGGTGGAACCCCAATGTCGCCCAGGTAACCGGTGACATAACGCGCCGGGATATTGAGGCATCGACAAAAGGTAACGGCGAGATGCATGAAATCGCGGCAAACACCCTTGCCATCGCGGTAAACTTCCAGCGCGCTTTTTTGTGGATCGGCGAAGTGATAGCCAAAGGTGATGTGATTATGCACCCAGTCACAGATCGTTTGCACGCGGGACCAGCCTGGCCGCGTCGGACCAAAGAGTCTCCACGCTTCATCGTTTAGTTTGTCCACTTCACAGTAACGACTCGGAAGCAAAAAACGGAGCGCTTCGTCCGGTAGATCCTCGACATTGTGCTGCATCGCCTCGGGCGCTTCCGCATCGGGCTGGCCACTATCATGAATGGTGGTGTCGAGAGTGAATCGCACCGTGCCCGCCGGCGCGAGCAGCCGGCCACAAATATTTTCAAAACTATCCAGGTAGGTGTGGACCGGCACACCTGGCTCGACCGTGACTTCCTCCGCTGATTGCAAGTCGCCACGTCGCGAAGGATGGATGTAAAGCATCGTGATCAACGGCGTCGGATTCGCGAGCTCGAAGGAGATATCGTAGCCGATTCGGATCAACATCGTTCCTTACAGCGAACCAAATCGCGCTCGGACGACGACTTTTTCGTTGGCGGTATCGATTGTGAGATCGCGCAACTGTATTTCGCCGAGCGGCAGGGCGGATAGTGGAAAGGCGCGTCGTTCAATTTTTGGAAAGGAAGGTGTGATCGCGGCGCAGGCGAGCGCGGCAATCGGTCCCTCGCCGTGGCATTTCAGATTCGAGACAGTGGCGACGAGATCGTCACTAACCGAAAAGGTGGCGGCCAGACTAAGCACAGGATGAAAAATGAGCTTGCGCGCGGAGACGGTGAGCTTTCCATCGAGAGCGCGCGGACCATGCGGTGTCAACTCAAGTTGGGCATTATCGACAACGACGCCTTGCTTTTCCGCGAGCTTGCTCGCGCCTTTCATGATCATGCTTTCAGCTGCGGCGCGAGAGATTTCGAACCGAATATTCCCGTCCTGGGCTCGATGCATGATGAGCAACAGTTTCCCTTCAGGGTGAGCCTTCCGATACAATTCGACATTAGAAGCTTCGAACTGAAAACTGAAGTCCCCCCCGAGAATACTAATCGGCTGGCCTGAGATATAAATATGCCGCACCACCATTGCTGGAATCGCTTCCGAGGGGTCGAGCGGCGGTGGACGATGATGATGATCGATCGTGGCCCCGGATAGATCGACCGCGATTGAGTCCAGCGCCGACGCGTCAGCGCCGCGCACGACGACCATTTTGTCTGGTCGTGAGACAAACTTGCGCAATCCTTCCTCGATCGCCTGAGCCAAGGCATCCGGCGCTTCCGGGATTTCATCTCGGGGCAAAAGGAACATCTTTCGATTTGGGGCCGGCAGCGCTGGAACGCCCATGGAAACGATTTGCTTCCGACGGTTTTTCCGCTACCTTCCGCGTTCCTTTATGGCGAAAACCTCTTGGGTCAACCGCAACGAACGCAAACGCGCGACAGTCAAGAAATATGCCGCGCTGCGGGCGGAGCTAAAAGCAAAGAAGGACTATGCCGGCCTCGTGCAACTGCCCCGCGATGCCAGTCCGACGCGTGTGGTTAATCGTTGCCAGGTTTCCGGCCGGCGACGCGCATTTATCCGGCGCTTCAAGATTTCACGGCTGACTTTTCGTGAGCTGGCGTCGAGTGGATTGATTCCCGGCGTCACCAAGTCTAGCTGGTAGACAGCTTGGTTGCAGGTTCGGATGCCAAGTTGCATTCGATAAATGAGCTTTCCTTATTTATCATTATCTTTCGGACTTTGGACGGCGGTGAGCGCCGCTGATCGGTGGGATTCCCCTGCTGTCATCATCACCAAACTGCTGGTCATTGCCGCTCTCGTCGCACTCAACGGTTTTTTCGTCGCTGCCGAATTCGCTTTGGTCAAAGTGCGGCACAGTCAATTGCACGCCCTTACCATGGAAGGGAATAAGCGCGCCACTATCAGCCAGCACGTAGTTGAAAATTTAAACGCGTATCTTTCGGCCTGTCAGTTGGGCATCACGCTGGCCAGTCTCGGTCTTGGCTGGCTCGGTGAACCTTTTCTCGCTCGGATGCTACAGCCGTTCTTGGCCCTTGTCGGTATCAGCTCAGAAACTGTCGTGGCATCGATTTCATTTGCGATCGCCTTTTCCGCAATCACTGCCCTTCACATTGTCCTTGGAGAGCAAGCCCCGAAAATATTGGC
>Ga0209687_1000163_pt1 | contig 24420 bp, 22 predicted proteins | sample GraSoiAngelo_136_FD_185893 | JGI IMG/M metagenome (GOLD analysis project Ga0209687, IMG submission 185893) | Grasslands soil microbial communities from the Angelo Coastal Reserve, California, USA - 14_0929_09_20cm (SPAdes) (version 2) | ecosystem: Environmental > Terrestrial > Soil > Grasslands ...
GCCGGCTTGCATCAGTAGTCACGACAGGAGTGTCGACTTATACCTACACGAGCTACGACGCCCAGGGGAGGCCGACGGCTTATAGTCAATCTACAAACGGTCAGACCTACGCAATGGCGGCAACCTACAACAACGCGGGGATGCCGCTCACCGAGACTTACCCCTCAGGGCGGGTAGTAGCAAGCAGCTACGACGATGCCGGAAGGTTGTCCACAACAAAAGCCGCCAGGGAGAGAAATTCCGGCGGCGCATTAGTCGACGTTAATAAGACCTATGCCGGCTCGTTCAGCTACACGGCTCACGGCGGGGTTGCGTCCGTGCAGTTGGGCAACGGCTTGTTCGAGCACACGAACTTCAACGCGAGACTGCAGCCGACCCAGATTGGTCTGGGAACCACGACGACAGGAGCAACCTCAACCAGCGTGCTGGGACTCGATTATTCATTCGGCACGACAAACAACAACGGCAATGTGTTGAGCCAGACGATCACGGTTTCTAATGGAAGCGGCGGAACAGTGTCGATGGCTCAGAGCTACAGTTATGATCAGGTGAACCGGCTGTCCGCGGCTACCGAAACAGTTGGAGGTTCGAGCCAGTGGAGCCAGACCTATAACTATGACGTGTTCGGCAATCGCTGGGTGAATTCATCGACTGGATACCAATTGAGTCTGCTGACACCAACGGCTACCAATCACATCAACAGCCTGAATAACCGATCGCAGATGGGCTCGAGCCATTATGATCCGGCTGGAAACCTCGACATCGATGCGACCGGGAGCACGTTCACCTACGATGGAGAGAACCGGCAAGTCACGGCGACTATCATCAACGGCCAACCGGCTACATACAGCTACGATGGAGACGGCCACCGGGTAATGAAAACGGTCGGAAGCGGCGGATCAGCCGTGACAACGGTGTTTGTCTATGATGCAATGGGGAAGCTGATCGCCGAGTACCGCAGCGATTCAGCCCAGCCTCCAAACGGAGGCGGCACAAGTTATTTGACAACCGATCACCTCGGCAGCACGCGAGTGGTGACGAAGCAGGACAAGAGCGTTCAGGCGAGATACGACTACCTGCCGTTTGGAGAAGAGCTCGGCGCCGGCATTGGCTCACGGTCCTCTGCAATGAAGTACAGCGCCACCGATGCCACCAGACAAAAGTTCACAAGCAAGGAGAGAGATAGTGAATCAGGGTTGGATTACTTCCTCGCGCGGTACTACTCATCGGCTCAGGGAAGATTCACCAGCCCCGATGAATTCACCGGCGGGCCTCACGATCTCTATTATCTCTCCGATGCGCCGGTAAACCCGACGTTCTACGCGGACCTTTTCGAACCTCAGTCCTTCAACAAGTATCAATACGGATACAACAATCCTCTGCGCTATGTTGACCTTGACGGCCATCAGCCTGGTGCGGCGGCAGAGGCACTTAGTCTCGGTACGTCGGTAGCCACCGGAGCTCGAGTTGGGTCAAGGTTCGGACCATGGGGCATCGTAGGCGGAGTGGCGGCCAGCGTAGCATATTTCGTCGTGATGAAGGCCGTCGAACAAAATCCCAACATGGACGACTGTCGTTCATGTGCGACCAATCTCGAAGGTGCACAGCACCGCCTTGCACGAGATGCAGAAAACGAAAGAAACGCTAAGGAACAGACTAGCCAGCAGACCCAACCGCAGGGTCAACAGCCGGGGCAGCCCCAAGGGCCTCGGTTCGAACCGAGCGATAAACACAGTCCAAAAGACAGAGGCAAAGTGAGCCGCGGTCCAACCGATGGACAAGCGGCCCTGGACAAGTCTGTCCAGGTAAAAGGGACATCCCCACGGAGAGTCGGTGTCGATAGGGACAACAAGGAGATCGTCGTCTTGGATCAAACACGAGAAGGCATTTACCATGGACACGTGCGGAGTTGGAACGATCTTACCCAACAACAAAGAAACACATTGATAAAGGCAGGTTTGGTAGACAAGAAGGGCAGTATTCAATAACAGAGAAGACAGGCGGAATTGATGAAATATGAGGCCCCCAAACCGATCTCGAAGGAATCCGTGCTGGACCTGCTTGACGGAGCGGATGACATCGCCCCGGAAGCCCTCATCCGTGCTGCTCTGACAATAGGCGACCGACAGTGGGTTGAATCCTCGCTCATCAAGGCGTTATCTGACCCGAGACAAGAAGTGCGTAGAGCAGCTCTACTCGGGTTCGGACATCTTGCCCGACTATATGGTCAGTTAAACCTAAAAATCGTCGTACCCTTGTTGAAGCAGTACGTCGGAGATGACGTACTCGGTGGTACCGCTGAAGATGCACTTGAGGATATCGCTATTTTTGTGAGGCCAGGTTCCGACCTCGACTCTTAACTACTCGAAGATCTGTGATCATTCCAGCTTGAGGGATGGGATATGGCCTGCCATCTTCCGACGAGACCGATTCGAGCCATGCCACACTCCTGAGTTACTACTGGCTCATCTGGACTGTCTGAGCTTTTCTCTTTCGAGGAAGGTGTCGAGGAGTTGGAGAATTTGCTTGCGCTGAGGCAAGGGAAGCTTCTCGACCTGACTGAATCGCCTCCAAAGGCGATTGTCGCGCGCCCGGCCACCTTCTTGAGCTTTTCTATCCCCAACAACTGATCCGCAGAAACGCCCAGAGCCTTCGCCAGGACCGTGAACAGATGTGTAGGCAGATAATCAGATTGCGTTTCGTAGTACGCTACAATGCGCTGAGAGATGCCTATCTCAGCAGCAAGGTCGCGCTGGGAGTAACCCGCGGCCTTTTCGCAGTTCGGCCAGGCGCTCGCCAAAACTTCCGCCGTTTGTCTCCGCACTCTTCGGGATGATCACCCTCCAGCTAGGGCCTCCGCTATTACTGCGGTTCTAAACAAAGGGTGTAAAATAGATTTCTATTGCGGCATATTCAGCACTAATATCGTTGCCTCAGTCGTGCTTACTCCTACCCTTATGCGAGCCATTTTCGAACTCGGAGCCGACCTACAAATACACTTTTACGCGGAGGATTCTTGCGACGAGCGTGATTCATCGCTAATTCATCCTCTTTCCCCTGGAGTCAGGCGTCGAGGAGAGTGTATTCCTGTTTCTTAAACGGCAACGTCCTGAGGCAGACGATCACGGCAGCGGCGGGAAAGTGTCCATTGGTTCAGAGCTACAGCTATGATCAAGTGAACCGGCTGTCGGGCGCGACCGAAACAGTTGGAGGGTCAAGCCAGTGGGCCATAAGGATACCTATGATGGTGAAAGTCAAACCATAACGATTCAATCGGACACCGCAGAGAGAGCCGAAACAGCGCTGCGACTCTGGTCTTCCTACAACCCCCGAATGAAAGTGATACTCGGCAGTAGGGTTGGCAAGTAACCTTCACGATTTAGATCTCCGCTTTTTCCCTCACCAGCTTTGATGAATGTGTCGATGGACGATCTTAAGCAATGTTTTCTGTTGTGGGATCGGAAGCGACTGAATCTTCCGCAAGATGGGCGGCAGTGCGTCAGCCTCTTGCTTGATCGTGGATGAAGCCGCCAAGATCATAAAGAGAGGCGGTGGATGAGCGTTTCCGAAGAGATAACCGATTGCGCCATTACTAGGATGAGGGCAGAAGCTCATTATTGCTGAGTCGAGCAGAAGGAGATCACGCCTTACGCAAGGAATTACTTCTTCTTGATGACAATTTCAAACCACGTTTCGAAGCGATTTCATGTCCTGCTGCTTGCCGCCGCATCCATCGTGTTTGTATGGTCGGTGATCCGTCCGCACGACCTCTTCACGTGGTTCCTCGAGGTCATTCCCGCGATTGGCGCCGCTGTGATTCTGCTGTTCACATATCGTCGCTTTAAGTTCACTGATGTCGCGTATGCTTTGATGGCTGTTCACGCGTGCATTTTGATGGTTGGGGGGCATTACACTTATGCGGAGGTGCCCTTATTCAACTGGCTCAGGGATCATTTTCATCTTAGCCGCAATCACTATGACAGGCTTGGCCACTTTGCGCAGGGATTCGTGCCCGCGATAGTAACCCGAGAGATATTGCTGCGATTGTCGCCGCTGAAAAAGGGAAAGCTGCTCTTCTTTCTTACCGTCAGTGTCTGCCTCGCTATCAGCGCGGCATACGAATTAATCGAATGGCAGGTGTCCGTGATGACCGGAACGGCTGGAGATGCCTTTCTCGGAACTCAGGGCGATCCGTGGGACACGCAGGAGGATATGGCGATGGCGTTGATTGGCGCGATATCGGCTCTGTTGTTGCTAGGGCGTCTTCATGACCGCCAGCTTTCAAAAGCCGATCAGCCAAGAAGTGGCTCGAGCATGAACTCCCGATAATTGACCATGGCAATTGAGCAGAAGCGGTGGAGCGAGCTATTGGTCTCCCTCTGAAATCCAAGGATCTTTGGCCAGTCATTCCATATGTTCTCTGACCAAGAGAACGGGTTCTTACTTGCACCAGCCGGGTCCCTTTGCTAGATTTCAGTCACTTTACCGTGGTTATTAGACGAAGCACGTTAGCAATAGTCATACATCCATTTTCGCGCGCCCTTAGCTTGGCGCGCGATTTCATTTTGAGGTAATAACCATGCACATTAGCGAGATTACAGAGGCGCTAACCTTCGACGACGTAGCGCTGGTTCCGGCGTATAGCAGCTTAGTACCGGCAGAGACCATTACGACCACGCGGTTCACCAGAAACATTCCGCTCAACATACCCATTTCGACCGCCGCGATGGACACCGTCACAGAGTCTGAAATGGCGATCGCCATGGCGCAGCACGGCGGAATCGGAGTCGTTCACAAGAACCTCTCAATAGATGCGCAGCGCGAGGAGGTCGATAAGGTCAAACGCAGCGAGTCTGGAATGATCGTCGATCCGGTTACCATGACCGCTGACCGGCGTATTTCGGATGCGGTTGATCTCATGAACCGCAACAGCATCTCCGGAGTGCCGATAGTGGAAGAGCATGGGCGGCTGGTCGGAATTCTCACCAATCGCGATCTCCGGTTTGAAACGCGCCTGGATCTTCCGATAACCGAAGTGATGACCTGCGACAATCTGATCACCGCTCCTGAAGGAACCAGTCTGGAAGAAGCAAAGGCAATTCTTCAGAAGCATCGCGTCGAAAAGCTTCTTGTCGTCGACGACAACTATCGGCTCAAAGGCCTGATCACCGTCAAAGATATTCAAAAAGCCATCAAATACCCGAACGCCTCCAAAGACGGCGGCGGCCGGTTGCTGGCGGCAGCAGCAATAGGGCCCATCGGCGACTATGTGGAGCGAGCAGACGAACTGGTTCGCGCCCGTGTCGATGCGCTCGTGATCGATACGGCTCACGGTCACACGAATTCAGTCATAGCCGCGGTCAAGTTGATGAAGAGCCGCCATCCGAAGATCGAGATTGTAGCCGGTAACATCGCGACTGAGGAAGCTGCGCGCGATCTGATTTCAGCCGGAGTCGATGCGATTAAGGTCGGAATGGGGCCGGGCTCAATTTGCACTACTCGAGTCGTCAGCGGCGCGGGTGTGCCTCAAATCACAGCCATCATGGATTGCGCGCGAGCGGCTCGAAAATCGAATGTGCCTATTATCGCGGACGGAGGAATAAAGTATTCGGGCGATATCACCAAGGCCATCGCGGCAGGAGCCGACTCAGTGATGATCGGTTCTCTGTTCGCGGGCACCGATGAAAGCCCCGGCGAGATAATTCTCTTTCAGGGTCGATCCTTCAAGGCGTATCGAGGCATGGGATCGATCGCGGCGATGAGGGAAGGCAGCAGGGATCGTTATGGCCAGGCCGGCGAGCCGCAGGCTTCCAAGCTCGTGCCCGAAGGGATTGAGGGCCGCGTTCCTCACAAGGGTCCGCTTGGCGGAATGGTTCACCAACTTGTCGGCGGGCTTCGCGCCGGAATGGGCTACTGCGGCTGTCTTACGGTGGGCGACCTTCAAGCGCGCGCGCGATTCATCAGAGTGACTTCCGCGGGTTTGCGCGAGAGTCATGTTCACGACGTGATCATTACCAAGGAAGCTCCGAATTATCGGATCGAATAGCTGGGTCGGCCTTCGCAAGCGAGTCCGACAATCCATCAATTGGAGCAATATTACTGCGCCAGGTTTTCTCCGGCAGCAGGTTTGATATTCCTCCGACCGCGCACCTACAATGATTAAGCCCTAAACGCGAGCGGCGCGCCGCTTGCTCTAATACCCATTATTGAATCCTATGAGTGAACGCCGCGCGGCCCTCATTTTCAATCCTCAGTCCGGCCGTTCGAGCCGCAGATTGGAGCGAGTCAGGAGAATGTGTGAGCTTCTGGCGGCGAAAGGAATATCGATCGACGTGCGAGGTACGGCTGCACCGGGCGATGCGGTTACCCTTTCTCGTAAGGCGGTTACTGAAGGCAAAGACATGGTGATTGTTTACGGAGGCGACGGAACGGTTAATGAAGCGGTGCAGGGCATGGCGGGCAGCCGCGTTCCGCTTGCCGTTTGGTCGGGAGGCACCGCCAACGTTGTCGCGCGAGACCTCGGGTTGCCCTCTCGTATCGAAGCTCTCTCAAATGTAATCGCGGCGGGTAAGGAACGGAGGATCTCGCTCGGGATAACTCGCTCGAGTGACGGATCGGCCCGCTATTTCGTGATGTTCGCCGGAATCGGCTTGGACGCCTCGATCTGTCGCGCGGTTAATCAAAAGCTCAAGCGCAAAGTAGGCGAATTGGCATTCTGGGCCGCCGGGATAAAACACCTGTTTGCCTGGGAGCCCTCGCCGTTTCGAATAGAGATTGAGGACGTGAAATACGAGGCTGCGTTCGCCCTGATCGGCAACGGCAAAGGGTACGGCGGCGGTATCGTGATGACTCCGGGCGCGAGGCTTGACGAGCCGAGCTTCGAGGTTTTTATTCTTCCGAAACACCGGCGCAACGCTTCCTACTTGATGGATCTGATCTTATGCAAATCGGGCAGGCCGGAGCGTTCTCGCGGCATCTTGTTGAGAGGAGACAGAATCACGGCTTCTTCAGCCGGAGAAATATGGGTGGAAGTTGACGGCGAAGTATTTGCTACTCTGCCGATGACTATAGAGGCGGCCCCGGATGCGTTGTCGTTGATTGTTCCATAGCAGTATCGCTGTATAGGAGGTGTCCCTTGATGAATTCATTAATGAGTCCGGTCTCATCCTTAACGGCATTGATCGTAGCGGCTTCCGTGGGATCCGCATTGGCGGCTCCCCACCGCTTCTCAAGAACGTCGATTGTGCAATCCGCTCCGGCGGCGGCAAGCGACTCGAGCGAAGAATTCAATCGGCTTCGGCTCGAGGGTAATGAAGCAGTTTACAATCTGGAGTACAAAACAGCTCGGCAAAAATTTGAGCGGATGACAATGATAGCGCCCGAACACCCAGGCGGATATGTGCTGCTCGCGAATAATCTATGGCTCGAGACGCTAAATGCTCGACGGCGGCTGTCGGCATCGCTCTATTCGGCGGAATCGTTTTACGCGCAGACCAAGACGAGCGAGAAAGCTGATTCCAAACGGACGAAGGAATTCGACGATCTGATCAACAAGGCCATTTCGGTCAGCGGAACAGCTCTTAAAAAAAATCCAAAGGATGCGGAAGCCCTCTACTATCAGGGCGCGGCGCTCGGATTGCGGGCGGGTTTCGACGCGACGGTGCTTCGCAGTTTTTCGCGCGCAATAGGCGATGCTAATGATTCGATACTGCTGCAACGAAGAGTGATCAAAATCGATCCGGGCTACACCGACGCATACACGAGCATCGGGCTCTACAAGTACATTATCGACGCCTTGCCCTTCGGGTGGAGGTTGCTTGCGAGGTTCGCCGGATTAAAAGGCTCGAAGAAAGAAGGCATCGAACAGCTGGAACTCGTCGTCGCAAAGGGCTGTCTTGCATCCGACGACGCCCGAGTGCTGTTAATCGGCATCTGCAGCCGCGAGGGCCAGTTTGACAAAGCGCTGGATAATCTCGGAGCTCTTGCAAAGAAATACCCGCGCAATTATCTCCTGAGCATTGAGCGAGCAGCGATGCTCTATCGACTTGGCAAACGGGAGGAAGGGGCAAAAGCTTACGGAGATCTCCTCAACCAGGAAGTGGTGACGCGCAACGCGGTCGATCTGGTGAATTATCAATGGGGCGAATCGCTGTATGCGGCGGGTGATTATGCGGGCGCGCTCAAGCGCTACGAAGAAGTCGTTCGATGGCCCGCGTCCAACTCGGATCTGGTAACGCTTGCGTATCTGCACTCCGGTCAAGTAATCGATTTGAGCGGTGATCACGGCCGAGCGAGCGTTCAGTATGAGGCGGTGCTCAACCGCGAGAACGTATTCGATTCGCATGAACGGGCAGGACAATTCTTGAAGAAGGCCTACGGAGGCAAGTAAGTCGAACGTGTGTGTGATGTGAGTGACCGGAGTCCTGCCGCCGGGAATCGAGACTCCGGCGATTGGAATTCGACACTGCGTAGCGCGCGTGATAAGAATTCTAGGGCGCGTTTATTAGCATTGGGAGATCCGGAGTAAGATGATTCGAGTGAGGTTTCTGTCGGCGGGAAAGGCGGCGGCGATGCTGCTCTTCCTCTCGATCACGGCCGCCCTCGTCGGCTACCTGATATTCCGAAACAAACGACCGTGGCAAAAAGCGGATAGGCCCGAGTTGCGAGGCAAAGTCGTAGCGGTACTGAACGACACTCGCTACGTGCACGAAGTAGGCGGCAAGGTCCGGTTCATACTCACCTCCGGCGCCGACAAGACCTTTCAGGACGGTACCCACGAGCTTGAACAGGTCCGCCTCGAGTCACACGGCGTCGACGGAACCAGAAACGATTCAGTGGTCTCCGATCGGGCTCACGTCAGCGACCCTTCTGATTTGAACAAGCTCGATGCCGAGTTCATCTCCAACGTCGTGGTTCATACCTCGGATGATCTGATCATCAAGACCAACTATCTCCATTACAGCCAGAACGAAAACAAGGTCGATACCAAGGAGCCGGTCGAGTTCGAGCGCAAGACTATGGCGGGCCGCGCGACGGGCATGCTGGTCGAGGTGAACGATGAGCGGGTTCATCTGCTGAAGGACGTCGACGTTACTATCAAATCCGAGCCTCCGGCGAATGCACCGAATCAAGCGACCACCGCGGCTTCTCGGCCTGTTAAGGAAGCTCGTTCCGAAGAAACACCCGAAGAACGCGAGGCGCGAATAGCCCGAAAGCGCGCTCGAAAGGCTGCTCGCCGTCGCGCGGCCGAAGAGGCGGCCCGAAACCACACGGAGATTGCCGGACGCGCTTCGGAAAAGCCGGCCAAAGGCGCGGCAGCACAGGATCCCCATTCGGCGAATGCGCCGAAGCCGCCCGTCAGGATTCGCGGCGTCGAGGCGCTGCTCGAAAAAAAGGAACACCGGGTTACGTTCACGGGTTCCGTGATCGTCACGAGGGGCGCGGATGAAATGAGGGCCGATAAGATGACCGGGTTTCTTGATGCTCTCAATCACTTCGAGCGAATGGAGGCTCGCGGCAGCTCGGCTCTCAAGCAGACGGATAAGTCTGAAGTCACATGCGACGATATGGATTTCTTTTTCGGAGACGATCATCTCTTGAATCGAGCCGAGGGCCGCGGGAATGTATATGCGCATTCACTCGGCGAAGAGCCTATGAGGGAATCGCGCTCCGATACCGTCGAAGTGACTTTCGTACAGGGACCTGATGGAGCGGTCGCGGACACCGCAACCGCTGCCGGAAACTCCTCGTTACACGTTCAGGCTCCGAAGCCGCGAAATGAAAAAGACAATCCGAACTCCCGTCATTTGACCGCCAATGTAATAACGATGCAGTTTTTTCCTGGCGGAAAGATGATCAAAACCGCGAATGCAGTCGGCAACGCGGTGATCACCGTGCTTCCAACGAGAGCGGAACAGAAAGCCGATAAGAAGACCATTCACGCTCCTCAAATGTCGGCGCAGTTCTTCGAAGATGAGAATCGAATTCACCGATTCGAAGCCGGCGGCGGAGTGAAGACGGAAATAGAGGCGATGGTTGCCGGCGCGCACCAGCCTCGCATCACTACCAGCAAGCGGCTGACGGCGGATTTTGCCGAGGACTCGCAGGACATCGATCAGATAATTCAAGAGGGAGATTTTAAATATGTAGAGGGTGATCGTCACGGTGTTGCTGAACGGGCGGTCTATGACGGACGCGACGACATAGTACATTTTCGCGGCAAACGGCCGATGGGATGGGATAGCAAGGGGCGGACCCAGGCGGACGAGCTCGACTACGATCGTGGAAACGACGAGATGCACGCGCGAGGAGATGTAAGAACCACCTATTACAGTCCGGAAACAACCGGCAATTCAACACCGCTCAAGAAAACGAAATCGCCCGTATTCATAACCGCGGAGAGGGCGGACGCGAAGAACGAAAATAGCGTGGCTGTTTATACCGGAAACGCGCGCGGATGGCAGGACGACAACTTCGTCAAAGGAGATCGTATCGAGCTCTACAACGATGAGAAGCGCATGGCGGCATTTGGGCACGTCGAAAGCGCGCTTTACACAGTCGAGCGGGAGACTTCTCCAGGGAAGAAAGAAATAGTGCCGGGATTTGCTACAGCGGATCGGATGACCTATTCCGATGAGACTCGGCTCGTTCATTACGACGGGAGCGTTAAAGCGAGGCAGGGAACCGATCACATTCAATCGGCGGCGGTCGACGTTTATCTCAAGGATCAGACGAATGAGGTCGATCATATGATCGCGGAGGGAGCTGTCGTGATGACGCAACCGGGCCGCAAAGGCGTCGGCGAAAAGATGACGTACACGGCGGATGACGGCCGCGCGGTTTTGATTGGAAAAAACGCACGGATCGATGATGATGAAAAGGGTTCTACAATGGGCTCAGAATTGACTTTCTATAGTCGCGATGATAAGGTTTCGGTCGACAACAAACAGACCGCTGGACGCGTTCGATCAACTCATCGTTTGACAAAGGGAAAAGGGAAGTAATAGTGCGAGAGATTGTGGACGAGGTATCTTTGATCGAATCTGCTCCCCCTAGTGCTGAAGAAATAGAACCCCAAATCAGCACAAGAGCTCTCACCGGCATCAGCCTGCTCGGCGCTGAGGGCCTGAAAAAATCTTACCGAAAGCGGCTAGTCGTTAATGACGTTTCCGTAGTAATTCGACAAGGCGAAATAGTAGGTCTGCTCGGGCCGAACGGCGCGGGCAAGACAACGATCTTTTACATGATAGTGGGCCTGGAGAAGCCGGACGCGGGCCGCGTGTTTTTCGATGACAAGGAGATATCGCGGCTGCCGATGTATCTCCGCGCGCGAACCGGAATCAGCTACCTTCCTCAGGAGGCATCGGTCTTTCGGAAGCTGACGGTCGAGGAGAACATTCTTGCGATACTCGAGACGCTGGCGCTGAATAAGCGAGCGCGGCTTCACAAGCTCGAGCTTCTGCTGGATGAGCTGGACATTTCCTACGTGCGGCACACAAAAGCCTATCAACTCTCGGGCGGCGAGCGCCGTAGGACGGAGATCGCGCGATGTCTTGCTATCGAGCCCAGATTCATTTTGCTCGACGAGCCGTTCGCCGGCATCGATCCCATCGCGGTGATAGACATACAACGGATCGTGCAGCGGCTTAGCGCGCGAGGGATCGGCGTGCTGATAACCGACCACAACGTGCGTGAAACGCTGGCTATAACGGACAGAGCATATATAATAAACGACGGCCAGATAATTCGCGCCGGCACCCCCGCCGAATTGACGCGCGATGAAGAAGTAAAACGTGTTTATCTGGGCGAAAATTTCAGGATGTGAAAAAAAGAGTATCCCGCGGCGCGGCGGGACACGGAAAGTCCTGCTTTGATTTTTAGGTATGTCGGTTAAGCCTTATCTAACTACCAGCCTTTCTCAGCGGCTCGTGCTGACGCCGCAAATGCGCCAGCGCATCGAGCTGTTGGCGATGACCAAGCTCGAGCTCAGCGATCTGATTACAACCGAACTATCCGCCAATCCCGTGCTGGATGAGTCCACGGGCCCTGATGCGGCTGAAGAATCCGCCGCGATGAATGACGAGATAAGGGCCATCGATGCGACTACCGCCGATTATCGAGTCAACGGAGAGGCCCCTGCCGCCGAACCCACGACCGAATCGGCCGGAGATCCGGGCGCTCTGTCTCAGCAGGAGCTTACTTCCTCGACGGACGCAGCTCCGGTGGATGGAGAGTTCGAGCCGGAGAGAGAACGGGACTCGTTCGAAGAAATCGATTTCGGTTCGACGTTTGAAGATTATCTCGATCCCGGATACAAGACTCACGAATACGAAGCCCGCGATGACGTATCGTTCGAGAATATGCTCACGCGGCGGCAATCGCTATGCGAGCAGTTGATCTGGCAGCTCCACCTGACCGAGGTCTCCGATCAGGTACGCGAAGCGGGCGAGGCGATTATCGGTAATCTTGACGAGAGCACCGGGTTCCTCGATGCCACGGTCGAAGAGATCGCCGCGATGGGGCCGTGGCCGATTGAGGCCGTGGAGGAAGCGCTCCGGGTCGTCCAGTTTCTGGATCCTGTCGGTGTCGCCGCGCGGGATGCCCGCGAGTCTCTCTTGATCCAGTTGCAATATCACGGCTTTGGAGACCGGCTCGCGGTGCAGATGGTGCGCGATCACTTTGAAAGCCTTCAAACCCATAAGCTGCCCGAGCTCGCCAAGACACTCAACGTCAGCGTCGAAAGGCTGCTCTTCGAGATGGAATTTATCAAGAGGATGGATCCGAAACCGGGGCGAAAGTTCTCGGCCGAAGACGCGCAACCTATCGTTCCCGAAGTCACGATAGAAAAAGTCGACGACGAATACGTGCTTCGCTTCGAAGACGACGGCATGCCGCAACTGCGGATCAATAGAACGTATCGCCAGATGATGGAATCGAAGGACTCGTCGAAGGAGACTCGCGACTACATCAAAGAGCGCTTTCGTTCGGCGGTCGATCTTCTCAAAAACATCGAGCACCGGCGGCAGACGATCTATCGAGTCTGTCAGTCGATCGTCGAAAGGCAAAGAGATTTTCTCGATCACGGCGTCGAGCAGTTGAAGCCGATGATGTTGAAGGACATAGCCGAGGACATTGGTATGCACCTCAGCACCGTATCTCGCGTCGTAAACCGCAAGTATGTTAATACGCCTCAAGGCGTCTACGAACTGCGCAGGTTTTTCACCGAAGGCATGAAATCGGACAGCGGCGAAGACGTTTCGACCCGCGTCCTCAAATTGAAGATCAAGAAGATGATTGAAGCCGAAGACACGCATCATCCGATTACGGATGACGAAATAGCAAAACGCCTTGCAAAAGGCGGCGTAAAGCTGAGCCGACGCACAGTCGCGAAATACCGCGAACAGATGCGTATACCCGGCTCCCGGGAGCGCCGGGCTATTGTTTGAGTTCGGACCGGCGGCTCCGGCGCGCGACGAAGTACACAATCACCCGCCACGGCCGCATCGGCCCACACATCTTTGACACTCGAGGAGACAAGCTCATGGAGTTTGAGTTCACTGGCCGCCACATTACGATTACTCCGACAATCGAACGGCTGGCGCGCAAAGAGTTGGGCAAGCTTGACCGCATTCTGGATTCAGCGCCGATGAGGGCGCACGTGATCCTCTTTTCCGAGAAACATAGACAGTGCGCTGAAATCGTCGTTCATTGGCGCGACAGCGTGTTCACCGGACTGGCGGAGAACAACGACATCAAGCATTCTATTGCGATCGCCGCCGGCAAGGTCGAAAAACAGATTCTGCGTCTTAAAGAGAAGTTCAGCTCGAAAAGACGCCGCCGAACGGCTACTCGAGATGCGGCGCCCGTGCCCGGCGGCTCAATCGAAGCCGCTCCGAATGCACCTCGCATAATTCAGGCTCGCCGTTATCGCGTGAAGCCGATGACCGTCGAAGAAGCAGCCTCGATCGTCGCGGATTCAGACGATCAGTTCATAGTTTTTCGTGATGCTGAGACCAGCAAGGTAGGCGTCCTCTATAAGAGAACCGACGGCAACTTCGGTTTCATCGAACCATAGTCGCGACGATATTACTTTGATCTGGACTGATCTGGACCGCTAGCGTGCCATCGAATGAAAATAGGGCGGGCCTCCGCGTGCTCGTCCTATTTTGTTACTCGTCCCTCGCGCCGCGCTTTCATCGCTTCCGGAACTGGACTACAGGCGGGTGAGTGCGGTCTACTAGTGTTTCTACTGCTATGCCGGTTTCGATCGCAATCATAACGGGCCTGTCGGGTTCAGGAATGTCGTCGGCGCTGAAGGTCTTCGAAGATCTTGGCTATTTCGCCGTGGACAACCTACCGGTACAACTGATCCCCACCTTCGTAAAATTGTGCGAACAGTCCGGCAAAACCGATCGGACCGCGTTCGTCCTAGACGTTCGGTCGCGCGAATTTCTAAGCCTCTTTCCAAAGATTCACGACGAGCTTATCAAAGAAGGCGCGCACGTGACCGTCTTGTTTCTCGACGCCGACGATTCAGTGCTCCTGCGGCGCTACAGCGAAACAAGGCGGCCTCATCCGTTGCCCGATCAGGATGTGCTCGCGGCAATCAGGCAGGAGCGGGCCCTCCTTTCCCAGATAAGAGAGCTCGCCGATGTGGTGATCGATACGACCGAGCAGACGGTTCACACGCTGCGTGATGTGATCAAGGATCGCTTTGCCGAGCGGGGCTCCGCGCAGGAGATGAAGGTGACGATGGTCTCGTTTGGATTTCGGCAGGGGTTGCCCCGCGAAGCAGACATGGTCTTCGATGTCAGGTTTCTGCCCAATCCGCACTTTGTTCCGCAGCTTCGCAGATTCACCGGTCTCGATAGAGAGGTGATTGAATATCTGGAGGAACAGCAAGAGGTCAGGGAAGCCATCCGGCGCTTCTCGGAGTTGTTGGAGTACCTGCTTCCAAGATTCGGCGCCGAAGGCAAAAGCTATCTTACGATCGGCATCGGCTGCACAGGCGGTCGTCACCGCTCGGTGATGGTTGCCGAGGCGCTTCATGATAAGCTTGAGTCGCTTGGCGTCAGGACCGTGGTTCATCATCGAGACATAAGCAGGGATGCTGAGCGCTACGTCAGTTAAAAACTTTCCAGAATGATCGGAACGGCGCGGGCAAGGCCCGCCGAGTATTGTAGCCATAAATAGGAAGCCATGATCGGAGCCGTCATAGTAACGCATGGGCAACTGGCGACCGAGATGGTTTCCGCCGCCGAGATGATCGTGGGCGAGATAGACCATATAACTCCGGTTTCGATTGGATGGCACGACGACGTGGACGTTGCGCGCGAGCAAATCGCGCGGGCGATCCAGCGAGTCGATAGCGGAGCTGGTGTAATACTCTTGACCGATATGTTCGGCGGAACTCCTACGAATATCGCGGCGACTTTTCTCGTTAAGGACAAGGTCGAGGTTGTGACCGGCGTCAACCTGCCTATGGTCATCAAACTGGCGTCTCAGGATCAGGCCGGCAGCCTGGCTGAGCTTGCCGAGAGGGTCCGAGACCAGGGTCGCCAGCAGATATGCCTGGCAAGTGAAATACTCGCTCCAAAGAAGCAGTAGTTGGAGCCGTTCGGTTTGCCCCATCTCGCATAAATGTCTTCTGCCATAGAGACCAGGCCCGACCAGGAAGTGCTCCTACAGGTTTCCGATCTACGGATCTATTTTGAAACGGAGGCAGGAGATGCCAAAGCCGTGGATGGGGTCAGCTTCGAGATATTTCCAAGAGAGACGCTTGGTCTCGTAGGCGAAAGCGGATGCGGGAAATCCGTCACCGTGTTCTCGATCCTGAAATTGCTCCAGTCCCCTCCCGCGCGATACGCGGGAGGGGAGATCAAACTGCGCGGAAAAAACCTACTGAGCATGAGCGAGCGCGAGTTAAGGCCCGTGCGCGGCAAATTGATCTCGATGATCTTTCAGGAACCGACTTCATCGCTCAATCCAACGATGACCATCGGCCGCCAGATTACTGAAGCTATATTCGAACACGAGAAGGTATCAGGAAGCGAAGCGCGAGATCGAGCAATCAAAATGCTGGGACGGGCTGGAATTGCATCCGCCGAACAGCGCTTCGACGCGTATCCTCACCAGCTTTCGGGAGGAATGAAACAACGCGCGATGATAGCGATGGCGCTTGTCTGCCGCCCGCTTTTGCTGATCGCGGATGAGCCGACCACGGCCCTCGACGTCACAATACAGGCGCAGATTCTCGATTTGCTTCGCGAGCTGCAGGATGAATATCGAATGGCGGTCCTGTTGATCACTCACGATATGGGAGTCGTGGCGGAGACCTGCGACCGAGTAGCCGTGATGTACGCCGGCAAGATCGTCGAATACGCGCCGGTTCACGGACTCTTTGAACGGCCGCGGCATCCATACACAGTTGGGCTTTTCCGTTCGCTTCCATCACTCGGTCCGAGACGAGATGTGCTGCCGACGATTCCGGGAGTCGTTCCTGACCCGCTGCACCATCCGTCGGGATGCCGCTTCCGCAATCGCTGTGAAATGGCCGAAACCGTTTGCGAAGAAGAGCCGCCTCTGCGTGAGATTGAGCCGGGCCATTTCTCCGCGTGCCATTTCGCCGAAAGAGTCTCACTCAACCAATGAACCCTCTTCTCACCGTAGAAAATCTGGTCAAGTACTATCCCATTCGGCGAGGGGTGCTTCCGCGAGTAGTCGGCTATGTAAAGGCCGTTGACGGAGTGTCGTTTTCCATAGGCCGAGGCGAAACATTCGGACTTGTGGGCGAATCCGGCTGCGGCAAGACTACGCTGGGGCGCGCGATCTTGAGATTAATTGAGCCGACCTCCGGCAGAATTGTTTTTGACGGCTGCGATCTGTTGAGCCTGAATGCGAAGCAGATGCGAAAGCTTCGGCGCGAGATGCAGATAATATTTCAGGACCCGTTCGATTCCCTGAATCCGAGAATGACCGTCGGCTCGATGATCGAAGAACCGATCATTGTTCACGGAATCGAGGAAGAAGATGATACGCACGGAATACATCGAAGCAGTTCCGAGCGCGGCGGCGCCGCGCGGAAGCGAGTATTCGAGCTGCTCGATATGGTAGGTCTTCCGCGCGATGCCGCCTCGCGATATCCGCACGAATTTTCGGGCGGACAGCGCCAACGCATCGGCATCGCCAGAGCGCTCGCGCTCCGTCCGAGGTTCATCGTCTGCGATGAAGCCGTATCCGCTCTGGACGTTTCGATTCAGGCCCAGATATTGAACCTTCTGGCCGAGCTGCAGCGCGAGCTGGGGCTGACTTACCTGTTCATAGCCCACGATCTCGCCGTCGTGAAGCACATCACGACTCGCGTAGCGGTAATGTATCTGGGCGAGATAGTAGAAGAAGCGGCGACCGAGGAAATCTTCATTCGGCCCGCGCACCCTTACACACAGGCGCTGCTTGCCTCCATTCCTATTCCAATCCCCAGCCGCCGCCATGCGAGCCGAAGACTCGCTGGTGATTTGCCGTCTCCCTCCAACCCGCCGCCGGGCTGCCGATTTCACACGCGCTGCCCGCTTGCGATAAATGAATGCAGCGCCGCAAAACCCGGCTTGCTCCAGGTATTTCCCGATCATAAGGTCGCGTGCATACGAACTGAAATATCACTCGCAAGCACCGCCCGTCAGTAGCTTCTAAAAGGGAGACTGGATAGTTGACTAGTAAGCATCTGGACGCGTCAGACGAGGGTCCGATTGCAGCGGGACTAGCCGACGATTACTAATCGGCGATCTCATCCTGTTTGTTCTGGAAGCTGCTATTGTTGGAACTCGGGCGGCGTGAATCGATAGTTACTTGCCGTTTGCAAAGAGCATTGGTTGACATGGGTTCGCACACGTCGGCTTGTCATAGACGGAACGGACGGGCTGGGCTAAAGGACTTATGCGGGCCTGTATGATTTAAGTTCGGCTCGCTCTTCGCCTAAGCAAAAAATATTAAAACAAGAAAAGGAGATTAGTACCATGAAACCTAGTCTAGCTTTGTCGGCTGTTTGCTTCTTAGCCTATGTCACGTTGTTGTGGGGCAGGAGGCAAAAAAGGTTCAAGAACCAGAGTATCTTGGCATCTTCTTCTCATTAGATTCATCTACGGGGAACTTGATTCCATTAGAGCGACTGACGCCAGAGTACAAGATAAAGACGAAAGCAATGGGTTTTGGCGGCGCGAAGAGCTTACTCGAGTTCAAAGGAGAGAAGTCTCCTATTAGGTTCAAGGAAGCGCAAAAACTAGAGTTCGTCGTTCTGGTATCGTCGCAGCAGACCGACCCTCAAGGAAGTATTCAGTTCGTTTCTCTGGAGCCCTTAAAAGGCAAACGTCAGATAATAATAGCTACAGCCAATCTTACGAGCACAACCGATAAGTCTGTTATGGGCGATAGAGCTGTTCCCTTCAACGTCACAAAGTACGGCACATCTTCTTTCAAGATTTCGCCCGCACAAAACCTTCCGCCGGGTGAATATACGTTAGGCACAACGGGCACTCACGATGGATTCTGTTTTGGGATTGACCCTGCCAAGCCAAAATAGTAGTGACTGGCTCAGAACTTCCTTTGTGTCCGCCGCCGAAACTTGGGGTGTGGAGCGGAGGGCGCGAAGCGCCGTAGGGTTACTCGGAGCGTTCGGCGCGCGCCCTCGTGTTTTCGCTTGCGCGCCAAAATGGTTGCAGACGGTAGTCAGCGATGCGACTGTGGAACGACGGCCTGCTTGTGCGGACCGGAAGATCCCTTCGAGGGGATCGTATTAGAACAACAACCTGTTAAGAAGCATTCGAATCAGGCTCCGATAGCCGGTTTCAAGGCGAGCGCTTTGGCGTTCGTCCCATGGTCTTTTTACTCTGGCTGCGGATGCGTTAGTAACGATTCAGACATAGCGAACTCGGCTTCAATAAACTCCATGCGCGAACGTGGCGTTCCGGGTTAAGGGTGCCCACTCGGCGACGCGGAATTATATATGCGAGAGGGGCATTACGGACGAGGGACAGGTTACAGGAGTAGGGAGCAGGGGACCGGCGGGAGGTTGCAGGGGACAGGGGATAGGGAGGGAAGTCGATCATCAATCAAGCAATTCCGGGAACTCTACCTTTACGTCGGGTCCTGTGGCGTCGATAATCGGAATGCAGAGCGTCGAGTCAGTAGCGGCGTGCAAGAAGAAGAGCGATGTTTAAGGCGCGATGTCTGCTCAGTCATTCGGTTTCAATTTTGGTCAATAGATTCACAAGCTGGAGTAGCGAGACAGCACGACGTTGGGGTCTCGGTTATTGGATAGGTGAATCATGGAAGAGGGGCTAAGGACGACGCGAGTAATCCACAATATTCTAATCATCCTCACTGCTACGATATTCGCGTTCGCGGTTTCTCCCGATAAGACGCGAGACTATCGAGCCGCGCTTAATGAGCTTGTCAAGCTCAGGCACGTTCAGCAAATGGATATAGCTCCCGAGTGGTACGAAGTCTCGAGGTTTTTTCAAAACGAGTCTGATTTCGGTTTGGAGTTCGGGCTCCGCGGTCTAAAGAAACCTCTTATCGAGTTGTTAGAGAGAGAGGGCCTTAGCGTTGATGACGGATTCAGAATAATTCGACCTATCTACCATCGGCAGCTGGGGTCAGTGGCAAGGCTGGAGGATGTCCGGCGTTTCCTTGTCCACCCAGAGGAAGACTTCCTTGACCTGAGCTCTAAACACGCACAGATTGAGATCGACAGCGCCGTCAAGAGACTTCTAGCGAAACCGGGCGTGCGCCGGAATCTTCGAGGTCGAGAATGCGTCGCGGCTCGCATCTTTTTGCCCGACTCGTTCTATAGAAGCGTCGGCGATCCCCATGATAGGAAGGAGAGCCATACTCTGTACGAGGACAAGCCTGATGCCTCGCTCTCAATGATAGATTACGGTCGAATGGAGCTGAGGTTTATGGATCAGAATGGTCCAATCGCTATGGAGTTGGATGGCACCTTCCCGCTAGAGAGGTGTCACGTGGTCTTCAATCCTGCAGTAAATCCGTTTGGGTCACAGCTAGAAGTCGAATGGCGAGGGCTGGTCCCTGAACAAGGCCGTGCTCTTCCTGCGCTGTCAGCATTCTCAAACGCCGTTGATGGGATGACAGTAGATGAGGCTCGTGCCTTTCTGCAGCAGAAACTCGATGCCCTGCACAATGAGGTAACAGTCTTCGGAATCACCGTTGATGTCAGTGTAGCGGTTTGGGCCGGTCCAGGGCTTACTCTTGCAATTTTGCTATTCCTATTTTCACATCTGCGAAATCTTCGATATGCACTTGAATTGGAAAGCGAATTCAAAGGCTTTCCCTGGATTGCATTGTTTACTGATCGGTTGAGTCGTGTCTTAACCTATTCGTCAGTTGTAGTCCTGCCTGTTCTCTCGAACTCATTGCTTCTACGCAGATCGTGGTTTACCTGGAAAGAACCGCGACTGATTTTAGGCATTGCGGCGGGGATTGGAGTTTGCGTTTGTGCACTGCTTGTCTCAGATGAAATAAGACGAATTCAATCCATAATAGCGGATATGACTGGGATCGAGAGCAACAGGTCTGTTTGAGTGAATGTCTTTATGACCACAGACGCTGAGCGATAAGACTCGCTTTTCATCTCGATGCAAGCTGGAAAACATTGGGAGACAGATTCTCGCCGAATGCGGGGAAACTTGACTCCGATAGATATTTGGGTAAAATCCGCCCTACGCGCCATGGGTCTGAAGTCTAGGCGCTACTCTTTGCGGACACAGGCGTGAGTGCCTACGAGCAATCAATCTGATGTTGTCGAACAGAGAGTCTGAGAATGGGTGGAAGTATCGGGCTTGCTAACCTATCTGGCACTGCCGACGCCTAAGCCATCGATTGAAGCCTTATACGAGCCAATGTCCTTTCTTGAAGTAGATCACAGGAGGTGTATTTCAATGGCTATGATCAATTGCTCAGAATCAGAATGCAACAACCGTGTTTCCGATCAAGCCGTAGCTTGTCCAAAATGCGGATGTCCAGTACGCACATCCGAAGTGGATGGCCTTCGATTCGAGTACGAGAAGCGTCAGCGAAGAATTCAAATACTTTATGCCGAGCTGGCCGACAGAAATCACGTACAGGATTCAATTGATGAAACCATGAGGCGCTGGCCTGACAATGATGATATACGAACAAGCAGTTTGGAGAATCAGCGTATAGTTATGGACCGTATATTTGAGATTTTCAGCAGCATCGCAGATGCAGAACGAGAGATGGCCGAGATTCAAAAAGCTCTCGATGCCAAGTCGCGCTAGCTCTCTTATCTGACGCCGCTTGCTCTAAGAGGAGATAAACAGGTGCGGGCGTTTCAATTTTCAACCTGCGAATTGTTAGAGATGCTAAGACGACTGATCCTGATCGAGCAGTCGCGCTTGCGTGATTGTTTCATCTGATTGGAGACGTGCATCAGCCGTACACGCTTCGGCGCTATTCTCAAAAGTATTTCCGCAGGTTGATCGAGGCGGTAATCTCTGGTTTGTACGAATCAGTGTAGGATCGATCAACCTGCACAGCTTTTGGGATGGTTTGCTTCAAAGCAGTTGGAACTCCCGCATGTATCAAACCGAGCGACGGAGTTGAGGTTGAACCCGGATCTAGCGCGAGAGAAGCTCTCAGAGCTACGCGAAAGAGACTTCGAAAAATGGGCTCGTGTTGAAAGCTTTAATGCAGCAGTGCGTTTCGCTTACCTTGATGGAAAGCTTTCGCAAAACAATGATAAGTCGAGTTCGGCACGTGTGCCGACAGATTACTCTAAAGCTGCGCAGGCAGCGGCGTAGCGTAGGGGTGTGCTGGCTGGATACCGAATAGCGGATCTTCTGAAGGAGCTTTTCCCTAAGTAAAATCGGCGAGGAAATGGACGGAAGTATTAGGCTTGCTAGCGCGATTGGCGCTCGCGGAATCGATGGGTTACTCGCCGTTTTGCAAGCATTGGTTGGGGTCCGCTTCGCACGTCGGCTTGTTATACATGGAGCGGCCGGGCTGGGCTAAAGAGCTTATGCGGTTCCGTATAATTTAAATTCAAGTTAGCTGTCGAGGAGGCCATGAAAATAGACCTCGCACCCAAAATTAGGATCGTTGTCGAGCAAGGTGACGCGTTGGCATTAAGAGTTGATGTGTTGGCGCTGAAGTACGCAAACGCTCTTTATGGCGTCGATCGCGCGGTTGTCCAAGCGCTCGGTGCGGTCGTGCCGGACATTGAGAAACGACTGCCGAAGTATTCCGGGTTCTACATTACGCCAGCCCGAGGCGCGATTGCCGCGAGTCATGTGCTGTTCGTGGGAGTCGGAGATCTTCGTCAGTTAGGATACGGAGAGATCCGAGCGTTTGGCCGAAAGGTGCTGGAAGCTCTGGCTGGAGAAATGCCTAGCGCAAGCCATGTTGCGTTGACCATTCATGGTCCGGGCTACGGCCTCGATGAAGCGGAGGCGTTCGAATCCGAGCTTGCAGGGTTGTTCGAAGCAATCAAGAGTGGTGACTTCCCGGCGAGCCTCGAGCAAGTGACAATTGTCGAGGCTAATAGAGGGCGGGCGGGACGTCTTGCAGCGTTGCTCTCTCGGCTCCTGCCAGACGGGACTGGAGGCCGCGAGGTCCGACTCCTTGCAGATGTAGCAGACCGATTACGATCCGTCGGTTATGATTCCCGGAGCAAACCGCACGTTTTCGTCGCTACGCCATTTGCCGAGGAGATGGATGATATCTTCCACTACGGGATCCAGGGCGCTGTGAATGCTGCTGGGTTCCTATGCGAGAGAGCCGACCTATCAACTTTTACCGGTGACGTGATCGATTGGGTAAAGAAGCGGATTGCAAGCGCGTCGCTCGTTATCGCAGACCTATCAAACGCGAACCCGAATGTTTACCTCGAGGTTGGCTATGCCTGGGGTTGTAATCGTCCAACGATTCTTGTCGTCAGCGACACCTCACACCTGAAGTTTGACCTTCAAGATCAGCGGTGCCTTGTCTACAAGAAGATCAAGGACCTCGAAGTGTCGCTCCGCATCGAACTTGAAAATCTCAAAGCATTGCTTGGCTTCGCACCGACTGGTCTGTCATAGGTGGAACGGACGGGCTGGCCTAAAGGACTTATTCGGGCCTGTATTATTCAAGTTGCGCATTCATGGAGGGAACACTCCGCGAGCGGCACCCTTGATATAAACAGACCGTTCGTGTGAAAGAGGATTCTCCAAACCGGAGCCGGATAGAAACTGTTGATTAGGTTCAATTTCAAAGGCTCGGCGAGGCCCGCTTCTTGGATCTGTGAGAAATCCGGGCTAGTTATCATCATCGCGTCCATACAGGACGCGTGTCGATTGTGTCGTTCCGTACCCAGGGTTTCACGCCCTGGGCTATTGTCATTGCGCCCCGATATCTGGACCGTGTAAGTAGAATGTCATACACAAATGAATGTCACTTTTTACAATTTATTCGGACTTCACGGTATTAAAAACTACGCTAGCGCCGTTTGCAGCAGTAGTTCTAAATTGTTTGACAGCTACGGGAGGAAGACCAAATGAAGACTCTAAAGAAGCTAACGTTGCCGCTCGTTCTAACCTTCGCGTTCCTCGCGGCATTATCGCTGGGACTTTCTGCGTCGGTAAGTGCCCAATGCGAGAATTGTGATCCCGATCTTTGTGGACGATCCGGCTGCTACTTCCTGTGCGGCTGCGATTCTCAGTTTTGCTATTACTGCTGAGTCCAGGGTCAGCGCTCCGAGTCAAAGAAGAGGCGTCATTCGAATGTTGGCCCGGATGATGCCTCAATTACCAAACCCTAACTAAGAGGCAAGTTCGAGACGCAAGCAGGTCGCGTCTGCCAAGCAGCGAATGTTGATGCCTTCGTTGCAAAGAGGAGGTGAAAGGTGAGACAAATCCCGAAACGTTGGCTGCTTACGGCAGGCTTCGTCATTCTCTTACTAGTCGGCTCGCTTGTCCTTTGGCGCCAGCGTGAGCAACGAAAGGTCCATCCCCTCACTCCGATCTTTCCGTCCTCATTGCTGAATCAACCTTTTCCCGTTCCGGCGACTGACCTCGTTGACCTCAACGGAGACAAGTTAAAGGACTCAGAGATGAGGACAGGCAAAGTTGTCTTGGTACTTCTAAGTGAGGGATGTGGGCCTTGCATAGAGGAAGGCAAGTTCCTTGGCTCGCTAGGAGAGACGCGTAGCGATGTGCGCTTCTATGGAATAATGCCGTTTGGGAAGGATCATACCTCGCTTAAATCCGCCGTAAGCCGTTTCCCCCTTCGGTGCTCGGCAAAAGTAGACCAGTAGTGCTTGTCAGAAGTGAGCCGGGCTTGGAACAGGGTCAGGAACAACGAGGGCGGTGAGGTATATGCAACATCATCCACGCCGAAGGCGTGAGGGTC